>ENA-UEYL01000271-UEYL01000271.1-human-gut-metagenome-genome-assembly--contig:-NODE-271-length-56572-cov-33.516488_pt1 | contig 56572 bp, 40 predicted proteins | sample MGYA00242941_ERZ507946 | MGnify/ENA primary metagenome ERZ507946 (study PRJEB26167, sample SAMN06115482) | human gut metagenome | host: Homo sapiens | place: China:Guizhou | collected 2015-03-11...
AAAAAAGAGCCCTCATCTACGAAAAACTATACAAGAAATATCTTGAACTGGCAAAACTTGCTGAAACCATTAACTAAGTATACAAACCAATTAATTTATTTAAACCATGAAAATCAAATTTTTTATCTTAGCAGCCTTATGTATGGCAACTATGAGCATTTACGCTCAAAATTTTAATGGACTTGACATGAATATGGGTAATTTATATCGCTTATCCAATGCCAAGACACGTTCCATCAGCCCTGAAAACTTTACAGGTGAGAAAGGTAAAGGTGGTATGGCTGATCCAATTACAGATAAAGAAAAAATAAATCAAGCTAATGCACATCATGCAGCTAAAACTTTAGGGCAAGGCTGGAAAGTCAATCCTTATGTAAACATTGGCCCTAACGAAACTTTTACTTTAGCAGAAATCGAAGGTCCCGGTTCTATACAACAAATTTGGATGACACCAACAGGTGAATGGAGAAAAACAATTATTCGCTTTTATTGGGATGATGAAAAAGAACCTTCTGTAGAGTGCCCTATAGGTGATTTTTTCTGCAGTGGTTGGGGGCTATATTCTCCATTAAGTTCATTAGCAGTTTGTGTAAACCCTGGTAGTGCGTTCAATTGTTATTGGCAAATGCCTTTCCGCAAAAAATGCAAAATAACCATGGAAAACATTGACCCAAACAATGAAATGAGAGTTTATTACCAAATTAACTATACTTTAACGGAAGTTCCTGAGGATGCTGCCTATTTCCACGCACAATTCCGCCGTTCAAACCCAAATATGACTTCTGATCATGTATTAGTTGATGAAATCAAAGGCAAGGGTCAGTATGTTGGTACTTACATTGCATGGCAAGTTAATAATAATGGTTGGTGGGGCGAAGGTGAAATAAAATTCTTCATGGATGGAGACAAAAAATTTCCGACGATTTGTGGTACCGGTACAGAAGATTATTTCTGTGGTTCTTATAATTTTGAAAATAAAACTACGCACCAATACGAAGAATTTACTACCCCCTACGCCGGACTTCATCAAATTATTCGTCCAGACGGTGTTTATCGCTCGCAACAGCGTTTTGGCATGTATCGTTGGCACATTCTCGATCCTATCCGTTTTGATAAGGACCTGAAGGTGACTATTCAAGACTTGGGATGGCGTAATGATGGTAGATATCTTGATCAAAAGTCAGATATTTCTTCTGTTGCATTCTGGTATCAAACCGAACCACATGCCAAATTTCCGGCATTGCCTTCGGTAGACGATCTGGAAGTAGTACGTCCCTTTTAAACAAATAATGTCTTTGAGAAACAAATAACTATTTATTTAAACAATCTCATTACTTTGAATCTATGCTGAAATTTTATCAAAAACAGAGAATCTCCGACAGAATGCGACTGATAACGGTATTATGCATGTTATGCGTATGCCAATTGGTTGCTGCACAAACCAAGAATTTTCAAGGTGTTGTGAAAGATGCAAAAGGTAACACACTACCTGGTGTTACTATATTGGAAACAGGTACTACAAACGGTGTTTCAACAAATATCGACGGCGAGTTTGAAATAAAAGTAAAGCCCGGTAATACCTTAACAGTAAGTTATATCGGATACATAACTCGTACCATTACTACTAATGATAAAAATACTTTCTTAAATATCATTTTAGAAGAAGACGTATTCCAACTTGACGATGTAGTGGTAGTAGGTTATGGTTCTATGAAAAAAGGCGAAGTAACCAGTGCCATTACTTCAGTGAAAAAAGATAATTTTCTTGCCGGTATGGTGAAAAGTCCCGAGCAACTCCTTCAAGGTAAAGTAGCCGGTCTGCAGCTTTCTAACTATACGGGTGACCCTGTATTAGGACTTGAAATGACGATTCGTGGTGTCAATTCTTTATCTGGTAATACCAGTCCATTGATTGTCATCGATGGTATTCCGGGAGGTAGTCTGACTGCTATCTCAAGCGAAGATATTGAGTCTATTGATGTATTGAAAGATGGTTCTGCAGCAGCAATCTACGGTACTCGCGGTACAAATGGTGTAATCGTGATTACTACCAATCGTGCCAAAGCTACCAAACTTTCGATGGAATACAATGGCTCTATATCTTTCGAAACTTTTGCTAAACATGCGGATATGCTAACTGCCGATGATTATCGTACGCTAAAGGAAGATCCTAATTTTCCAGGTATTCAAGATGAAGGTACTACTACTGATTGGGTAGATGCAATCAGCCGCACAGCCATTAGTCATAACCACTTTCTTTCCTTGAAGGGAGGGAATGCAGAATCTAATTATGTAGCTTCTGTTGATTATCGCAAACGTGAAGGTGTCATTCGTAATACAGATCGTGAATCCATTACTGCTAAAATAGGCTTGAATCACAACATGTTTAATAATAAACTACGTTTTCAGTTTAACATTAATGATAGCTATGTTACTCAACAACGTGCATGGTATTCCGCTTATTTAAACGCTTTACTGGAAAATCCAACTCGCCCTATTTATGATAAAAATGGAAACTATACCGAATACAAGGTAAACTTGAAACCTTATAACCCGGTTGCCATGATTAATGAAGAGTACGATGTTGAAGGTTATAATCAATTAATGATGAGTGGTAAGGTGACACTTTCTCCAATTGAAGGTCTCAACCTGAGCGTAATGGGTGCTATGCAACGCTTTGACCGCATGGAAAACAAAAGTAATACTTTCAAGCACATGTCTACTGTAGTAAACGGAGATTATGGCAATGTTTGGAACTGGGCGGACAATAGCATGCAAAAGAATTTGGAATTGGTGGGTGACTATACCAAATCATTGGGCCTACATAATTTAGGTGCAATGGTAGGTTACAGTTACCAAGACGATGATGCAAAAGGTATGTATCAATGGGCAAAAGATTTTCCGACAGATATGTTTGGCCCTTGGAATATTGGCTCTCTCAATGACATGAAAGACAACAAAGCTGCCATGACTAGTTATAGAAATACGCATAAGCTTATTTCTTTCTTCGGCCGTTTGACTTATAACTACGACGAAAAATACATGTTTATGGCTAGTTTACGCCATGAAGGTTCATCACGTTTCGGCGATAATCATAAATGGGGATGGTTCCCTGCTGTATCAGCCGGTTGGCGCATCAGTAAAGAAGGCTTCATGGAAGATATTAAATGGTTGGATGACTTGAAGTTCAGAGTTGGTTATGGTGTTACGGGTAATGAAGTTAATGCAAACTTATTGTCTATGTATCTGCTGAACTATGGCGGCTATGCTTATATCAACGGCAAGTGGACACAAGGTGCAAGTCCATACCAGAATCCTAATCCTGATTTGAAATGGGAAACAAAAAGTGAGTTGAATTTAGGTATTGACTTTTCGCTCCTTAAGAACAGACTTTCGGGTTCTATTGATGTTTATCATCGTAAAACTTCCGATTTGCTTTCTAATTACGAAGTACCGACTCCTCCGTATATTGTATCAAGCATGATGGCAAATGTAGGCAAAATCAGGAATCAAGGTATCGAATTACTGTTAAGTGGTACTCCTATTAATACACGTGATCTGCGTTTTGATATTACAGGAACATTCTCTTATAATAAAAATAAGATTGTTTCTTTGTCAAACGGGCTTTATCAAAAAGATTATTGGTATGAAGGTGCTACGGGTTCGCCAATCCAAACCCATACACATATTGTAAAGGAAGGTGATCCGGTCGGTAATTTCCATGGTTTCCAGACTCATAGTCTTACATCCGATGGTTTATGGATGGTCTACGGTGCTGATGGTCAACCCAAACTACTGACTGATGCTGATGATGGCGATAAAAGAGTAATCGGTAATGGTATTCCAACTACTTACGGAAGTCTTAATTTGGCATTGAATTATAAAGGTTTTGACGTTTCAGTTATGTTCCGTGGTGCATTCAATTTCCAAGTACTGAACCGCCAACGTATGCATTGGGAAACAACTGCACGTATCGGCGAAGGCAATTTACCTCGCTCTGTACTGAATAAACCATTTGGAGGTGATTCATATGTAAAGGGTGCCCCTGCTATGCAAAGCTATTATGTAGAAGATGGTGATTACGTAAAATTAGATAATGTAAATATTGGTTATACTTTTAATTTGAAGAACCAGAAAGTAATTCAGCGTCTCCGTTTATATGTGGCAGGCAATAACCTTCTTACAATGACCGGTTATAAAGGTCTGGATCCGGAAGTCAGCATCAAGGGCCTTGCTCCCGGTGTGGAAGGTTCCGGTGCAGGTGAACTCTACCCTACTACACGTCAATTTACTGTTGGATTAAATCTTTTATTCTAACCTTTAAAAATTACAGCAATGTTTAGAAAACAATATATTACAGCTGCACTCCTCGCTGTCACTTCTATATTTGGTGCTTGTACCAATTTAGATGAGGAAATTTTTAGCAGCATTCCGGAAAAGGATTTTTATAAAACCGAATCTGAGTTTTTGGCAGCTATGGTTCCTGTTTATTCAAGTATGCGTGCTTTAACTGACTGGCGAAACTGGTGGGATTTGGAAGAAACCACTGATGTATGTGTTACTCCGGTTAAAAATCACGGTCTATGGTATGACGGCGGTATCTATATCCGACTTCACCAACATTCATGGATGGAAGAAGACGGACATTTAAATGACATTTGGAATTCTTTGTATGCCGGTGTTTCCAGTGCCAATCGTGTTCTTTATCAATTTGAGAATTCAACCATAGAAATGGAGGGTAAAAATAACTATATTTCAGAATTGAAAGTAGCACGTGCATTCTATTACTACTTGTTGCTCGAAACATTCGGCAATATTCCGATTATCGATCGTTTTGATGTTCCCGACGGCTATTTGCCATCTACGGAACCACGTTCTAAAGTATTCGAATTTGTAGAATCAGAATTAAAGGAAAACATTAATAATTTAAGTGAAGATGTATTGAATACTTATGGACGTTTCAATAAATGGAATGCTAAAATGCTTTTAGCACGTTTGTATTTGAATGCCGAAGCTTGGATTGGAACTCCTAAATACAAAGAATGCGAGAGCCTCTGCGACGAAATAATTAGTGCCAACAAGTATAGGTTAGACGGTGACTATTCATTACCATTCTCCACTAATAATGAACTAAGTAATGAAACGATGTTTGTCATTCCTTTCGATGAAACGAAATCGGGAGGCCAAATTTATATGTGGGCACGTAAAACATTACATTACTCCCAGATGCAGACTTTCAATCTTCAAGCTACATGGCTTGATGGCGGTTGCATTGGTGTCCCTACTTTCTTCGATAATTATGTGGAAGGTGATAAGCGTTTGGAAAAAACTTGGCGTATGGGACAACAATACGCACTTGATGGAACTCCATTATGGACTAATGGTTGGTGTGGTGATCCTCAAATGTTACTTAGCTATACCAAAGATGTTACTAATATTAGTGGTGATGCCACAATGTATCAAGGATATCGTTTTGGTAAGTATGAAGTCAAGGTAGGTGCAACCGGAACTCCTGACAATGATTATGTAATTATGCGTTATGCCGAAGTTTTAATGATGAAGGCTGAATGTATTCTTCGTACAGGAGGCAACTCGCAAGATGCTGCCGAACTGGTAAATGAAGTTCGCAGAAGAAACTTTGAAACAGCAAACAGTCTGACTGGTGCCGAACTGGAAGCTACAATTACTTATAATGGGGTTCCCGTAAAATATGGTCGCTTTCTCCAAGAACTTGGGGTAGAATTTGCATTGGAAGGATTACGCCGTAGCCAACTTATTCGTTTTGACGATAACTTTACAAAGGGTACTTGGTGGGAACATCAGCCTACTAATGATACTAAACGTAACTTAATGCTGATACCATTCGATCAGTTACAACGTAACTCTAACTTAGTACAGAACCCTAAATAATACTATTAGCCGGAATATGTACTATGCTTATTCCGGCTATATTCTTTAACTAAAGATATCCTCACAACAATGAAGAAATTTCTTATTTTTTGTGCTACATTATTCTGTTTACTGACTGTTTCTGCACAGCAGAATCTATCAGTATCATCTCCTGATGGAAAATTAAAGTTTTCCTTGAAAATAACACCGGAAACTATTTCTTATGATATAAACTATAAAAAACAGTCTATCATAACAAATTCTCTGCTCGGATTCGATTTCGACAGTGGAAAATTCGGAGCTGGACTCAAAATTAGTAAAGTACAGCGTAGAAAGATTGATGAAACCTACGACCTGGTAGTAGGAAAGGTCAGCCAGGCACGCAACCACTGCAACGAGATGGTAGTACCGTTGCAAGAGAAGTCCGGACCGGAAAGGTTGATAAATCTTGTAGTAAGGGCGTTCAACGACGGTATAGCATTCCGTTATGAGTTCCCCCAGCAGAAAGGATGGAACTCTTATGTGATGTATGATGAGAAGACACAGTTCAATCTGGAAGGAAACCCGATGGCGTTGCTAATGTATCTGCCGGGATATGTAAATACACACGAAGGGGTTTATAATCATGTAAGATACAATGAGGTTGCAAAGAAACGCCTGATTGAGATGCCAGCTACCTTTGAATTCGATAATAACATCTTTATGTCCATTACAGAAGCTGCCATACGCAATTATGCAGGAATGTATCTGGTGAAGGAAAAGGATAAACTGGTAGGAAAGTTATCCCCGAAGTTGGGACAGGAGAAGGTTAAGGTTGAAATCAATGAGTTCCCGCATCGTACCCCATGGCGTGTTGTTTCCATAGCCGACCGTGTAGGAGGACTTCTTGAGACCAATATCCTCACCAGTCTGAATGAGCCCTGCAAGATGGAAGACACCTCATGGATAAAGCCTTGCAGAACCACATTCACCTGGTGGAACGGAAACGTAGTGCCCGACAGTACATTCTCTCCGGGAAATAACTTTGAGACTAATAAATACTATATTGACTTTGCAGCCCGGAATGGCTTGGATGCACATGGCATCTATGGTTATGCGGAAACACCGTGGTATTATGACGATAATTTCAATTTTGGATGGGCTGGTCCCAATGCAGATATCACCAAGCCGATACCCTGCCTAAACATGCCACATATCGCAGAGTATGCAAAAAGCAGAGGCGTAGGAATACATCTCTGGGTGCATTGGAGACCTCTGTATGACAAATTGGAAGAAGCCTTTGCATTGTATGAGACGTGGGGCGTGAAGGGACTGATGGTAGACTTCATGGATCGAAATGACCAGGAGATGATACGGATTCAGGAAGATATCTTGGAGTGTGCTGCCAGGCATCGTCTGTTTATCCAGTTCCACGGTTCCAGCAAGCCTTCGGGATTGGTACGTACTTATCCCAATGAGTTTACCCGGGAAGGTACGCTCAATTATGAAGTCTGCAAATGGGATACGTTGGTGAATGCAGACCATGATATCTCCATACCGTTTACCCGTATGCTTGCAGGTGCTACGGACTATCATTTGGGAGGTTTTCGTGCTTTGCCACGTTCAAAGTTCAAGATACAGTATGTCAATCCGTATGTGATGAGTACCCGCTGCCACATGCTGGCTATGTATGTAGTTCTGGAGAATCATCTTACTTCCTTGTGCGACAAGCCTGAGGCCTATGAAGGGCAGCCCGGATTTGAAGTGTTGCAGACCGTACCCGGTACCTGGGACGAAATCCATGTACCGTTGGCAAAGATAAACGAATACGTCACGGTAGCCCGCCGCAGTGGTTCGGATTGGTGGGTAGGTACACTGAACAACGGTACTGCCCGCAATCTACAGTTGAAACTTGATTTCCTGGGTGAGGGAGATTATCAGGCTATCATCTACACCGATGCAAAGGATGTGGACGAGAATGCCAACCATCTGGACAAGGAAGTACGTAAGGTTACAAAGAAAGATGTGGTAGAGTTGCAATTGGCTTCAGATGGTGGATCTGTATTACATATCACTAAATTATAGCAAAAATATGATGAAAAAATATGTAATATTACTTGTAAGCCTCTTTTTTATATGGGGGCTTGCAAGTTGTGAAAAATCAGATTCAGATGAAAAAGAAGCACAACCATTAAAAGTACATCTTTCAAAAAATAAAGTTTCTGCAATCGATGGTGTTGTATCTGTCAAAATATCAATAGAAGGATTTGATCAATTATCCTATTTAGAAGTAACCAAAGATAATGCTTCTGAGAAATATATGAAATCAAATCTTGCACAAGAATATACCTTTGAATATGTAGTAAAAGAAGAAGATCCATCACAGTTCTTTTTTGAATTCACAGCAATAGGTAACAATAATAACTCATCAGAAACTATAAAATTAATAGTAAATAAAGGTACTATAAAAAAGACGAGAGCATTAAGTTTTACTAATTTGAAATGTGTATCTCGCGTCACAGGTGCTGAAGTAAATGGTATAAATGGTCTACCTGCTGTAGAATTTGAAGTCAATAATCGTACTAATGAATTATATAATGTGGGAGGAACCGATTTAGGTATTGTTTGGGAGCTTCAATCAGGGCGATATGGTCTTTTTTTCGGTGATACATTTGGCAGTGATTTTTATCCAAACTTCGTAAATCCAGGACCAAATGGTGGTAATTGGAGAAGTAATGTATTACTCTTTTCCGAAGACCAAGATCTTTCAGATGGGCTTACAATACATGGTGCTGCTATGGATGAAAGTAATAAAAATGCCCGCGAAATTTGTTATGGTGGTAAAGATGGCAGTGGAAACGGAGACTGGACATCTATTCCTACAGCAGCAATTCGTGCCAATGGAGCAGACTATGTTCATTATATGAATATTCGTAATTGGATAGGATGGGTCACTAACTTTTCAAGTCTTTATAAATCTACCAATGACGGTGCTACTTGGACGCGTTGTCAAGATGTAAAGTTTGGTTCGACAAGTAATTTTGGTCAAGTTGGCTATTTCAAAAAAGATGGCTATATTTATATGGTAGGAACTATTACAGGACGTGATAACAAACCACACCTTGCCCGCTTTCTTGAAAAAGATATTGAGAATCAAGCTGAATATGAATTTTGGAATGGTGGAGGATGGATAAAGGAAAATGAAGCAGCAGCAACTCCGTTATTCGATGATATAGCAGGAGAACTTTCTATCGCTTATCATCCGGAATTTGAAAAATGGATCTTGCTTTATTTTAATGGTACGCGTTATGATATATCATTCCGTACTGCAGATCACATCATAGGACCATGGAGTGAACCAAAAAAATTAGTAGATGGCTGGCAATATGCACAATTATATGGTTCTTATATTCATCCTTTATCACTCAAGGGAGATACACTCTATTTTATCATGTCAATGTGGCTGCCCTACAATACGTATTTAATGTCGGTGAACTTAGAATATGAATGATATATTTAATTGTTAGATTAGGTTAGTGCACTAAAATTGTCACCTTGAAGAACATATATTTTCATAATACAAGGTGACATTTTTATATTGCCATTTTATTTCCTCCCTGCACAATACACTCCCCCAAATATACAAACCGCCCCCATAAGTGCCATTATTGTAAGATGTTCGTTCAGCAGAAAAGCAGAACCAACCAGGGTGAAGAGTGGATTGAGATAAATATAGTTGGACGCTCTTACTGCACCCAGCCGTTTCAACACTACATTCCAGACTGCAAAACAGATTAGAGAAGCCAATACCCCTAAAAACAAAATATTCAATAGAACAGCAGGCTCCAGAAGTTTTTCGATATCAAACTGCCAGGGATGAAACAAAAATGCAGGGAGAATGGTCAATACTCCATAAAAGAATATTTTACGAGTAATGAAAGTAGTACTATAGCGATCGGCCATTTTCCTCATTATCAAACTATAGAATGCCCAGGAAAAGGCAGCAAGCAATGTAAGAAAATCACCTAATGGAGAAATTTTCAATACGAAACTACCATTGTAAACTACCAGCGCTACCCCGACCAATGCCAACAAAGAACCGCCTATCAAACCACGGGTAGCCCTCTCCTTCTTATAAATCAATAAAGAAAGAATAGTAGTAAGCAGCGGCGTGGTACAAACAATGAATGCCACATTCGTTGCCAGCGTAATACCCAACGCCGTATTCTCAGTCAGAAAATAAAATGAACCACCTGTGATACCTCCCAAAAGTAACCAAAGTTCATCTTTCCAGTTATCGGCAAAGAGTTTGCGGGGAGAAATGAACCAGATACCTACATAAGCAATCAGAAAACGGAGCAGAAATATCTCCTGAGGAGAAAGTCCATATTCAATTAATACTTTCGTAGAGATAAATGTCAGACCCCATATTGCTATCGTACAAATAGCAGTCAGATGGTAAGTGTAGTTTTTTTTCGAATTCATAAGTTCGTCCGCCTGTAAGTTTGGACAAATATACAGCATTTCTTTCCATACCGCAAAATCAATCCTAAATAAACGCCCCAGAATTTTTAGTAAAAAGCCGAAGGAAATTTAGTAAAAAATCAGAGGGAAATTTAGTAAATTTCTACTGGGTTTTTACTAAAAATTATTCGCCCCCCTCACAGTGCATTAGGAGCAGGATAACTATTACGATAAACAAGAAAATAAAAGGGATGCAATCTTCTCAGACTTCATCCCTTGGAATATCCTAAAAATCTTTTTCTGTAAAATCCTATTGAACTAATTTAGCTATTACTTGTATTACAAACAAAAAATTAGTTTTAAAAGCACATCACAAAAGTAGGTAATAAAAAATGAATTATCAAGCGTTTGCTATTGTTTTTTATACTACTTAGCTACAAATCTGAAAATAAACCCGTAACTTTGCACCGATATTAACCGGATACTAACCGGTTTTAACTGTAGAATTAACAGTATTTTCAACAATATACTAACAAATACCATTATGGAATACAATTTCAGGGAGATTGAAAAGAAATGGCAGAAAAGGTGGGTGGAAAACAAAACCTACCAAGTGACGGAAGACGAAACGAAGAAAAAATTCTATGTACTGAACATGTTCCCCTACCCCTCCGGTGCGGGATTGCATGTAGGTCATCCGCTGGGATATATTGCTTCGGATATTTACGCCCGCTACAAACGACTGCAAGGTTTCAATGTACTGAATCCCATGGGATATGACGCTTACGGACTTCCAGCAGAACAATATGCCATACAAACGGGACAGCACCCTGCAATTACGACCGTCAACAATATCAACCGATACCGTGAACAGTTGGATAAGATAGGTTTCTCTTTCGACTGGAACCGCGAAATCCGTACCTGCGAACCGGAATATTACCATTGGACCCAATGGGCATTCCAAAAGATGTTCAACAGCTACTACTGCAACGATGAAAAGCAGGCACGTCCCATCCAGGAACTGATTGAAGCATTCAGCCAAACCGGTACCGAAGGAATAAACGTGGCTTGCAGCGAAGAACTGAGTTTCACCGCCGCAGAGTGGAATGCCAAGAGCGAAAAGGAACAGCAGGAAATCCTGATGAACTACCGTATAGCCTATCTGGGCGAGACGATGGTAAACTGGTGCCCTCAGCTGGGAACCGTACTTGCCAACGATGAAGTGGTGGACGGCGTAAGCGAACGAGGCGGCTTCCCCGTCATTCAAAAGAAGATGCGTCAATGGTGCCTCCGTGTATCTGCCTATGCACAACGCTTGCTGGACGGACTCGATACCATCGACTGGACCGAATCCCTGAAAGAAACCCAAAAGAACTGGATAGGACGCAGCGAAGGCGCTGAAATAGAATTCAAGGTAAAAGACAGCGATTTGGAATTCACTATCTTCACCACCCGTGCAGATACCATGTTCGGCGTCACCTTCATGGTATTGGCTCCCGAAAGCGAACTGGTACAGCAACTTACCACCGACACACAGAAAGATGAAGTAAACGCTTATCTGGAACGCACCAAGAAACGTACCGAACGCGAACGTATTGCCGACCGTAGCGTTACCGGCGTATTCTCCGGAAGCTATGCCATCAATCCCTTTACCGGTGAGGCAGTTCCCATCTGGATAAGCGACTATGTACTTGCCGGATACGGTACGGGTGCCATCATGGCTGTGCCTGCGCACGACAGCCGTGACTATGCTTTTGCCAAGCACTTCGGTCTCGAAATCCGTCCGTTGGTAGAAGGCTGCGATGTAAGCGAAGAGAGCTTCGATGCCAAGGAAGGCATTGTATGCAACTCTCCACGCGAAGGCGTTACTCCCTATTGCGACCTCTCACTGAACGGACTTACCATCAAGGAAGCGATTGCCGCTACCAAGAAATATGTGAAAGAGCATAACTTGGGACGTGTAAAGGTGAACTTCCGTCTGCGCGATGCCATCTTCTCACGCCAGCGCTATTGGGGCGAGCCGTTCCCGGTTTACTACAAGGACAACATGCCTTACATGATTGACGAGAGCGCCCTCCCTCTGGAACTGCCCGAAGTAGCCAAATTCCTGCCTACCGAAACCGGTGAACCTCCATTGGGACATGCCGCAAAATGGGCTTGGGATACCGTAAACAAATGCGTCGTAGAAAACGAAAAGATAGATAACATCACCATCTTCCCACTGGAACTCAACACGATGCCCGGATTTGCCGGTTCAAGCGCCTATTATCTGCGCTATATGGACCCGCACAACAACCAGGCACTTGTAGACAAGAAAACGGATGAGTACTGGCACAATGTAAACCTTTACGTAGGCGGTACCGAACATGCCACCGGTCACTTGATATACTCCCGTTTCTGGAATAAGTTCCTGTACGACCTCGGCATTTCCGTAGCCGAAGAACCGTTCCAAAAGCTGGTGAACCAAGGTATGATTCAAGGACGGAGCAACTTCGTCTATCGCATCAAAGATACCAATACATTCGTGTCCCTGAATCTGAAAGACCAGTACGACACTACTCCACTCCACGTGGATGTGAATATCGTGTCCAATGATGTTCTGGACCTTGAAGCTTTCAAGGCATGGCGTCCAGAATACGAAACTGCCGAGTTTATTCTGGAAGACGGCAAGTACATCTGTGGATGGGCTGTGGAAAAGATGAGTAAATCCATGTTCAACGTTGTCAATCCCGATATGATTGTCGACAAATACGGTGCCGACACTCTCCGCATGTACGAAATGTTCCTCGGCCCGGTAGAACAATCAAAGCCGTGGGATACAAACGGAATAGACGGTGTGCACCGCTTCATCAAGAAGTTCTGGTCACTGTTCTACGACCGCAACGACAATTATCTGGTAACAGATGAACCTGCCACCAAGGAAGAACTGAAATCCCTCCATAAACTGATTAAGAAAGTGACGGGAGACATCGAGCAATTCTCTTACAACACAAGTATCAGTGCCTTTATGATTTGTGTAAACGAGCTGTTCGGAATGAAATGCAGCAAGAAGGAAATCCTGAACCAGTTTATCATCGTTCTGGCTCCCTTTGCTCCGCATGTATGCGAAGAGTTGTGGGAGACACTGGGCAATGCAGGCTCCGTATGCGATGCCAAGTGGCCGGTATGCAACGAAGAATACCTGGTGGAAGATACGGTCAACTATACGGTTTCCTTCAACGGAAAGGCACGATTCAACATGGAGTTCCCGGCAGATGCGGCATCGGATGCCATCCAGACTGCTGTATTGGCCGACGAACGTTCTGAAAAATGGATGGAAGGCAAGTCCATCGTCAAAGTAATCGTAGTGCCGAAGAAGATTGTGAACATCGTTGTCAAATAACAGATATGCAAATTACAAAACCAACCAAAGCGGAAGTGACGAGAGAGCTGAAGGATTATATCTTCATCACTCTGGGACTCATCAGCTATGCACTGGGATGGGCGGCATTCCTCATTCCCTATCAGATTACGACCGGAGGTACTACCGGTATCGGTGCCATCATCTATTATGCCACCGGATTTCCCATCCAGTGGTCATACTTCATCATCAATGCCGTACTGATGACTTTTGCCATCAAAATACTCGGACCGAAGTTCAGTATCAAGACTACGTTTGCCATCTTCGGACTCACTTTCTTCTTATGGTTTTTTCAGTTGCTGGTGAACGGTTCGGACGGCGTCCCTCCCCAACTGCTGGGCGAAGGACAAGACTTCATGGCTTGCCTGATAGGTGCGGCAATGTGCGGTGCCGGACTGGGTATCGTGTTCAACTGCAACGGCAGCACGGGAGGTACGGACATCATTGCAGCCATCATCCATAAATACAAGGATGTCACGCTGGGACGCATGATTATGGCTTGCGACTTCATTATCATCAGTTCCTGCTATGTGGTATTCCATGACTGGCGACGCGTGATATTCGGTTTTGTAACTTTGTTTGTCATCGGATTTGTACTGGATTACATAGTCAACAGTGCCCGGCAATCCGTTCAATTCTTTATTTTCTCCAAAGAATATGAAAAGATTGCCGACCGCATCACCAAAGAAACCCATCGCGGTGTAACGGTACTCGACGGTATCGGCTGGTACAGTAAACACAACGTGAAGGTACTGGTCGTCCTTGCCTACAAACGCCAATCGGTAGAAATATTCCGGATGGTGAAAGATATAGACCCGAACGCTTTCATTTCCCAAAGTTCCGTCATCGGTGTATACGGAGAAGGTTTCGACCGGTTGAAAGTGAAATAGGGACTTGTATAAGCCACAAGTATAAGGAGAACATAATATGAGAAAGAAATTTGTATTTGCCACCAACAATTCACACAAACTGGAAGAAGTGACTGCCATTTTGGGAGAGAAGGTCGAACTTCTCAGCATGAAGGATATCAAATGCGATACTGACATTCCGGAAACTGCAGACACACTTGAAGGAAATGCTTTGCTGAAAGCAAGATATATCTTCGATAACTATCATCTGGATTGTTTTGCCGATGATACCGGTTTGGAAGTGGAGGCCCTTGGTGGGGCACCGGGTGTATATTCCGCCCGTTATGCCGGCGATGCACACAATTCGGAAGCAAACATGAAGAAGTTGCTGAAAGATATGGAGGGCATCGAGAACCGTAAGGCACAATTCCGTACCGTATTTGTACTTATCATCGACGGAAAGGAACATCTGTTTGAAGGCATCGTGAAAGGAGAAATCACGAAAAACAGAAAAGGCGCTTCAGGCTTCGGTTACGATCCCATATTCATTCCCGAAGGATATACGCAGACTTTTGCAGAAATGGGGAATGAACTGAAGAATAAAATCAGTCACCGGGCATTGGCCACTAACAAGTTGTGTAAGTTCTTAATGAGATAATGTTTTTAATGTGCTGATATGCCAATGTGCTAATTGGCTGCGCTGTCACGCCGAAAGGTCATTGGCACATTGGCATATCAGCACATTATAACCCCAGTTGAGCCGATATTTCCAACATCCTCTTAATCGGTTTCACTGCTTTTTCTGCAATCTCAGCATCCACCTTTATTTCCGGTGATTCGTTTTTCAAACAATCATAAAGCTTTTCCAGTGTATTCAGCCGCATGTAACTGCATTCATTGCAGGCACAAGTGCTGTCGTTGGGAGGAGCCGGAATAAATGTTGTCTGCGGGCATTGTTTCTGCATCTCGTGCAGGATACCGCTTTCGGTAGCTACAATGTAGCTCTTTTCGGGATGTGCCACTGCGTACTTCAGCAAAGCTGCCGTAGAGCCTACCACATCAGCCAGTTTCAAGACTGTACTCTTGCATTCGGGATGTGCCAGTACCACCGCATCGGGATGCTGCCGTTTTATTTCAACAATCTTTTCAACCGAGAATTCCTCGTGTACATGGCATGCGCCATCCCATAATAACATATTTCTTCCGGTAATGGAGTTGATATAATTACCCAAGTTCCGGTCCGGGCCAAAGATTATTTTCTCATCTTTGGGGAAGCTTTCCACAATCTGCTTTGCATTGGTAGAAGTTACCACCACATCGGTCACCGCCTTTACGGCAGCCGTTGTGTTCACATAGGATATCACCGTATATCCGGGATGCTCTTTGACAAACTGACTGAATTTGTCTGCCGGACAACTGTCTGCCAACGAACAGCCTGCCGCCATATCAGGCACCAGTACCTTCTTGTCGGGACAAAGCACCTTCGCCGTTTCTCCCATGAAGTGCACACCGCACATCACGATGATGTCCGCCTCCGTTCGGGCCGCCCATTGCGCCAAAGCCAGACTGTCGCCCACGTAATCGGCTATATCTTGTATTTCACCTTTCTGGTAGTAGTGCCCCAGAATGATTGCGTTCTTCTCCTTCTTCAGCTGCTTGATAGCTTCTATAAGATTATCCATAATTATATTTTTTAATTTCTCTTTCTTCTTTAAAAATCCTTTGATAGTGATGATAGGCTGTTAATAGTGTGGACAAATAAATACGATTTTTCTTGCCCATGAAGTTATTAGTATCAAGCTGAATTTTACTCTTATGCTTATAAACCGGGGTTTTTAAGTTTATCCGTTGATAATAAGACTTCTGCTAAACAGCATTAACATGTTGTTAATAATATGCAAAGTTAATAACTTTAGAGTTATAAACCGATGAAACCAGGCTGAAAAATATGTTGAATGAAGCCTGGAAAATTCTCCTTAACTTTTTTGGTTTGTTCGTTTCACTGCTGTAATATGCAGACCTTTGAATAATGCAAGGATTATTTTTAAAATTGTTTCCCTATTGTATTGACACCTTTTCAACGGTTATTAACCGGGATATAAACGGAAAAAAGTATCTTTGCAGGGAGATTTAAAAGTATATTGTCATGCGTAAACTGAAGATAACTGAACTGAATCGTATTAGTGTAGAGGAATTTAAGGAAGCCGAAAAACTGCCTTTGGTAGTGGTATTGGATAATATCCGCAGTCTCCATAATATAGGTTCCGTTTTCCGTACTTCGGATGCTTTCCGCATCGAGTGCATTTATCTTTGTGGCATTACAGCTATCCCACCCCATCCGGAGATGCACAAAACAGCTTTGGGAGCGGAATTTACCGTAGATTGGAAATATGTTGATAACTCTGTTGAAGCTGTTGATAACCTAAAATCCGAGGGATACATCGTTTATTCTGTAGAGCAGGCAGAAGGTAGTGTGATGCTGGACGAACTGGTGCTGGACAAGACTAAAAAGTATGCTGTGGTAATGGGAAATGAAGTGAAGGGTGTTCAACAAGAAGTGATTGACCATTCGCACGGTTGCATTGAAATTCCTCAATACGGCACAAAGCATTCGTTGAATGTATCGGTTACGGCGGGTATTGTTATTTGGGATTTATTCAAGAAACTGAGATAATAACAGGGCTGTTAATAAGCTGTCAATATATCGGGTTTGTTGGAGCTATAGATCGAACACGGTGCATCTATAGATCCAGCGTGTTGCATCTATAGATCCAATAAACTAGTTCTATATAGGTATGATGAGAGATTTTATAAACAGTGATTGATTTTTATAATCAACCACTTTATTCATTGTAAATTAATGCTTTATCTCCTACTTTATCCTTTTTGTTAACCATGTATTCAACACATATCGGTTGTATGTGGAAAACTTGCTGTACAGTTGGTGTCTTTTCTTATTTTTTGTATATTTGCTGAATATATATAAATCATATCGATATGAAAAAGATAATATCTTCATGGATAGGCATTTTTGTAGGTTGTACTATTCTGGCAGCAGGTTTTGTTTACTTTATCAATCCTTATAATCTTGTTCCTGGCGGGGTGTATGGAGCCAGTATTGTGCTTCATAATCTGTTCCCTTCTATTCAGGTAGGTACTTTCGGTTATATGTTTGATATTCCTTTGCTTATCATTTCCGTGCTGGTACTGGGAGCAAAATTGGGAGCACGTACTATCGTGGCGGCACTATTCACTCCGCTTGCCATGAATGTGCTGTCTCTCCTCTCCTATCCTTCTGAAGAAGCGCTCCATCAGTTGGACCCTACACAGTTGCTGGGTGGCAGTCTGAATATGTCCGACCATTTGATGCTGACTTCTGTGATTGGTGCGGTGGTTATCGGTATAGGCTGTGGTATTGTAGTGCGTAGCCGGGCTACTACAGGAGGTACGGATATTGTGGCGATGATATTGCAGAAATATTGCCATATACGTTTTTCAAAGGCGATACTGCTGGTAGATGGTATTGTGGTGGGATTCGGCCTATTGGTTATCGGTTTCGGTATCGGAAATCCGGATGATGCTACACAACCTTCGTGGCATTTGTCTTTCTATTCACTGATAGCTATTTTTGTCACTTCGAGGGTATTGGCCTATGTGATAAATGGGGAGAAGAATGACAAGATACTGTTTGTCATCAGTGATATGCGCCTTACCGCTTTGCACGACTATATTCTTAAAGATTTGGACCGTACAGCCACTTGCATCAAGAGTAGTGGTCTTTATACCAATGTAGACAAGGAAATGCTGTTTCTTGTGGTGAGTTACAAGGAAGTGGTAGGTATCAAGCAGAAGATAAGGGAAGTAGACCCAAAGGCTTTTGTAGTGGTTACCGATGCTTATGATGCATTTGGTGAAGGTTGGAAAGAGCTTCCGATGGCAGGAGAGGTACAACCCGAATAGGTAGTAATAAACAATTGTTCATTCTGTTATTAACTGAATATATAGCTTAATATCAATTGTTTAATAACTGATTATTTATGTTGCTAACATAGTTTTCAACATGGTGTTAACGATAAGTTTTTTGTTTGAATGAACGGTATTGTTGCGAAGTCGATGATGTGGAACTTATGGCATGGTTGCCATAAATTGAGTGCAGGTTGTAAGCATTGTTATGTTTATCGTGGTGATGCCCGGCGAGAGGTGGACAGTTCGGTGGTGGTGCGGACAAAAAACTTTGACCTGCCTTTGCGTAAAAAGCGTAACGGAGAATTCAAGATACCACCTGGAACATTTGTCTACACCTGCTTTACTTCCGATTTCTTTGTGGAAGATGCTGACAAATGGCGGGCCGAAGCATGGGAGATGATTCGTTGTCGCAGTGACCTGCATTTTATGATGATTACCAAGCGTATAGACCGTTTTTCTGACTGTCTGCCCGATGATTGGGGAGACGGATACGATAATGTAACCATCTGCTGTACGGTTGAAAACCAGACTTGCGCCGATTATCGCTTGCCCATCTATAGGAGAGCTCCCATAAAGCATAAGATAATAATCTGTGAACCGCTGCTGGAAAGGATAGATTTAAGTACTTATGCTGTTGGCGAATGGATTGAACAGATAGTTGCAGGGGGAGAATCCGGTTACGAAGCCCGCCCTTGTGATTTTGAATGGGTGATGGACCTTCGCAGAATTTGTGTGGAAAATAAAGTGGACTTCTGGTTCAAGCAGACCGGTTCTAAGTTCGTCAAAGACGGAAAGACATATAATGTGAAACGCCAATTTCAACATTCGCAGGCACGCAAGGCGGGAATAAACATCAGTTTATAATTGTCCGCTTTCTACCATCAATATCACCCGTTCGGTCAATGCATCGTCTCCCATAGGGTCGTATTGTTTTTTTAGACTGGCGCCGAAGAGTGCGGCAAAAGTCTGGTAGAAACCGGCTTTGAAAGGGCCCATAAAAGCTTTTACCAGTTCATATCCGGTGGAGTTGGTCTGTCGGTCTACCAGTTTTATTAACAGTTTGCCTTGGGCAAAGGTAAGTTTCTTCATGCGGGGAGTGTATTGCTCCTTCAAGCTTTTCTCTACTGCTTTCATGTGTTTCTGGCGGGCTTTCTCGGTGGGCAGGGTCATCATGTATTCGTAGGTTTCAATGATGGCACGGTTAATCTCCTTGGAGATGGGAAGTACCTTCTTTACGTCACGAATGAGTTTGTAGTACTTGTTCATGTCGCGCTTGTTCTTGAATTTAAGCGGCTTGAAGATGTAGACAGTGGGGAGCTTGACATAAGGGATGGTATCTCCTTCGTAAACGCACATGGGAGTAAGATAGACACTCTTTTGCGCAGCAGACTGTGGTTGCTGCTGTGCAAAACATTTCAGGCTTCCGAGAGAAAGAAACATGATGAGTATTACTATGTTAAGCCTTGCGTTCATGTTGCAAAAGTACACCATTCTGTGTAATGTTGTTGCATCATGTTGATTTTTCCTTGCTCAATTAACTTATTTAAGGTAACTTCGCTTCCCAAAACATGAAAGTGACCTACTATTAATGGAATTACTCAAGATAGGAGTTTTTGTAAGTATGCTGTCAATGACTCCTATGCTTGAAGCTCAAAATATATCCGGCCTTCAGAAAGAACAGCCTTTACTTCTTTTGGAAGAAAATTTGGAACAACTTTCCATCGGGAATGAGGAAGAATACGGTTGGGAAGATGAATTGGAGGAGTTGTCCCGACGTCTGCAAGAGCCTGTCAATCTCAATGCCGCCACTAAACGGCAATTGGAGCAGTTTCCTTTTCTTACGGATATACAGATAGAGAATCTTCTGGCTTATGTCTATATACACGGACAGATGCAGACCATTTATGAATTGCAACTGGTGGAGGAGATGGATAAACGTACCATCGACCTACTGCTGCCCTTTGTCTGTGTGCGGGCAGTGAAAGCGGGTAGGGGGTATCCTGCTTTAAAATCTATACTGAAATACGGGAAACACGAAACATTGGCACGTTTGGATGTACCGTTCTATATCCGTAAAGGATATGAGAAGAATTACCTGGGACCTTCCCTTTACCATTCTTTGCGCTATAATTTTCATTATGGAGATTATCTCCAAATAGGCGTGACGGGAGAGAAGGATGCCGGAGAACCCTTCTTTGCCCTGCACAACAGAAAAGGCTATGATTACTATTCTTTCTATTTTCTGATAAAGAATCTGGGGCGGCTGAAGGCTTTGGCATTGGGCAATTACCGTCTGAGCTTCGGGCAGGGACTGGTACTTAGTACGGATTTTCGTTTAGGAAAAACATTCTCTATGTCTACAACAGAATATCGTACCGGAGGCATCCGTAAGCATAGTTCTACCGATGAGTACAATTATTTCCGGGGAGTGGCGGCAACGGTGGGAGTATTGCCTTACTTGGATATTTCGGCTTTCTATTCGCATCGCTCCATGGACGGTGTGGTGGAGGATGGCGAGATAACTTCCATTTACAAGACGGGATTGCATCGCACGCAGAAGGAGGCAGATAAAATGAATGCCTTTGCCTTGCAGGTGATAGGTGGAAACATGACCTATGAAAAGAACTCTCTGAAGGTGGGAGTGACGGGGATTTACTATTTTTTCGACCGTCCTTACAAGCCTCGGTTGAACAAGTATGCAAAGTACAATCTTCATGGAAGTGATTTCTATAATGTGGGCATGGATTATAGGTATCGTCTGGGCCGTTTTGTCTGGGTGGGGGAAGCGGCAACCGGCAGTAAAGGCTATGCGTTGCTGAACCGGCTGAAGTATAATCTTTCTTCCGATTATCATCTGCTACTTGTTCACCGGTATTATTCATATGATTATTGGACTTTGTTTGGGCGTTCCTTTGGCGAAAGCAGTATGCCGCAGAATGAGAACGGATGGTATCTGGCAGCAGAGGCCACACCTTTCGCCCGGTGGAAGTTTTTCACTTCACTGGATGTGTTTTCTTTTCCTTGGTGGAAATACCGTATAAGTAAGCCCTCAAAGGGAGTGGATGCCATGTTTCAGGTTACTTATACTCCTCGAAAGAGCCTTTCGATGTATTTTAATTATCGGTACAAACAGAAAGAAAGAGACGTGACGGGTACAAGCGGTGCAGTTATCGAACCTATCTATCACCATAAACTCCGTTATCGGCTGACCTATATGCCGGGAAGATATATCTTTCGTACTACAATAGATTATAACCACTTCCGTCAGCAGGATGGGGAAGGGTATCGCTTTGATAGACGGCAAGGTTATCAGTGTACTCAATTTTGCTCGTACACTTTCCCCTTCCCTCTGTCAGTTTCCGTGCAGGGAACCTGGTTTCATACGGACGATTACGATTCGCGTGTTTACGCCTCCGAGCGTGGATTGTTATATACTTTCTATACCCCTTCCTTCTATGGCAAAGGGTTCCGTTACTCCGCTCATCTGCGATATGATTTGAGTAAGAACTTCATGTTTCTTGCCAAATTCGGACAGACGGTTTATCAGGATAGGCAGACGATTGGTTCGGGCAATGATGAGATACCGGGAAATAGGAAAGCGGACTTGCAGATGCAACTGCGTATCAAGTTTTAGAGGAATGATTGATAGCTTTTTTATTTCTTTCTTTATCTTTGTCCGTATGATAATCCAAGGATGAACTCTGGAGTGCTAAGATTAGTAGATACTCGGAGTATTAAATAGTAAATAGTAAATCGTCAAATAGTAAATAGTATGACTGTCATTTATCCATCTCCCATATTCGGTCCCGTTCATTCTCGCCGTCTGGGAGTATCTTTGGGAATAAATTTATTGTCGGCAGACGGCAAAGTATGCACCTTCGACTGTATTTATTGTGAATGTGGTTTCAATGCCGACCATCGTCCCAAACAGCCGTTGCCTACGCGCGAAGAAGTCCGTTCGGCCCTTGAAGCCCGCCTGCGGGACATGCAGCAAAACGGACCTACACCGGATGTACTGACTTTTGCCGGTAATGGAGAACCGACGGCACATCCCCGTTTCCCCGAAATCATAGAAGATACACTTGCCTTGCGCGACAAGTATTTTCCGAATGCAAAGGTGAGCGTACTGAGCAATTCTACCTTTATTCATCGTCCTGCCGTATTCGAGGCTTTGAACAAGATTGACAACAACATCCTTAAACTGGATACGGTGGATGAAGAGTATGTCCGTGTACTTGACCGTCCTACCGGACATTACTCCATCCGGGAGATTATAGAAGGGATGAAAGCGTTCAAAGGGAACTGCATTATCCAGACCATGTTTCTCAAAGGAAGTTATAAAGGACAAGATATGGATAATACATCCGATAAATTTGTTCTTCCCTGGCTGGAAGCTGTCAAGGAGATTGCTCCCCGCCAAGTGATGATTTATACCATCGACCGCGAAACGCCCGACCATGATTTGCAGAAGGCCACCCGCGAGGAACTGGATCGCATTGCGGAACGGATACGGGAAACGGGTATACCGGTAAGTGTTTCTTATTAATAATATACTTATGAAATCAATAGCAATTAAAGATTTAAGCGAGAACTTCTTCGAAGTGATAGGCAAAGAGTGGATGCTGGTTACGGCAGGCAGTAAAGAACATTTCAACACCATGACTGCCAGTTGGGGAGGTATTGGCTGGCTTTGGAACAAGCCGGTGGTGTTTGTCTTTATTCGTTCCGAGCGCTATACGTATGAGTTTATGGAGGAGAACGAATATTTCACCCTTTCTTTTTTAGGAAAGGAAAACCGGAGCATTTACAACCTTTGTGGCAGTAAATCGGGTAGGGAAGTGGATAAGGTAAAGGAAACTGGTCTGAATCCTATCGTTACCGAGCGGGGAAACATTCTCTTTGAGCAGGACCGCCTGGGATTGGAGTGCCGCAAGCTTTTCATTACCGATATGAAAGAAGAACTCTTTCTCGACCATTCCGTCTACGAGCGTTGGTATGGCGGTGACCACGGTGGATTGCACCGGGTTTATGTAGCCGAGATTGTAGATGCCTGGGTAAAGGAATAGCTCCTTTACCACAGTTTCAAGTCATATTCGGCTTCCACCTTCTCTTCTATTTCATCCGGAAGGGCGGGGAAGAAGTCGATACCTGTAATCCGTTCCACTTCGTCCACTGTATTGACGTAGCTGTCCAACGGATGATTGCCTGATGCATTCTTATAAATGAAGCCGATGGCTTTGGGGGGATTGCTGTCTGCACACAGAACGACCTTGAAGAATGCTTCGGGCACTGTAATTTTGTGCTTCTTACCAATGGTGCGGTGACGTTGGTCATAGAGAATAGGACCGCATACAATGTATATCTTGCCTTCTTCTTGTGCCCAACGGCGGCATGACTCTTCCAGTTCTTTCCAGTCGCCACGGTTTAGATTGTGGTTCTGCGGGCAAATGTTTGTCATGTAGAAGCTCTCTTGCATGGCTTTCCAGTGCCAGCGGTTGTCACCGGCCGGACACATATGTCCGCGGTCCATGCCGGCTCCTTTGTAGTCATCGGTGGTTACTGCCTCGTGCTCAGGCAGGTCGGGGTCGGGCAGGAACTTGTCTGTACGGCTTTCACGCTCCACCAGTTTTTCGGGAGTGAGTTCCCAGGCTACCCAGTTGGGTATCTTTAAATCTTTGTTGTAGGATACTGTGTAGCCTTTCCGCTGGAGAATCTGTTCGGAGACGTTCTTCAGCTTTGCCGGTATTTCAAGGCGTGTGCCTGCCGTGAGTTCTATCTTGGCAGGCGTAGAACTCTTTTGCCTGGCATCCGAAAGTATCTTTGCAACGGGTTCATAGGCAAGGCAGACCGCACATATAAACAATATAAGATAATAGACGCCTTGCGATTGTTTCTTTTTTTTTCGTGCCATGCCGGGATTAGTGTTGGATAATCATTTTGGCCCTTTCCAGTGCCACATTTATGTTCGGACAGATATTTTCTTCGCCCAACAGCTCATAGAAGCCCGATTTTTCCAGTACCTTATGTACCTTTTCATTGACACCGGAGAGCACAATGGTTATTTTTTCCTTTTGGGACATCTCACAAAGGCTTGTCAAGTTGTGGATACCGGTAGAATCGATGAACGGAACTTTACGCATGCGGATGATGCGCACTTTGGGGCGGTCGCCCAGCCGCGCCATGATTTCTTCGAATTTGGTGGCGATGCCGAAGAAGTAAGGACCGTTTATTTCATATACTTCCACATCCTCGGGGATTATCAGGTGCTCGTCATTGCTTGCAATGTCCGATTCTGCATTCGGGTCTATTTCATCTTTGATGACGGATATTTCGGTAGTCTCCATGACGCGGCGCATAAACAGCACGCAGGCAATCACCAGACCTACTTCAATGGCAATAGTCAGGTCGAAGATGACGGTCAGGAAGAAAGTAATCAGCAGTACCGTGACATCCGATTTAGGATTCTTCAATAATGCCTTGAACGTACGCCAACCACTCATGTTATAGGATACTATGACCAGTACACCCGCCAGGCAAGCCATTGGGATATACTGTGCCAGCGGCATGAGGAACAGTAGGATAAGCAGCAATACCACTGCATGCACCATGCCTGCTACGGGAGTTTTTCCTCCGTTGTTGATGTTTGCCATGGTACGCGCGATGGCTCCGGTGGCAGGGATACCGCCAAACAGCGGGGTAGCCATGTTGGCAACACCTTGTGCTATCAGTTCCGTGTTGGAATCGTGTTTGTCGCCTATCACACCATCGGCCACGGTGGCAGACAGCAAAGATTCGATGGCACCCAGTACAGCGATTGTAATGGCTACGGGGAACAAGTTCTTTATCGCTTCCCAATCCAGGGCAGGCATCACGGCATCCGGCAGTTCGGCACGGATGCTGAAACGGTCGCCGATGGTATCGATACAATCAATGCCTCCATATACTTTCATCAGCCAGACTGCCACTGTCACCACGATGATGGCAATAAGTGACCCCGGAATCTTCTTCGAGAACCGCGGTGTAATGGCAATGATGAAGATGCTGACAATACTTACAATCGTGTTCCACCAGTTTACGGTATCGAAATGTCGGAAATAAATCATCCATTTTCCTACAAAGTCTCCCGGAACTTTCTCTCCTCCGAACGTCAGCCCGAAAATGTCGGCAATCTGCGTAGTGAAGATGGTGACGGCAATACCGCTTGTAAAACCTACGATGATGGGATAGGGGATAAACTTAATGACAGCTCCCAGCTTGAACACTCCCAGCAGGATGAGCAGTACGCCTGCCATCAGTGTGGCGACAATAAGCCCCGATTCACCGTATTGCTGGATGATGCCATAGATAATGACGATGAACGCACCGGTCGGTCCTCCAATCTGTACCTTGCTCCCACCCATCAGGGAGATGATGAAACCGGCTATGATAGCCGTAATGATACCTTTCTCCGGTGATACGCCGGAGGCGATACCGAATGCAATGGCAAGCGGGAGGGCAACGATACCTACAATGATACCTGCCATCAGGTCTGCCATGAACAGTTCTTTAGAGTAATTTTTTAAAGCCGTGTATAGCTTTGGTCTGAATCCGAACGCTTTCATTATAATCTACTTTTTTATACGTTTTTTTATACAGAATGTAATGTATATATTGCAAATTGCCTGCAAAAGTAGATAAAATAATGGATATTAGTGAACACAACTGTGATGTATTTTGTTTTCCTTATCAGATATGTGCTATTAATTATGTCTGAAATGCCTCTTCGGGTTATCGGTGAAGATAGATTCTTTCTATAAGACGATAAATAAATCCGATGGGGCAGAGGTGTGATTATTCCAAACTAAATTCGTAATTTTGTGTTGTTTATAAACAGTACGAACGACATTTATACGTAATTATATTAACTAATAAAAAAAGAGACTATGGCTAAAAGTGTTAAAGGAACTCAGACTGAGAAGAATCTGCTGACTTCATTCGCTGGTGAATCACAAGCAAGAATGCGTTACACTTATTTTGCAAGTGTAGCCAAGAAAGAAGGTTACGAACAAATCGCCGCTATTTTCACAGAAACGGCTGACCAGGAAAAGGAACACGCTAAACGTATGTTCAAGTGGCTGGAAGGCGGTATGGTGGAAATCACCGCTTCTTATCCTGCAGGTGTTATCGGCACTACCCTGGAAAATCTTCAGGAAGCTGCTGCCGGCGAACACGAAGAATGGTCATTGGATTATCCTAAGTTTGCTGATATTGCAGACGAAGAAGGTTTCCCCGAAATCGCTCTTATGTACCGTAACATCGCCATTGCCGAAAAGGGACACGAAGAACGTTATCGCGCTTTTATCCAGAATATAGAGACTGCCAGCGTATTTGCCAAGGAAGGCGAAGTGGTATGGCAGTGCCGCAACTGTGGTTTCATCTACACCGGTAAGGAAGCTCCTCAGGTATGCCCGGCTTGCTTGCATCCGCAGGCTTACTTCGAAGTAAAGAAGTCAAACTATTGATGATAATTTCCTCATAGAGAGAACAAAGTCCCGCAGAGCGAAAGCAAGCTCTGCGGGGCTTTTTGTTTGCTGTGACAGTCATATAGCTTGTAATTGCTGCACATTTGCTGCAGCGTCACTGCAAACAAATTGCAGTGCGACTGCAAAACTGTTGCAGTGCTGTTGCAAATCAATTGCAGTGCTGCTGCAAACCGGTATGCAGTGACGCTGCAAAAAGTATGCAGTCGTTTTGCAGTGGCTGTACAGTACGACAGCAAGCTGTGTATGGCGATGCTGCAGCGGGCAGAGAAGGATTAATAGCCGGTTGTTGGAGATGTAGGGGGATTAATGGTTGCTTGGAACACTATTGAAAGTGCTTCATAACTGTTGGCAGCATCGGTTATTTCAAGCAGTTTCTCCCAGTTGGCTACCGGTTCCGTCTTGTGGTTGATGCGTTTTTCGGCTTTTATTCTTAATGTTCCGTCTTCAGTGGTGGCTTGGACAATGAAAGCGCCGCAGTCGTTTTCTACTTTTACGTTCAGTCTTTCCAGGCCTTCGGGAGAAATTCGATAACCTTCCGGCAGATTGACTGTGATGTCCCATTGGTAACAACGGGGCATCTCCCAATAAATGTCCTCCTTGCGCAGGCGTTGTTCGCCTTTCAGCTCTGGCTGTGACCCTATCAACCGACCTACGGAGAGAACAAAGTTTGTACCCGCTTTCTTTACGTATCCGTCCAGTACATAGTCCACTTGATAGGCAAGTGCCGCACTGTCTGCCCGGTTTCCGATGCTGAAAAGCTGGTAGCCGAGGAGTGTTTCCAGTCCTTCTTCCGAGCCATGATAACCGATGATTTCATTACGGTAACGCTCTTTCTCCTGCTCCCGTTCACGGCGGTAACTTTCGCGCAGGTCGGCATGGAATTTTTCTTTGGTTTCGTCGTAGATGGTGGCTGTAATACCCAGTTGGCGACGAACGGAGTTGTAAAGGTCCTCGTCCATAATGAGGTAGGGTTGGAAGTGTTCTTTCAGTGCACCGCTCATCTCTTCCCGACGGCTGATGTGGAGAGTGGTGCCGCTTATAGAAGCGTTTATGGTAGCCATATCCCGGTTGTCTTGGGGGGTGGTGGAGGGAAGGGTAAGGCATGTGTTGTCTTCCAGTATGGCTTCTTCGCCTTGCAGGCTGGCAGACACTTCACCGGGAACAGCATAGCAGGCCGGTGGAGTATAGCATTTTCCGTTGGATTCCAGATAGATAAACCAAGTGGTATTGCTGTAGTTGATGAGCTGGTCCAGAGGCTCCCGGGTATCTTTGGTCGTGATTCCTGTCCGGTGGGGAATACCTGCTTTTTCCAGAAGTTCGTGCATCAGCAGGATGAAACTGGCGGGAGTATAGTCTGCACCGTTTTCCATATACCGGTAATAGCAGTATTGGTAGAGATAGTCCATCAGTTTCTTATCGCTCCATCCTTCGGCTTGACGGGCTTTGAGGGCTTTGGATATTTCGCCTTTCCGTCCGCTGCGCAGACCGGACCAGTTGGTGCCGGGAGCCTTCATGGAGGCACGTGTGTCATCTGTCATCAGTTTTGGATTGGGGTTGGCATATAGTCCCGGCTTGCGGGCGCTGGGTGGCATCCAGGCATAGGGTGTCTTGCTGTTGTAGATGTACATCAGAATCATGGGCGTTTGCCGGGCACTGTTGTACCAGAAGTCGGGAATGACACGTCCGGAGTCTCCGGTATGCAAGTCGAGGATATGGTTTCCTTCGGTATCGGTGCTATGGTCGAAGTCCCTTGCTCCGTTCAGGCAACGGTAGAAAGTGCTCAGCTTGGGGTCTATCTCGCAATGGACGGAATAGGCAAGCAGAGGATAGCTGTCCATAAAGTAAAAACCGAAAGGTTCGGGGTTCTGGTTGTTCAGTATGGTGTATCGTACGAAGAACAAGTCGATGATGTCTCCGATTTCCAGTCCGGGTACGGCCAGCTTGTTCCATTTCTCTTGGATGTTGTGGCTACGTGGGTGGCCGCCTTCATCGGTTTCCATGTACTCCTGCGGGGCTGTTTCCTGAATTGTTCCGTCCGGTTTGATGATGCGCACACCCAGTATACGCTGTTGTTCATTGCGGGTGTAGCGTTCTTTTTCCTGGGAAAGGAAGCTGAACTGTGACATCTCTTCCAGTGCACTTTGGCTGTTGATGTATACCATTTGGCGGTAGATGCTGCGGCAGGTTATCTGTTGTTTGGTCAATCCCATTCCCCACCAGTCCAACTTGGTTTTCCGGGTTACCTCCAGACGGCTGTGTGCGGCAAGGATAACGGCGGGTTCGTTTCTGTATTTCTCGGGTACAGTCATATTTTTAAAGTCGGGCAGGTTCAGCGACCATACTTCATTGCGCACTTCGCTTACGAGCGCAGCATATTTGTCTTCTTCCTTTTGGGCATTTAGTCCCGAAGTGGCAAGTAACATCAGCAGCAGTAGGAAAGAACGTGTTGTTTTCATGGTGATGGCGTTTTATGTTCAATTATTTGTTTAAAGGGTGCTTTGCCGGATTACTATCTGTTCGTTGCAGGCTTTTTTCCATTGTCGCAGGGCATCATTCCAAGCAGGGATAAGAGCAAGTGGAATACGTTTTCTGCGTATCTCCATCACTTTTCGGAAGTGGATATATCCTGCTCCGGCGCGGTAGGAGCAACTGAGGATGCCCTGATTCGTTTCAATGTGAAAGTCTGCAGGCAAATAAGACACGGCATATCCTTGTGGAATATCAATCGTTACCTCGCGTATAATACGGCATCTCCACGGCAGTAGGTAATCCTGCTTGCGGCGGGTGGTGTCAATGGGCTGGTGGAAGAAGTCTTCGTGCGGGTCTGCTTCGAGGCAGTACTCTCCATCGGCCGATTGTACGGCAGCGGTATTGTTTATCTGATTGTTTAGCAGGTCTGTCTGCTTCTCCTTGGGGGTGTCATGGTAGAGACTGAGCAGGTATTCCTTGTATTCGCCCGTACTTACGCGGATGGCGGTGCCTTTCAGGGTAGGGGGATTGCTGTCCGTCATCAAGCGATAGTGATAATTGAGACTGTCCGTAGAGGTAGAGGCATCCTGCTGGGGAAGAGTCAGTATCAGGCAGCTGTCTCCGTTTTCTACCAGTGCTTTTCGGCCTTGTATACCTTGGGGGATGTCTTCGGGCGGTAGGTATCGGTAGGTGGCATCCAGGCAATATCTTTTCCCTTGATGGAAAAGAAGGCAGAAGGCATGGTTGATGGCAGCCAGTGTCGGCACTTCGTCGGGAGAACTGGCGATGTCGTCCGTACCGATATAGGCCATTCGGGCATCGAATCCTTGGGCTTTCAGCAATGTGCGCAGCAGGAGTGCCATTCCCTTGCAGTCGCCGTAACGCTTGCGCAGCACTTCGGCAGGCCGGTCGGGCCGATGTCCTGCCAATCCGTTTTCAAAGGCGATGTAGCGTATGTTCTGCTGTACGTAGGCATAGGTGCGGCGTATCTTCTCCAGTTCATCGGTGCATCCGGCAGTAATTTCATCCGTCAGCATTTCGGCTTGGGGGAGAGTGCAGTCCACCTCGGCCAGTCCGTTCAGCCAGCGGTACATGGCCTGTACATCGGCAAAGGGACCGGTCACCAGCAGATGGGGATAAAGGCAGTTGTCTGCGGGAGCAGCTTCTTCCTTTCGGGTGGCAGGCACTCCTTTTAAGGTGTAGACAAAAAGGGAATCCCCTTCCTTATTCACGCTCTTTTCACACCGGATGCCGGGACCGAAGTTCTTCTCCACCAGCCGGAAACGGGACAGTGCGGCAGGAATGGTGACGGTGATACGTTTCTTGCGGATGAAGTATTCCTCCGGAAAGTAGATGTGTGTAAAGTAGCGCAGGTCATGGAAGGTACGGTTGAACTGTACGGCCGCCTTTTTCCCCTGCCGGCTTAGGGAGAGGTTGAAGTAGCAGATACGGGTATCGTCGAAGAATACATTTTCCGGTGTGGCATGGCGGTGGATGGCTTTGGGGGCAAGTACTCCCTTAGCTTTGGCTTCGTCCAGGGAGATGAATTCGCCATAGAACATATGAGGTTGTACGGTAGCTCCCATTCGTGAAGCTTCATATTCGGTCTTTCGGGTGTTTTGTACGATGGGGTTGTTTCCCGGGCCTTCTTTAAAAACATAGCTGTCTTCACAGCAGTTGATGATGATATTGTCGTCCATCGTCTGACTGTAGAGACAGCTTGAGAAAATATACAAAAAAATGAAAGAGAAATATTGTTTCCTCATGATGGAGAGGATTTATGTTTATTTCTTGGCGTGCGGATAGTCTATCGTGTAGTGCAGTCCGCGGCTTTCCTTGCGTTCCATGGCTTGCTTTGTTATCAGGTATCCTACGTTTATCATGTTGCGCAGTTCGCACAGCTCTCGGGTAGCCTTGCTCCGCTTGAAGAGTGCTTCTGTCTCCTCGTAAAGTATGTCCAGTCGGTTCCAGGCACGTGTCAACCGGGTATTGCTGCGGACAATACCTACGTATGCCTCCATAATCTGGTTCACTTCCTTCATGCTTTGTGTGATGAGGACACGTTCTTCGGTGGAAATGGTACCTTCGTCGTTCCATTCGGGAATGTCTTCGTTGAAGTCATAACGTTCCAGTACGCTCAGCGCGTGTTTGGCTGCCGCGTCGGCATAAACCACGGCTTCAATCAGTGAGTTGCTTGCCAGACGGTTGCCACCATGCAGTCCGGTGCACGAACATTCGCCGATGGCGTACAGGCGGCGGATGCTGCTCTGTCCGTCCAAATCCACCTTGATGCCACCGCAGAGATAATGGGCGGCGGGGGCTACCGGTATGTATTCCTTTGTAATGTCTATACCGATGCTGAGGCATTTCTTGTATATGTTAGGGAAGTGCTTCTTGGTTTCTTCGGGGTCTTTGTGGGTGACGTCCAGATACACATGGTCCTCACCGCGCTGTTTCATTTCGTTGTCGATGGCACGCGCCACGATGTCACGCGGGGCCAGCGAGAGTCGCGGGTCGTACTTCTGCATGAATTCTTTTCCGTCTTTGGTACGCAGCACGCCGCCATAACCGCGCATGGCTTCGGTGATGAGGAACGAGGGGCGGTCTCCCGGATGGAAAAGAGCTGTGGGATGGAATTGGATGAATTCCATGTCTTTCACTGCTCCCTTGGCACGGTAGACCATGGCAATGCCGTCTCCCGTGGCCACCAGCGGGTTGGTGGTATGGCGGTAAACGGCTTCGCAACCGCCCGTTGCCATGATGGTGACTTTGGAAAGGAAGGTATCCACCTCGCCCGTCGCTTCGTTCAGCACATAGGCACCGTAGCACTTGATGCCGGGGGTGTGGCGGGTAACGATGATTCCCTGGTGATGCTGGGTAATGATTTCCACAGCGTAATGGTCGGTCAGTACGGTGATGTTGGGGTGTTGCTTCACAGCTTCAATGAGGCTGGTCTGTATCTCTGCACCCGTATTGTCCTTATGGTGGAGGATGCGGAATTCGGAGTGGCCGCCTTCTTTGTGCAGGTCAAACTCTCCGTCCTCCTTTTTGTCGAAGTTCACTCCCCATTTGATAAGCTCCTTGATTTGTTCGGGGGCATTGCGCACCACCTTCTCTACGGCTTCACGGTCGCTTATCCAGTCACCCGCAATCATGGTATCTTCGATATGCTTTTCAAAATTGTCTACGGCCAGATTGGTGACAGAGGCGATACCTCCTTGTGCAAAATAAGTGTTTGCCTCTTCCAAACCTGCCTTACAAATGAGGGCTACTGTTCCTTTATGCGCTACTTTCAGCGCAAAACTCATACCGGCAAGTCCGGAGCCGATAACGAGAAAATCGAACTTTCTTACCATAGGTTTTGTGTATTAAACGCCGCAAAGATAGTGTAAACCAAACGTAGAGCAAAATAAGCGGGCTTATTTTTATTTGTTATGTAAGGTATTGTTTCAATACTTCATCCAGGGATTTTTCTTTGGGCAATTCCATGTTCTTGCGCATGCGCGAACGGACTACGTTTACACTATTCCGGTTGATTCCCATGATAAGGGCTATTTCGTCGGTACTTTGGTTCATGCAGATGAGCATGGCCAGCAATTCTTCGTTGCGGGTCAGTTGAGGATAACTTTCGCGGAGCTTGGGCAGATAAGAAGGATGTATGGTGGCAAACGACCGGCGGAATGTGTTCTCATCTTCCCTGCTGAGCAGGCTTTGCACGGTGAGCTGGCGAATGGAGTTGAGGTTATTGGTAGCCATGGCCCGTTCTATTTCTTCCGTCAGTTGTTCGTTGCGGCGGTTCAGGTCTTGCTGCCGGGTAATGAGGGTCTGTATTTCCCGTTTGTTGTTTTCTATAAGCTGGTGGTTGGCCTTCCTTCGGATGATGAAATAGGCTGTAGTGGTGATAAGTAGCAACAGTAATGTAATGGAGATGCAGATGTTGTAGAACAACTGCTGTTGCTGCCATTGCACTTGTGCCGAGAGCAGTTTGTTTTCTTTCTCTTTTTGGTTGGCATCAAACCGGATGTTGGCTGCTGCCACAGCACGTTTCTTTTCGTTATTGTCCAGAGAATCGGCAAACTGTCGGTTACGGATGTAGCAACGAGCAAAATCGTCGTTCATGCCTTTGGCCAGATAGTAATCCATTAATATCTCGTTGGCATCGCGGCCTTCCATGAACTTCATGTTGATGAGGTCTTGTGCAGCCCGGTCTATCAGGTGTATGCCGTTTTGCTCCTTCCCGGTTTGCAGTAAGGCCCGGCCTAGGTGGAGGTTGAGTTGGTATTTGGCCCATTGGGGCATCCGCACGGTATCGGGACAGATGCTAAGGGCAAGTTGCAGTGCTTTTTCCAAAGAGTCGGGATAGTCCAGATAACTGTTTACCGTTTCTACTTTGTTTACGAATACGCCCTTAAAGCTGTTTTGTATCATTGACAACTTTTCTCCCAGCCTGAGGTAGTGGAATACAGAGTCCTTTTGATTCATGTTACGAAAGATCTGGGCACGGTAGCGGTACAAGTCTCCCAGTCCGAAGCTGTCTTTCAGCATGGAGTAGTATTGGGCTTTTTTGTTCATTTCCAGGGCCTGGTCGTACATACCCAGTTCGGCGTAGAGATTAGCTTGTTCTCCGTAGGCAATCACTACATTTCCAGGTGCTATGCTGTCGTTGTAAGTGGCTATGGCTTCTTGGTTAGTGGCTATAGCTTTCTCGTATTCGCCACTGAGGTGGTAATAGATGCCCAACCGTGACATTATCCGCAGCATGTTCGGGAAGTTTCCACCTTTCCGGTAGACATCTATTGCTTTTTCCAAAATTTGGATAGCTTTGGGTAGATTGTTTCCGGAGTACATGTAGACACCGCTTATGATTTCTGCCTGCCGGATAAAGTCATTGGCACTGGTACAGACCGGTAACTGGAGGTAGTCTTCTGCCAGTCGGACAGCTTCCGGGTTATTGCCATACAGTTGGTTCAGTCCGGCCTTGAAGCTCAGCAGTTCGTGCGGGCAATGTTCGCGGATGAGGGGATGGTTCCCAATGCTGTCCATATAGTCGATGCCGTCTTTGTATTGTTTGGTGTTTATGTAATTGTTCCCGCAGGCATTAAATATCTTGCGGGCATAGTAAATCAGGGTATCTGTAGTTCCGTTTTTTTCTGCCGATTCCAGGATTTCGGGCAAGGTCTGTTTGGCAAGATCCAACGTTTGTCGCGCTTTGTTTTCGAGTAGTAAGGCATTGATTTGTTGAAGGACATTGTTCCAATGCCTCATTTCGTCTTGTTCCGAAGAGGTGGAGCGGTTGGTGCAGGCTACAGCTACGAGAATCAGAAGTAAAAATGAAAGTTTTTTGGCATTCATATTTTGTGGACTGTTTGTTTTGTAAGGCAAAGATATAATTTCTTAATTTAAAATTTACAACAATGGACTTGTTTTTTGTTTCTTGTTAATTATTTGATAATAAATATAATATGAAATTGTATATCAGATTGTATATCGTATTCTTATGGTTAGGTTGTGCATATTTTGCAAATTTGTATCAAAACGATTGTAAATATGTATAATGGTGAAATAAGATACAATGAAAACAAAGAAAACAGTGACACCTTTTAATATGCAGGAGATTGCCAGAGCTTTGCGCGAAATGATTTCGGAAGATTCTCCCAATGCTTCGGAGGCTTTGTTGTCCGGAACTCGTGAGGCTGTATTCCGTGAAATCTTTATTTTTCATTATCCTTCTTTTTTAGAGAAACTTTATCAGTCTATTCCGGAGGTGGATAAGGATGAAGAACTGATATGTATGCTGGTAGCTCTTGGACAGTCTGTAAAGGAGATTGCAGAACTGATTTATTTTTCGCCGGAACGGGTAGAATTGTTATGTGCTTCGGTCTGCCGCAAGCTGAATGTGACGGAAGTTCGAGAAATGGAGATACTAATGAAGAAGTTGTTATCATAAAAATACGTACCTTAGCGGCAAAAATCAGATAAAATGAATCGAATCTTTCATGCGCGCATTGCTATGGGGCAGTATCTGTTTCTCATCCTGATAGGTATTCTCGCCGTCTATATGCTTTGGTACAAGTCTCCGTTCCTGGCTGCTATTTTCATGCTTTGGCTGGTGGTTATTATCGAGAAGCTGATTCATACCACCTATACCGTAACGCCCGACGGGAAGTTGGTGCTGTCCTTCGGCCGTTTCTCCCGGAGTAAGGAAATTCTGATGAAAGACATCACTTCTGTGGAGCGTGCTTCTTCCATGCAGGTAGGGCGGTTTGCGGTGATGCGCTATGTGCTCGTGAAATATGGCGAGGGCAAGTGTGCAGTGCTTCTTCCCGTCAAGGAGGAGGAGTTTATCCGGTTACTGGAGGAACGGAGAGGGTGAGCAATAGGGTGTGCCCACGTATGCGATTCCGTTTTAATCTGCCGTTATCGGTTCCATGGTAATGTCTCCTGTGTAGCTTTCCGGAGTTGTTTGTATGAACTTTCCCTTTATCTGTTTTTCCGTTTTTGTATATTCACCTGCGAATGTCAGCGTATAGGTAGCTACAAGCTTGCTGTAGTGTAGTGTTCCTTTTATGATGAGCCGACAGTGAGGTTGTATGCTGATGGTGGAAGTACTGCTGTTTGGACCTTTGGCTTTTGTTGTTTCGCTGCCATATTTTATGGTTGCCCCACTTAACAATAGTTCATCTCCAAACATGTAAGGGGTATTGACGAACACATCTTCTTCCCCCATCCATACAAATGCTTCGGGGTCGTTGCTCTGGAAGGTGGTTTCCTGCCATGTGTCTTCGAAGGGGGAGTTTGTGGTGGTGATACTATTGTTTAAATTGTTTTCCATGATGAAGGGCAGGAGCTCTACATCATACGTACTGAATCCATCCCCTTCTTCAAAAGAGTATTGAATATCTTTGAACAGATATTTTTCAGCATCTTTAATTTCGTCTTTATCATAACAGCCGGTCGTGCAAACAATCAGCATGGCGGACAATACGAGGTGGAATAGTTTCTGTTGTTTCATAGCCTTTACTTTTTGTGGGGATGTACATGCAAAGATAAGTTTATTTTTTGAAACTGTTCATAATAAGCACTTTATTTTCCTGATAATATAGTCTTTCCGTAGAGGCAGATTGTTTTTGAATCATAAATAAAGCTTAATTTTAGCTCTTCTGTTTGCAGTTTTTCGGATATGGCAGCGTCCATTATGTAAAAGAGAAACGAATATGAATTTGAATTGCGCCATTTTACATGCAGACCCGGAGATTGCCGGAAGGTTGGAAGAGTATATCGACAAGGTTCCTTTTCTCTCTTTGCACGGAAAGTACGGCAATCCTCTTGAAGCGCTGAAGGATTATTATGAGACAAAAGTGGAAGTTTATTTTATCGGCATCTATCCGGTGGAAGAAGGTGAAATCAACGGAATGGATTTTTGCAGGCTCTTGTCCTCGTCCACTCGTGTCATTTTCATTACAGACACCGACCGCTATGCTGCCGAATGTTTCCGTCTGGATGCGTTGGACTATCTGATGGACGGGCTCAATTTCTCCACGTTTTTCCAGTCTGTCAGCAAAGCGGCACGCTGGTTCTCTTTGCAGGATGCAGGTACGTCCGACTCCAAACACAGGCAAGGTCCGGAAGAGGTTCCGAAGGTGATTTACATGCGGTGTGACAACCGCATCATGCGGCTCGACCTGGAACGGATAAACTATATAGAAGGTATGGGCGATTATGTGAAGATTTTCTGTAAAGATTCCCCTAAGCCTATCTTGAGCTTGTGCAGTATGAAGTACATGGAGGAAAAACTTCCGGCGAACGAATTTATCCGTGTGCACCGTTCTTTTATTGTCCGCATGGACTGCATCAGCGCCATCGGGCGCAGCACATTGCTCATCGAGCAGAAGGATGTCCCCATTGGCGATGCTTACCGCGAAAGGGTGAAAGGGTATGTGTCCAGGCTGGCAGTGTTGTAATACCCTGTTTTCAGATACTATATACTTTGTTTGTTGGATCTATAGTTCCAGCGTGCTGCATCTATATATGCAACGCGTTGCATATATAGATCCAACAAATGATAATCATTCTGTGTAAAATCCGTGTAATCTGTGGTGAACCGGAACCTTGTATTACTTTAGTTTTGCTCTCGAAATCCTTTCCCCGAACGTCAAGTTCAGATTCAGGCTGAATCGGCTTTCCTGCATCAGATTGCTGCGTGTGTTCAGTTGTTTCCGCCAGGTGGCGCCCAGCGAAAGATAGGAGTACCGGATGGGGAAGCTCGCCCCTACACTGGCTTCCAGATACTGCATCTTCCCGCCTTTCAGGTTGATATAGGAGTTGCCGAAACCTATTCCGCCCATCAGCTCGGTGGAACGTGCCAGACGTGGCTTGGTAATGTAGCTGCCTCCCAGGTTCACTTTGTGCTGGTTCTCGTATTTCATGGAAGTGTAGGAGGAGGAGTTGCGGCTCCAGTCCAGGTAGTTGTAGTCGGCGGTCAGCACCCAGCGTTCGGTGGTTATGCTGAGGCCGGTGCCGAGGTGCATGGGCAGATATTGTGTACGGCTGTGGTATCCTTTATCGAGGTTCTCGCTGGTAGATGAGTTGCTGTAGGTCAGTGTATTGTCGTGGCTGATGGGAAGGGAGGGAGCAAATACCAGCCCTGCCGCCCACTTCCGTTGTCCGGTCGCACCCCATTCGTAATGTATGCCGAAGTCCGCATAAAAGGCCTGTTTAGAAGATTCGTACTTTACGACGGCGCTTTCCTGCGTTTCGCTTTGCGTCACTGTGCCCGCTATCATCCCCAGGTTGATGCCGACCGACAGTTGCCTGCTCAGTGCAAAGGCATTGGTGACGTAGCACCGGTATAGTCCGCCCGTACCCTCAAAGAGCGAGTAGGTGTAGTTGCCGGGCATTCCCTCTATCTCTTCTTCGGTCTGGATGACATAGCCCACACTGCTGTATGGTGCTGCACCTACAAGGGCATACCAGCGCGGCAGGACACGGAAGCCCATGCTGATGCGGTTGGGGTTGCCGGTGAAGTTGGAGCTGTGTTCGCTCAGAAAGGAGTAGCGGGCATATGAGGCAGATGCACCCACATCGAACGTGAAGCAGGCGGTGTCCATGCGGGTGATGGCTGCGGGGTTCAGCGTGTTCAGAAATCCGGTACGGTTCAGGGCGATGCCCGTGTTGCCCATGCCGGCATAACGTCCGCCGTCACCGGCACTCAGTTCGCCCACTCCGTACATGGAGGTGGGCAGGTTGGTGGTGTTTTGTGCCACGGCGGTGAGGCTTGCCGTACACAGACTGCACAGCAGAAGGGGAATCCGGTAATGGCGTTTCATTGCTCGTTGTATATTTTGAATCTTACGTCTAATCTGCATTGGTTTTCTTGTTCGGGGTCGTTGGTGAAGATGACCTGGTTGAAGGTGGTGGTGCTTTCTTCGTCTGTCAGACTCATCAGCAGTTTCTGCCGCTTGATGCCCGAAGTGCCGTAGTTGTTGCGGATGAATTCGGTGAGGTCGAAGGAGTAGTAGGTCTCTTTCCCGTACATCTCGTCGATGGTCAGGTCGCCGGTCTGTACGGTTACGCCGTCACTGCCGTATACGTAGTCCTCCAGCACATTGTTCTCGTCCGTGATATAAAGGCGGATGTCATTGGGAAGCTGGCTCACTTCGTTGTAGCTCCGGGCCAGAGGATAGAGGTAGAGTGTGGCGCTCTCTATGGAGACTATCTGTCCGGCACTTCCGAGGCTGTTGAGGTAGGGGAATTCCAGTTGGTTGTAGTAACCCGTCAATCCCTGCATATAGGCCAGGCAACCCATGTCGCTGGAGTGGACGAGGTTCTCTATTCCGCTTTTCAGGGAAGCAAGGTGGGTGCCGGTGGGGTCGTGCCGGATACCGGTATAGGCATAGTCGGTGTTTACGTTGAAAGTCAGCACTTGTCCGGTCCGCTGGTTGGAGACTTCCTGATAGTGGAGGTTGATGCTCATGGCAGAGTCGTTCACCATGAATCCGGTGATACACTGCCCGTCGTTTTCGGGAACAAAGACCAGTCCGGGGAATTTCTTCTTGAACTTGTCTTGGGTATCGAAGTAGTCGTCCTGGGCCACGAGGTCATTCAGCAGTTGCTGTCCCCATGAGTCGGGCAGGCGGACGCTTACTTCCTTCTTCCGCCCCGGGCAGGGGGTGAAGGTAAAGCTGAAGAGTGGGGCATCTTCCGTCGGGAGTACGGTGCTGTTGTAAAGGTCCTCGTCGTTGTCCAGCACGATAGGGTTTTTCAGCCGGTAGATGGAGATGCGCTGTTGCGTCAGGGTATCTCCCCAGAAATGGCCCGAAGGTATCATTCGCAGTACGAGGGAGTCGAGGGTATAGGTATAGTCTGTGTTGGGGGTGAAGTCGGACGTGGAGTATTCGGCATAGTAGGTGGCGGATACTTCTCCCCAGGCGCTGCTCCGGTAATGTCCCAGCTGGCAGATGCTGTCGCCCCGGGTCTCTATGGAGTCTAGCAGGATGGTGCTGATGTCTACCGAGCAGGTGTCTGCGTATACATTATAGAAGGAGCTTTCCACGAGGCTCTTTCCAAGCTGCGAGTTCTCGTCCTGGCAGGCGCAGAAGATAGCGAGGACTGCGAATAAGCTGTACAATGACTTCTTCATTTCTGTTCTTTTAGTTGGCGGCAAAGGAAAGGCAAAACTTTTATATCTTCCTACAAAAATCGGCGTTCGGACGTTTTTTATCGGTAAAGGCGTTTAACGGGAATTTCGGACTGTTCGTCGGTTATTTTTGTCGGTGTGGTTGCGGTGGTTTACTTTTGCGGACAGACAAAAAGGACCTCCCGCAGCTTCTTGTTTTGGAAAGTGGGAAGTATAAAGCTTAATCATTAAAAAAACAATAAACAATGAACAGACTATTGGTAGGAATAATGTTGCTGGCCATCGTGTGCATTGCCGGCAGTTGTACGGACGAGGATGAATACACTCAGGGGCAGTGGATGAAGAAAGCCAGCTATAACGGTGTGTACCGCGCTTATGCCTCCGGCTTCACCATCGGCAATTATGGGTATTTGTGTGGCGGCTTCTACGGAGCGAACAAGGATTACCTGAACGACCTTTGGGAGTATGACATGAGCCGGAACAGCTGGACGCAGTGTGCCGACATGCCCGTTGCCGGGCGCAAGGCTGCCGTGGGCTTTGCCGTGAATGGCAAGGGATACATTACGACCGGTTCCGTAAAGGACGGCTCCTCGTCCTACTGTGTAGCAGATACCTGGGAGTATGACCCTGCCACGGATACCTGGACACGGAAAGACGACTTCAAAGGCGGGGTGCGCGACGGTGCCCTGGCTTTCAGTATAGGCGGATATGGCTATGTCGGTACGGGCTGCAACAGCGACGCTACCGGCAGCGAGAGTGCCTACAAGATGGACTTCTACCGTTTCAACCCCAATGGCGCCGAAGGTTCGCAATGGGAAGCGGTGAGCGGGTATGGAGGCGAGAAGCGCTACTTCGGTACGGCATTCGTCATCGATGAGGTGGCCTACATCTGTTGCGGGCGAAACAACAGTACTGACCTGGTGGATTTCTGGAAGTTCGACGGAAGCAACTGGACCCAGTTGCGTGACATTGCCGATACGGACTCCGACAATGACTATGACGATGACTACGCCATCACACGGTCCGAAGCCGTATCCTTCGTCATCGGGGGCAGAGGGTTTGTGGCTACGGGAATACGTAACAGCACTTCCCTGAGCAGCGACTACTGGCTGTACGACCCTGACAAAGACTTATGGTACGGCGATTCCGATGACGACTTTACCCCCATTACAGATGTACATAATTATCCTTCCGGTGCTTCTTCGCGCAGGGCTGCCGTTGGTTTCTCTACCGGCGAACGTGGTTTTGTGCTGACGGGAACAAGTGGTACCAGCTACTTTGATGATGTGTACGAACTTCTACCCGATGAGGAAGAGGAAGTCTGATTCGCCCCATAATTGAACGGAACTTATGAAGCTGATGTTTATTATGATAAAGATAGGTGTACCGGCTGTGATGGCGGTATGCCTTTCTTGCTGTTCGGGTCATACTGCCGGCGGTGGCAATGAGTTGAAATGCCGGGTGATGGAGGTGGAAGGCGGTTACGGCTACGTGGTGCTGCATGGAGCCGATACCCTGATATATCAACCTTTTATACCTGCTTTGAGCGGTCGCCTGCCATTTGCAACAAAGGTGGAAGCGCTGGCGGCCGGTCGGTTGGTATGCCGCAAGCTTGCCGATGGGCAAGCTCCGGCATTGAGCAGGGAGGAGGTGGAGTCTTGTCTGACAGACACCGGACTCTAATCTTCTAAAGAATCCTTTACTTCGTGATGTATTTCCGAGCAGTCATAAGGGTATCTCTGCATGAATTTACCCTTGAGTACCTTCTTTGTATCGCTACCGGGACGTGAAAGAGTGGCGGTGAATGTCACTTGAAGCCGTTTGTAGTAGATGGTTGAAGTGTATATGTTCCATTTCATACCTACTATGTCTACTTCAAAATGTTTATATCTCAGTTCGTCTTCTTTGTAATACTTGCCTTGGTTGATGAAGAATAACAGTTGTTGTCCCATGATTATTTTTCCGTCTTCTATGTGGTTGGGCAGATAGATGCTACGTTTCTCCGGGTCTATGCTTTTGAAGGTTTCATCAGAGTGCCCATCGGGTATGAATGCGTATTCTGTCCATTTATTGATGAATGGATAGTAGTCATGCTTGTCGGTTGTGTTTCCCAGATTTTCATTTTTATAGGTACTCTTATCAGGTCCTGTTCCGGCTTCTTTCACTCCGTCACCTTCTTCCACGCTGTATTCGATGGACTCTATCTGATAGAAGTTAGTGCACGGTTCTTGGTGTATGATGATTTGTTCCTTGTAGAGTCCCGTTTTCATCTCAAGGTTGATGATGAGGCTACGGGATTCACCTAAGTCAAAGTTGTCTTTAAAGTGCAGGATGAGATGGCTGTCGGTGTCCCGTTCCAAGTCCCACCATTTATAATGCAGGCTTCCCGTACCTTCCAGTTGTGGGAGCTTGTTGCCATCCATCATGAGGTCTCCCCATGGAGTGGTGATGGAGGTTATGCGCCAGTCGCCGCGTGTTAGGTCTATCTGCAGGGTAGAGGCTTCGCCCTTCACGGTAGTTTCCTGAAAGGGCGAGAGGCGGATTTCATCGCTATCATTGCAAGCCGTCAAGCCGCAAAGAAAAAGAGCGAACAGAAGGATGGGTTGGAATAAGTCAGTCGTTTTCATGTTGGTTATTATTTGATTTATGTCCATTGGACGTGGCATTCTTTGTAAATGCTGCACGACAAAGATAATTATTTCCTCTTTACGCTGTATTCTCCGAAAGAAAGAAGTGTTCTTTTTTGTCGGATAATACGGGTTTTATTAACTTGCGCACAAATTATCGCTAATCATTAACCACTAACCATTAATTCCATGAAATACCAAGTTGCCATTATCGGTGGAGGTCCTGCGGGATATACTGCTGCCGAAGCTGCCGGAAAAGCAGGATTGAGTGTCGTACTATTTGAGAAGCAGAGTCTCGGTGGAGTGTGCCTGAATGAAGGGTGTATCCCTACCAAGACCTTGTTGTATTCGGCCAAGACCTATGACGGAGCCCGCCATGCTGCAAAGTATGCGGTCAGTGTGCCCGAAGTATCGTTCGATTTGCCCAAGATTATTGCCCGCAAGCAGAAGGTAGTGCGCAAGCTGGTATTAGGAGTCAAAGGAAAGCTGACTGCCCATGGTGTGACGATTGTCAGCGGAGAGGCCACAGTGACGGACAAGAATCATGTGGAGTGCGGCGGAGAAACCTACGAATGCGAGAACCTGCTGCTCTGCACCGGTTCCGAAACCTTTGTCCCTGCCATTCCCGGCATAGACAAAGTGTCCTATTGGACTCATCGTGATGCACTGGATAACAAGGAACTGCCCGCTTCGCTTGCCATCATCGGCGGCGGTGTCATCGGTATGGAGTTCGCTTCTTTCTTCAACAGCCTGGGAGTGCAGGTAACCGTCGTCGAGATGCTGGACGAGATACTGGGAGGCGGTATGGACCGAGAGCTGGCGGGTATGCTCCGTGCAGAGTACGCCAAGCGGGGAATCAAGTTCATGCTGAGTGCAAAAGTAGTGTCTGTCATGCCGGATACTGCCGAAGCTTCTTCCCTTATCCAGGTGAATTATGAAACAGCCGACGGTCCCGGTTCCGTCGTTGCCGAACGGCTTCTGATGAGTGTCGGGCGCCGTCCGGTAATGAAAGGCTTCGGATTGGAGAATCTGGGCTTGGAAAGAACGGAGCGCGGAAATGTCTTTGTCAACGGACAGATGCAGACTTCAGTTCCCGGAGTATATGCTTGCGGCGACTTGACGGGATATTCCTTGCTGGCGCATACAGCCGTCCGCGAGGCAGAAGTAGCCATACATTCCATCATTGGCAAGAAGGATGCCATGAGCTACCGTGCCATCCCCGGCGTGGTATATACCAATCCCGAAATAGCCGGTGTGGGCGAGACAGAAGAATCCCTGCAGAAGAGAGGCATTGCCTATCGTGCCGTAAAGCTGCCGATGGCCTATAGTGGCCGTTTCGTCACCGAGAACGAAGGTGTGAACGGTGTCTGCAAGTTACTGTTGGGCGGCGACGATACCGTATTGGGGGCACATGTTTTGGGTAATCCCGCTTCGGAAATCATCACGCTGGCAGGCATGGCCATCGAGCTGAAACTTACTGCCGATGAATGGAAGAAGATTGTCTTTCCGCACCCCACGGTGGGAGAGATATTCAAGGAGGCATTGTAGAACCCATGACTATTGTTTCATATAAACATAAAAGATGAAAACCGTAAAGCTAATCACCTGCGACGATGCCTTTCAGGCACATGTTATTCAGGGTGCCTTGAAGAATGAGGGCATTGCGTCTGTTTTGCATAATGAAAACATGTCTTCCGTGATGCGCGGATATGTCCGTGATGTCACGGGAGTGGATATATTTGTCTATGAGGACGAATATGACAATGCCCTCCGTCTGCTTGAACGGAACCAGATGATTCCGGAACAGTTGAGGTACTGCCCCCATTGCGGTTCGGATGAGATTAAGTTTGTGCTGAAGAAGAGTCATCGGGTGCGTGCTGTGGTGGCTGCTGTTATTGCGGCATTGTCGGCCGCACCTCCGGGCACTGAGCATTGGGAGTATGTATGCAGGAAGTGCGGCACTCATTTTGAGAAGCCGGTGGCGAAAGGAACAGTTGAAGAATAATCAGGTGTTTATTCCTTTAACCGCTTTTTAATCCAGTCCCGGTTTTTACGTCCCAATCGGCTTTCTGCAAAATCCAGGAAAGCCGATGTGTCTGTTATATGGGCTTGGATGACACCTGCCAGAAAGTTGAAGAAAGGTTCTTCACCCACCCGGACAAGCAGGTCGGCGAGTAGTACTGACCCTTTCCTATAGAGGGCAAGATGCGCTTCGCGGTCGTTGCGGTCAATACCCCAGATAGGACGGATATGGCGTGTTTCCTTACGGTAGGCGTCGATGTAAGCGGCATAGGCTTTTTCGCCGCGGGCGTGGCGTATGTATTGCAAAGCACTGAATTCGGCAAAAGATTCGTTCAGCCAGTCGTGCCAGGATTCCACCGGAGCCTTGTTCCACCAGAAGTGGCCGATTTCGTGGGCGGTGTTCTTGAGTACATATTCATTGAATGTTCGTGAACTGAGCATAATGAAATTTTTACGGCTGTACCCTCCTGAGGTGCCGGAAGCTGAAAGCAGGAATTTCATGTAAATATCCTCATCTCCCGCAATTTTATAAAGGCGTCGGAAGAATTTCAAGGCATTGTGGCAACATTGAAGTGCCGAGTCTGCACCGGCATCCGGGAAGTCTGTATAGATAAGTTCAATGGTAGTTCCGTTATCATTGATGCGGCGGCTTTTCAGCATGGGTGAAGCCAGGATAACATTGTCGAAATTCTCCCAAGGTTGCTTCATTTCCCACATCCCTTCTTCTGTATGGGAAATAATACCTGAGCCGCTCACCGTATAACCGTCAGTGATGCCGATTCGTAAGTGCGAATAATCTGCCCGGTTACCGTTGCAGACAGGATACCATCCCGTATAGTAACCAAGTTCAATCCAATGGTCATTGAATGATTTTGCAGGGCCCTGCACTTCCTGCATGTAGAGTGTGTAACGGGTATTTATGCGGCAGCGGTCATCGGCTCCTGCCGGCCGGTAGAGGGTCAAGGTCCGTCCGTCGGGAATGAATTGGGCAGGTGCTGGGGCAAGCGTATCGAAACGGTAGGTTATCTCCCGGCTGCTGTGGCGTAGTGTGTCGATACGGGCATGGCGCCATAGTACCAACGAGATTGAGTCACTGTCATGGAAATCGACTTCAAACGAACCGCCAACTTCGACTTGTCGGTTCGGTACATCAATCTGTACGGTTAAGTCATAACTGACAATGCGCGGAGATTCTTGTGCCCGAAGCATGGGGGAGAAAAGGAGGCATATTGTAAAGCTGGCAATTGTAAGTTGTAGTTTCATGGTACATCAATTTTAGAGTGATAGTAACTGGGAGATTTTGCCTATGCAATCTATGCAAAAGTAGTATTTTTAAAGGAATATTAAGATGGATGGCTGGATATAATTTATGAAAAGACTACCTCGTTGTTGTTCATTTGTAAGATTGTCGTACTTTTGCCTTTAAAGATAAATATATTTATGAAAAGGATATTGTTGCTGTTAATTTTATCCGTCTGCCTGCTCCCATTATGGCCCCAAGAGACGGTAACTCCGGTGAAGCCGCTCTCTGCGCGGATTGATGCGTTGATAGAACACAAACTTCCCGCAGGCTCTAATGTGGCCATTTCGGTCTATGACCTGACTGCCGGAAAGCCCTTGTACGGCTATCAGGCGGACAAGCTTTCCCGTCCCGCTTCCACCATGAAGCTGCTGACCACCATTACCGCCCTTTCCCGTCCCGAAGCCGACGAGCCGTTCCGTACGGAAGTGTGGTATCAGGGAACCATTGAGCGCGATACCTTGCAGGGGGATATGTATGTGATAGGCGGTTACGACCCGGAGTTTGATGAAGAGGCATTGGATTCCCTGGTGGCTACCGTGGCCCGTTTCCCCTTCTCTGTCATCAAAGGCAAGGTGTATGGAGATGTCTCCATGAAAGACTCCTTGTACTGGGGCAGCGGCTGGTTGTGGGATGATACTCCCTATTCCTTCCAGCCCTACCTCTCACCGCTGATGCTGAATAAAGGAGTGGTGAAGGTTACCGCCACACCCGGCGAACGGGGCGACAGCGCACGCCTTGAATGCACTCCCGCCTCTTCCTATTATACACTGACGAACAAGACCCAAAGCCGTACCCCTTCTGCCGGACGTTTCCGTGTGTCGCGCGACTGGCTGGTGAACGGGAACAACATCACCGTGACGGGCAACGTCGATGCCCGCCGTGCAGGTACGGTCAATATATTTTCTTCGCAGGACTTCTTCATGCATACCTTTATGGAACGGTTGCAGGCACGGGGCATCCGGTGCATTCCGGCGGTAGATGCGGAAGTCTCTTACCTCTTCGGCGAGTTCAGGCAAGACAGCCTCTCCGTACGGATGGCTTCCTACGAAACTTCCGTGCAGGATGTGGTGAAACAGATAATGAAGGAGAGCGATAATCTCAATGCCGAAGCCATGCTCTGCCGGTTGGGTGTGCAGAGCAGCGGAAAGAAGCGTGTCTCTGCCGAGGACGGGCTTTCTGCCATCCGCATGCTGATAAAAGAGATGGGATATAACCCCGATAGGTATAATCTGGCAGATGGTTGCGGTCTTTCCAATTACAACTACATTTCACCGGAACTCTTGGTTTCTTTCCTGCGATATGCCTACTCGCGTACGGATGTTTTCCAGAAACTTTATAAGGCTTTGCCCATTGGCGGCGTGGACGGTACACTGGAGTTCCGCATGAAGAAAGGCACCCTTTCCCACAGAAATGTACATGCCAAGACGGGTTCCTTTACCGCCATCAACTGCCTGGCCGGCTACCTTAAAGCCCGCAACGGACACGAGATAGCCTTTGCCATCATGAACCAGAATGCACTGTCGGGCAGGGAAGCACGCGCTTTCCAGGATGCGGTGTGTGATGAAGTGATACGTTGAGGTTTAGCCATCGTAAAGTTGACCTTTAGCGTCGTAAAGTTAAGGTTTAGCTTCCTAATGCAGACCTTTACGGAGTGAGCCCCAAGAGTAGGGGAAATCACTCCTCTTTCGTATTGCGGTAACGTGCCGGAGACATACCCAGATAAGACTTCACATACTTCCCGAAGAAAGACTGGTTGGGGAAATTAAATTCTTCTGCAATCTCCTTGATGGACTTGTCCGAATGCTTCAGCCGGTACTTGATGTGTTCAATGGCATTCTCGTTTATCAAGTCCAGCGGTGTACGTCCGCATGCCTGCTTGATGACCTTCGAAAAGTGTTTGGGGCTATAGCAGAGTGCATCGGCATAATATCCTACAGAACGGTGTATGCCGTTGTCTTTGGACAACATCTCTATAAACTTACGCAGGATATAGTCGGACTGTTTGATGCTTTCTTTTGTATCGACTGTCATTTCTGAAGGGTTCACTTCTTTGTTGAGGTGTCCCAACATCTCACAGAAAATGGCAGAAAACAAGTATTGCATCACTTCCCTGTGATAGTGATGAGGCTCGTCGTTTATCTTTGCCATAAGCAGTTCTCGGTAGAATTTGAAGATTTCCTTGTCCCCTTCCTCCCCGACAGACTTTATGGGATTGTTGTGGATATGCATAACGGTATTCCATGTATCCTTCTCCATCTTGACCACGCGTTGTAGGAACTGTGTGGAGAATGCGGCAAGCCTTATCTTGTGCTTTGGGCTTACCATCGCGTGGCTGATAATGGTATTGGGAAGGCCGAGCAGTAAGTCGCCTGCTTCCAGTTGGTAGGTTTTGTAGTTGACGTCCAACTGGATGCAGCCTTCTAGACAGATAGCGATAAGGAAGCATCCCAATCTTATTGTATCTTCATTGTAGGGGCTTCCCTCCAGACTGTTGATTATGACAAAGTCATTGTCTACATAGTCAAGGACATGTTCGCTGTTTTTAAAGTCCGCGATTTCTACGATTTTTATGTTCCCTTTCTCCATATTCTTCCTTTTTCGTTTTGCAAAGTTGGTGAATAATGGGAAATATGGGATGTTCCATTATGCGGCTTTCTTGTTCTATATATCATTTATAGACAATTCATTAGCCTTAAAAAAGATGAATGTCGAAAAAGGAACATCTTTGGAGTGTAATTGGTCATTATGGCGTTGTTCCTTTCTCCTACTTTTGCCACCAGTTTTAACAAAAAGACAATGAGAAAAAGTATGATTACATTGAACAGGAAATGGATACGGCTGATAGGGATTGTCGGTTGTACAATGTGTTTGGCATCTTGCAAGCAGGCATCGGATGCTTCCGGAATGAAACCTTCTTATGCTACCATGAAAGTGGAGGCGACGGACAAAGAGCTTTCCACTTCGTACTCAGCAACGATACGCGGACGGCAGGACATAGATATTTATCCGCAAGTGTCGGGTACCATCGAGAAGTTGTGTGTGACCGAGGGGCAGAAGGTGCGCCGGGGACAACTGCTTTTCATCATCGACCAGGTTCCCTACAAGGCTGCACTCAAAACGGCCGTTGCCAATGTGGAAGCGGCACGTGCCGCACTGGCTACTGCCGAACTGACTTATAACAGCAACAAGGAACTGTATGCGCAGAAAGTGGTTTCGGAATTCAGCCTGAAGACTGCCGAAAACAGCTACCTTACCACCAAGGCGCAACTCTCGCAGGCCGAGGCCCAGGAGATAAGCGCACGCAACAACCTCTCTTATACGGAAGTGAAAAGTCCCAGCGACGGAGTGGTGGGAGCACTGCCCTACCGTGTGGGCGCATTGGTAAGCGCCAGTCTGCTGCAGCCGTTGACAACGGTCAGTGACAACAGCGACATGTACGTTTACTTTTCCATGACCGAAAACCAGTTGCTTGCCCTGACCCGCCAGTACGGAAGCATGGACGAGGCATTGAAGAACATGCCTCAAGCGGAACTGAGACTGAACGACAATTCCGTCTATGACAAGAAAGGAACCATCGAGTCCATCAGTGGCGTCATCGACCGTCAGACGGGTACGGTAGTGGCACGTGTGGTATTTCCCAATGAATCGCGCCTGCTCCACAGTGGGGCGTCGGGCACGGTGGTGGTGCCTACCACTTATAAGAACTGTATTGTGATTCCGCAAGAGGCCACCGTGCAGTTGCAGGACAAGACAGTGGTATATAAGGTAGTGGATGGCAAGGCCGTTTCTGCCTTGATTACCGTGGCCGGAATAAATGACGGACGCGAATACGTAGTGCTGGACGGACTGGAAGTCGGCGACGAGATTGTATCTACCGGTGCCGGACTGCTGCGCGAAGGGATGCAAGTGAAATGATGAACTGCTATTTATCAACTATCAATGACCCATTAAGATGAAAGGAAATATATTTATAAAGCGGCCGGTGATGGCTATCTCCATCTCCGTACTGATTCTGGTGATAGGGCTTATCTCGCTCTTTACGCTGCCGGTGGAACAGTATCCTGATATTGCACCTCCCACGGTGTACGTCAGCGCCAACTACACCGGTGCCGATGCCGAAGCCGTATTGAACAGTGTCATCATGCCGTTGGAAGAGAGTATCAACGGTGTGGAGAACATGATGTACATCAGCTCTACCGCCACCAATGCCGGTTCTGCCACCATACAGGTCTACTTCAAGCAGGGCACGGACCCCGACATGGCTGCGGTGAACGTACAGAACCGCGTATCCAAAGCGCAGGGACTGCTGCCTGCCGAAGTAACGAAAATCGGTGTGACTACCCAGAAGCGACAGACCAGCTTCCTGCAAATCGGTGCTTTGGTAAGCACCGACGGACGCTACGACCAGACCTTCCTTGCCAATTACCTCGACATCAACGTGATTCCGCAAATCAAGCGTATCGAGGGTGTGGGTGATGTAATGGAGCTGGGCGATACTTACAGTATGCGTATCTGGCTGAAACCGGAACGGATGGCGCAGTATGGACTGGTTCCCTCGGATGTGACTGCCGTATTGGGCGAGCAGAACATCGAAGCGCCCACCGGTTCGCTGGGCGAAAATTCAAAGAACGTATTCCAGTTTACGATGAAATATCGCGGACGCCTGAAGAGTGTGGAGGAATTCCAGAACACGGTGGTCCGTTCGCAGAGCGACGGTTCCGTGCTCCGTCTGAAGGACGTGGCGGATGTGGCGTTGGGCACGCTGACTTACAGTTTCCGCAGTGAGATGGACAGCAAGCCGGCTGTACTTTTCATGATGTTCCAGACGGCAGGCTCCAACGCAACCGCCGTCAACAAGCAGATTACCGCACAGATAGACGAGATGAGGAAGAGCCTGCCCGAAGGGACGGAGTTTGTGACGATGATGAGCTCCAACGACTTCCTCTTCGCTTCCATACACAATGTGGTGGAGACGCTGGTCATTGCCATTATCCTGGTGATTCTGGTAGTGTACTTCTTCTTGCAGGACCTCAAGAGTACGCTTATACCGTCCATCTCCATCATCGTGTCGCTGGTCGGTACGTTTGCCTGCCTGGTGGCTGCGGGGTTCAGTCTCAACATCCTGACGCTGTTTGCGCTGGTGCTTGCCATCGGTACGGTGGTGGACGATGCCATCGTGGTGGTGGAGGCTGTGCAGTCCAAGTTCGACGCCGGATATAAGTCTCCCTACCTTGCCACGAAGGATGCGATGGGCGATGTGACGATGGCTATCATCTCTTGTACCTGCGTGTTCATGGCGGTGTTTATCCCCGTGACGTTTATGGGCGGTACTTCGGGTGTGTTCTATACGCAGTTCGGCATTACGATGGCAACGGCAGTGGGCATCTCCATGATTTCGGCATTGACGCTTTGCCCCGCCTTGTGCGCCATCATGATGCGTCCGTCGGACGGTACGAAGAGTGCGAAGAGCATCAACGGACGGGTGCGTGCGGCATACAATGCTTCGTTCAACGCCGTGCTGGGCAAGTATAAGAAAGGTGTCATGTTCTTCATCCGCCACCGTTGGATGGTGTGGACTTCATTGGCGGCTACCGTCGTATTGCTGGTTTACCTGATGAGTACCACCAAGACGGGGCTTGTGCCGCAGGAGGACCAGGGTGTCATCATGGTGAACGTCAGCACGTCTCCGGGAAGCACGCTGGAAGAAACCACGAAGGTGATGAACAAGCTGGAGGACATCCTGAAAAACACTCCCGAGATAGAACACTATTCCAAGGTGGCAGGATACGGACTGATGTCCGGTCAGGGCACTTCCTACGGTACCATCATCATCCGTCTGAAGGACTGGGGCGAGCGGAAGGGGAGCGAACACACGTCCGACGCTGTGGTGGCCCGCCTCAATGCACAGTTCTACGGTGTGAAGGAGGCACAGATATTCAGCTTCCAGCCGGGTATGATTCCGGGCTATGGTATGGGTAACTCCCTGGAGCTGAACCTGCAGGACAGAACGGGTGGTGACATGGCTACGTTCTACGAGGCAGTGATACAGTTTCTGGGTGCGTTGAACCAGCGTCCCGAAGTGGCTATGGCGTATACCTCTTATGCCATGAATTTCCCGCAGGTATCGGTAGATGTGGATGCTGCCAAGTGCAAGCGTGCGGGTATCTCGCCGGGTGCGGTGCTCGACGCATTGGGCAGCTATTGCGGCGGTGCCTATATTTCCAACTACAATCAGTTTGGCAAGGTGTACCGCGTCATGATGCAGGCATCGCCCGAATATCGTCTGGACGAACAGGCACTGGGTAATATGTTTGTGCGCAACGGTACGGAGATGGCTCCGGTCAGCCAGTTCGTGACGTTGAACAAGGTGCTCGGTCCGGAGACGGCAAACCGTTTCAATCTGTACAGCGCTATCGCCGCTAATGTGAATCCGGCGGAAGGATATTCGTCCGGTGAAGTGCAGAAAGTGATTGCGGAAGTGGCAGAACAGACATTGCCGCTGGGCTACGGTTACGAGTACGGAGGTATGGCACGTGAGGAAGCCAATACTGGTGGTGCGCAGACTGTCTTTATTTATGCCATCTGTATCTTCCTTATCTATCTCATCCTGGCATGTCTTTATGAGAGTTTCCTGATACCGTTTGCGGTCATCTTCTCCGTACCGTTCGGGCTGATGGGTTCATTCCTCTTTGCCAAGGTTCTGGGATTGGAGAACAACATCTATTTGCAGACGGGTGTGATTATGCTGATTGGCTTGCTCGCCAAGACGGCCATCCTGATTACGGAGTATGCCATCGAGCGGCGCCGCAAGGGAATGGGCATTGTGGAATCAGCTTATTCGGCCGCCCAGGTCCGTTTGCGTCCTATCCTGATGACGGTGCTGACGATGATATTCGGTATGCTTCCGCTGATGTTCTCGAGTGGTGCGGGCGCCAACGGTAACTCTTCGCTGGGTACGGGCGTAGTAGGCGGCATGCTCATCGGAACGCTAGCGCTGCTTTTCGTCGTTCCGGTGTTCTACATCATCTTCGAGTACTTACAGGAGAAGGTTCGTCCGCCAATGGAGGAAGAAGCCGATATGCAGGTATTGCTTGAAAAGCAGAAGAGTGAGGCAGAACGGGCGAAAGATTGAGGAAAATAAAATAAAAACAGATTGGAACAATGAAGAAACATATCATCCTATTGTCCGCCGCCGGTTTGCTGTTCAGCAGTTGCGGCGTGTACACCAAATACAAACCCGCTACCGAGGTCCCCGACGGCCTCTATGGGGAAGAAATGGCAGCTTTTACGGAGAGCCTCGCCGGTTCTCCGGCTGCCACCGAAGACAGCCTGGACCTTGGCCTGGGCGGCATGGACTGGCACGAGCTTTTCACCGACCCACATCTGCAGGCACTCATCGGACAAGGGTTGCAGAACAATACCGACTACCAGTCGGCACAGCTCCGCGTGGAGGAAGCCGAAGCTACCCTGCTGTCCGCAAAGCTTGCCTTCCTGCCCTCCTTTGCCCTTGCGCCGCAGGGCACGGTGAGCAGCTTTGACAGCCGCAAGGCCACACAGACCTATTCGCTGCCCGTCACTGCCAGTTGGGAGCTGGATGTTTTCGGTCGCATGCGCAATGCCAAGAAACAGTCGAAGGCGCTCTATGCGCAGAGTCAGGACTATCGCCAGGCCGTGCGTACCCAGCTCATTGCCGGGATAGCCAATACTTACTATACCCTGCTGATGCTGGACCAGCAGCTTGCCATCTCCAGGCAGACCGAAGAGACGTGGCGGGAAACCGTTGCTTCCACCCGTGCCCTGATGAATGCGGGCATGGCGAACGAGTCCGCCGTGTCGCAGATGGAGGCCACGTACTATCAGGTGCAGACTTCCGTGCTTGATTTGGAAGAACAGATAAACCAGGTGGAGAACAGCCTTGCGCTGTTGCTGGCAGAGACGCCCCGTCATTACGAGCGCGGTGTGCTGGCAGAGCAGCAGTTCCCCGTGGGCTTTTCTATAGGGATTCCTGTTCAGATGCTTTCCTGCCGTCCTGATGTCCGTTCGGCTGAGCGGACACTGGAAGCGGCGTTCTACGGCACCAATGCGGCGCGCTCTGCCTTCTATCCCTCCATCACGCTGGGCGGGAGTGCGGGCTGGACCAATTCTGCCGGTTCAATGATTGTGAATCCCGGCAAGTTCCTGGCTTCGGCAGTGGGTTCGCTGACGCAGCCGCTCTTTGCCCGCGGGCAGGTCATTGCACAGTACCGCATAGCCCGTGCCCAGCAGGAGGAGGCTTCCCTTGCCTTCCAGCAGACATTGCTGAATGCAGGCAGCGAGGTGAACGATGCCTTGACTGCTTGGCAGACAAGCCTATCCAAAAGCGAACTGCTGGACAAGCAGGTAGCTTCCTTGCAGACAGCTGCCCGCAGCACTTCCCTGCTGATGGAGCATGGCAACACCACCTATCTGGAGGTGCTTACCGCCCGGCAGACATTGCTCAACGCACAACTGGCACAGACGGCAAACCGATTTTCTGAAATACAAAGCCTGATTAACCTCTACAAGGCGTTAGGGGGAGGTCAGGAATAGAGTGTCATCATACTACTCTCTCTGCATCTTCATTTTAAATGTGAAGGAAGGGCTGTCCGGGAAGTGATTCCAGGCAGCCCGTTTTCAATGAATAGGAGGGATCAAATGGAGGCAAGTATTTCTCTAGACAAATTATTGCAGTTTTTCACTCAATGCGAACGATAAGCGTTGGCTCGGTGAGAGATCGATTGAAGAAACTGAAAAGGAAACTGAAGCAAAAGATAGTGAGTTTACCGGTAAGAAGGAGGTTTTGCCAGGAATTGATGCAGGGATGTAGTAGGTACTGAAATAGCTTGTTGTTGGATCTATAGATGCAGCGTGTTCCATCTATATATGCAACGCGTTGCATATATAGATCCAGCAAACCGGAAATATACATGCAACGCGGCATATCTTTCGGGCGGTTTCTCTCCGCCTTTGAGGGAGCGGTTTATTTATACTGTGCCCAGTCTACATTCTTCATGTCTCCACTTTTGGCCAGCTCAGCGTGCATAGCCAGTGCGGCGCGCAGAGCGTGGGGAGTTTGTGATTTGCCGTCGGTCAGCTTCAGGTAATCCCACAGTATGTTCTTGTAGTCCGGATGGACACAGTTTTCGATGATGGCTTGTGCACGTTCTTTCGGACTCTTGCCGCGGAGGTCGGCCACACCTTGTTCGGTGATGATGATGTTGACGTCATGCTCCGTGTGGTCCATGTGCGAAACCATCGGCACGATAGCCGAGATTTTACCTTCCTTGGCAACGGACGGACAAGTGAAGATGGAGATATAGGCATTGCGGGTGAAGTCACCGCTTCCGCCGATGCCGTTCATCATCTTGGTTCCGCCGATGTGCGTGGAGTTCACGTTGCCGTAGATGTCGGCTTCGATGGCGGTGTTGATGGAGATAACACCGAGTCGGCGCACCACTTCCGGGCTGTTGGAGATTTCCGACGGACGGAGCACCAGCTTGTCGCGGAAGAAGTCCATATCCTGGTAGATGCCTTCCAGACAGTCGTTCGTTACGGTCAGTGAGCAGGCGCTGCCGAATTTCACGCGGCCTTCGCGGATAAGTCCGATAACAGAGTTCTGGATGACTTCTGTGTACATTTCAAAAGCGGGGATGGTCTTGTCACGTCCCAAAGCACCCAATACGGCATTGGCAATGTTGCCCACACCGGATTGCAGCGGCAGGAAGGTAGGCGGAATGATTCCGCGTTTCATGTCGGCGGCAAGGAAGTCGGCCACGTTCTGTCCGATTTTGTCGGTCAGCGGGTCGGCGGCGGCAAACGAACGTGCCTCGTCCGGCCAGTTGGTCTCCACTACGCCGACAATCTTTTTCGGGTCTACCTGGATGTAGGGCAGGCCGATACGGTCACTCGGCTTGTAGATGGGGATTTCGCGGCGGTAGGGAGGGTCGAGGGGTTCGTAGACGTCGTGCAGACCCATGGCACTCTTGCTGTGGGCGGCATTCAGTTCCACGATAATCTGGTCGGCCAGGCGGCAGACAGTCGGAGCGATACCGCCGGCTGCCGTCAGGTAGATTTTGCCGTCGGGAGTAACCTCGCATGCCTCGATGATGGCAACATTCACTTTTCCCATGAAACCGTAACGGACTTCCTGAGCCATCTGTGAAAGGTGGATGTCGTTGTAGGCTATTTCACCGTTGTTCACGGCTTTGCGGAAATCGGCGTTGGTGGTGTAAGGAGCACGGTAGCGGATAGCTTTGGCGCGTGAAAGGATACCGTCGCAGGAATCTCCGGTAGAAGCACCGGTGAAGATACCTATCTGGAACGGGTTTCCTTTTGCATGTTCTGCTTCCGCGATTTTTGCTAATTCAGCCGTAACGGCTTTGGCTGTTCCTGCGGGAGTAAATCCGCTCAAGCCGATGTTGTAGCCATG
>ENA-UEYL01000281-UEYL01000281.1-human-gut-metagenome-genome-assembly--contig:-NODE-281-length-55298-cov-18.585339_pt1 | contig 55298 bp, 45 predicted proteins | sample MGYA00242941_ERZ507946 | MGnify/ENA primary metagenome ERZ507946 (study PRJEB26167, sample SAMN06115482) | human gut metagenome | host: Homo sapiens | place: China:Guizhou | collected 2015-03-11...
AGATGGAAATCGTCCTCAAGGGCTACCTCGCCGATCATGGAGTCCAGATCCTGCGGCAGGTAGGTGAGGATGTCATAATTGATGCGGGTGGCAATGGCGCCGATCGCGGAAGGGATCAACAGCAGCACGGCCACTGTTAAGATCAGCTTGCGCAGACGCACGATGCCTTGTGCGATCTTTTTCATGAGAACCCTCCAGAATAGAAAGTTGATTGGGAATGTCCGCAAAACTGACTGTTGGTCATCTTCCGGGCAAACACTATTATATCCACCCCGGACAGTGTGTCAAGCAGGAAAAGTGACCGAAAGTCAGTTTTTTTATCACCTGCAAAAAATTGTATAGCAAACCGGGCTTGCACAAACGGCAAAGGACTGCTAAACTAAGGTACGCAGACCGGACGCAGCACATACCTGCGTCTGAATTTAGAGAAAAGAGGAATCTACCCATAGCATGAGCACCGTGGAAGGGAAGAAGCAGGAAAAGCGCCGCGCCCTGCTGGATGCAGCCTACGAGCTGTTTCTGGAGCGGGGCACCGCCAAGACCAGCGTGGAGGATATCACCAGCCGGGCAAAGGTGGGCAAAGGCACGTTTTATCTGTATTTTCAGGATAAGGGCGCGGTGATGCAGGCGCTGCTGGGGCGGGTGAGCTACCAGCTGCTGAGCGATGCCTGCCTTGCGGTCGAGCAGCACCCCGAGCTGCCCGACTTTACCGCGCAGGTAGTGTTCGTCATCGACCATATCATCGAGGCTTTGCGGCAGGATGTGCTGGTGCTGCGGTTTCTGGAGCGCAACTTCGTCTGGCCCGGGCTGGACCAGATCGAAGCCAGCAGGGAAGCCGAGCCCCTGATGCGCAAGCTGCTGGCCATTGTGCTTTCCAGCCCGGAGATGGCCGGACGTAGTGAGCGGGAGGTCTACCAGCGCATCACCGCCCTTGGCAGTATGTGTATGTCGGTGTGCTATTCCAGCATTCTGGAGGGCAAGCCGGACAACATCGACGCCATGAAGCCGGTGCTGTACGATATCATTCGCCGGGCGCTTTCACCGGAAAAGTAAAAAAGAATGCATAAAAAGCACAAAAGGTCTTGCTTTTTGCAAAAAGCTGTGGTAAACTATCCAAGTCGATATGACATGGACGGTTAGCTCAGCTGGTAGAGCATCTGCTTGACGTGCAGGAGGTCACAGGTTCGAGTCCTGTACCGTCCACCATACAGTTCGTACTCGAACCCGATTCTCTATGAGAAAGGGTTCGGGTACGTTTTTTGTTTACAGAAAGTTCTGCGGAGGGAGTACGTAGAACGGTAAACAGGAGCAAGTAAAGGCAGGGTATCACCATGGAGGTGGTGCCCTGCCTTTGTTCGTTTCAAAATCAAACCGATTATCGTTGTAAACAATTCGTAGAGTGAATTTGAGCAATGAACCACCGCTTACCACTTGATAACCGATTTCAGCCGTGTTATGTTGTACAGGCAAGGAGGTTCTATATGGATGCACAGAAATTTGGCGCATTTGTTGCTCAATGCCGCAAGGAAAAGAAAATGACGCAAGTCGATCTGGCCGCAAAGCTGAATGTTACAGATAAAGCTATCAGCCGTTGGGAAAGAGGTGTGGGATTTCCAGATATCAATACCATTGAACCATTGGCCGCAGCGTTAGATGTAAGCGTTGCGGAACTTATGAAATCCGAAAGGATAGATGAATCAAATGTATCTATAACGATGAACGACGAAATTGTGAACAATACATTGAATTTTGCAGAGAATCAAATCCGACAAGAGCGAAAAACCGTACTCGCCATCATTGGATGCCTTACGGCTAGCATACTTCTTATTTTATATCTGGATAATACCGGATGGCACCTCGATGATTTTCTCTTTACGGTAGTGGGTGTGATTTTCCCATTAGTCGCAGTTTTCTCGTTCCTTGCGCTACTTGGGTACGCTTTATACCGAAAGCACAAGGGACACTCCTACCGCCAAGTTTTATTAGTTGCTCTTGTTAGCTTTGCTGTAGTCACTTTGATTTTTGGTGCCTTTATGTTGGCCGGGGCTTTTGGATTGGGTCCTGTGCCACAGTAACTAGACGCAGGGGTTGGGGCAGGCACGCCCCAACAAAACAAGAAGCTGTCCCAAAGGGGCACAACATTTTCAAGAATTGAAAATTTGTGGCTACGGGACGGTTCTTGCCCTCTGCAGTTTCCATCGGTGTTATAATCGCCATCCTTGAAAATTCGCCGTATTTCCGTTATACTATAAGAAAAAGAGGTGATAGGATGTTTCTGCAATACTATGTGACTGAATCAACCACCGGAAACAGGGTCAACATTGAAATCGATGCAGCCACCAAAGCTGATTTGGATGCAACGCGGAACGGCTGGCAGACAGTCTGGAACACAGATTTCATCCTTGACCCTCAAAAGGAAAAGTATGCAGCCAAAACCGAAGATGGTGAGATCATCGCGCTGGGAGCCTATCGTGTCCGGAAAGGAAGCGTTGCCGTTTACATTGCCTATATTGAGAGCCAGCCAGAAAGCAACCCAACTTTAGTGGAACACAAAAAATATTCCGGCATAGGCAAAGCTATGATCGCATTCGGCATACAGCTTTCTATTGATGCAAGCTGCAATGGCGTCGTAGTGTTTGAAGCAAAGACCGATGATCTGGAACAGCACTATACCCGTGATTTTGGTGCACGACCAGTCGCATCTCTGTATCCGGATGGCCCGAAAACCTTTATGATTGCAGATGAAGCTGCGAAAAACATCTTTTCTTCTTACCTTTTCTGAAATTGAAGGAGGAAACCGTATGAAAGAGTATAACAAAGATTTGGATATCGTCTTTTCTCCAATGTCCGATGAAACGATGTCGTGGCTGGACGAATTGTTTTCAACATGCGAACGCTTCGGTGTGGATTATTACAATGCTTCCGAAAAAGACCGTGTCTTTGTGGAAGCTGTTGCTCGAAAGAACTATGGTTTGAAACAGGCATCTGCCAACGGAAAAGCCGCTTCTACTGTGGAGCCGTTCTTTGGGATTCACCGGGCTGTATAAGGTTTTCGGGTTCGAGTGCTGTGGAGAATGCTCCACCACATCCCCAGACCATTCGGTCTGGGGATTTTTTGTTGTGACAGGACGAGAACAAAAATAAGCAAAGGCAGGGTATCACCATGCGGGTGGTATCCTGTCTTTTGCTATTTTTAACAGTGTATGGTATACTCGGCTTAGCCCGGTAAATTGGAAGTTATGGAGGTAACAATACTTATGAAAAAATTTCTTTCTTTGTTTTTGTGTCTTACCTGTATACTGACTTTAGCTGCGTGTGGAAAAAAAGCAGCGCCCATTACGCTGCCTCAAGCCGATAAGATCACATCTATTGATGTAACCATTGAAGAAAACACAGTAAGTCATTCAGACAAAACTTGGATAAGTGAAATAATCGCCGATATTTCCAGTTCTGAACCGACTAAGAAGGAAAGCGTTCAAGACTTTCCGCAAGCGAAAAGTTATATCAAGATTGACTTCCGGCATGAGACATTCCGGCATGAGACAGAAACAATTACGATCTTTGCGTATGAGGACAGGGGGAAGTACTATCTTGAACAACCTTATCAAGGAATTTATAAAACTGATCGCAAACTGTACGAAAGGCTAAAAGAAACTGATTGATTTCAGCTTACCGTACTCGTTCCCTGCAAGGTTTGGGGCTCCGCACGCCCCAACAAGAGCATCCGAGGTGAAGTTCCTACCATCTGCAAAAAGCTTTCCGCACCAAAAGCCGCCTTGGCAAGAAGGATATCCATGCTATAATAGGGATACAGCAACATCTTTTGACCGAAAGGAGCTTCGTGATGCACTATCTCCTGCTGAACAAGGATACCGTCTGGCTTGCATTTCATTGCGAGCAGAACGAGTACATGGAAACCGCTGCACAGGAAGATCTTTGGTACACTGCGCAGCGGCCTTTCGGCTATACGAACCTGACGGATTTTCTGGAGCGCCGCAAAGCGCCCAAGCACCGGGCACACATTGCAGCGCTGCTGAAGGAGTACGGCTGCGATACGCTGGAGGGCTATTTGAATGTGACCCATGCGCTGTCACTGAACGATACCTTCTGGGTCAGGGCAGCAGATGCCGACCTGCAATGGCGGGACGTTTCTCTTTATCAGAACCCTTTCAACGAGATGATCTCGCAGGCTGCTTTTGACGGTTCTGTGTCCAGCACGAGCTTCTCGTCCACCTCTCCGGAGTTCAGTACAGACGGGCAGTACGCCAAATGCTGGGTGCGGGAGAAGGACACTATTCAGCTGTATAAGACCGGCAGCGTATTCGGCATGGAACCGGTGTCGGAGTATCTGGCTTCTCAGCTGGCAGTCCTGCTTTGCCCGGGAGCGGCAGTCTATGACCTCGGTTTCTACCACGGGGAGCTGATTTCCAAGTGCGCCCTTTTCACCAGCGAACGCTACGGCCTTGCCAAGGCCGCTGTTCTGACAAAAGACCGGACGATTGCCGGATTTCTGCACTATTTTGAAGGCATTGGAAGCGGCGACGCCTTCCGGCGGATGTGCATTCTGGATGCACTTATCCTGAATACCGACCGGCACAGTGGAAACTTTGGTGTCCTGTTCGAGAACGACACGCTGCAAGTCCAAAAAATGGCACCCGTTTTTGATAACAACCGCAGCTTGCTGTTTGATTTGGACAACGATCAGCTGAAAAATACGGAATGGTGCATCCGACACTGCTCGCCGCGGCTTGGCTCTGATTTTATTGCAACGGCGCGCGGACTTCTGACCGACAGCATCCGCGCCGATCTGGAAACACTGCGTGCATTCCGCTTTACCGGCCACTCCGTGCTCTCCATTGACCCGGAACGGCTGGAGCGGCTGGACAGCATCCTGCAATTCCAGCTGGACAAAATACTGGCATAACGAACCCCCGGCAGGCGATCACCATTGCGGTGACAGCCTGCCGGGGGTATTATACTGTTATGCGGTCAAAATCTTTCTTGCCTTACGCCTCGTGCTCGGCCCAGTCCTGACTGCGGCCCACGGCCTTGTGCCAGCCCTTGACCAGCTTTTCCCGCTGGGCAGCGTCCATTTTTGGCTCAAACAACTGGTTGCAGCTCCACAGGTGGCTGATCTCCTCCCGGCTCTTCCACACGCCGGTGGCAAGGCCGGCCAGATACGCCGCGCCAAGGGCGGTGGTCTCCCGGATGGCGGGGCGCAGCACCTCCTTGTTCAGGATGTCGGACTGGAACTGCATCAGGAAGTGGTCGCGGCTGGCACCGCCGTCCACCTTCAGGGTGCTGATGGTGATGTCGGTGTCCTTTTCCATGGCCCACATCAGGTCGGCGCTCTGGTAGGCGATGGATTCCTCTGCCGCGCGGATGATGTGGTTCTGGGTGGTGCCGCGGGTAATGCCCAGAATGGCACCCCGGGCGTACATATCCCAGTAGGGTGCGCCCAGACCGGTAAAGGCGGGCACGATGTACACCCCGCCGTTGTCCGGCACCTTCTGGGCATAGTACTCGGAATCGCAGCTGTCTTGAATGAGGTGCATCCCGTCCCGGATCCACTGGATGACCGCGCCGCCCACAAAGACAGAGCCCTCCAGCGCATACTCCACCTCGCCGTCAAGGCTGATGGCAATGGTGGTGACCAGACCGTTCTTGCTCTGGTAGATCTTGTTGCCGGTGTTCATCAACAGGAAACAGCCGGTGCCGTAGGTGTTTTTTACATCGCCGGGCTTAAAGCAGCCCTGCCCGAACAGCGCGGCCTGCTGGTCGCCTGCAATACCGGCCACCGGCACGTCCACGCCCTGAATGTTGGTATAGCCGTACACCTCGCTGGAGTCCTTCACACTGGGCAGGATGCAGCGGGGGATGTCCAGTGCCTTGAGCAGGGTGTCGTCCCAGTCCAGCGTGCGGATGTTGTACAGCATGGTGCGGCTGGCGTTGGTGCGGTCGGTGACGTGCACCTTGCCGCCGGTCAGCTTCCAGACCAGCCAGGTGTCCACCGTGCCGAACAAAAGCTCCCCAGCCTCGGCCTTTTCCCGCGCACCGGGGACGTTGTCCAAGATCCACTTGATCTTAGTGGCAGAGAAATAGGCGTCCGGCACAAGGCCGGTGTTTTCCCGGATATAGTCTGCCATGCCGGGGGTTTTGAGCAGCTCGTCCACAAGGGGAGCGGTGCGGCGGCACTGCCAGACGATGGCATTATACACCGGGCGTCCAGTGCTCTTGTCCCACAGGATGGTGGTCTCGCGCTGGTTGGTGATGCCGATGCCCGCAATGTCCTTGGGGTCTACGCCGCTCTGGGCGATGACCTCGTTCATTACGCCGTACTGGCTGGACCAGATCTCCATAGGGTTGTGCTCTACCCAGCCCTGATGGGGGTAGATCTGCTCAAATTCCCGCTGATGGACGCAGACGATGTTCTGCTCGTTGTCAAACAGGATCGCCCGGCTGCTGGTAGTGCCCTGATCCAATGAGAGGATATATTTGGTCTGGCTCATGATCGTCTCTCCTTGCTCTGAAGCTTGAGCGCAAAACAAAAAAGAGCGCAACAAACAAAGCTATCCGCTCTGTCTGTCGCTCTCCTGCTCTGCGCAAACATATTCTGTGCTTATTGTACACGCTCCGCAGGTAAAATACAAGCTTCAGCGCGATTTTTGGAGGTTCTGCACAAGAGAACCGCCCCGCCGTTGAACACTCTGCCGAACGGGGATACAATGCAGCTGCCGGGGATGTAAAAAGCTTGCAAATTTGCGAAAAAGACGTGACGAAACGGCGCGGATGTGGTATCGTTAAGGGGTAGACTTTTTTGTTCGGAAAGGATTTCTTTGCTATGACCCGGATCGCTTTCTGTGATGACGATGCCGCGCTGCTGCATCAGATGCAGGATTTTCTGGAGCAGTACCGCACCCTGCGGGGGGCGCAGCTGGAACTAGCCCCCTATACAAAACCCATGGAGCTTCTGGCAGATATCGAGGCCGGGGTGCGCTTTGACGTGCTGTTTTTAGATGTACTCATGCCCGGCATCAACGGCATCAACGCCGCCCGGGAGATCCGCCGGTACGACACGGCGGTGCAGATCATTTTTGTCACTTCTTCGTCGGAATTTGCCGTACAGTCCTATGTGGTAGGTGCGTACTACTATCAGCTCAAACCCATCTGGAAGGACAGCTTTTTCCACCTTACCGACGCCGTGCTGGCTGAGTGCCGCAAGCACACCCAGCACAGCCTGATCCTGCGCTGCAAAAGCGGCGTGACCCGTATTACGCTGGACAGTCTGGAATACTGTGAGGTGCAGGGGCGCACGCTGGTGTTCCATCTGCTGGACGGCACTGTCATCGAGAGCAGCGGCAGCATGGACGAGTTGGCGCGGCAGCTGGCAGATTACCCGGGCTTTCTGCGCCCGCACCGCTCCTATCTGGTAAACATGGAGTACATCCAGAACATCACCGCCAAGAGCATCACCATGGAAAGCCTTGCCGAGGTGCCGCTGCCCCACGGGCGCTTTACCGCCGTGCGGGATCAGTATCTGGAGTACTCCTTTGCGGGAAAGAAGGTCGTCCTGTGACCGCCCCGGGCATTCTGCCGGAAGTGCTGGACGGCGCAGCAGTAGGCATTTTCGGCATCCTGCTCAGTGCAGCGTTCTGCCCCATCCGCTGGACGGAAAAAAAGCGCTGGGCACTGGCGGGCTGCACCGCCGGGCTGCTGGCGTTGCAGGGCATCTTCTACTTTGGTGCCAGCCCCACGGCTGCCCAGTATCTTTACCCGCTTATCACCCATCTGCCGCTGTATGTCGTGCTGGTGCTGCTCAGCGGGCAGAAGGTCTGGCCGCTGGTGGCAGTGCTCACGGCTTATTTGTGCTGTCAGGTGCGGCGCTGGGCAGCGTTGGCGGTAGCGCTGTTCTTTCCGCAGCACCCGCTGGTGCAGCCGGTGGCAGAGCTGTTATTCACCCTGCCGCTGCTGCTGTTGTTTATCCGATTTGTTGCGCCCTCCATGCGGCAGCTTTCCCACTACCCGGCCTCGGTGCAGTGCCAGTTCGGCATCGTGCCGCTGGTGGGCTATCTTTTTGATTACATCACCCATGTCTACACCAGCCTTTTGTCCGAGGCAAACCCGGCGGCGGTGGAGTTCATGTTCTTTGTGTGCTGCGCGGCCTTTTTGTGCTCCATCCTGCGTGCCTCCCGGGTGGAGCGGCAGCGCATCCAGATGGAGCAGTTACAGACCAGCCTGAATCTGCAGGTCACGCAGGCCATGCGCGAGATCGAGGCGCTGCGCCTTTCCCAGCAGCGCGCCAGTACCTACCGCCACGACCTGCGCCACCACATGCAGTTTCTGGCGGGCTGCATCGAGAACGGACGCACCGAACAGGCGCTGGGCTACATCCGCAGCGTGTGCAGCGAGATCGAAGCCGGCAAGGTGACCGCCTACTGCGAGAACGAAGCGGCGAACCTGATCTTTTCCGCCTTTGCCGACCGCGCCGCCAAGGCCGGGGTGCAGTTCACCGTGCAGGCGGGCATCTCGCAGGCGCTGCCGGTCTCGGAGAGCGACCTGTGCGTGCTGCTTTCCAACGCGCTGGAAAACGCCCTGCACGCCGCCGTGCGCTGCCGCGAAGCAGGGCAGGGGGCTTTTATTGAGACCACCGGGCACGAAAAAGGGAAAAAGCTGTTTTTGCAGATCACCAACAGCTGTCTGCCGGACGTGCAGTTCCGGGAGGGCATCCCGGTCACTGACCGCACCGGCCACGGGCTTGGAGTGCGCAGCATCTGCGCCATCTCGGAGCGGTACGGCGGCCTGACCAGCTTTGCCGCCAAGGACGGGCAGTTCACCCTGCGGGTAATGCTATAACGAAAATGGTCTTGGAAACGCCCGCGGCGTATCCAAGGCCATTTTTTTACAGCATAAAATTCCCCTCTGTGAAAATGGGACACCGGAGCGTCCGCAGACGCTCCGGTGTCCCGAAATCAAAAATATTCTTTCCGCTGAACATGGCTAAAGCAAAGCGGAAGCCATGCAAAATCGTCCTATTACAGCTGCTGCTTGCCCAGCACATCGGAGGTAGGGGTCTGGAACACCGGGATGTCGGCATAGGGGTCGGCAGCGGTGTCGGCGGGCAGACTCTTCATATACTCGTCCATGGCCACGGCCACCTTCTTGGCAACAGCCACAGCCTCCACCACGGTGCGTGCGCCCATGACGGCGTCACCGCCGGCAAATACGCCCTCGCGGGTGGTGCGGCCATCCTCGCTGACGCTCAGCAGACCCTTCTGGTTGGTCTCGATACCGGTCGTGGTCTTGACGAGGTTGCTCTCAGAGCCCTGACTGACCGACACGATGACGCCGGTGTGGGGGTAAAAAGTCTCGCTGCCCTCTATCTGCGTAAACTTGCCGTCCTCGCCCTTGACGGTGTCGCGGCAGATGAGGCCGTTTTCCCGGATCTCCACCGGTGCCTTGCAGAAGCGGAAGCCCACGCCTTCCAGCTTGGCGTAGCTGACCTCGTACTCAGAGGCACTGATGCAGCTCTCGTCCCGGCGGGCGTAGCAGGTAACGTGACGGGCACCGTTGCGGATGGCGGTGCGGGCGCAGTCCATGGCAGAGTTGCCCACGCCGATGACAGCCACGTCATCGCCCAGACGGAAGGCCTTGGAGTTGGCCAGATAATCGATGCCAAAGGCTACGTTGCCAAGGCTCTCGCCCTTGATGTGCATGGCGTTGGCCTTCCACAGACCGGCACCGATGAACACACTCTTGTAGCCGTCGCGGAACAAATCGTCGATGGTGATGGTCTTGCCGATGGTAGTGTTGGGGCGCACCTTGATGCCCTTCAGCTCCAGATGACGGTACTGGAAATCGTCCAGCACACTGTCTGGCAGGCGGTAGTTGGGGATGCCGTAGCGCATCACGCCGCCGATCTTATCCCGGGCGTCAAAGATGGTCACATCGTAGCCCCAGCGTGCCAGCAGCACCGCGATGGTCAGGCCTGCCGGGCCGGAGCCCACCACAGCGGCCTTCATGCCGTTTTTCGGGGCAGGGCCTGCGGTCATCTTGTTGGCGTAGGTGGTGGAGATATAGTCCTCGATGATGGAAAAGTGCACCGGGTCGTGGCTGGGCATCCGGTTGCGGATGCAGTGGCCCTCGCACTGCTTTTCGTGGTTGCACACCAGACTGCATACAGTGGTCAGGGGGTTGTTTTCAAACAGCATCCGGCCTGCATCGTCCATCTGGTTTGCCTTGAGCAGACGGATGACCTCCGGGATATTGGTGTGGATGGGGCAGCCCTCCTGACACATCGGCTTTTTGCAGCCGAGGCAGCGGTTGGCTTCGTCCAGAACATGAAGTGCCATGGGTTCCTCCTTGTGTTTCCCCTGCGGGGACAGTCGTTTTTTACAGGCTCGTTGTATCCAACATTGCATTGCTTTAATCATACACCCGAACCGCGCCGGATACAAGAGGGCACAATATAAAATTTTTGGAGTTATTTTTTGTCAATTCGTCAAAAAGATAATTTTTTGACGATATATCCCGCCCATCGGCTCCGGTTTTGCCCGGCACAGCGCACCAAGGTCGCTGGCTCTGCTCTGGGCGGCAGCCATTTGGGCGCAAAGTTCGTTTTCCCGCGCAAGCCGCGCCAGCGAGTGGGACAGCGGCAGCGCCGTCTCCCCGGGCAGAGGCAGCGCCTCCTTGCGCGCACCCAGCAGGTGAAGGTAGGGCGGCAGTGCCGGGGTCTGGGCGGTGTAGCCCAGCGCCGCATCCATCGCCAGCCGCCGCATCCGCGCCCGGGGGTAGCGCACGGTGGTCAAGGCATCCAGCAAAGCGGGCAGGCTTGCGGTCTCCCGCACGGCGTTTTCCAGCCGGTGCTCCAACCCCTCGGATACCCCGCGTACTGCGGAAAAGGGGGCTTGCCCTGCGCAGGCTGCCCGCAGCAGCGCCAGCTCGCAGTGCCCCATGACTGCAAAATCTGTATACTTTCCGTCATATTTCGCCTGTTTATACAACTCTAGCGCCTTTTCCGGCACATAGGGTGCCAGTGCTGCAGCGCCGCCCTCGGCCCAAAGCGCCCGCAGGGCGCTGGCGCTGGCAAAGGCGGCGTGGCTGCTTTCGGTCAGCGCCTGCCCGTGGTCTGCTCCCTGCCGCGGCAGGGCAATAGGCTGCATTTCTACATTTTGTTCTATAATGGCCTTACAATACTCTACGGCAAGATTGTTGTTGGGCTTGTCCAGCAGGGTTGCAACGTCTGACCCCGGGCACAGCGCCTGAACCGCCGCTTGCCGGGCGGCGGCAAAGCTGCGCGCCCCGGCGGCAAGCTGCTGCCTGAGCGTGGCACGGTATTCCTCGCTGCACAGCACCCGGGCAGCTTTTTGCAGCAGGGCGGTGTCCGGGGTCTCTGCCCCAAAGACCAGCGCATCGCACCCGGCAGCAGCCAGAATGCGCACCCCCGCCCGGGCAAAGGCCTCAGCACCGGCGCAGGCGCAGGGTGCGGGCAGGGCAAACACAAGGTCTGCCCCGCAGGCCAGCGCCGCCTGCACCCGCACCGGTTCCGGCAACAGCGGCAGCGCGCCCCGCTGGGTAAGCCCGCAGCTCATGGCCACGGCCACCTGCTGCGCCCCCAGCGCCCGCGCCTGTGCCAGCTGCCATGCGTGGCCGTTGTGGAAGGGGTCGTACTCCGCAATGATGCCTGCAAACTTCATGGAACTGCTCCTTTTTGCCAAAAGATTGTTAAATTTATATCGCATATACAGAAAAAACCTGCCGTTTCCGGGGTTTGTGGGCAGGATGTACAAAAACCTTGTACACAAGTTTTACCGCTTTGCCCGGGTTGCGCCTTGAAAAGCCGCCATCCCTATTATATAATAAACATAGGAATCTGTAAAATTCTGTCCGCAGGTTTTTCACGCTGCGGATGGTACAAAAATTTTCAGGAGGCAACACAGATGAAAGTTCTGGTTATTAACTGCGGTTCTTCTTCCCTGAAGTATCAGCTGATCGATATGGACGGCGAGAAGGTGCTGTGCAAAGGCCTGTGCGAGCGCATTGGCATGGAAAGCAGCATGATCACTCACGAGGCCAACGGCACCAAAGCTACCACCCCGGCGATCTTCCCCACCCACACCGAGGCTTTTGCCGAGGTCGTGAAGAAGATGACCACCGGTGCAGGCAAGTGCATCAATGACGTGAGCGAGATCGACGCCATCGGTCACCGCGTCGTGCACGGCGGCGAGAAGTTCAAGAGCAGCTGCCTGATCACCGATGAGGTCATCAACACTCTGCGTGAGCTGAGCCCGCTGGCTCCTCTGCACAACCCCGCCGGTATTCTGGGTATCGAGGCCGCCCGCAAGGTGTTCGGCAACATTCCCATGGTGGCTGTGTTCGACACCGCTTTCCACAGCACCATGCCGCCGAAGGCTTATATGTACGCCATCCCCTACGAGTACTACGAGAAGTACGGCGTGCGCCGCTACGGCTTCCACGGCACCAGCCACAAGTACGTTGCCCACAAGGCAGCCGAGTACCTGGAGGAGCCCATTGAGCGCCTGAAGCTGATCACCTGCCATCTGGGCAACGGTTCTTCCATTGCCGCAGTCGATCAGGGCAAGGTGGTGGATACCTCCATGGGCATGACCCCGCTGGCTGGCCTGATGATGGGCACCCGCTGCGGCGATCTGGACCCCTCTGTGGTCAACTACCTGAAGTACACCCTGAACATCACCGGCCACGAGCTGGACGAGATCCTGAACAAGAAGTCCGGTCTGCTGGGCATCTCCGGTGTTTCCAGCGACAAGCGTGATGTGGAGGAGGCAGCCGAGGCCGGCAACAAGCGCGCACAGCTGGCTTCCGATATGCTGAACTATCAGATCAAAAAGACCATCGGCAGCTACATTGCAGCTATGGGCGGCGTGGATGCCATCGTCTTTACCGGCGGCATCGGCGAGCACGATGCCATTGCCCGTGCAAAGATCTGCCACCACATGGATTGGCTGGGCATCCGCATCGACACCGAGAAGAACAAGCACCCCGTTGGCGATGTGTGCGAGATCACCGCTTGGGGTGCAAAGGTGCGCACGCTGGTCATTGCTACCGACGAGGAGCTGATGATCGCCCGCGACACCAAGGAAGTCATTGAGAAGTAAGCTTTTCCCAAAGGGCTTTGCAGGGGCTGTTGCACAGAGTGTGCGGCAGCCCCTTTTTGTGTAGAACGATTTGAATGGCCTCCGCTGCGCTCTGGCCATTTTCAGCGGAAAGATTATTTATGATTTGTGGTTCAGAAACACCTGCGGGTGTTTCTGAACCACTTTTTCACGAGAAAAGACCAAACCGGAAACGACTTCTTCACCGGAAAATTTCCCGTTTTCCTTTACGGCCCCTTCTGTGAAAATGCGTTTGGAGCGGCCCGCGTTTGCGCAGCAATGAAAGCCCCAGTGGGGCTTTTAAGCGGCAGAGCGGTCTGCGCTAGCAGATGGAGGGGCTTTGCCCCGACAAGCTCCGCAGGCCGCGACAAACGCGAAACATAAATAAATTTTCCTCTATTTATGGCCAGAGCATAAGCGGAGGCCATTTCCAACCGTCTGTGTCCAAAAGAGGCACGCTGCACAAACCCTGCGCGGCGCGCCGCTTTTCCATCTTAAGGCGGTGATTTTACCCAAATATATGCTGTCGGTTTGTGCCATGTGTACAAATAAAAGGGCGAACGGTTGTTTTTTGGTTGACAAATCTCAAAAATAACGGTACAATAGGAAAGTCCTCAATCCGAGGGCGTTTATCTATTCAAGCCCCTGGTAAGCTTACTGATCAGCGCGATGGTCCCAAAACCAAAGGTATGGTTACAATCCTTCCGTGGGCAAGAACTAACTAAAGAGGAGATACTACTATGTTTGAAGACAAGACTCTGGTCTGCAAGGACTGCGGTAAGGAATTTGTTTGGACTGCCGGCGAGCAGGAGTTCTACGCTTCTCGCGGCTTCGAGAACCAGCCCCAGCGCTGCAAGCCCTGCCGTGACGCCCGCAAGAACGGCGGCGCACGCAGCAACAGCGGCGAGCGTCAGATGTTCGACGCTGTCTGCGCAGCTTGCGGCAAGACCTGCAAGGTTCCCTTCCAGCCCCGTGAGGACCGTCCGGTCTACTGCTCTGACTGCTTCGCTCGCATGAAGCAGAACTAAGCGCTGATTTTTAATTTAAATCGGTAACAAATCCCCCCGCTGCCAGTCGGCAGCGGGGGGATTTGTGCGTTTCTCTTCAGGGATGCTTGCGTTGATTTGCGCCCGAGAGCAGCAGCACTGTGCGGTACAGCCGCAGCTTGAGCAGCAGCAGCTTGACCCGGTCGTTCCGGCTCTGCATGGCGTGCAGCGGGGTGCTGCGCACCGCTGTGTGCACACGGGGCTTTTGCAGGGTGCTGCGCAGCCATGCGGTCTGCTCTGCAAGGGAAAGCGGACTGCTGCCAAGGTTCTTGACCCCCATCATCAGGTCGCGGACGGTGCAGTAATTGGCCTTTGCGCGGTGCATGGGGCTGTTCTGCAAGCCCCACGCAGCAACGGTGTCCCACACGGCGTCACTGAGATAAAAGTTATCCTCCAGCCGCTCCGGGTGGTAGCGGTTGGACAGACTTCCCCGCCGGGCGATCGTGTAGTGGTACAGCGGCTTTTCCAGCACCACCAGACAGCTGGGGTTCTGGCGATAGAAGGCTACGAAAAACATTCCATCCTCACCCAGCTGATGGCAGGGAAAGCGAAGATGGTGCTGTTCCAGAAACGCTCTGCGGTACATTTTGTTTGCAGCCAGATACGAGGACGCCATCTTGTCGAAATGCTCCTTGAAGGGCTCGCCCCGGTACACGCCGGAAAAGGTACAGTGGTCGGTTTCGGAGTGCAGCAGCTTTCCGTTTTCATCGCAGATGTCATAAAACATCCCAAACTCCACACAGTCTGCATCCGCGTCCCGGACGGTATGGTACAGCACCTCTGCGGCGTTCGGCTCCACCCAGTCGTCCGGGTCCAGAAAGAAAATATATTCTCCCTGAGCAGCATCCAGACCCGCATTGCGGGCAGCGGCTACACCGCCGTTGGGCTGGTCAATAAAGCGAAACCGCGCATCCTCGGCAGCAGCCTGTGCGCACAGCGCGGCGCTGCCGTCCTTGGAGCCATCGTTGATGAGAATGGCCTCGAAGTCGGTCAGGGTCTGCGCCCGCAGTGAGCGCAGCGCCCGGGGCAGCAGGCGCTCCATATTATAAATAGGCACTATAAACGAGATACAGGGCATGATCCCAACTCCTTGAAATGATTATCCCGGCAGGCCGAGCCGCTGCAGCAGCGGCCGCAGATGCAGTCGGCCGGCAAGCCAACAGAACAGGTACGGCAGCACCAGACTGGCCGCAAAGCAGAGGAGAACTGTCCCGCCCGCAGAAACGCCTAGTTTTTCATACAGCACAAGCCCAGGCACGGCGCAGCAAAAGGGCTGGTGATACAGATAGAACAGCATAGAATTCTTTCCCAGCGGAACCAGCCGCCGCAGGGGCTTTTGCAGCAGCACACACGCCGCCCAGATGCCCACACAGAACCCGCTGACCGCAAAATAGTCCACCCATGTGAGCACAGCTTCTGCAAGCAGACCGTCCGACCAGACCATAGCGGGCGACAGCAGTCCCCATACCACCCACAGGCCGCACAAGGCACCAAAAAGCGCCAGCGGCTTTGCGTGCTGCTCCGCCTTTTCACGCGGGAGCACGCAGCCCAGAAAGAAAAACGCGCCCTGCTGGAAGAAGCTTTTCACTGCCCAGAACCAGCCGGTGAAAAGCAGCTGATAGCACACGGGCAGTGCCACCACCAGCACCAGCTTTGCCGTCCGGGCTGCCGCAGGGGACAGGGTTTTGTCCAGCAGCCATGCCGTGATGGAAAACCAGAACAGGGTAGGCAGATACCACAAATGAAAACCGTAGGGGTTCTCGTTGCGCAGCACCAGCCAGAGATATTCCGCAGGCTGTTTTAGCTGGTATGCGCTGCCAGACAGCAGCGCCTGCACCGGCGGCACCAGATTTGCCACGCAAAACAAAGCGTATAAAAAAACAGAATATATCCCCCACGGCAGCAGCAGACTGTGCGCCTTTTTGCGCAAAAACTGTCGGGCAGAAAGGCTGCGGTTCTTCTGCGCGGTCAGGGTGCAGCCCATGCCGGAGAGCAGGAACAGCAGCGGGACGTGGAACCGGTAAACAAAGGTATACGAGAACGCACACCATGGATGTGCGGCGCGCATGGACATCCGAAAGGTATGGCCGTAGATCACCAGCAGCAGGCCAATGGCCTTGGCAATGTCGATGTGATCCAGACGTTTGGCGGTTTGTGTCATCTCCATCAGTCCTCCTGCATCAGAATATGGATGCGGTCCCGCATCTCCTGTCGACTATCCGGCATCCACATCTTGGGCTTCGGGGGCTTTTTGCGCTCCATTGTATAGGCAAGCGTCACCAGTCGAAGCGCCATTGTGCTCCAGAAATAAAAGGCGGTATTATCGGTCAGGTAGGTCACCGTCATATAGCCCAACTCGCACAGATACAGCAGTGTTGTCTGCTGGTCTGCATAGCGCTGCCAGAACAGCGGGGTCAGAACATACTGGATGACGGACCAGAGCAGAAAGCCGGGAAAGCCCATTTCCACAAAGACCTTCAGGATGTCATTGTGAAAAGGAAAGGGCTCGTTGATAAGACCGGCATTATACCACTGGCCAATGATGGTATCCACATATTCAAAGCCGTGGCCGAGATAGGTGACGGAAAATTCATAGTAGGGGTTCGCCATGCTCCACAGGTAATCCCGGCCCATCATGTCAATGCCAAAACTGTTCAGCAGTCTCGAGATGATGCCGTAGCGCACACAGTAGAGAAATACCAGAAAAAACAGGATGCAGGACCCGCCCACCGTTGGGTAAAACCAGCTGGGCACCTTGCGCTTGCGGAAAAGCAAAGCGAGCAGAACAAACAAGAGCACTGCCGGAATGGCGCTGCGCTTCATGCCGATCAGAAAAAACCAACAGCAGGCCAGCAGATACAGCCAGCGTTTGCGTTTTTCCTGCCGGGTGGAATGGGGCGCAAAGGCGGCGTAATACAAAACCATCTGCCCGAACACAAAGGTCAGGTCGTGGATCTCCAGTTGGAGCGCGTAACCGTCTGCCTCACCAAAGGTGACCAGACAGGTAACGAGGGACTGGATGCTGGCTGCAAGACCGTAGCTGGGAATGCTCAGCAGCATGATGGCCGTGTTGGCAATGCAGATGCTGATGGTAAACAGCTCAATGGCCTTTTCGCGAAACAGATAGACCAGCGCTACGGCCGTGAGGATGGCAATGCTCTGGAACAAAAGCTTAGAGCAGCTGCGGATCATGGAGGAAACCGCGGCAAAGCTTTCGATCCAGATGACCATCGACCAGAAAAACAGCGCCACCATCAGGGACATATACAGCAAGGTGGGCTTCCATATCTCCCGGAGGCGCGTTTCATCCGGGTAAAACAGGGCGTACAGCACCGCCAGCCCGATCACACCCAGAGAGATGGCCTTGGGCAGACCGCCCAGCATACTGTTGAGGACTTTCCACTCGCCCAGCCCGGCTCCGGCCAGAAAGACCACGCAGCCGATGGTCAGCAGTTTTTGCCACAGCGGGCTGTCCTTATAAAACAAAGAGGCCGGAGTTTTCCGGCTGTAATCCTTTTTGGTCAGGATCTGATCCAATGTGCGCATGAAAAAGGGTTCTCCTTTTGTAGTGGGTGTTCCCGCAGGTGACTTACGCCTTCCCGCTCAGCTGCAGGTATTGCTGCTGCAAGCGGGCGGCAGCGATGTTGATATCATAGCCTGCCTGCCGGATCAGCTCTGCACCGGCAGAGCGGTCACAGGGCTGTTGGAGCATCCGCTGCAAGCCTGCCGCCCAGTCTGCATTGCTGGCAGAAAGCGGGATCTGGATGGCATGGGGCGAAAGCAGCACCTCCTCCGGCACTGCGTCCGAAAATACGCACCCCAGCCCGGCGGCCTGCGCCTCAATGCCCACCACCGGCAGACCCTCGAAGCGGGAGGGCATGACGAAGAGATCCATCAGCTGGTACCAGTCTGCCACATTGCTTTGCAGCCCGGCAAACAGGATATGGTCTGTGATGCCAAGTTCCTGCGCCTGTGCGCGGACAGCCGGTTCCAGCCTGCCGGTGCCGATGAGCACCAGCATCGCCCGGGGCTCCAGCTGCAAAAAGGCGGCAAAAATCTCCAGCAGACGCTCGTGGTTCTTGCGGATATCAAAGCGCCCTACATGACCCAGCACCACCCGGTCCTCCAGCCCGTAACGCGCCCGCATTTCGGCGCGGACAGCGGGGGAGAAGCGGAAGGTCTCCGGCTCGATGGCATTGGGGATGATCTGTCCCCGGCGCTCCCAGTCCGCTTTGCCAAAGTAGTAGATGCCCGCGTCCCGCCCGCAGGCCCACAGGTGGGTGGCGGCACCGGGCAGCAGCTGCTTGCAGAACATCTTCAGCGGCCACTTGTAGTCCCGGACGATCCAGATATTATGGGCGTGGGCAATGCGCACGGGCAGCCCCGCCTTTTCCGCACCCTTCAGGGCGTACAGCCCCATGGCTTCGTTGTGGGCGTGCAGGATGCGGATGCGGGGGTCTGCGGCCACGGTCTGCTGCACAAAGCGCAGATACGCCGGGTAGTGCAGGGGGTCAAGCCCCGGGCTCTGGTAGATGTGCCCGCCCAGACGGCGGATTTCGTCGTCGTAGTCGCCGGGCTTTTTCTTGTTGACGATAAAATCAAACTGGACCTTATCGCGGTCGATATGCCGGTAGTAGTTCATCAGCATGGTCTCAATTCCGCCGCGGTCCATATTGCTGACCGAATGCAGCACTCGTATCATGGGTACTCCTCACATTATAACAATTGAAATCTTCTGCCGTAGCGGCACCACAGCCCAAAGTCCTGCTGCCGCAGGGCGCGGGCACCCCAGTGGGCACGGCGGGGCAGTGCGCCCTCCTGCGGCAGCGCCTTAGCGTACAAAGCGCAGCACAGTCGGAAAACCGCCTGCTGCGTTTCCGGCGGCAGACCGGATACAGTGACATAGCAGAAAGCCGAAAGCTGCAGCGTCAGGCTGCAACGGTACAGTGCATCGTGGGGCAGACCCAGCGCAGCATCCTGTGCCAGCAGCTGCTCTATGATCCAATAGCTTTGCACGGCGGCAGGGCGGTGCTGACTGTTCGCGGTAAGCCCCTTGGGGTTTTTGCGCCACAGATAGACCACCTCGGGCACAGAGGCCACGCTCTTTGCCTGCCGGAACACCAGAAAATGGATGATGGCATCCTCAAAGCAGGTATAGTAGGCCGGAAAGCGTATCTGCGCAAACAGCTCCCGCCGGTACACCTTGCCCCATGGCATCCCGGGCAGCTCGAACCGCTCCGGTGCGGCGGCTCCGGTATAGACCGCCGCCGGGTAGCGCTGCACCGGGCCGTAGCCGCCATTGGTGTACAGGTACTGCCAGCCGCCCTGCACCACATCGGCGTCAAGGCGCTGCGCAGCTTCCAGCAGGGTGCGGATGGCACCGGGCAATAACAGATCATCGCTGTCCACGAACATCAGCCAGCGCCCCGCGGCATGGCGCAGCCCTTCATTGCGGGCGGCAGCGGCGCTGCGGGGTGCGCTGCAATTGCACAGCACCACTCCGGGCTGTGTCCGGTAGCGTTCCAGCACGGCGGCTGTGCCGTCGGTGGAATCGCTGTCCACCACGATCAGCTGCACAGTGCAGCCGGTGTCCTGCTGCAAAATGCTGTCCAGACAAGGGCCTATGGTGGCTTCGCCGTTATATACCGGCACGATGACCGAAAGGGTCACCGCCGGGTCCTGCGGCGGCAGCGGCGGGCAGGTCTTTTCCGCTGCGGGCTTCGGGCACAGCGCTGCCAGCGCGGCGCGGTCGGACTGTGTGCTGTCCGGCAGCGGTGTCCCGCTCCGGTGCAGCAGGTGATACAGTCCAAGGTCTGCGTAGCCGCAGACTGCACCGCACACGGCGGCAGCGCCTGCCAGCAGACGGCTGTGGGTGCGGCAGTGGATCAGCTGATAAGCGCGTCGATTCTGGATCATGCTTTACCACACTCCATTCCCGCAAGGGCAGAGCCGCCCTCCTCTGCGATCAGGGACATCTTTTTCTGCGCTCTGCGCACAAGGTCGCGCACATGGTAGAGCTCCTCCTCCGAGGAGGTAGCCCATGCGGCGGTGAACAGGATGGGGTACTCCGGGTTCAGCTTGTTGTACTCATCCACCTGACTTTGCAGGATGCGGATCATGACCTCTGCCTTCCGGCTGCTGCATTCATCAAAGAAGGCAAGGAACTTGCCTGCGCCGTTGTAGCCCACCGTACCGTCGCTATCGCCCATCAGCTGCAAAAGACCGGAAAAATCCTTCAGGATGCCGTCGCCCACATGGTAGCCGAAGCGGCGGCTCACCTCGGTCAGGTTGTCCAGCTGCAAGGCAAAGCAGGTAAAGTCCTCCGGCAGAATGCGGTCGGCCATACTGGTGATATACACGTTGAGCTTTTCTCGATTGGGCAGGCCGGTCTTTTTGTCCACATACAGCAGGTAATCCACCACATCCGAGATGCGTCCCAGCAGAATGGCACCGCAGCAGCCGATAACAAAGAACAGCACCAGTGCCAGCATCAGGTACAGCTTGACATTGATGGCGGCAGCCACCTGCACCGAGCTGATCATCTTCAGATAATCCGCGCTGATGTACAGGTTCAGCTCCTTGCTGCTGGTATTGATGATCTCGTAGTAGCTTTTCAGCTCGGTCTCGTAATCATTGATCAGGCTTTCCATCGCAGCGTGCTGCTCGTCTGTGCCGCCAAAATCCACATTGCGGAAGCTTTGCAGGATCTCCTCCTGAAACTGCCGGTCGATCTGGCTGGCAGCCACCTGCTGTTCCAGCGACACCAGCTTCAGCACCAGACCGTCGTAGGTGGTCTGTGCCCTATCGCCCGAGCCCTCCAGCTCGATGTTGTTCAGGATGTATTCTGCGGACACCACTTCGCCCCGGTCGGTAAAGTAGTTTTTCAGCAGGTCGGCGTTCTTGTACACATACTGGTCGGTCAGGCTCCACAGGCTGTCCCGCTGCTCGGTGGTGATCTGCTCGTCCTGTTTTGCAGTCTCGATCCAGTTGGCCAGATACTCCTGCAGTACCGTGCCGTCCCGCACCTGTGGGCCGTTGAGCACATAGGCGTACAGCGCCGGAATGGTGTATTTTTTGAAATCAGAATAGATATCGCACAGGTCTGCATAGGTGTAGCCGGTGCGGGAGGAGCGAAAGTCCGGGTAGTGCTCCTGCTTGCTCAGCAGGTAGTCCTGCATCTCAGTGGTATCGTTTTCCAGAATGCGGATACACTCGTAGTAGTCGTAGCCGTTGTCCAGCAAGCCGGACGAGGGGTTGAGCGAGAGCTTCTGTTCCACATATTTTTCGGTATAATAGGTGCAGTAGCTCTGGATGATGGCATCCAGCATATTGCGGGCATAGCCAGCGCCCAGCGAGCCGTCCACCACAAGGCTCACCTTGTAGGTGTCGGGGAAGTAGGTCACCTCTTCGCCCTTATCCAGTAAGGCATCATTGATGGTCTGCTGATCCTCTGGAATCACCGGAGTCACAGAGATATTGGAGCGGATGGTGCTCAGCCGCCCGGAAGCGCCCAGCGCATCCATGGCCTGCGAGATGACCGTGGAGGAGTAGATCTCGTTGACGTCCAGATCGCTGCCGTCCGGGGTGTAGCCGTCGGAGATGCCATCGTTGGTATAGCGGATGATAACCGAGGCGGTGTACATCTGCCGCCCGTCTGCATACAGGTAGATGGCGGCCGCACCTGCCAGCGATACCAGAAAGATCAGCAGGCTGAAACGCTTCAGATAGCGCAGGATCTCAAACTTTTTCATTTGCGCTTTCCTGCCTTTCTGCGTTTGCGTTCGTGGAGCAGCCATGCGCCGCCCAGCATGACGGCAACAGACTCCATCAGGGTCTTTTTCAGGCTCAGCCGCTGGATAAAGGAGGCTGAACCGTAGGCAAAGGTGATATAGTTCTGGGATTTATACTTGACATAAGCCTTATCCAGCACGAACAGCTGCTCCGAGATCTCGTTGATGGCGGTCTCCAGCTTGTTCACCATGGCCTGTGCTTCGGCCAGACGCGGCTGTCCGGCGTCCAGCTCCCGGATCTTCTGGATCACATAATTCGTGCTCACGATCTCGGACTGGTAAGCGGTGGCATCGGACAGAGAAGTATCTGCCGCCCGCGCCAGCGCGTCCATGGCGGTCTTGGTGCGGGACATATAGTATTCACTGGCCTCATCCACGGTGGGGATCATCATGATGGAGGTCATGGACTTTTCGTAGATGGAAATGCCTTTTTTGTCCGCATCATAATAGGCCTGCTGCTTGCGCATGGCAATATCGTCGATCTTGTTCTTATACTCCAGAATATTGGTCAGCATGGACGGGTCGCGGGCAACGCCGCCCTCAATGATAAAGGCCATGGCATTGGGCAGATCGTAATCCACCAGATTATTGATCTTTTTACCCAGCGTGGTAAAGTTGTTGGTGGCAGAGTCGGGGTTTGCCTCGTCCGTAAAGCTTTTGTTTGCCTGCAGACGGGCGTTCAGGTAGCGGTTCAGCGCAGCGGCGCGCACCTCCAGCTCGTTCAGCCGCAGGTAAGGCTCGCACGCAGTGGTCACTTCCAGCTTTTCCTTGAGGATGCTCTGGTTGTCGCAGTAGTTGCTCTGAAAGATCTCCCGGTAGGATTCGCACACGCTCTGCAAAAGATCCGTAGCCTTGCGGCTGCCAAGCTCCAGCTTGCGGGTGTTGATGGAAAGATAGTAGTTGGTGCTGATATACTCGCTGCCGTTGGCGCTGCCTGTGCTGTCCGGGCTCAGATAAAGGCACGCAGCCAGCTGGGACGGGGTAAGGCTGTCCTGTAAGCCCACCCGCCGGATGGCGCGCTCCATCACCTCGTCCGAAACGATCTCGTAGGCGTTGAAGCGGGTCTTGTTGGGGTTCATGCCAAGCGCGGCTTCGGAGTAATTGAAGGAGATGCTGGCGGTGGCGCTGTCGGCACTTTTAAAATAGTGGATCAGCCCGAACAGACAGCACAAGGTCAGCAGGCAGAGAAACAGGCGGTATTTATTTGTCCAGATATGGCGCAGCGCCTGTTTGATCTTTTCTTTGATGTCATCCATGGCATTCTACCCTTTTGCAGCGGCCTGCACGCGCAGCGCAGACTGCTTAGTCGATGTCAATGACCGAAAGCTCCGGCACGTTGTTGATGCGGGGCACCCGGCTGGAATCGCCCAGTCCCCGGCTTACAATGAGGGTGGCGCTGTTGGCAAGCGCATAGCTGCCCCCGGCATAATCGGGCAGAAAGCCCTCCTCGGCGGTATAAAGCGGGCCGATCTTTGGCAGCCGCACGATGCCGCCGTGGGTGTGCCCGGCCAGACCCAGCTCAAAGGAATAATTTTCCAGATGTTCGGTAAAGTAGGTGGGAACGTGTGCCAGACAGATGCGCAGGTCGTAGTCCGTCTGCTGCTCCGCGCTGTCCATAAAGGTGCTGGCACCGTAGTTGTAAAAGTCCGCCGGACTGCCCTCCACGCCCAGAATGCTGATCACATTGTCGTGGACGGTATAGCGCGCCTCCGCATTGCGCAGGATGGTCACCCCGGCGGCGGTGAACTTTTCCACCAGAGCCTGATCGCCGTCCAGAAAATACAGCTCGTCCTCGTGGTTGCCCAGCACCCCGCACACCGGCGCGATCTGGCTCAGCTGACTGCACAGGGAGAGCATATTATCATAGCTGGAACCTTCGCCGTAGGTCACAAGGTCGCCGCCCAGCAAAATCAGATCCGGGGCAAGGCTGCGGATATCCTGCACCAGCTCGCAGTTATCCTGTCCGTATTCCCGCAGGTGCAGATCGGTAAGAAAAACAACCCGGCAGCTCTGGGTCAGCTTGCGGGAATGGATCTGATAAAACTCTGCGGTGTAGTGGGTGCGGTTATAGCAGATATTCTGCCACAGCGCCCCGCCCAGCAGGGCGAGCAGAGCAATAAAGATCAGCAGCGTCAGCAGTACCTGCTTCCAGAGAGATGCTGCCCTCTGTGCGCCGCCGCTGTGTGTGTGTCTGCTGTTTTGCACTGCGCCTTTTCCGTGCTTTGCTTTGATAAAGGCCACATCCTTTCTGCCGGGAAGCGTTGTAAGGAGAAGGGCACGGCACCGAACCGCAGCCTATCTCTCCAAAAACGGATACATAAATTGATATATAAAGAAATTATAACATATTTAAAGTGAAAAGCAAAGAGTACATCTCTGCCGTGAGCGGATTTCACATTTGGGAGTTCCCATCAAAAAAAGGGATGCCGCGCACGCAGCATCCCTTTGGTATTTGCAGATCAATCGTCGTCGCTGTCCAGCTTGAGCACGGCGGTAAAGGCCTCACTGGGCAGGGAAACGCTGCCCAGCTGACGCATCTTCTTTTTGCCTTCCTTCTGCTTTTCCAGCAGCTTCTTTTTACGGGAGATATCGCCGCCGTAGCACTTGGCCAGCACATCCTTGCGCATGGCCTTGACCGTCTCGCGGGCAATGATCTTGCCGCCGATGGCTGCCTGCACCGGGATCTCGAACAGGTTGCGCGGGATGTTGTCCCGCAGCTTTTCGCAGATGCGGCGTCCCTTGGCGTAGGCGTTATCCCGGAACACGATCATGGACAAGGCGTCCACGGGGTCGCCGTTGAGCAAAAAGTCCAGCTTGACCAGATCGCTCTCGCGGTACTCCTTGAACTCGTAGTCGTAGCTGGCGTAGCCCCGGCTGCGGCTCTTGATGGCGTCGAAGAAGTCGTACACGATCTCGCCCAGCGGCAGCGCGTAGTGCAGATCCACGCGCACATCGTCCAGATACTTCATGTCGATCAGCACACCGCGCTTGCTCTGGCACAGATCCATCAGGCCGCCCACATAGTCGTTGGGGGTGTACAGATGCACATCCACAAAAGGCTCTTCCTGCTTGACGATATTGCTGGGGTCCGGGTAGCTGGAGGGGTTGTCGATCATCTCCACTGTGCCGTCGGTCAGGGTCAGACGGTAGCGCACGCTGGGGGTGGTAGTGATGATGTCCAGATCGAACTCCCGCTCCAGACGCTCGGTGATGATCTCCATGTGCAGCAGACCCAAGAAGCCGCAGCGGAAGCCGAAGCCCAGCGCCGCACTGGTCTCCAGTTCAAAGGTCAGGGAGGCGTCGTTCAGCTGCAATTTTTCCAGCGCGTCCTTCAGGTCGGGGTACTTGGCACCGTCGGCGGGGTAGATGCCGCAGAACACCATGGGCTTGACCTGACGGTAGCCGGGCAGTGCTTCCGCAGTGGGGCGCTCTGCCAGCGTGACGGTATCGCCTACGCGGGTGTCCTGCACCGTCTTGATGCTGGCGGTCAGGTAGCCTACCTCGCCGGCCTGCAGCTGGGCGCAGGGGGTCAGGGAGGTGGCACCCATGTGACCCACCTCCACCAGCGTGAACTCTGCGCCGGTAGCCATCATGCGGATGGTGTCGCCGGGCTTTACCGTGCCCTCGAACACGCGGATGTAGACGATGACGCCCTTGTAGCTGTCGTAGATGCTGTCGAAGATCAGCGCCTTGAGGGGAGCGTCCGGGTCGCCGGTGGGGGCGGGGATATCGCTGACCACACGCTCCAGCACCTGATCGATGTTCAGGCCGGTCTTGGCGGAGACGCGGGGCGCGTCCATGCAGGGCAGGCCGATCACGTCCTCCACCTCCTGCGCCACCTCGTCCGGGTGGGCGCTGGGCAGGTCGATCTTGTTCAGGATGGGCACCAGTTCCAGATCATGCTCCAGTGCCATATAGGTGTTTGCCAGCGTCTGCGCTTCCACGCCCTGTGTGGCGTCCACCACCAGAATGGCACCCTCGCAGGCGGCCAGACTGCGGCTGACCTCGTAGGCAAAGTCCACATGACCCGGGGTGTCGATCAGGTTGAACTCGTAGGTCTTGCCGTCCTTTGCGGTATAGTTCATGGTCACGGCACGTGCTTTGATGGTGATGCCGCGCTCGCGCTCGATATCCATGTTGTCAAGGATCTGATCCTCCATGGTGCGCTCGTCCACGCTCTTGGTCAGTTCCAGAATGCGGTCGGACAGGGTGGACTTGCCGTGGTCGATATGTGCAATGATGCAGAAGTTGCGGATGTTGTCTCTTGCCATGTAGTTCCTCCGGGCAGCTTTATGCTTCTAAGATCCAGTCCTCCACGGCCACGATCTGTCCGTGGTCGCGGTAGACGCGGGGCACGCGGCGGGAAACGCCGCACAGCACTTCGTAGGGGATGGTATCGGTCTTGCGGGCAATGGTCTCTGCGGTGTCGCTCACGGTGCCGCCCCACAGGATGGCTTCATCGTCCTCGCGCACCTCCGGTACGTCGGTCACGTCCACCATCATCTGATCCATGCACACCCGTCCCAGCACCGGGCAGGCCTTGCCGTGAATCTCCACCACGCCCTTGCCGCAGCTCAAAAGCCGGGGATAGCCGTCGGCATAGCCGGTGCAAAGGGTGGCTACCTTGGTGGGCTTTTCGGCGGTAAAGCGGCGGCCATAGCTGGCGCACTGACCGGGCTGCATTTCCTTGATCATGCTCACCACGGTCTTGAGGGTCATCACCGGCTTAAAGCGCCCAAAGCGCACCTCGTCGCTGGGGTCGTAGCCGTACAGGATGATGCCGGGGCGCGCCATGCAGCGCTCCCGGGGCAGACCCTCCGGCCAGTCCGGGTGCAGCATGACCCCGGCAGAGTTATCGCAGTGCACAAGGGCGGGCTCCCGCCCGGCAGCCTTCAGCGCGTGGAAGGCTTTCACGAACAGTGCGTGCTGCTCGGCAGTATAGGCCACGTTTTCCGGGGCGGTATCATCGGCCACGGAAAAATGCTGGAACAGGCCGGTCATTTCCAGCCCGGGCAGCGCACAGGCTTCCAGCATTTCCCGGATGGCGGCGTCAAAATCGGTGCGCAGGGCAAAGCCGATGCGCCCCATGCCGGTGTCGGCCTTGAGGTGGATGTGCACTTTGCCCCCTGCTGCCACGGCGGCTTCGCTCAGGGCGCGCGCCTGCGCAAGGGAGTAGCAGGCCACGGTGATGTCGTTCTGGATCAGGACGGCGGCGTAGGCGGGCTGCACATGACCCAGAATGAGGATGGGCAAAGTCTGCCCTGCCTTGCGCAGCTGCACGGCCTCGGTCAGGCAGCTGACCGCCAGCCATGCGGCGCCCTCCTCGGCGAACACCCGGGCGCACTGTACTGCGCCGTGGCCGTAGCTGTCGGCCTTGACCACTGCGCACAGGGGCAGTTCCCCTGCCCGGGCCTTGACTGCCCGGAAATTATACCGAAGGGCCTCGAGGTCGATCTCGGCCCAGACGTGTTTTTCAAACGGTTGTGTCTGCATGATCTGTTTCCTTCTTTGGTACGATAAAGCTGCCCCGGCCCGTGTGGACGGGACGCCAGCCGTCAATGCCACTCTCCTGCAAGGCATGGAGGGTCTTTTGGCGGAAGGCGTGGTCGGTGCGGCAGCGCTCCTGCACAAATTCCTTGGTCTGTTCCCGCACGGTAACGCCGTCGGCGGGGCAGCGGCTCTTCACGATGGGCAAATCCGCCTCCCGCACGGCGCACTGCACCTCGTACTCGGTGGCCAGCAGCATGGGGCGGATGAGAGTAAGGTCCCGCTGGGAGAGGTAGGTCACCGGCGAGAAGCAGCCGATGCGCCCCTCCCGCCAGAGGTTCATATAAAAGGTTTCCACAGCATCGTCCAGATGATGCCCCAGCGCCACCTTGTTGCAGCCCAGCTCCTGCGCGGCGGTGTGCAGCGCACCCCGCCGCAGCTTGGCGCACAGGGCGCAGGGGTTCTTCTCCTTGCGGTACTCGAACACCACCGGGCCGATCTCGGTGCGGCGCACCTCGTAGGGGATGCCGTGCTGCCGGAACAGCTCTGCCAGCGCCGAGTAGTCCATGGGTTGATGGTCGAACTGCGGGTCCAGCGTGACCGCCACCACCTCGTAGTCAAAGCCGATGTACTTGCGCAGCATGGAAAGGCCGATGGTCAGCGCCACGCTGTCCTTGCCGCCGGAAACGCCCACCATCACCCGGTCGCCGGGGGCAATCATTTCATAGTCCTGTACGGCCTTGCGCATCAGGCCGCAAAGCCGCTGCATTGCACGAAGATCACTCATGACAGGCTCACGCTTTCTACCAGATTGACCACATCGCTGATGGAGGCCAGCTTTGTCAGCGCCGATACATAGACTACATCACCGCTGTCGTAGGTGATGGTGGCCAGCACGGCGTAGTAGGTGCGGATATCGCAGCGCACCGCCTCCACCGCTGCACCCTCCACGGTCAGGTTGACCTTGCGGGGCTTGATGACGCCGTAGGCCTGCTTGAGGTCGGCTTCCGAATCCTCAATAAAGTTGTCGTAGCTATCGGCAGTGCCCCGCTGCAACAGCACGGCCTGATAATCCTCGCTGTCTGCCGTGTCCGCGGTAGACAGCTCCAGCACGGTGCCAAGGGTGGGGTCCTCGGTCATGCGGCACACGCTCCACACGCTACTGTCGTAGTAGACAGAGATGCCGTTCGTGCCGGTATAGTGGGTGTCGGGTGTCGCGGGGGTCTGCCGGTTCACCAGCAGGGTGAGCACCATGTAGGCTGCGATGCCCAGACAGATGAAAATGGCCATCGCCGTCAGCAGCTTGGAACTGCGACGCTGCGCCGAAGAAGTGCGGTCGATCTCGTTTGGCATGGATGTATTCTCCTTGTGTTGGCAAGGCAGCTGTGCGCCGCCCATATCCTTTATAGTATACCACAACCACGGCGGGATTTGTAGCGGGCAAATAGCAAAAATATACCCGCACCGGCAAAAAACTTTTGCAAAAATCAAAAGCTTGAAATCAAGAGTATTGAAGAGAAAACAGGAGATTTTAAGAGTTTCAAAAATCTGCGCCGAAAAAATCCAAAAATCATGTTGACAGGCGCGTTTTTGTGTTGTATACTGACACTCGCGCCCCAAAAGGGTGCCTGAAACGTACAAAAAGCTTATCAGGAGGAAATAGATATGAGCACTACTCTCGTAAAGCCCGCTGAAGTCGAGCGTAAGTGGTACCTGCTCGACGCTGCCGGCAAGAGCCTGGGCCACGTCGCTGCTGAGGCCGCTGTTCTGCTGCGCGGCAAGCAGAAGGTCGATTACACCCCCAACGTTGACTGCGGCGATTTCGTTGTTGTCATCAACTGTGATCAGGCTGTTCTGACCGGCAAGAAGGCCGAGCAGAAGTTCCACATCACCCACAGCAAGTACATCGGTGGCCTGAAGAAGGTCCAGTACAGCAAGCTGATGGCTGAGAACAGCGATCTGGCTATGACCTACGCTGTCAAGGGCATGATCCCTTCCAACACCATCGGTGCTAAGGCTCTGACCCGCCTGCACTGCTACCAGGGTGCCGAGCACGCTCACGCTGCTCAGAAGCCCGAGAAGATCGAGTTCTAAGAAGGAGGCAATCGAATATGTACGAAACCAAACCTTATTTCTACGGCACTGGTCGTCGTAAGGATTCCGTTGCCCGCGTTCGCGTTTACACCGGCACCGGTAAGATCACCATCAACGATCGTGATATCGACAACTACTTCGGTCTGGAGACCCTGAAGCTGATCGTCCGTTCTCCGCTGGTCCTGCTGGGCCTGGAGGGCAAGTATGACGTCGTCGTCCGCGTTTCCGGCGGCGGTGTTTCCGGTCAGGCTGGCGCTATCCGTCACGGCCTGAGCCGCGCCCTGCTGCAGCAGAGCGACGAGAACCGTCCTGTGCTGAAGAAGGCTGGCTTCCTGACCCGCGATCCTCGTATGAAGGAGCGTAAGAAGTACGGTCTGAAGGCTGCACGTCGTGCTCCCCAGTTCTCCAAGCGCTGATTTACCTCAGTATGCAACTTTACGGCTCTGCTTCGGCAGAGCCGTTTTTTGCTGCCCTTTTCCCGGAGAACTGGGGAGCACGACTGCGCATCTCCGGCGGTTGCCCCGCAAGGGGCGAGCCGGAGGCGCTTATAAATCTTTGCTCAAGCATCGCGTGCAGGGCTGTGCCCTGCCAGCGATGCTCCCCAGTTCTCCAAGCGCTGATTTATCTCAGTATGCATTTTTACGGCTCTGCTTTGGCAGAGCCGTTTTTGCTGCCCACTTTCCCAGAGGACTGGGGAGCACGACTACGCATCTCCGGCGGTTGGCGTTACCCGCTTCTAATTATAGCAAAAGGAGGTTCTTTTTCTACCCGTATCAACGCTACAGCTCTATTCTTCCACAAGCATAGCTTGTGGTTTTCTATATGAAGAAAAGCAGGAAACCATTCTGATTTCCTGCTTTATAATTCTGGATGTAATTGGTTCGATGATTGATTTTACTCAGGGAGTCTTCTTTCCATCAATACGGTGTTTTGCCATTTTCCAAATCGATCCTTTGCGATTCGTTCCCTATATCCAATTTCTCGAAATCCACATTTTTTATGAAGTTCGATACTGGGTCTGTTAATGGAAAAAATTGCCGCATACAAACACCAATATCCTCGTTTTTCGCTTTCAGTGCATAACTTTTTTAGTAGCTTTGTTCCAATTCCACTGCCTTGATATTTGTTATCAATATAGATACTAACCTCAACAACTCCTTTATACGCTTCGCGCGATGAAGTTGGGCTAATAGCGATCCACCCAACCACCATATCATCTATTTCAGCAACATATCGACAATCTTTTATGTGATTATTATCCCATTCGTCGTAATCTGGGCAAACAGTATTAAATGTTGATTTTCCCTCTGATAAAGCTTGTTGATAGATTTCGCTCACACGATTCCAGTCTGCTTTTTGCATTTCTCGTATCATGTTTTTCTACCTTTCAGAATATAAATTTATTTTTTATTATACTCCGCTTATTAGGATAAGTACAGCTGATTTTATAGTTGGGGTAGCTGGCGCAGCCAGCGCAGGGGAAGCGCAGCGTACCCTGTAATGATTGGAAGCAGCCGCAGGTGTGCTGGAAATCATCCGCTTTCCGCAGGAAGCCCCCGGCAGGGCGCAGCCCTGCCAGCGATGCACCCCAGTTCTCCAAGCGCTGATTTACCTCAGTATGCATTTTTACGGCTCTGCTTCGGCAGAGCCGTTTTTATTTTAAAGGGGGGATCCGCCGCAAAAAGGTGCGTTCCCCCTTTTTTTGCGCGGCGGACTGTGCTATACTATAATAGCATTGGTGCGTGCCGCAAAGGCAGCAAACCGGTGCGTTTTACCCAAGGTAGCGTATCCCGGGCAAGGTGCACGGAAAAGGCTGTCTTTTGAAAAAAGGATAAAGAGGTCATTTATTATGCTTACTGCAATTACGGGTATCAACTGGGGCGATGAGGGCAAGGGCCGCATGGTCGACCTGATCAGCCAGGCGTACGACATCGTTGCACGGTATCAGGGCGGCAACAACGCAGGCCATACCGTTAAAAACGAGCGCGGCAAGTTTGTGCTGAACCTGCTGCCCTCCGGCATCCTGCGCCCTAACGTCGTGTGCGTCATGGGCAACGGCATGGTCATCGACCCGCATCATCTGGACGGCGAGATCAATAAGCTGCGCGAGCAGGGCATTGAGATCACCCCGGCGAACCTGAAGATCTCCGACCGCGCAACCATCACCATGCCCTACCATGTGGAGCAGGATGGTCTGGAGGAAGCACGCCTGTCCAAGACCGGCGCACAGTTCGGCTCCACCAAGCGCGGCATTGCCTACGCTTACGGCGACAAGTACATGAAAAAGACCCTGCGCATGGGCGACCTGCTGCATCTGGACGACGCCGTGAAGAAGCGTCTGGTCACCATGGTGGATTCCAAGAATCTGGTCATGGAGGGCAGCTACAACGCTTCCCCCATCAGCGTGGACGAGATGTGGAACTGGCTCGAAAAGTATGCCGCCATCTTCAAGGACTATATCTGCGATGTGGGTCAGTATCTGGCCGATGCCGATGCCGCCGGCAAGAAGGTGCTGTTTGAGGCACAGCTGGGCGCACTGCGCGATATCGACTTTGGCATCTACCCCTACACCACCTCCTCCAACGTCATCGGTGCTTATGCACCCATCGGTGCCGGCATCCCCGGCCACAAGCTGCACAACTCCATCGGCGTCATGAAGGCTTACTCCTCCTGCGTGGGCGACGGCCCCTTCGCCGCCGAGCTGGCCATGACCGAGGAAGAGAAGCACGCCCTGCGTGAGGCCGGCCACGAGTATGGCGCAGCCACCGGCCGTCCCCGCCGCGTGGGCCCCATCGACTTGGTGGCAAGCCGCTACGGCGTGTTCTGCCAGGGCTGCGACGAGGTCGCCCTGACCCTGCTGGACGTGCTGGACTACATGGAAAAGATCCCCATGGTCACTGCCTACAAGCTGACCGACGGCACCACTACCACCCGCTTCCCCATGGGTGAGGCACTGGATACCGCTCAGCCCGTGGTGGAGTATCTGCCCGGCTGGCACTGCGATATCACCGCAGCCCGCAAGTGGGAGGACCTGCCCCAGCAGGCCCGCGATTATGTGGAGTATCTGGAAAAGGCTGTGGGCTGCAAGATCACCTATATCTCGGTGGGCGCAGAGCGCGAGGCCTACATCCACCGCGGCTGAGCTGCCGCCAAAAGCAGCCCCCGAGTTTCAGAAAAGGAAGCGTCACAGATGTTTGATATCATTACCGACAGCGCCTGCGACCTGACGCTGGACACCGCCAAGCAGCTTGGCATCGAGGTCGTGCCCTTTTATGTATCGCTGGACGGCGAGCATTACCGCAAGGAAGGGCTGGAGATCCCTGTGCGGGACTTCTATCAGTTCATGGTGGATAACCCGGCGGCCTATCCCAAGACCAGTCTGGCCTCCATCGAGGACTTCGAAAAGGCCTTCCGCGCACACGCCGAGGCGGGTCGGGCGGTATTGTGTCTGGTGTTCACCGGCAAGATGAGCGGCTGCGTGGGCAGCGCCCGCAACGCCCGGGATCTGGTGCTGGAGGACTACCCCGATGCCCGCATCGAGGTCATCGACTCTGCCGCTGCCACGGTCACCGAATCCACCATGGTGGAAAATGCCGTGGCCATGCGGGACGCAGGCTGCACCTTGGACGAGACTGTGACTTGGCTGGAAGCCGAAAAATCCACCAACCAGATCTTCTTCACCGTGGGTGATCTGGATTACCTCATCAAGGGCGGGCGCATCGGCAAGGTGACCGGCCGCGCCGCCAATATGCTGGGCCTGAAACCCATGATCCTGTTCAAGGACGGCGAGATCTTCTCCGGCGGCGTAGCCCGCGGCCGACAGAAGAGCTTTGAAAAGGCACTGGAACAGCTGATGAACTATCTGGATGCCCACGGCGGCACCCCGGACGACTACCGCATCACGGTGGGCTACGGCTACGATGCCGACGAGGGTAAGCGTCTGTGGATGCAGACCCGCGCCGCCCTGCGCGCCAAGTACCCCGGCGCACAGTGTGAGGTAGGGCTTTTGCAGATCGGCTGCACCATCGCGGTGCACACCGGCCCTTATGCCTTGGGCATGGGCGTCATGCGCCGCTGGAAAAAGCAGGGCTGATAGAAAACAGAAGAAAACGGATAAAAAGAGATAGACTTTCTCGAAAGGGGAGGTCTATCTCTTTTTTGTTGCAGGCTGAAACTGTAACGAACCGGATACAACAAGAACGGCTTTTTCAGGCAGGGGGGAGCCCGCTGCCCTTATAACTTTTTCTAATGTGCCTTACTTGCCGTTCTGTTGGCAAAATTGGTAAAAAATGCTTGCATCTAGGCAGTTTTGATGATAAAATTACACTGTTACAGTACGCCCAAAATCGGGGCATCATGGGAAGGTAAATTTGTAAATTGCGGCAACAGGGTGTACTGCGTGCTGCCAAGGTGCGGTGCGCGGAGAAAAAGGCAGGAAAGGTAAAATGGAAACAGGCGAGACAATAAAAAAAGGATTTCTGCGGCTGGAACGCTATGCACAGAATATACCGGGCGGCTTTCACTGCTGCGCAGAGGACCCTGAAAACGGCTATCCGTTTGCTTATGTCAGTGACCGTTTTCTGGAGATACTGGGCTGGGAGCGGGAAGAATTTGCGGCAAGGTTCGATAACCGCTATACAGCGCTGATACACCCGGATGATCTGGCGGCCGGGCTGCGCTACCGGAATGCGGAAAACAGCGCGACTTACGCCAAGAATGGTGACAGCATCTTCCGGCTGTTGGGCAAAAACGGCTACCGCTGGGTCTCCAACGCGGCCAACCGGGTGGAATGGTACGGCAAAGGCTATATCGTGGGCACGATCACGGATATCACCCCCTATGTGGAACTGCGGGAAAAGCTGGAACAGCAGAGCCGTGCCCAGAAGGAAGCGCTGGAAAACGCCAACCATAACCTGTTGCGGATGATGCAGCAGATGGAGGAGCAAAAAGCGCGGTTTGCCCAGACCGCCGCCCGGAATATGGAAAAAGAAAAGCACTACCGGCAGCGGCTGAACCATGACGCCCTGACTGGCACCTACAACCGCCGCTATTACGAGGAAGTGGTGCGCAATAACATCGGCCCGGCGGGCATCGCCCTGATGGATATCGACGATTTCAAGATCTGCAACGATACCTACGGCCACCACGCCGGAGATCTGGCGCTGGAAACCGTTGCAAAGGTTGTCCGCAGCTGCATCCGGGAAACAGATCTGCTGATCCGCTACGGCGGCGATGAGTTCTTGCTGGTGCTGCCCGGCATCCCGGCAGATTACCTCAAGACAAAGCTGGAGCAGATCCGCGACGCAGTGCAAAAGGCTGTGGTGCCGGGCTACCCTCACTTCCGGCTTTCGCTGAGCATCGGCGGCGCGATGCAGACCCTTGCCGACCCCATGGAGAACGTGGTGCGCCGGGCAGACCTCTTAATGTATCAGGCCAAGAATCACAAGGACGCGGTGGCGGTGGACACACAGGACAGCCAGCTGGCTGCACAGAAGGATGTCTTAGGGGAAAAGCCCGTCATCCTGCTGGTGGACGATGCCATGATGAACCGCATGGTGCTTACCGGTATTCTGGGAGAAGACTACCATATTCTGGAAGCCGGGAACGGCGAGCGGTGTCTGGAACTGCTGCGGGTAAATGCCGGGCAGATCGCGCTGGTGCTGCTGGATATCAATATGCCGGTCATGGACGGCTTTGAGGTGCTGCGCACCATGAACACCAACCACACCATTGAGGATGTACCGGTGATCATGATCTCCAGCGACGACTCGGAGGAAGCCATCCGCAAGGCCTACGAGCTGGGCGCCAGCGACTATGTCAACCGCCCCTTTGATGCCAAGATCGTCTACCGCCGGGTGGCAAATACCATCAAGCTGTACGCCAAGCAGCGGCGGCTGGTGCAGATGGTGTCCGACCAGATCCGCGCCCGCGAAAAGAACACCGATGTGCTGGTGGGCGTGCTGAGCCAGATCGTGGAGTTCCGCAACGGCGAGTCCGGCTCTCATGTGCGGCACATCCGCACTATCACCGAGACGCTGCTGCACCGGCTGATAGAGCTGACCAACCACTACGACCTGACCCCAGAACAGCAGGATAACATCCCGCTTGCCTCGGCGCTGCACGATATCGGTAAGATCGGCATTGACGAAGCCATCCTGAATAAGCCCGGCAAGCTGACCGCAGAAGAATTTGCGGTGATCAAGACCCACAGTATGCTGGGCGCAGAGATGCTGCAAAAGACCGAAAGCTTTGCAGACCAGCCGCTTTTGCAGACCGCCTACGAGATCGCCCGCTGGCACCACGAGCGCTGGGACGGCAAAGGCTACCCGGACGGGCTGAAAGGGGACGATATCCCCATCAGCGCGCAGCTGGTCTCCATGGCAGATGTGTATGATGCGCTGACCAGCGAGCGGTGCTACAAAAAGGCCTTCCCGCACGAGACCGCCGTGCAGATGATCACAGACGGCGCGTGCGGGGCGTTCAACCCGCTGCTGACACAGTGCCTGCTGGATGTGCAGGGAGAACTGAAACAGGAAATTTTACAATGGTAATGTGAGGACAACTACGCGTGACAAAACAGCGATCCAACTATAAAATACCTCGCCGCACCTTTTTAAAGGTGTGTGCGGCGGCAGCGGCAGCCGGGCTGACCGCCTGCGGCAAAACGCAGGCGGCGGCAGCGCTGCCTGAACTCACGGTGGGCAGCGATAACTACCCGCCTTTTATCTACATGAACAATGACAGCACGCCCACCGGCATTGATGTGGACATTGCCACCGAGGCCTTTGCCCGCATGGGGTATGCGGTGCGGTTTGAAATCATTGACTGGGAGCAGAAAACAAACCTTGTGGAAAGCGGTGCCATTGACTGCATCTGGGGCTGCTTTTCCATGGATGGGCGGGAGCAGCTGTACCGCTGGGCAGGGCCGTATATGGTCAGCCGTCAGGTGGTGGCGGTCAATGCAGACAGCGGCATTGAAACGCTTGCCGACCTTGCGGGCAAGACCATGATGGTGCAAAGCACCACCAAGCCGGAGGAAATTTTCCTCGCCGGCACCGACCCCCGTATCCCGCAGCTGGGGGAGCTGCTGAGCACCGAGGACCGCAGCGTGCAGTACGCCATGCTGAACTGCGGCTATGTGGACGCCATTGCTGCCCACGAGACCGCTATTTTGCAGTATATGCAGGACTGCAATGCCGATTTCCGTATTCTGGAAGAGCCGCTGCTGGTCACCGGCATCGGCGTAGCCTTTGCGCTGAACGACACCCGCGGACTGGACGAAAAGCTGACCGAGACCCTTGCCGCCATGCGCGCCGACGGCACGCTGAAGCAGATCGTAGGCAAATATCTGCCGGACCCGGAAAAGTATCTGGAGGTGGACGCCCTTGAACCGTAACAAGAAAACGTTCACTCCCAATATGCGGATGGCGGCGCTCTATCTGCTGATGGGCGTGCTGTTTCTGCTGGCAGTGACCCTCTTCTCCGGGCGGGAGTCCATGCGCGCTACCGAGGAATACTTTGACCGCACCATCAACTTTGTAAAGGTGCAGTCCACCAGCTACGAAAAATATAACGATACCATCACCGCAAAGTCACTGCGCCGGATGGCAGTGTCGGTGCGGCAGCTGGCTGAAAATGACGCCTTGAACCTCTACGACCCCGAAAGCCTCCGGGCAGAGACGGAGTCGCTCTGGATCACCGGCATTGCCGTGCTGGACGAAAATGGAAAATCACTGTGCGAATATACGGATGGTAATATTGGCTATGCGCAGTTTGCGGAATCTCTGCGGGAGCAAGCCGCGCTGAACGTGCTGCAAAACCCGCAAAAGACCTACCTCAAGCGCATTCTGCTGCAGGATGGCACGGCGGTGGATGTTGCCACCCGCCGCGCCGCAGCAGGGGACGCCGTGCTGCTGGCCTACCGGGTGACCCCGCCGGAGTTTGTGGAGGGCGCAGCCCTGTCCATCCAGAGCGTACTGGACGGCTACCCGCAGAACATCAGCGGCACGATATTCATTGTGCAGAACAACAAGGTGATCGCCGCAAACGACCCGAGCCTCATCGGACTGTACACCACGAACAGCCCGCTGGTGCAGGGCATCCGCAAAGCCGGTGCGCCCGATACTTTGACCCACACCCGCGACTGGGCAAATTCCGGCTGTTATTTCGGCATGTACAGCAACGGACGGGATTTTGACCTGTATCTCTATATCGGTGAAAAATCCGTGTTCCGCAATGCCAGCAGCACACTGCTGGCTGCACTGATCCTTTATCTGATCTGTGTGGCAGTGCTGCAAACGCTGCGCCGCCGTTCCATGAAGCTTGCGGAGCAGCAAAAAAAGGAGCAGGAGCAGAAGTACCACGCCCAGCTGGAGGAACAGAACCGCAAGCTGGAGCTTGCCGTCCGGCACGAGGCAGCGGCGAACCGCGCCAAGCGGGAGTTTTTGTTCAACATGAGCCACGATATCCGCACCCCGATGAACGCCATCATCGGCTTCACCTCGCTGGCGGCGACCCATGTTGATAATAAGGAACAGGTGCTGGACTACCTGAAAAAGATCTCCACTTCCAGCCAGCACCTGCTCTCCCTCATCAACGATGTGCTGGACATGAGCCGCATCGAGAGCGGAAAGGTAAAAATCGAGGAAAAGGCGGTGCATCTGCCGGATCTCGTGCACGATGTACGCTCCATCATCCAGCCCAACATCAGCTCCAAGCGGCTGTCGCTGTTCATCGACACCATGGACGTGGTGGACGAGGACATCATCACCGACCCGCTGCGGTTGAATCAGGTGCTGCTGAACATCCTTTCCAATGCCATCAAGTTCACCCCCACCGGCGGCATGGTGAGCATCCGCATTGCCCAGAAGCCCGGTGCGCCCAAGGGCTGCGGCAACTACGAATTCCGCATCAAGGATAACGGCATCGGCATCAACAAGGAGTTCCAGAAGCATATCTTTGAGGAGTTCACCCGGGAGGAAAGCTCCACCGTCAGCGGCATTCAGGGCACGGGTCTGGGGCTTTCCATCACCAAGAACATCGTAGACCTGATGGGCGGCACCATCGCCCTTGAAAGTGAGCCGGGCAAGGGCAGCGAGTTCATCGTGAACCTCTGCTTCCCCCTCAGCGGGCAGAAGGTAGAAATCAAGCAGCTGCCCCAGCTGGAAGGGCTGCGGGCACTGGTGGCAGACGACGACACCAACACCTGCCTGAGCGTCAGCACCATGCTTTCCAAGATCGGGATGCGGCCGGAGTGGACCATCTCCGGCAAGGAAGCGGTCATCCGCACCAAATACGCCGTGGAGCAGGGCGATGCCTTCAGCGTGTATATCATCGACTGGCTCATCCCGGATATGAACGGCATCGAGATCGTGCGGCAGATCCGCAAGGTCATCGGGGACAGCTGCCCCATCATCATCCTGACCGCCTACGACTGGGCAGATATTGAGGAGGAGGCGCGCGCCGCCGGTGTGACCGCCTTCTGTGAAAAGCCGCTGTTCCTCTCGGAGCTGCGCAAGGTGCTGGCAGAGCCCTTCCGGGTGCAGCCGGAGCAGACGCCCGCTTTGCAGCCCAAGGCAAACTTTGACGGCAAGCACCTGCTGCTGGTGGAGGATAACGCCCTGAACCGGGAGATTGCCGTGGAAATCCTGAAGGAAACAGGCTTCCTTGTGGACACCGCCGAGGATGGCGTTGAAGCGGTGGAAAAGATGGAGCAGTCCGCGCCCGGACAGTACGACCTGATCCTGATGGACATCCAGATGCCCCGGATGGATGGCTACGAAGCCACCCAGCGCATCCGCGCCCTGCCCGACCCCCGCAAGGCGGGCATCCCCATTTTTGCCATGACCGCCAACGCCTTTGAGGAGGACCGGCAGAACGCCCTGAATGCGGGCATGAACGGCCATATCGCAAAGCCTCTGGATATCCCGCACCTGATGAAGGTGCTGGAAGAAGCGCTGCAATAAGACTCTCTCAGGCAAAGCCTTACAGCTTTGTCAGCTCCCCCTCGGGGGAGCTTTTTTGTTTCTGCCGGTCAGCGCCTGAGAGTGATCAGCCCGGCGGGGCATTCCAAGCTGTCCCGCGCAGCAAAAAAAGCCGCCGCACAAAAAGTGCAGCGGCTTTGCGGGGTGTCACCTCACAGCCAGCGCTCAGAGATGATCCACCACATACCGGGCAGGTTGATCCGACCCAGCAGATGCTCCAATACGATCAGCATGGTATTCTCCTTTCAGACCGTCCGTTTCAGCCGAATAGCCCCTTCAGTAAAAACAGAAGCAGCTTAGTCAAGCTGCCGCCGCCCAAAAGGTTGAGCAGTGGCCCAAGGCCTTGAAACATGGAAGGTTTGCTCCTTTCGTTTCATTCCGTCCCGGCGGCTGCCGGTTGCCGGTCTGCCTTGTATACGAACCAGCCCGCCGCAGGATTGCAAATGCTGTGGTGGTAAATATTGGGAGTATCGCAGCTGCCGTTTGCCTTTACGACCCCTTCCCGTGAAAAAAGTTGCTCAGAAACGCCCGCAGGCGTTTCTGAGCAACAAATCAAAAATACTATTTCCGCTGAAAATGCCCAAAGCAGCGCGGAGGGCATTCCAAATCGTCTTGTTTAGAAAGCTGCCATACCGGGGTAGACGGCGCTTTCGCCCAGCTGCTCCTCAATGCGCAGCAGCTGGTTGTACTTTGCCACACGCTCGGTGCGGCTGGGCGCACCGGTCTTGATCTGGCAGGTGTTCAGTGCCACAGCCAAGTCTGCAATGGTGGTGTCCTCGGTCTCGCCGGAGCGGTGGGAGCTGATGGCGTTGTAACCGGCCTTGTGTGCCATCTTGATGGCCTCCAAGGTCTCAGAGACAGAGCCGATCTGGTTCAGCTTGATCAGGATGGCGTTGCCCGCACCCAGCTGGATGCCCTTTGCCAGACGCTCGGTATTGGTCACGAACAGGTCATCGCCCACCAGCTGCACCTTGCCACCCAGCTCGCGGGTCATCTGCTGCCAGCCTTCCCAGTCCTCTTCGTCCAGACCGTCCTCGATGGAGATGATGGGGTACTTTTCCACAAGGCTCTTCCAGTGTGCGATCAGCTCGGCAGAGGTGAACTCGGTGCCCGCCTTGGGCAGCTTGTAGAAGCCCTTGCCCTTGGGGCTCTTCCACTCGGAGGCGGCGGCGTCCATTGCCAGCATAAAGTCCTTGCCCGGAACATAGCCCGCCTTTTCGATGGCAGCCAGAATGGTCTCGATGGTCTCCTCGTCGCTGGAAAGGTTGGGCGCAAAGCCGCCCTCGTCGCCCACAGAGGTCGCCAGCCCCTTGGACTTCAGGATGGCAGCCAGTGCATGGAACACCTCGGCGCACCAGCGCAGCGCTTCTTTAAAGGAGGGTGCACCCACCGGCATGATCATGAACTCCTGCGTGTCCACGGTGTTGGTGGCGTGTGCGCCGCCGTTCAGGATGTTCATCATGGGCACGGGCAGGCGGTTGCCGTTTACGCCGCCCAGAAAACGGTACAGCGGCATTTCCAGCGAAGCAGCTGCTGCGCGGCAGGCTGCAATGGACACCGCCAGAATGGCGTTTGCGCCCAGATTGGACTTATCCTTGGTGCCGTCTGCCTTGATCATGGCGGCGTCGATGGCGTAAATGTCGGAGGCATCCATGCCCACCACTGCGTCTGCAATGACCGTGTTGATGTTTTCCACTGCCTTGGTCACACCCTTGCCCAGATAGCGGCTCTTGTCGCCGTCCCGCAGCTCCAGCGCCTCAAACTCGCCGGTGGATGCACCGGAAGGGGCGCAGCCGCGCGCCACGGTGCCGTCTGCCAGCGTGATTTCGGCTTCCACGGTGGGGTTGCCGCGGGAGTCCAGAATCTCGCGGCCAACAACAGATTCAATTTCCAGATAATTCATCTTGAAACCCTCCTGAATATCATTTTCCCTCCCATACCGCCCGGACGGGCAGACGGGGAACTGCTCTAGCTAGATAGTTGCATCTAACTAACCATTCATATCCTACCACGCTTTGCGCCCCGGCGCAAGAGCCGGTGCGGATGTTTGCGGCCCTAAATTTTTAACAGGAGCGCAAACCGCCGTGGAAAACCTGTTTACAGTCTGCCCCTTTGCGGCAGCGGGGATACGTTGTACCTGCCATGTGTTTTTTATATGGCAGATATACCAAAAATTCTCTTTACTTTTTGGCGGTTCGGTTCTATACTGGTTGCGGCATTTACGCTGTTTTCCCATTTATAGTCGTTATAGAGGAGGATTTTTGCAATGAATAAAGATCTGACGGTGGGCAAGCCGTCACAGGTATTGTGGCAATTCTGTCTGCCCATGTTCGGCAGCATCATTTTCCAGCAGCTGTACAACATCGCCGACAGTCTGGTAGCGGGCAAGTTCATCGGAGAGAACGCACTGGCTGCGGTGGGCAACAGCTACGAGATCACCCTGATCTTCATCGCCTTTGCCTTTGGCTGCAACATCGGCTGCTCGGTCATCGTGTCCCGCTACTTCGGCGCAAAGGAATACGGTGAGATGAAGACCTCGGTCTACACCTCCCTCATCGGCTCTGCGGTGCTGTGCGCCGTGCTGATGGGCATTGGTCTGCTGGGCTGCGACGCCCTGCTGAAGCTCATCAACACCCCGGAGGAGATCCTTGCGGGCTCTGCGCTGTATCTGGACATCTACGTTCTGGGCTTGCCCTTCATGTTCTTCTACAACATTGCCACCGGCATCTTCTCTGCCCTTGGCGACAGCAAGACCCCCTTCTACTTCCTTGCAGTCTCTTCTTTGTCCAACATCGGCGTGGACATCCTGTTCGTCGCCGGTTTCAAGATGGGCATTGCCGGTGTGGCATGGGCTACCTTCCTGTGTCAGGGTGTCAGCTGCGTGCTGGCCATGGTGGTGGTGTTCCGCCGCATCCGCGCTTTCCGCACCGAGGGTCATGTGCAGCTGTTCTCGTGGAATATGCTGGGCAAGGTGGCCGTGGTGGCTGTGCCCAGCATCCTGCAGCAGAGCTTTGTCTCGGTGGGCAACATCATCCTGCAGAGCATCATCAACACCTTTGGCGCCAGCGTCATTGCAGGCTATTCTGCCGCCGTCAAGCTGAACAACATGGTCATTACCTCCTTTACCACCTTGGGCAACGGCATCTCCAACTACACCTCCCAGAACATGGGCGCAGGCAAGATGGACCGCGTGAAGGAGGGCTTTGGCGCAGGCCGCAATCTGGTGTGGCTGCTGTGCGTGCCGCTGGTGGTGCTGTACTTCTTCTTTGGCCGCTTTTTGCTACTGCTGTTCATGAACGACCCGCAGGGCCCCGCCATTGACACCGGTATGCTGTTTTTGCGCATCCTCTCTCCCTTCTACTTTGTGGTGTCGGTCAAGCTGGTAGCAGACGGCATCCTGCGCGGCTGCGGCCTGATGGTGCGGTTCATGATCGCCACCTTCACCGACCTGATCCTGCGCGTGGGCATTGCCGCCGTGCTTAGCGCCACCGCGCTGGGCTCCACCGGTATCTGGATGGCATGGCCTGTGGGCTGGTGCATCGGTACGGCGCTTTCCATGGTGTTCTACGTCACCGCCATCCGCAAGGCACTGGCAGAGCCGGTGGCTGTTGCCGAAGCCGAAGGACAGGCCGCAGAGACCCGCGCCGAGGCCGAATTTGCCGCCGACGCCGAGATGGAGACCCTGTAACCTTTTTGCAACTTGTGAATCTGTTTCATGTCACAGATAAACAAAATGAACAATTTGAAATAGTGCACAAAATCGTGCTTTAATTTTTGTATAAAGTATCAACAAAGCCGAGAAAATGCGCCCAAAAGTATGGACGATTTGTGAATTGCGGATTTGAACCCAGATAGCTATAATAACAGACAAGAACAGAAGCAAGGCCGCTTTTAGAGGGGAAGGGCCTTGCTTCCGTTTTTATCCTTGATTCTATTCTAGCCTATAAATTACTCCGAAGGAGGAGATTTTTATGAAAAAGATGATCACTCGTCGTCAGTTCATGGCCGCTGCCGGTGTTGCTGTTGCAGCAAGCGCTCTGACTGCCTGCGGAGGTTCTTCCGCAAGCACGGCCGCTTCTTCTGCTGCCGGTTCCGCTGCTGCTTCCGGCAGCACCATCAAGGTGGGCGTGCTGGGCCCCCTGACCGGTGACAATTCTGTTTACGGTCAGGCTGTTGTAAACGGTGCCAGCCTGTACCTGAAGCAGGTCAATGCCGATGGCGGTGTCAACGGCAAGCAGCTGGAGATCGTCGCCATGGACGAGCAGGGCGATGAAACGCAGGCTGTGACCTGTTTTACCAAGATGGTGGATCAGGGCATCACCGCTCTGGTGGGCGATGTGACCACCGCTCCCACGCTGGCTGTTGCCGCCGAGAGCGCCGATTACAATATGCCTATGGTCACCGCTTCTGCTACCGCCGAGGCCGTTACCTACGATGCCGAGACCGACACCGTGAACGGGAATGTGTTCCGTGCCTGCTTCACCGACCCCTTCCAGGGCGTGAAGATGGCAGATTATGCTTATGAGAAGCTGGGCTACACCAAGGCAGCCGTCATCTTCCTGAAGGGCAAGGACTACAACGAGGGTCTGGCCGAGAACTTTGCCAAGGAGTTTGAGGCAAAGGGTGGCACCATCGTGGATCAGGAGAGCTACTCTGAGGGCGACGTGGACTTCAAGACCCAGCTGACCAGCATCCTTGGCAAGAACCCCGAGATGGTGTTCTGCCCCAACTACTATCAGGAAGTGGGCCAGATCCTTGCTCAGGCCGAGAGCGTTGGCCTGACCGTTCCGTTCCTGGGCGGCGACGGCTGGGATGGTCTGGAGGGCTACGCCACCGCCGACCAGCTGAAAGACTCCTACTTCTGCGCCTGCTACGCTAAGGGCTCCAGCGCCGCGTTTGAGGATGCCTACAAGGCCGAGTACGGCGAGGCCTACCCCAACGGCTTTGCACCTTTGGGCTACGATGCTGCCATGACCGTTGTGTACGGCATCAAGGCTGCCGAGGAGCAGGGCCTCGAGGCCGGCTCCGACGAGTACAAGCAGGCCGTCATCGATGCCATTGCCGGCGGCACCATCGAGGGCATCACCGGCACCTTTACCTTCGACGAGCACCACAACCCCGTCAAGAGCACTGCCATCCTGACCTATGTGGACGGCAAGCCCGAGCTGAAGGAAATGTTCTGATCCGTGCCGTTCCATCCACCGGTGATGGAGCCGCCCGCACAGAGCAAACCCCATGATCTTTTTGGAGAACGCCGGAACAGCTTTTTTCTGGTCAGGCGTTCTCCGTTTTTTATATCAAAAAGTGTAAACGCCGCAAAGAAAGGAAGTATCTGACCATGACAGTGTTCTTTAGCCAGCTGATCAACGGCTTGTCCCTTGGCAGCATCTATGCACTGATCGCACTGGGCTACAGCATGGTGTACGGCATTATCCTGCTGCTGAACTTTGCCCACGGCGATGTCATCATGGTGGGCGCATACATGTCTTGGTTCGTCATGAACCAGCTGGGTCTCGGCCCGGTCACCGCCGTGTGCGCCACCATCCTCACCTGTACGCTGCTGGGCGTGGTGATCGAAAAGATCGCCTACACCCCCCTGCGCAGCGCACCCCGTATCTCGCTGCTGATCACCGCCATTGGTGTCTCCTTCTTTCTGGAGTACACGGCAGAACTGATCCTTGGCTCCGGTGCAAAGGTGATCCCCGCCTACTATACCAACCAGACCTTCCGTCTGGGCAAGGTGCCGCTGGGTCTTACCTCGGTCATCACGCTGGTGGTCACCGTGCTGTCCATGCTGGTGCTCACCTTTCTGGTGCAAAAGACCAAGCTTGGCAAGGCCATGCGCGCCGTCTCGGAGGATATGGATGCTGCCCGCCTGATGGGCATCAACGTCAACAGCACCATCTCCTTTACCTTTGCAGTCGGCTCGGCGCTGGCAGGCATCGGCAGCGTGCTGTACTGCTGCTCCTACCCGCAGGCTACCCCCACCATGGGCTCCATGCTGGGTCTGAAAGCCTTTGTTGCCGCCGTGCTGGGCGGCATCGGCTCCATCCCGGGTGCTATGGTCGGCGGCATCGCCATCGGCCTGTGCGAGTGCTTTGTTTCTGCCATCGGCCTTTCTGCATGGAAGGACGCTGTCACGTTTGCAATTCTGATCATCGTGCTGCTGGTCAAGCCCACGGGCTTCCTTGGCCGCAAGGTGCAGGAAAAGGTGTAAGGGGGCATAACGATGAATACCAAACGCAAGACCCTCAAAATGCCCGTGCGCTACCTGATGAATCTGGTGCTGGTGGGGCTGCTGTTCGTGGGACTTTCCTATGTGACCGGCAATATGCTGTCCACCTACCAGAATAAGGTGCTGCTGACCGTGGGCATCAATATCATTCTGGCTGTCTCGCTGAACGTTGCCACCGGTTATCTGGGGCAGCTGCCGCTGGGTCACGCCGGTTTTATGGCGGTAGGTGCCTATGCCTGCGCCCTGTTCACCAAATCCTCCAATCTGCCCAAGGGCGTGGCTTTTGCCATCGGTCTGGTGCTGGCATGGGTGATCGCCGGGCTGTTCGGGATGCTGATCGGTATCCCTGCCCTGCGCCTGACCGGCGACTATCTGGCCATCCTGACGCTGGGCTTTGGCGAGATCATCCGCATCACCTTGAACAACATTGATGATGTGCTGGGCTTCAAGCTGTTCTACGGCTCCAAGGGCCTGAAGAACATCCCCAAATATTCCAACTTTACCAACGTGTTCCTGTGCGTGGTCATCACCTGTTTCCTCATCCACGCCATGATGAAGAGCCGCCACGGCCGCGCCGTGCTGGCCATCCGCGACAACGAGATCGCCGCCGAGAGCTGCGGCATCCAGACCACCTATTATAAGGTGATGGCCTTTGCCTTCTCCGCTGCCTTTGCAGGCTTGGCGGGCGGCCTGTACGCCTGCTACATCGGCGTGCTGAACCCCTCCACCTTCGGCTTTATGAAGTCCATCGAAATTCTGGTCATGGTGGTTCTGGGCGGCATGGGCTCCATGCTGGGCTCCATCCTGTCCGCTACCGTGCTGACCATCCTGCCCGAGGCTACCCGCAGCTTTGAAAGTTACCGCATGGTGGTCTACTCGCTGGTGCTGGTGCTGATGATGATCTTCCGCCCGGGTGGACTGCTGGGCAGCTACGATTTCTCCCTGAGCCGCATCGTGGAAAAGGCCATGAATGGCGAACTGTTCCGCAAACATACCAAAAAGGAGGCCACTGACCATGAGTGAGTTCAAGACCAGACTGCACAGTGTGCCCTCCGGCGGTTTTCTGACCGACCGCGACAAGGACAAAAAGCCCATTCTGGACGTGCGTGAGCTGGGCATCGACTTCGGCGGTCTGACCGCCGTGGACAACTTTAACCTGATGATCGGCCGCAACGAGATCGCCGGTCTGATCGGCCCCAACGGCGCAGGCAAGACCACCGTGTTCAACCTGCTTACCAACGTCTACCAGCCCACCCGCGGCTCCATCCTGATCGACGGCATGCCCACCGCCGGGAAAAAGACCTATCAGGTCAACCGCATGGGCGTGGCGCGTACCTTCCAGAACATCCGTCTGTTCAAGGAGCTGAGCGTCATCGACAACATCAAGGTGGGTCTGCACGAGTCCATGAAGTATAATCTGGCGTCCTCTCTGCTGCGGATGCCGAACTACTGGAAAGAGGAAAAGCAGTGCACCGAGCGTGCGCTGGAACTGCTGGACATCTTCCACATGGCAGACCTTGCCAACGCACAGGCCGGCAGCCTGCCCTACGGCGCACAGCGCCGGTTGGAGATCATGCGTGCACTGGCCACCGGCCCGAAGCTTCTGCTGCTGGACGAGCCTGCCGCCGGTATGAACCCCTCCGAGACTGCCGAGCTGACCGAGACCATCCGCCGCATCCGCGATGAGTTCAACATTGCCGTGCTGCTCATCGAGCACGACATGAGCCTTGTCATGGGCATCTGCGAGGGCATTGCGGTGCTGAACTTCGGCCGCATCATCGCCAAGGGCACCCCGGACGAGATCCGCGATAACCCGCAGGTCATCGAGGCCTATCTGGGCAAAAAGGAGGGCTGAGCCATGGCTGATACATTACTGAAGGTGGACGGCATCAACGTCTACTACGGCAACATCCACGCCGTAAAGGATATCTCTTTCACCGTCAACGCGGGCGAGATCGTCACCCTGATCGGTGCAAACGGCGCGGGCAAATCCACCACCCTGAAAACCATTTCCGGCCTTTTGAAGCCCCGCACCGGCGATGTGCTGTACAAGGGCAAAAGCATCAAGGGCGTGCGCGCCCACAAGATCGTGGAAAGCGGCCTTGCACAGGTGCCGGAGGGCCGCCATGTGTTTTTGCACATGACGGTGGACGAGAACCTTGACATGGGTGCCTACACCCAGCCCGCTTCCACCATTGCCGCCAACAAGGAAAAGGTGTTCACCCTGTTCCCCCGCCTGAAGGAGCGCCGCAAACAGCTGGCGGGCACCATGTCCGGCGGCGAGCAGCAGATGCTGGCCATGGGCCGTGCACTCATGAGCAACGCTTCCATGCTGATGCTGGACGAGCCTTCCATGGGTCTTTCGCCGCTGCTGGTGCAGGAGATCTTTGACATCATCCGCGACATCCACAAGGAGGGCATGACCATCCTGCTGGTGGAGCAGAACGCGCAGATGGCGCTCTCGGTGGCCGACCGCGCCTATGTGCTGGAAACCGGCCGCATAGTCATGGACGGCACCGGTGCCGAACTGCTGACCAACGAGCGCGTCCGCAGCGCCTATCTGGGCGGGTAAACGGAAAAATAGTTTGATTTGCAGTTCCGAAACGCCCATGGGCGTTTCGGAACTGCTTTTTCCTACTATCACTTTACTTTCGTAAAAAATTGTGCCATAATGGGTGCAGTATTCCGGCTTTGCAAAAGCCACGCCCCGGCTCGGGAAAGCGGGGCGCAAACCACACAGAATGAGGGGTAAACGTTATGAGCAAGATCATCATCCCGGCAAACTACAAACCCGCGCTGAACCTGTACGACACCCAGCGCGCCATCGGCACGGTGAAGCGGCTATTTGCCGATACCCTGTGCGCTACACTCAACCTGTACCGCGTGTCTGCACCGCTGTTTCTGGAGGCTTCCACCGGCCTGAACGACGACCTGAACGGCGTGGAGCGTAAGGTGACCTTTGACATCAAGGACAGCGGCACCGAGGCACAGGTGGTGCAGTCGCTGGCAAAGTGGAAGCGGCAGGCGCTGAAGGACTATGATTTCCGCGTGGGCAAGGGTCTGTACTGCGACATGAACGCTATCCGCCGGGACGAGGAACTGGACAACCTCCACTCGGTCTATGTGGATCAGTGGGACTGGGAAAAGATCATCACGGTGGAGGACCGCAACGAGACCTACCTGAAAAATGTAGTGCGCTGCATCGTGTCTGCGGTGTGTGCTACCGAGATGAACCTGCACGCCATGTTCCCCCAGCTGCAGGATCTGCCCCTGCACACCCCCAACGTGACCTTTGTCACCTCACAGGAGCTGGAGGATAAGTACCCCGAGCTGACCCCGAAGGAGCGGGAGAACGCCTTTGTCAAAGAGAACGGCACCACCTTCCTGATGAAGATCGGTGCACCCCTGCGCAGCGGCAAGCCCCACGACGGCCGTGCCCCGGACTATGACGACTGGGATCTGAACGGCGACCTGCTGTTCTGGAACGACCCGCTGCAGTGCAGCTACGAGCTGAGCAGCATGGGCATCCGCGTCAGCCCGGAGAGCATGGACAAGCAGCTGACCATGGCGGGCTGCGATGACCGCCGCACCCTGCCCTTCCACAAGGCAGTGCTGGCTGGCGAGCTGCCCTATACCATCGGCGGCGGCATCGGTCAGAGCCGCCTGTGCATGCTGCTGCTGGGCAGTGTCCACATCGGTGAGGTGCAGGCCAGCGTCTGGGACAAGGCCACCCGCGAGGCCTGCGCCAAGGCCGGTATCCCGCTGCTGTAAGCGGAACGATTTCGACGGAAAAATATTTTTGATTTGAAATACAGCCAAGCCTGTGGGCTTGGCTGTATTTTGTTTTCATAGGAGGCTCAGATACACTCTAAGATAAAAAGCATGGTTTTGCGTCCATTCTGCAAACTTTTTGTGAACCCTATTGACAAAGGGGGTGGATAGGAGTATATTTTTAGCAGTCGAGCAGATAGAGTGCTAAAAGTGAAATGAACTGCTCTGCGGGAGGTGCGCAAGACCATGAAGAAGAACATCTATACAATTCAATCACGGCTCTGCCGCCGCCGGGCGCAGAGCTGTTAGCAAAGAACATATCTGTCCGCTAAAATAAACCTTCCGGTATGAATGGAGGCTTGACTTTATGAATACCAATCAATATACCCAAAAGACCCTTGAGGCTTTGCAGGCAGCCCAGCAGCTGGCTGTGGAGTACCAGCACAACGCACTGGAGCCCGCCCACCTGCTGCACGCACTGGCTGCGCAGGAAAACGGCCTGATCCCCCAGCTGCTGCAGAAGCTGAATGTTGACCCCGGCAGCTTTGCCGCCGCCGTGGCGGAAAAGCTGTCCGCGCTGCCCCGGGTGTCCGGCTCCGGCCGTGACCCCGATAAGGTCTATATCTCGCAGGCAACCGATAAGGTGCTCAGCGCTGCCGCCCGCGAAGCCAAGGCCATGAAGGATGACTTCATCAGCGTGGAGCATCTGTTCCTTGGTCTGCTGGATGAGCAGGACCAGACCACCAGTGAGCTGTTCCGCGCCTTCAACCTGAAAAAGGACGCCTTTTTGCAGCAGCTTACCGCCGTGCGCGGCAACCAGCGGGTGACCACCGATAACCCGGAGGATACCTACAACGCCCTGCAAAAGTACGGTCAGGATCTGGTGGAGCTTGCCCGCAAGCAGAAGCTGGACCCCGTCATTGGCCGCGATCAGGAGATCCGCAATGTGATCCGTATCCTGTCCCGTAAGACTAAAAACAACCCCTGCCTGATCGGTGAGCCCGGCGTTGGTAAAACTGCCATCGCCGAGGGTCTGGCGCAGCGGATCGTGCGCGGCGATGTGCCCGAAAACCTGAAAGACCGCACCGTGTTCAGCCTGGACATGGGCGCTCTGGTGGCCGGTGCAAAGTACCGCGGCGAGTTTGAGGAGCGCTTGAAGAGCGTACTGAACGAGGTGAAGAAGAGCGAGGGCAAGATCATCCTCTTCATCGATGAGCTGCACACCATCGTGGGTGCCGGTAAGACCGACGGCGCCATGGACGCAGGTAACCTGCTCAAGCCCATGCTGGCCCGGGGCGAGCTGCACTGCATCGGCGCGACCACGCTGGACGAGTACCGCCAGTATATCGAAAAAGACCCCGCACTGGAGCGCCGGTTCCAGCCGGTGCAGGTGGATGAGCCTACCGTGGAGGATACCATCTCCATTCTGCGCGGCCTGAAGGAGCGCTACGAGGTGTTCCACGGCGTAAAGATCAACGACAGCGCCCTGATCGCCGCTGCGACCCTTTCCGACCGCTATATCACCGACCGCTTCCTGCCGGATAAGGCCATCGACCTTGTGGATGAAGCCTGCGCTATGATCAAGACCGAGATGGACAGTATGCCCAGCGAGATGGACGATCTGGCACACCGCATCACCCAGCTGCAGATCGAGCAGGTGAGTCTGAAAAAGGAGACCGACGCCCTGAGCCAGAGCCGCTTGAAGGATCTGGAAAAGGAGCTTGCCGAATTGCAGGATAAGTTCCGCAGCATGAAGGCAAAGTGGGAGAACGAGAAGAACGCCATTGGCAAGGTGCAGAGCCTGCGTGAGCAGATCGAGCAGACCAATGCCGCCATCGAAAAAGCCCAGCGCGAGTACGACCTGAACAAGGCCGCTGAGCTGAAATACGGCAAGCTGCCCCAGCTGCAAAAGCAGCTGGCCGAGGAGGAAAAGGTTGCTGCCGCTAAGAAGGAGGACAGCCTGCTGCGTGACCGCGTGACCGATGAGGAAATCGCCCGCATCGTGGCACGCTGGACCGGCATCCCGGTAGAGAAGCTGGTGGAGGGTGAACGCGAGAAGCTGCTGCATCTGGACGATGTGCTGCACCAGCGGGTCATCGGTCAGGACGAGGCCGTGACCAAGGTGAGCGAAGCCATTCTGCGCAGCCGCGCCGGTATCGCCAACCCCAACCGCCCCATCGGCAGCTTCCTGTTCCTTGGCCCCACCGGCGTCGGCAAGACTGAGCTTGCCAAGGCGCTGGCACAGGCTCTGTTTGACGACGAGCGCAACATGGTGCGTATCGATATGACCGAGTATATGGAGAAGTTCAGCGTCAGCCGTCTGATCGGCGCGCCTCCGGGATATGTCGGTTATGAAGAGGGCGGTCAGCTGACCGAGGCTGTGCGCCGCAAACCTTACAGCGTGGTGCTGTTCGATGAGGTGGAAAAAGCCCACCCCGATGTGTTCAACATCCTGCTGCAGGTGCTGGACGATGGCCGCATTACCGATAGTCAGGGCCGCACCGTGGACTTCAAGAACACGGTCATCATCCTGACCTCCAACCTTGGCAGCGACATCATCCTGAACGATCTGGAGCAGCGCCGTGCGCAGGGCTCCAACGAGCTGAGCGAGGATGCAAAGCACCAGATCGATCTGCTGCTCAAGAGCAAGTTCCGCCCCGAATTCCTGAACCGTCTGGACGAGATCGTCTACTACAAGAGCCTGACCAAGGACGAGATGCGCAAGATCGTGGATCTGCAATTGCAGGATCTGCGTAACCGCATGGAGGAGGGCAAGCACCTCAAGCTGGAGGTGACCACCGCCGCCAAGGACTTCATCATCGATTCTGCCTACGACAGCGTTTATGGTGCACGTCCCATCAAGCGCTTCATCCAGAGCCGCGTGGAGACCCTGATCGCCAAGGCCATCATCAAGGGCAATTATGCCGAGGGCGATACCCTGACGGTGGATTATGACGGCAGCGCACTGGTTCTGCGCTAAAATTTACCGGTTTTGTACATGGAGTACGGGCCAAACGCTTGCACCCGTGTGCAGAATATGCTATTATAAAAAGTAACATTGATGTGCTTTTCATCGCGGAAATGGCAACGATGGAAAGCACATTTTTGTATGTAAGAAAAATATAGGCAAAACCCTCTCAGGCGCGCTGCCGGAGAGGGTACAATTTAAAACAGAAAGTTGAGTGTGATTTCCCTTTTTATGGACGATGGCAGTAGTATGACGCTCTGGGTAGCGCTGGTAGTATTGGTGGCATTCTCCGCCTTTTTCTCCGCATCCGAGACCGCATTTTCTTCCCTGAATCAGATCCGCCTGAAAAGCCGCGCCGAGGACGGCGATACCTCTGCCGCCCGGGTGCTGGCAATGGCTGAAAAATACGATAAGCTGCTTTCCACCATCCTGATCGGCAACAATATCGTGAACATTGCCGCAGCTTCGATCGGCACCATCATTTTCACCAAGATGCTGGGTGCAGAGCGGGGCGCTACGGTGTCCACCATGGTGCTGACCGTGGTGGTGCTGATTTTTGGCGAGGTGACCCCCAAGAGCCTTGCCAAAGAGATGCCGGAAACGGTAGCCACCGCAGTTGCGCCGGCGCTCAGCCTGCTGATGCTGGTGTTTACCCCGCTAACATGGCTGTTCAGCCAGTGGAAGCGCTTTCTGGGACGCTTTGTCCACAGCACCGAGGAGGACACCATCACCGAGGGTGAGCTGATGACCATGGTCAGCGAAGCCGAGAATGACGGCGAGCTGACCGACCGGGAAAGCGAACTGATCCGCAGCGCCATCGAGTTTGATGACGTGGAGGTGGAAGAGATCCTGACCCCCCGCGTGGATGTGATTGCGGTGGAGGACGATATGCCGCTGGAAGAGGTGGCACAGACCTTTGCGGAATCCGGCTACTCCCGTCTGCCGGTGTACCACGACACCATTGATAACATCATCGGCGTGGTACATGAAAAGGACTTCTACATGGCACGCCTGAAAAAGGAGGTCAAGCTGGAGGATCTGGTCAAGCCCACCCTCTACACCACCGGCTCCACCCAGATCTCTCAGCTGCTGCGCACCCTGCGCGAACAGCACCATCACATGGCTGTGGTGGTGGACGAGTACGGCGGCACCGAGGGCATCATCACGCTGGAAGACATTCTGGAAGAGCTGGTAGGCGAGATCTGGGACGAGCACGACGAAGCGACCGAGGACTTCCGCAGGCAGTCGGACGGCAGCTGGATCGTGCTGGGCAGTGCCGGTGTGGACGACCTGTATGAGAGGCTGGGCCTGCCGGAGGATGAAGATATCGATTCCAATACGGTGAACGGTCTGGTGCAGGAAAAAACCTGCCATCTGCCCAAGGTGGGCGACCGGTTCACGCTGGGCGAGTACGACGGTGTCGTTACCCGCACGGCCAAGCGCCGCGTGACCGAGGTGCGCCTGACCCCGGCGGAAAAGCCGGAACCGAAGAAGGAAGAAGACGAAAAGCCGCACTTCAACCGGCTGACCAATAAGTAAATCTAAGGGAGGATGCCGTTTTCCAATACGGCCCTATCCTGTGAAAAAGCAAACTCCGGCAGACCGCAGTCTGCCGGAGTTTGCTTTGTAAAAATAATTGTTCCGCTGAATATGGCTAGAGCGAAGCGGAAGCCATTAAATGGTTTTGCTTTCCGCCTGCAGATAGGTATACAATGCTCCCACCTGATTGGCTTCGCTGCTGAAATGGCAGGGCACGATCTCACAGCGGGGCAGACCGATCATGTAAGGTGATTCCCCACGGGAAGCAAACAGCCCGGCATATACCCGGCGCAGATCGTCCAGCAGCAGCGGCTGCTTGCTGATGCCGCCGCCGATGGCTACCTTTTCCACATCCAGCAATACGGTCAGGTTGTAGATCTGCACGGCCACCATCTTGCAGAACCGTTCCAGCACTTCCAGCGCGTCCGGCTCGGCGGCATTGGCGGCATCAAAAAAGAGTTTACCGTTCATGGGGGCATCGGCGGGCAGGCCCTTGCGGGCGCGATACCACTTGAGCAGGTATTTGGTGCTGCACTGGCAGGCCATGGTTTTTTCGGCATTCTCCCACTCGTCGGCGTTGGTGTTCACAAAGCTGTACTCTCCGGCGGTAAAGTGCACGCCGCGCACCAGCTGGCCATTGGCAATGATGCCGCCGCCCACGCCGGTGCCGATGATAAACACTGCCGCATTGCAGCAGCCCTGCAAGGCACCGGCCCGCAGCTCTGCAATGGCTGCAGCCTTGCCGTCGTTTTCCAGCGTGACACGGCAACCGCATCTTTCGCGCACCAGCTGCCCCACCTGCGTGCCGGTGTTGTACAGAAGTGCCCCGCCATTGGAGACATAGCCGGTGTTGGCATCCACAAAGCCGGGCAGCGCCATGGCGATACCGTCCACTTCATCCTTATGCGGTGCATACAGAGCGTATATTGTGTCGAGAAAATGCTCCTGCGTATCCTGCGGCGTGGGCACGGAACCGGTATCGAAACGGTTCATCTGCTCGTCCATGACCGAATATTTGATCTCGGTGCCTCCTACGTCAAAAACCATGACCTTCATTGCTGTTCCCTCCGCAAAGCTGATCTTCTTCCTTATTATGGCAAATGCGTGCAAAAAAGTAAAGCCATCCGCAACATGCCGCGAATAGCTTTACTTTAATTTAGAGCTTGCTCAGCTGCGGGCCCTGTGCGGTATCCTTGACAGCCCAGCCCAGTTCGGTCAGCTGTGCGCGGATGGCGTCGGCAGTGGCCCAGTCCTT
>ENA-UEYL01000298-UEYL01000298.1-human-gut-metagenome-genome-assembly--contig:-NODE-298-length-54121-cov-4.002850_pt1 | contig 54121 bp, 36 predicted proteins | sample MGYA00242941_ERZ507946 | MGnify/ENA primary metagenome ERZ507946 (study PRJEB26167, sample SAMN06115482) | human gut metagenome | host: Homo sapiens | place: China:Guizhou | collected 2015-03-11...
GCAAAGTGGCCAGCATCCAGACATACGCGAGCAGGATCGCCCCAAAAGCCACGAAGGCATAGGCCGCCAAATGCTCCGTCGCATCTTCCCCGCTACCGACGTTCTTATAGGCGAGCACTCCGATCGATACGGCAAAAACAAGGAGTAGTATCAAACAGACGAGCGTGTTGCACAATGCGAACATCCAGAACTCCCGCCGGCGCGCCCGCCCGCGAAAATTGACGTAGTTGCGCATACACTTAAGCCACCATTTCATCGGATCGAAGAGTTGATTTTCCTGCTAACGCTCACAAATATAGGTAAAAAATCGCAGAATAAGTCTCTTTTCCCCGAAAAAAACGGGGGGGGGAATTACTTGAAAAACGATTGATTTTCAAGAAATAATCGGGCGCACGAACAGTCGGCAGCCTTCGGTCCCAACGAAAAACGGCCGACCCGCAAGTCAGCCGCTTTACATACCGAGCGCACGACACTCGATGGTCGATTATTTACGCATCCGCCGTTGCGCGTTCGAGCTTCTTCATGATCGAGAAGATGAACGCGGCAGACAGCAGGCAGCAGACGATCAGCACGCCCCACACGGCCCACAACGGCATCGACGAACCCCACAGGTATCCGATCAGCGCCGTAGCGTAGTTGCCGATCGCCGTCGCAGCGAACCAGCAGCCCATCATCGCGCCCTTGTATTTGGGAGGAGCCACCTTCGAAACGAACGAAATACCCATCGGAGAGAGCAGCAATTCGGCGAAGGTCAGCACCAGATAGGTCGAGATCAGCCAGTTCTGCGAAACGAGCACGTCGCTTGCGCCCGCCACCTTCAGCTGTGCGGGCGATATCAGTCCTACCGAACCGAGCGCCAGAATCAGAAACCCGCATGCCGCGACCAGCATACCCATACCGATCTTACGCGGTGCCGAAGGCTCTTTGCCCTTACGTCCCAGCCAGCCGAACAGCGCCATCGACACGGGTGTCAGCGCCACGACGAAGAAGGGATTGAACTGCTGGAACAACTGCGGCTCGATCTTCACCACAGCCGCCGTCTGCGTATACTTATAATACAAGGCACCGATGACGGCCGCCACGATAGCGCCGCAAATCACCTTGCCTTTCCCCGTCTCCGACTGGAACAGGCCGAACAGCGCATAAATGCCCCCGGCCATCAGCACGAGGTTGAAAATATCGAAGCCCATACGGGTGATTCCTACCGCATCGGAGGTCGTATAATCGCGGGCGAAATAGGTCATCGTCGAACCGTTCTGGTGGAATGCCATCCAGAAGAAGATCACCACCGCGAAGACCAGCATCAGCGCCGTAATGCGCGAACGGGTCTGCTGCGGCGTCAGCTCCTTGACGTCGTGCTGCACGGCCGCCTGCTGCTTGGCGTTGTAATCGGCGTGTTTGTAGGTCGAGCGGAACAGCACATAGATCAGATAGGAGATAATCAGCGAGAAGCACGCCACGCCGAACCCATAGTTGTAGGCCGTCGAAAGTTTCTCGACATAGAGCTGCGAGAACGCCGCCAGATCGGTCGCCTGCTGACCGCCCACGACAGCCAGTTCCTGCAACTTGGACAGCGCTTCGGGACTCATCGCCGAGGCGTTGTTCAGATATTGGTGCGCCAGCGCGGGAATCGAACCGTTGTACGTCAGGCCGCTCTGCCCGAGGAAATAGTTGGTCACCTTCGTGGCTGCCGTCGGAGCGAACATCGCGCCGATATTGATGGCCATATAGAAGAGCGAAAAGGCCGAGTCGCGTTTGGACTGGAATTCGGGTGCGTCGTAGAGATTTCCCACCATCACCTGAAGGTTTCCCTTGAACAAACCCGTGCCGCAGGCGATCAGGAAGAGCGCACCGAACATCATCGCCTTGGCTCCCACACCCGTACCCGACGGTACGGCCAGCAGCAGGTAGCCGAAGAACATGACGAAAATACCCAGCGTGACGGTCTTGCCGAAGCCCAGCCAGCGGTCGGCGATGATACCGCCGAACAACGGCATGAAATAAACCAGTGCGAGGAAAATGCCGTAGATATTCGAGGTCACGGCCTCCGTGAAGCCGAACTTGGCTTGCAGGAAGAGGGTGAAAATCGCCAGCATGGTGTAGTAGCCGAACCGTTCGCCGGTATTGGCGAGCGCCAGCGCGTACAGACCTTTGGGTTGTCCTTTAAACATAAAGAGAATTATTTTTGGGTTATTTGAATTCCGTGCGGAATTTTCATTGCCGACAAATATAGCAAAAAAAACGGAAAGACATCCTCACGCAGGCAAAAAAAAGCGCTGCCGGGTTCCCTCTATCGCACGATTTCCGAACGGTCCGCAGCTGCATCGAAGGCTTCCGAAACGAATTGTCGGGAACCTCCCTTCTGGCGTTTGTCCATTCGGGCCGAAATCCGATCGGATGCAGGCTGCCGGCCATGCAATTTAAACGGCAGATGAAAACTTTCCCGTCCGAACGGCAGAAACAGCAAATTTTTTGTATATTTGAAGGACAACCGTACCCCGAAAACGTCGCTCCTATGGAAAATACATACCGTCTGAAAATGGTCGAATGTGACGAGTGGCTCCGTCCGGTCGAACAACAACTTCTCGCCCGTCACGAGGCCTATGAAAAGCGGCTCGGCGAGATAAGCCGCACAGCCGGATCGCTCGTCGACTACGCCAACGGCTACCGGTATTTCGGCTGGCAGTACGACGCAACGCTCGAAGGCTGGTGGTTCCGCGAATGGCTGCCCGGCGCCTACGACGTCTATCTCTTCGGCGATTTCAACAACTGGCAGCGCACCGAACTGCGGCTCGACAAGGATGCGCAGGGAGTCTGGAGCATCTTCCTGCCCGACGCCATGTACGGCCACCGTCTCAAGCACGGGTCGCTCTATAAAATTCACGTCCACGGCCGCAACGGCTGGCTCGACCGCATACCGGCCTACGCCACGCGCGTCGTGCAGGACGAGCGGACGAAGAATTTCACGGCGCAGTTCTGGATTCCGCGTCCCTTCGACTGGACGGACGACACCTTCGACATCGCCCGAAACGACGAACTGCTCATCTACGAGGCCCACGTAGGCATGGCGCAGGAGCAGCCCGGCGTAGGCACCTACCGCGAGTTCACCGATACGATTCTGCCCGTCATCAAACGCGACGGCTACAACACCGTGCAGCTGATGGCCGTAGCCGAGCACCCCTACTACGGTTCGTTCGGCTACCACGTGTCGAGCTTCTTCGCCCCGACATCGCGCTGCGGCACGCCCGAAGAGCTGAAGGAGCTGGTGCGCCGCGCCCACGAGCTGGGGCTGGGGGTCATCATGGACCTCGTACACGCCCACTACGTGAAGAACCTCAACGAAGGAATCAACGAGCTGGACGGCACGGACCACCACTACTCGCTGCCCGGAAAGGCGGGCTACCAGCCCTATTGGGACTCGATGCTCTTCGACTACGGCAAGGACGAGGTGCAGCATTTCCTGCTTTCGAACGTCAAATACTGGCTCGACGAATTCCATTTCGACGGCTACCGCTTCGACGGCGTGACCTCGATGATCTACCACCACCACGGCTACGTCGATTTCGACTGCCGCGAACGTTTCTTCGACGCGGGGGTGAACGGCGACGCGCTGACCTATCTGACGCTGGCCAACCGGCTGGTGCACGACTTCCGCGCGGGCGACGTGACCATCGCCGAGGACGTAAGCGGCATGCCGGGGATGTGCATTCCCGACACGGACGGAGGCATCGGCTTCGACTACCGGCTGGGGATGGCGATTCCCGATTTCTGGATCAAGCAGCTCAAGGAGGTGCCCGACGAGGAGTGGAACATCTGGGAGATGTGGAACGTGATGACCGACCGGCTGCCCGAAGTGAAGACGGTGGCCTACGCCGAGTCGCACGATCAGGCGCTGGTGGGCGACAAAACACTGGCGTTCAGGCTGATGGACAAGGAAATGTATTTCAACATGGACCGCGCGTCGCAGAGCGTGGTGATCGACCGCGGCATGGCGCTGCACAAGATGATCCGCCTGATGACCATTTCGACGGGCGGGCAGGCCTACCTCAACTTCATGGGCAACGAGTTCGGGCATCCCGAATGGATCGACTTCCCGCGCGAAGGCAACGGCTGGAGCTACGCCCACGCCCGGCGGCAGTGGTCGCTGGCCGGGAACGGATTTCTGCGCTATGCGTGGCTGGGCGACTTCGACAAGGCGATGATTAAACTGGTGAAACGTTACAAGGTGCTGGCCGACGGCTATGCGTGGAACCTGCAGATGGACGAGTGCAACAAGACGATGGCCTTCTCGCACGGCGACCTGCTGTTCGTCTTCAACTGGCACCCCTCGGCGTCGATTCCCGACTACGAACTGCCCGTGCAGGCGCCCGGCAAATACGTGCCCCTGCTCTCGACCGACGAACGGCGTTTCGGCGGGCTGCAGCGGCAGGCGATGGACGGCGAGCACTTCTCGTTCCCGGCGCAGGACGGGGATAACACCGAGCGGCCGCATATCCGCATCTACAACACTTCGCGCACGGCGACGGTATACCTGAGAACCGACGGACGGCATCCCTCCGCCGTGGCCGGGGAGTGAACGGTCCGAAGAAAGGATAAGGCCGGGAGGAACAGCACGGAGAAGGGCCAAGGCCGGAAAAGCCGGGGAGAAACGGGGCTGGAGAAGTCCTGTTGCGGTAAAGGGAAGCGCCGGAAAACAAGGTCGGAAAGCGACAGCACGGAGAGGAAACAAGGCCGCAAAAGCCGGGGAGAAACGGGGCTGGAAGACCGCAAAAAAACGATAACGATTAACGGCAGGGAATATCCCTGCCGTTAATCGTTACCGAGCTACACGAATCGGCGGAAGTCAGCACGCCCCGTCGGCGGGATAGACCACGCCCAGCTGGCGGCGCACTTCATCGATGATCTCCAGCGTCGCAAGCGAATTGGCGTGGCTGTTGACCGCCGATTCCGGGCGGCCCTGTTCGATCAAATCAATGAACTCCGCGATTTCGTAATAGTAACGGTCCCGGTCCGGCTCCACGCCGACCGATTCGCCGACAGCCTCCGGGCCGCGGCCCGAAGCGGCGCCTCGGCGCGGGAAACGGGTCACACGGCGTATGTCGTGGATCGTGTCCAGCAGCAGCGTACCCTCCTCCCCTTCGATCTCGGAGGGCAGGTGCGAATCGGCGATCTTGGAGTAGAGCACCGTGGCGTTCATCCCCTCGTAACGGAAATTGACGGCTCCCTGACCGTCCGCCCCCGAAGAGAGCACGACACCCTGCGCATCGACGGCCTGCGGCCGCCCGAAAAGCGCGACCATCGGGTAAACCGTATAGACGCCGATGTCCATCATGGCGCCGTTGGAAAGCGAAGGATCGAAGGCGTTGAGCACGATCCCCTCCCTGAACTTGTCATAGCGCGAGGAGTACTGGCAGTAGCTGGCGAAGTAGCGGCGGATCGTTCCGAGCCGGGGCAGCTGCTCGCGCACGATCCGGAAATTGGGATTGAGCGTCGCAATCATGGCCTCCATCAGCACGACGCCGTATCTGCGCGCAGCTTCGATCATCGCACGGGCTTCGCGCGCATTGGAGGCCAGCGGCTTCTCGCACAGCACGTGTTTGCCGCAGCTCATGCAGAGGATGCTCTGAGACGCATGCAGGGCGTTGGGCGAGGCGATATAGACGGCATCGACGAGCGGACTGCGGGCCATCTCTTCGAGCGAGGTGAACGTATGCGGAATCCCGTGCTTCGCGGCGAAGGCGTCGGCCGTAGCCTGATTGCGCGAACAGACCGCCGCCGCCTCGAAGCGCGGGTCCTGCCGGGCGCCGGCAAGCACCCAGTCGGCGATAAAGCCCGTACCGACCATTCCGAAACGAATCTTTCCTTTCATACCTATGCTGTCAATATATTGTTATAAAGTACGTTCGTAAATCCGGGACTCCGCATCCCACGGGTGATAGCCCTGTCCGATATAGCGGAAGCCCCACTTTTCGTACAGCCCGGCGTGATCGGTGCTGAGGTAGAGTTTGCCGAATCCTGCGCGGCGGGCGTCTTCGGCCGCACGGTCGAGCAGCAGCCGTCCGTAGGCGTATCCGCGCAGACGCTCCTCGACATAGAGGGCGCAGGCCCACGACCACAGGTCCATGCGGCTGATAAAATCGTTGGCGATCAACCCTGCACAACCGACCGGCTCGCCGCCCGACATCAGCAGGTACCACTGCGGAAGCGGCCCTGCAGCGCCGACAGCGTGGCGGATGCAGTCCTCATAAAGAACGGGCGGCACTTCGGGCCAGCAGGCCGAAATATAGCTGATCGCGGCATCCGCGAATTCGGGGTGCTCCCTGACGGAGACGATTCTCATGGTCGGACGGTTATTTCGCCGTGATGCGTTTCACGGCGGCGGCGACTGCGGCATAGAGCGCAGGCAGGTCCACGCCCGCCACACGGCGGTTTTCGACCACGATGCGGCCGTCGACCATGACCGTATCGACATCCGACGCCTTGCCGCAGTAGACGATATTCGACACCAGATCGTGAACGGGCTGCAAATGGGGTTTCTGGAGGTCCACGACGATCAGGTCGGCCAATGCGCCCTCGCGGACCACGCCCAGTTCGCCTTCGGCGTAGCCCATAGCGCGGGCGCCGTTGACCGTCGCCAGCTTCAACGCTTCGTAAGCCGGGAGCGCGACGGGGTCGCCCGTGGCGGATTTCTGCAGGAAAGCCGCCGTGCGCACCTCCTCGAACATGTCGAGGTCGTTGTTGGAGCAGGTGCCGTCGGTGCCGATGGTCACCAGCGCACCCGCGGCGCGCAGCCGCTCGACGGGCGCCACGCCGCTCGAAATCTTCATGTTGCTCTGCGGGTTGTGCGACACGGCCACGCCGCGCGCGGCCAGCGTCGCAATGTCGGTGTCGGTCAAATGGATGCAGTGTGCGCCGATGGTGCGGGCGTCGAGCATGCCCAGCGCATCGAGGTGTTCGACGGGCGTCGAGCCGTACTTTTCGCGCACGATGCGCACTTCGTCCTGCGTCTCGGCGATATGGGTCATCAGGTGCAGTCCGTACCGCTCGGCCGTCTCTTTGCCGCGCCGCAGGTTTTCGGGCGACACGGTGTAGGGCGAATGGGGTGCGAGGGCGATCCGGACCCGGTCGCAGCCGGCGGCGAGTTCCACCGCCTGCCCCACTTCGGGAAGCACCTCTTCGACGTTGCTGTCAAAATAGTTGCAGCCCAGCATCGCGCGGATGCCCAGCCGCTCGGCCACTTCGACGCAGCGGTTCTCGTGGTAATACATATCCACGAACGAGGTCACGCCGCCCAACAGCATCTCGACAATGCCGAGAGTCATTCCCAACGCCACGTCGTCGGCCGTCTGCCGCGCTTCGAACGGCCAGATATAGTCGTGGAGCCACTCCATCAGGGCGATATCGTCGGCATAACTGCGCTGCAGCGTCATGGCGGCGTGGCAGTGGGTATTGACAAGCCCCGGCATCACAAGCCGGCCCGTGCAGTCGATGATCCGCGCGTCGGGATGCGCGGCACGGAATGCGTCGGCTTCGGAAGCGGACGCCGTGACCAGCGCGATGCGGCTGCCCGCGACGCCCACGAAACCCGTAAAGGTTTTGGGAGCGCCTTCGTCCGCCGTCATCGGCAGGATCGTTGCGTTGGAAAAAAGAATTGCCATAAATAGCGTAGTTACTTTATTGTAGTGTATGTATTATTCGGCCCGCGGATCGACTCCGACGGGCGTTGCCGCCGCCAAAGGCGGCGTTTGCAAGTCTGTTCCCTGAATCCCCTCCTCGGAGAAGACTTCCCGCATGCGGGCGGATTGCGGGCGGAAACTTCGGCCGCCCCCCCCGAAACCGTCAAGCCCCCGGAAACCCGAAAACCCGGTCCCCGGAAACCTGAAACCACCAGTCCCCGGAAAGGCTATCCTACTTATCTTTCTTATACTTTATCTTCACCTCCCCGGTCTTGACCTTGCGGGGTCCCGGATCGATCGAGTTGCCCTGCACGGTGATTACGTCGCGGCCGTCCACCGAATTCGAGTAAATCTGAATCACCTTGTTGAAGACGCCCGGTTCACTCTTGTGGGGTTCGTAGGTGATGCTGATGATTCCGCTCTCGCCCGGAGCGACCGGCCGTTTGGAGTACGACGCCTTGAGACACGAACACGAGGTGATGACGCGCGTCACGACCAGCGGCACCGTGCCGTCGTTGGTGAAGGTGAATTCGCGCACCAGATCGCCGCCCTTGCGGGGCACGTCGCCGAAATCGTGGCTCGCGACCTCCATATGCAGATGCGCCCCCTCGATCTTCGCGGGCTGCTGGGCGCGGCCCGCCGCAAAGGTCAGGCATCCGAAAAGTGTCAGTAATAAAAATCGCATTGTCTTTCGTTTCAAAAATTACTCCATACGGAAAACATAGGTGATCGTTCCGCCCTGCACCGCCGCGCGGCTCTCGGTAAAGCGCGCCTTGCGCGCCGCGGCTTTGGCGGCTTCGACCAGTTCGGCGGCGTCGGTGGTCGAGCCTTTCGGTTCGTAGGCCGCACTCGTGACCCGTCCCGAAGCATCGACCGTCACGCGGACGATCACCTTGCCGCTCTTCGAACCGGGGTACGAAGGTTTGGGCAGGTCGCCCACCAGTCCGCGCCCCTGCAAGCCCTGATCCAGCTGGTCCAGCCCGTCGGGATTGAGTCCCGGACCGGTGCCGCTGGCCTTGTCCTCGCCTTCGGGAGCACGGGGATTGCCCGCGTTGTCAGGTTCGTCGGCGCCGCCCTTGTTCATGTTGAACAGCGCGCGGGGATTGGGCGTCTGCGTCGTCTCGTCCTTGCCGGAGACCTGCGCCGTCTGCTCGACGGGAGCCGTGCGGTCGTGCACGCGCGGCTCGGTGGCCGTCCTGACGCGCGGCTTGGGCGGTTCGGGCGCAGGCGGCTCGGTGAAGTCGATCGTGATCGTATCGCCCGGCTTGTCGTGGATCTGCCGGAAGTCGAACGAGACCAGCGCGAACGAACCGATCAGCAGCAGCGCGTAGACCGCCGTCGCAACCGTCGCCCACCTGCGGGGATTCCTGTTATTTGGATCGTAATAATACATAAAACCTGATTTTGGCGACGGCTACCGCCGCCGGACGGCGTCCGTCAATTCGGCGCCGTCGCCAGAATTAACTTGTAATTGTTGTCCTTGGCGATATTCATCACCTTGACCGTCTCGCCCACGGCTACCGTCTCGTCGCAGTGCAGCGACACGGTGGCGTCCTTCTGTCCGTCGAGACGCGTCTTGAGCGCACGCTCTACGCCCTCGATCGAGCCGACCTCCTGCAGTTCGACGTAATAGCGGTACTTGCCGTGGCCCGCATCCTGTATCGAAACCGTGGTCATCGCCTTGTCCTTGAGCTGGTTGGAGCTTTTCGGCAGCATCAGCTTCAGGGCGTTGGGATTGATCAGCGTCGTAGCGATCAGCAGAAACAGCAGCAGCAGGAACATCAGGTCGGTCATCGACGATGCCGAGAAGGACTTATCGACCTTCGATCCGTGTTTAATTGCCATAGCGCGTTATTTTTGAACGGGTTGATTCAGAATGTCCATGAATGCGATCGAGTTGGCCTCCATCTGGAAAACCAGCTTCTCGATGCGCGCGACGAGGTAGTTGTAGCCGAAGTAGGCCGGGATGCCGACGATAAGACCCATCACGGTGGTCACCATCGCCACATACATACCGCTCGAAAGCAGTCCCAGATCCACCGTGCCGCCTGCGGCCGACATGTCCATGAAGGTCTGCACCATACCGAGCACCGTACCCAGAAAACCGATCATCGGGGCGCCGCCGGCGATCGTCGCCAGAAACGGCAGGCCGTTTTCGAGCTTCGAGACTTCGAGGTTGGCGACGTTCTCGATGGCCGTCTGCACGTCGCTCATCGGGCGTCCGATGCGCTCGATGCCCTTCTCGATCATGCGGGCGATCGGCGTGTCGGTCTTCTTGCACAGATTCACGGCCGTCTGGATCTTGCCGTCGGAAATGTAGTCGCGGATGCGGTTCATGAAGTTCATGTCCAACACCGAAGCCTTGCGGATAGCCATGAAACGCTCCACGAAGATGAAGATCGTCACCCCGCCCAGCGCCAGCAGCGGCCACATCAGCCAACCGCCCTTGGTAAACAGCGTCCACAATCCCATACGGGTCTCCTCACTGGTGGCCACCGCCTCGGCAGCCTGCAAAAAAGTCATCATAGTGTTTTAGAAATTATAGAAGTTTGTCATTGAATTTTTTCTGTTTCCGGTTCCGGCCGATCCGTTTCACGGCGCGGGCGCATCCTTTTCATGTTTAACGTATCGGAACGCCTGCAGCGTATCCGCCGCCGCACGCCGAAGCTCCTTTTCCCGGCGGGCGGCCTCGCGGCGCGCTTCGCGCCGGGCCTTGCGCTTCTTGTTGGTGAAACGCTCCCGGATGCGCCGCCGCAGGTCGCGGAAGTTGTCGAAATCCTCCTTGAAGTAGATGCCGACGCCGGTCTCCTGAAGACCCTGATTCTCGTCGAAACGGTCGATGGTCTGCGTAAAGGCCTTGGCCTTGAGCGTTCCCGCCCGGTCGATCAGGTAGGTGATGTAGGCTTCGCCCATGAAGTTGGACATCGAGCTGTTGATGGCCTGTTTGTTGTCGATCAGGTAGTTGCCCTCGACCTCGACGAACAGACGGTTGTTTATCAGACTCTTCGAAAGGCCGAAATCGACTTCGTCGCTGGTCAGCTCCGACTTGGGGCGGTAGCGGATGACGATGTTGTAGTCGTCGTTCGAAAGCAGGTTGCTGACCATGTTCGAGAGGAACTCCAGCCCCGTCGCGGCCGAAACCGACGCGCCGATGTTCGACGAGGCGGCGTTGTTCTCGGACATGAAGCTGTTGAACAGCAGCAGGTAGGCGAACTGCGTATCGACCGTCTCAGGGGTGGTCAGCGCATTGGCGACCACGGCCTGCGTCTCAGGGTCGGTGCCGGGCACGTTCACGTCGAAGGTGATGGCCGGGTTCGAAAGCCGGTCGCCGAGGTGGATGATGCACTCGACGGGCACCGAGCGGTCGGCCGTCACGTTTTCGGCCGTGCCCTGCAACAGCGGCTGCAGCGAGGCTTTCAACTTGTAGATGGCGTCGATATTGAGCATGGCGTCCATCGGCGAACCGGTCCACTGGATCGTCGAGCCGTTTTCGATGATGAACTTCTTGTTGATGATGTTCTGGAGCGAGAAAAGGAAGCTCCCTTCGGTGATGGTATAGTCGCCGTACATCTCGAAGACGTTCGAGCGGGGATTGATCTGCAGGTTGAGCGTTCCGTCGCCGCGGCCCTTGAGCGTATTGCCCGACACGCTCAGCTCGACCTCGACGCCGGGACGGACGTTGAGCGCCAGCGCGATGTCCATCTGGCTGCCGGCGACGGTTTTCTGCTGGCGCCGGCGTTCGAACATCATCTTCCGGCGCGCCAGATTATCGACCGTGTCGGCCTTGGGCTTCTCCTTGAAGGTCACGAAATCGGCGTACGAGATATTGGATTTGTTCGACAGCGGCATGAAGAACGACGAATGGTCGTCGGTGGAGGCGGCGATGTCCATATTGACGGCGCCCTTGTCGCCCGAAATGCGCGCCGTGCCCGAAGCGTAGACCTTGCCGTAGAAGAAATCGTTGTCCTGCGCCGTGGTGTTGAGCACCAGCATCTGCTGGGGTGCGACACGCACGTCGTAGGCGATGTTGGAGAGGTGCTGCAAACTCAGGTCGATGTCGAAGCGGCCCCGGTTGCCTTCGGGGTCGAAGACCGGAACGTTCGACGCGCGGAAGCGGTTGCCCCGCACGTCGAGCACGGCTTCGGGCATCGAATAGGCCACCTGCGTAAAATCGACCTTCGTCGAGAGTCCCCTAACGTGAATCCGGCCCGTCAGGTCGGCGTCCCGGCGCTGGCCCTGCAGCACCAGTTCGGCCGAGGCGAGGCCCTCGGTCTGGGAAATCACGCCCGAAAGCACCGGGTCGAGCAGCCCCATGTCGAGACTGTCAATGTCCAGCCGGGCGTAGTAGCGCACCTGCGAAGGGGCGTAGAAGCCCCGGATAAGCGTATCGCGCTTGTTGCGGTCGGTGACGGTCACCCCAGCGCGGTTGCGCGAGAAATCCCAGCGCGAAGAGAGCCTCAGCGGAGGAGCCGGAATGTCGTTGACCTCAAGACTGTCAAGCAGGATGTCGGCGGAGATTTCGCCCCCATGGAGCACGGATTTCATCGTCGCGGCACCGTTGGTACGCCCCTCGACGACGTATCCCATGCGCTCGGCGACCTGCATGAAGGGCGCGAGGTCGAAGTTGCGCAGGCGCAGCGTCACCGAATCCTCGCGGCTGCGCGAGGCGACGCCGTCCAGCAGCAGCTCCTGCTCGCGGTTCATCACGAAAAACCGGTCGATCACGACCTGCGCCGTGTCGAGCTGTATCTTGCGGGCGTAAATCTGCCACGTCTTCGAACCGCGGGTGACGTGCGAAGGCAGGATGCGCAGGTCCACGACGCGACCGTTGGGTCCGTGTTCGTCCGCCACGTGCGCCTGCACGCCCAGCAGTCCCGACACCTTGCGCAGCGTATCGTTAAAACCCGCAGAAACCTGCATGCGGCCCTGTTTGGCGCCGCCCGTGAGCGACAGCTGCGGCAGGTGCAGCACCCCGGCGTAGAGATCCTCGGCCGAAGCGTAGACCGTGAGCGAGTCGCCCCGGTTGGAGGCGTTGATGCTCAGGCGTGTGGCCAGCATGCGTTTGCGCTCGACGTATTCCGACGTCGCCTTGAGCGAAAGCTGGTCGCTGGCCGGGTTGAAAAGCAGCTGCATCGACGACCCGTCGGCGATCTGCAGGCCGGCCGTGATGGCGTCGGTGATGGGGTCTATGTGACGGATATTGACCGACAGCAGCGAATAGTCGTTGGCCACGGCCGTCTTGCGGCCGCGGGGCGTCGGGTCGCCCTCGCCGCGGCGCAGCAGGGGCAGGTATTTCCATGCGCTGCGGCGCAGGTATTCGAAGACTTCGCGGTAGCTGGTCTTGCTGCGGAACGTGGCGTCGGCGAAGTCCGAGCGCAGTTCGACGAGTTTGCTCCGCGCCGAGTTCTCGCCCGTGACGGTCATGGTCTTCGAGGTGATCCGCTTGTCGTTGTAGCGGTAGACGGCGTCGGTGACGTGGATGCGGCCGTTCAAGTCGTCCAGCGAGCGCCCCCCGGCATTGGCCTCGATACGCGCCGCGAGCTGCGAGACGGAGTCGCGGCGGTTGATATGGAGCCGGGCGAGGTCGGCATGGCGCAGGTCCATCGTGAAGTCGTAGCGCGGAATCGAGTCGTTGAAGTCGACCAGCCCCGAAAAATCGAAATCGAGGTTGGGATCGCGGGCCGTGACGCGACCGTCGAACTGGCGGTTGCGCAGGCGGCCGTCGAGCCGCAGCGAGTCGTAGATATAGTCGTTGAAGCCCAGCTGCGTGACGTTGCCCACGACGTTGGCGTCGGTATAGCCTTTGCCGACCACTCCGTCGACATAGGCCGTGAGGGTCGCGTTGCCCAGCAGGTCGCGGCGGCCGAGCAGCTCGCCCAGACGCAGGTTGTGCGTCTCCACGTCGCCCCGCACGCTGCTGCGCCCCGCCTTGAGCGGCGTCATCCGCAGGTTGCAGGTCACCTCGCCCACGCCGGTCGAGGCACCGAGCTGCATGTCGAACGACGAAAGCAGCCCCTTGAAGCGAGCGTTGATGTCGATCTGCCCCGTGTTGCCCAGTATGCCGACCAGCTTGTCGGACAACTCGCGGCCGCCGATCCCCGCAGCCAGTTCGTCAACGGCTTCGGCGGAGGATTTGAGCCGCGGAACGTTCAGGTCGAAACGGGTCTGCCGGATGTCGGGAAGCCCCCGGACCGAAGCGTCGGCGATGAGCCACGTACCCTCGCCGATCTGCATGCTTTTGACCTTGGCCGTGAAATCGGCGACCACGCCCGCGACCTCGACATTGACGTTGCTGAAATCGGTATGCCAGCCGCGCAGCTTGGGGGCGAAATAGGCGATGTCGTCCGTCGAGACGGTCGTATTGCGCAGCGCGCCGTCGATGCGCACCTCGCCGATGAAGTCCTTGTACTCGGCCCACGAATCGCCCGCCAGCGAGATGTAGGGAATCTGGACGTTCGAACGGCCCGTCACGACCGAGACGTCCTCGAAACCCATGCAGCCGTTGGTCAGGTAGAACCGCCCGGCGAAGCGGTCGAGGGCGAAGCCGCTGCGCTCGCGCGCCGAGAGGGTTTCGATGGTGGTGTAGATGGACTGCCCGTCGATGGTGAAGTCGTTCACATATGCCGTGATGCCGTAGAGGTGCATATGGCTGAAGTCGATGCCGAACTCCGGGTCGCGGCGGTCGAGCCGTTCCAGACAGAGGTCCATATTCTCGATCGACGCCTTGCGCAGTGACAGGCGGAAGTTGCCTTTCTTGGGTTTGTCGGGGTTGCTGATACGATTGACGATCTGCTTGATGTTCATCTCCCCGCCGGGCGTCTCGCGCAGGTAGAGCTTGGCGTCGGCGATCTCGCCGCGGCTCAGCGAAAGGCCCCCGCCGAAGATGCCCAGTCCGGTGACGAAGGCGTCGAGACGGCCCACGTAGAGCAGCGTGTCGCGCTGGTAATCCTCGACATAGAAACCCTTGATCTTGACCCTGCTGAAAAGCCCTATGTCCACGCGGTCGATGCTGACGGTGGTTTCGAGCTTCTTCGACGCCATGCGCACGGCTTTCTGCACCACGTAGTTCTGCACGGCCGGAATGTCGAGCAGCAACGAGAGCGCCAGAGGCAGAATTATCAGCAACAATACAGCGGCCGATAACACCTTTCCCAATATTTTTATACCTTTGCGCATTGATAGGTCGTTATAACCTGCAAATTTAACTATAATTAGTTAAAAAAACGAAAAACCGCATGGATATTACTATTCTGGGCATCGAATCCTCGTGCGACGACACATCCGCCGCCGTGATACGCAACAACGTGCTGCTGTCGAACGTCATCGCCTCGCAGGCCGTCCACATCAAATACGGCGGCGTGATCCCCGAACTGGCTTCGCGGGCGCACCAGCAGAACATCATTCCCGTGGTGGACACGGCGCTCAAGGAGGCCGGACTGACGCCCGAAGAGATCGACGCCATCGCCTTCACGCGCGGCCCCGGACTGCTGGGTTCGCTGCTGGTGGGCGTGTCGTTCGCCAAGGGGCTTTCCATCGCGCACAACATCCCGATGGTCGAGGTCAATCACCTTCAGGGACACATACTTTCGCATTTCATCGACCTTCAGGACCGCGCGCTGCCGCACCCCGGATTCCCGTTCCTCTGCCTGCTCGTGAGCGGCGGCCACACGCAGATCGTGCGCGTGGATTCTCCCCTCGAAATGGAGATCATCGGCACGACGATCGACGACGCCGCGGGCGAAGCCTTCGACAAGTGTGCCAAAGTGATGGGACTGCCCTACCCCGGCGGCCCGGTGATCGACAAACTGGCCAAGGAGGGCGATCCGAAGGCGTTCAGGTTCGCACGGCCCCACGTAGACGGATACGACTACTCGTTTTCGGGGCTAAAAACCTCGTTCCTCTACACGCTGCGCGACGCCGTGGCCAACGATCCCGGTTTCATCGAGAACAACAAGGCTTCGCTCTGCGCTTCGCTGCAGAAGACGATCGTCGAAATCCTGCTGGACAAGCTGGTGCGGGCGTCCAAGGACCTCGGCATCCGCGACATCGCCATCGCGGGCGGCGTTTCGGCCAACTCAGGACTGCGCAACGGGATCGTCGAAGAGGGCCGCAGACGCGGCTGGCGCACGTTCCTGCCCGAATTCAAGTTCACGACGGACAACGCCGCGATGATCGCCATGGCGGGTTACTACCGCTACCAGCACGGCGACTTCTCGTCGCTCGGCGTCTCGCCCGTGGCGCGGCTGCAGGAGCTGTAGGAGCCGGACGCGAAAACGGCAGAAACCGGACGCCGAAGCCGCATGAGCCAGATGCAGCCGGCCACAAAAAAGCCCCCGGCCGAACGGCCGGGAGCAGGTCCGGAAGACGCGGAAAAGTACTCCGCACTTCCGCAAAAGCGATCTATGTTAGAATGCAAGGATCGGACGGGCGTAGCAGTCGGCATTATACCAATTGGCCATACACTCGATCATTCCGTCAGTGCCGATCTCAATAAGGCAGGCCGACTCGTCGTCGTAGGGCGTAGAAGCCCACAGCGAGCAGAATTTATGTTTTTCGTCGTCGATTTCAAGCACATCCTTGTCTGCGTCGGGAATTTCGGACATCACGGAATTGATACGGGCCAGCGCATCGTAGCCGACCTTCTCGGAGCAATACCACGTGGCATCGCGTCCGAGCGTCTGCCAGCCTTTCATGATAACAGCCACATCGTGTCCGCAGAAATTGGCAATCATATCCCAAAGCTGGCCGGTACTGGGCAGGAACCAGCCGCTCGACGAAGCGGGAGCCGCAAGCGGGAAGCTGTTCAGCGTCCAATCGAAGGCGGGCATCAAGTTGATATTGTCCCCGTAAGTGGCAAGTACGGTCATCGTATCGTCGTAACCGTGGAGATGTCCATACCACGTAGAAGCGAGTTTGGCGCCTTTCAGGCAGGAGAATTCCATATCGCCCGACCACCATGTGGTCGTTTTGTCGGGTCCGTGGGCGTTTTTAAGAGCCATCACATACCCGTGCGTATAGCCCTTCTCCTTGTCGCCGGCGGCGATCCGGTTTTCGTCCGTCTGGCAGACGATGCCGATAACGGTCTTACCGGCAACGGGAGCGGGTTTGGTGTCGGCCCAGACGGGATTCAGTCCGTCGGCCTCGATGCTTACCAGTCCGCCGTCGCTCCACGTACCGTCGGAATAGTAATAGTCGCCGATCTTCGGCGCAACGTAAGCCACCGTCACCGTGCAGGTCGCCTTGCTCTCGCCCACGCTGGCGGTAATAGTGGCCTCACCGGCGGCAAGAGCGGTGACCACACCGTCCTCGACCTTCGCAACCTCCTCGTCGTCAGTAGACCAAGCAACCGTCACGCCATCCTGCAGGGGGGGGGTAACGGTCGCCACGAGCGTTTCGGAAAACCCGACATTGAGATTCAGCTCCGTACGGTCGAGCGTCACGACCGTTTCGGGGACCTTCTTCTCATCGTCGTCGCAGGCGAAAAACGCCAGCGATGCAGCCATCAGCAAAGCTGATTTCCTTAAAAAGTTTCTCATAAACCAAGTTTTAAGAATTAATAATACGGCAGTACCGACAGCAGTCTCTCCGGACTAACGACAAAAAGCCCAGTAATGTTTTCGATGATCGTCCGGCAAAACACCATCAATAACCTAACCGGGAGTCAAATATAATAAAAAATCAACCCGGTGGAACGCGGACGCCGAAAAAAATTCACCGCCAAATAAAAAGCCCCTAATAAATTAGGGGCTGAAAAGACAGGCGTCCGGGAACGCCTGCCGAAATATTATCCCGCAAACCGGGAGGGGGCTTATCTTGCGCCGAAGAGTTTTTCCTTCAGCGAAAAGTTATCGTACTCTTCCCGGAGCGCGGCCATCAGGTCGCGCACCGACTGAATCTTCTCGGCGCGCCATGCGTTGGCGCCGCAGAAGGCGTAGCCGTTCTGCAGCTTGCCTTTGAATGCGTTGTAGAGCGCCAGCATGATGCAGTAGGGACTGTGCGTCACGTCGCAGGTCTTGATGCAGTCGAACGGGCAGTTCTTGGGGCGTTTAAGCCCCTCTTTCACCCGGTCGAGGAACGAGCTGTGGATCGCCCGCCCCGGCATGCCGACGGGACTTTTGATGATCTCGATGTCCTGCGGTCTGGCGTCGAGATAGGTCTGCTTGAAGGCCGGATCGGCATCGCACTCCTCGGTGGTCACGAAGCGCGTGCCCATCTGCACGCCGTCGGCGCCCAGCTGCATGATGCGGTAGATATCCTCGCCGGTATAGATGCCGCCGCCCGCGATGACGGGAATATGGCAGTCGTGTTCGGCACCGAAAGCGCGCACCTCGGCGACGATTTCGGGAACGAGGGCTTCGAGCGAAAAATGCTCGTCGGCGAGCTGCTCCTCCTTGTATCCGAGGTGACCGCCCGCCTTGGGACCTTCGACAACGATGGCGTCGGGAATGTACTTGTACTCCGAGAACCACTTCTGACACAACAGTTTCGCCGCACGCGCCGACGACACGATCGGGGCCAGCTTGGTCTTGGCGCCCTCCGTGAGGAACGACGGCAGGTTGAGCGGCAGCCCGGCGCCCGAAAAGATGATGTCGGCCTTCTCGGCGACGGCGGTCTTCACCATGTCGGCGAAGTTCGACATGGCGACCATGACGTTTACGCCGACGATGCCCCGCGTGGCTTCGCGGGCCTTGCGAAGCTCCTCCTTAAGTCCCCAGATCGAGGCTGCGCGGTAGTCTTTCGAATAGTTGTTGTAGATGGCTCCGAGACCTGCCGACGAAATGACGCCGACGCCGCCCTGATTGGCGACGGCCGAAGCCAGTCCGGAGAGGGATATGCCTACGCCCATGCCGCCCTGCACGATGGGGACGGTGGCGAGCAAATTTCCGATTTTCAATGCTTTCATGTTAAATTGGGATTAGTGCGAACTAAATAACCATGGGGCCAAAGGTACGAAAAATCGGGACGATTGGTTCCGCACGGGAAGATAATTTAACGCAGGCTTCACATTGCGCCGCCGCAGCGGCCGCCTTTTCGGGGCGGGAAGCCGCGGCCGGCCGGCTGTCCGGAAGTGAAAAGCGGCATTTTTTACAGGCAAAAAAACGGCGGATATCGCTTTTTTTTCTAACTTGGAAGCGCAAACGTCACTCAACCGCTAACCTTTAAATCGACAAGCATGAAAAAACTTCTCTTTCCGGCTCTGGCCCTTATGCTGTGTATTCCGACCCTCTCCGCCCAAAGCAGGGGTGACAAATATGTCGGCGGAATAATCGGCATAACGACGACGTCGATCAGCATCGACGGCTCCTCCGCATCGCAGACGACATTCGGATTTGCACCCGAATTCGGTTATTTCGCATCCGACCGACTGCGCGTCGGCGGCTCGATCGGCTACCAACTGATTTCATCCGACGGCGAAACGACGCACGGGCTGACGGCAGGTCAGCCTCGCCTATTACGTCAGACTGTGCGACCGCTTCTACTACACGCCGCAGCTGGCCGTGGGATTCGCGTTCGCATCGACGGACGGGACCAGCGGATACGGCTTCGATGCAGGATTGTCGCTCGGAGCGTTCGAAATCAGGCCGTCGGCCCATATCGGACTCTCAGTCAGCCTTCTGACGTTGGACTACAGCTACCTGTCATATTCGGGAACGGGTGTGAACGGGGTCTCTTTCCAGCTCGGAATCAGCCCGACGGTCGGTTTCAAATACTACTTTTAGGCCGCAAAAACCCGATCCCGACCTACAGAAACCGCACGCCCCGCACGCGGCTCCGGCTGCGGTCGGCGGCTTCGCGTTCGACGATGCCCGTCACCACGTCGGCGGCATCGTGCCAGCGGTTGGCGCGAAAACGGCGACGGTAGGTGGTCAGGTGGGCGTAGAGTTCGGGCCAGCGGAAATTCCAGCCCCGCGGCCACCGCAGGAGGTGAAGCGCAGTGGCCGAATTGGAGAGGATGCGGGCCTCCTTGTTGCCTCCCTGATGAAACCATTCGATGCGCACGCCGGGCGAGAGCGACTGCACGGCGCGGGCGAAGCCGCGGCCGCCGTTATTGCTCTCGACGGCCGCCTGCCGCGTGTCGGAGCGCAGCAGCATCTCGGCGACCAGCGGTTCGGAGACCTCCATCGGTTCGCGCGTATAGACGGCGTCGGTGATGTAGATCGCCCCGTCGGCATCGACTGCGTACGAGAGCGAACAGAGGTAGTCGTCGCCCGTATCGGCCGTGTCGGTATAGTTGCCGCGGCGGACGATCTCGTGCGGCAGATCGTCGTACTCGGCGAAATTCAGCCCGTATAAAAGCCCCTCGCGCGAGGAGGGATGCCCCTGATACATGCTTTCGAACTGCAGCGGATCGAGCCGCCGCTTGGCTTCGAGCAGGGCCGCGCCCTGCTGCTGCTCCCACAACGCCTCGCCCGGCATGCGCGGGTCGATTCCGGTCGGGGGCGAGGATTTGAGCGCTTCGAAGTTCAGGTGCAGCCACGTATCGGCCGGCAGGCCGTCGAGCTGCGCCCACTCCTTCAGCTCCGCGACCGGTTCGCGGGCCGTGAGCGTGCCGATCAGGTCCTCTTCGTGCCAGCGGGTGAAGACGATCAGCTCGCGCGAAGCGTTGTGCATGCGGGTGCGGACCACCGACGTATACCACTCCCAGCAGTTGGCGCGGATGAGCGGCGAGTTGGCTTCGAGTGCGTCCTTGTAGAGGTCGTCGAGGATAAAACAATCGACGCGGTTGCCCGTGAGCGAACCTTCGCGCCCCACCGAAAGCAGGCCGCCCCGGCAGCCGATGATCTCGACCTCGTCGGCCGTGCGGATATAGCTGGGCGGCTTGGAACCCTGCTTGATGGTCGTCGCGGGGAAGAACGCGGCGTACTCGCGCGACTCGATGATACGCTGGACACGGCGGTTGAATTTCGACGCCAGCGCTCCCGAATAGGAGGCGATCGCCACGCGCTGATCGGGGTCCAGCCCCAGCACATAGGCCGGAAGCAGGGTCGTGGCGCCGACGCTTTTGCCGTGCTGGGGCGGCATGGTGACGATCAGCCGCCGGACACGGCCCGCGGCGAAAGCTTCGAGCACGCGGTAATAGGCCCGGTGGAAAGGCTGCAACTCCAGAAAGGGATAGACTCCGAGGGCGAACCGCTCGAACGGAGGAAGGTCGGCAGGGCCGGAAACTGCCGAGGTGACACCGGAAAGCGAGGAAAAGGAGGCGGAAGCAGAGCGAGCAGAATCGGACAGAGCAGAACCGGAAGGAACGAAATCCGACGGCGCAGAATCAGGAAGCACGGAATCAGACGGGGTGGAACCGGACGAAGTAGAACCGGAGCCGCAAGCACCGGAAGCTAAAACATCGGAGCCGGGGAGAAGTTCACCGGGGAGCCGATCACCGGGGAGCAGTTCACCGGGGAGCCGATCACCGGGGAGAGATTCACCGGAAAAAGATGCACCGGAAAGCGGATCGCCGGAAAGTGATTCGCCGGAAAACGAATCGCGGAGCAAAAATTCGCCGGCGAGAGGATTCACAGGATAATCCGGCGCAAGAATGCCGGCCGGAACAAAAACCTCTGCGGAATCGGCTTCCGCAGAGGACAATTTGGATTTCAAGACCATTTGTAGAAATTTTGAACCCATGCGCGGCGCCGCGGCGGGAGGTTCGGAGAGAAAAAGAGCGTTCCGGCGGGCTGCGCCGCGCCAAGGAAGGGTAAATGCCGGAACGAACGAGGCGGGGAGCCGGAGGGCGGACGGCCTGCGGCCGGGGAGCGGCCCGATACAAAGCGGGGACCGGACGGTTGCGCACGCCGGCGGCAGGACATGCCCACGGCAGGGATCAGACAAAGCGCTTCATCTCGGAAAAATCGAAATCGTTCAGCATTTCGCCCTCCGCCGAGAAGGTGTGAAACTCCCACCATACGGGCACGAGGTCCGAAACAGGCTCCGCATCGCCTTCGGGCTGCGAGAGCCGCGTCCGGTAGACGATGACCGACGCCGTAAAACGGCAGTCCGTATCGCCGAAACGGAATGCGAGCGATCCCGAAAAGTAGTTTTCCCCGTCGACAGCATCCGCCAAACGCGCCGCCACCTCTTGATAAAGTTCAGGTGAAACCGAATACATAGTTGATAATTAGCAGGATTTTTGCAAAATAATTTGCATGTACAAATAAATTGTTTAACTTTACAGCACAAATATAGGTTCAAAATTTGAATTTCCAATCGAAAAATACAATTTTTTGATATAAAATTTTCCGATTAAAAGCTATGAACACGCGGGTAAAATTGATACGAAAACAGCTGGGCATGACGCAAGAACAATTGGCTCAGCATCTTGGCATCGGCAAAGCGGCCCTTTCGATGATCGAAACGGGGAAAGCCGGGCTCTCGGCCCGGAACCGCAACATATTGGTTCAGGAATTGAACGTAAACCCCGAATGGCTGGAGAGCGGCAAAGGCAACATGTTCAACGCCGAACCCGACCTGACGGCCTACAGACTCCGCACGGACAATTCGCTGCCGCTGCAGAGCGTGCCGCTCTACTCGATCGAGGGAACGGCGGGACTGGTGCCGCTGTTCACGGATCAGGCGCAAGCCAAACCCGTGAACTTCATCCACATCCCCAACCTGCCGAAATGCGACGGCGCGATATATATAGTGGGCGACTCGATGTATCCGCTGCTCAAAAGCGGCGACATCGTGCTGTACAAGCAGCTGGGCAACATCGACGACATATTCTGGGGCGACATGTACCTGCTGTCGATCGACATCGACGGCGAAGAGTACGTCACGGTGAAATACATCCAGAAATCCGACCGCGAGGGTTACGTCAAACTCGTCAGCCAGAATCCCCACCACGCCGACAAGGAGGTTGCGCTCTGCCGCATCCGCGCGATCGCGCTGGTCAAGGCGAGCATCCGGATGAATTCGATCCGATAGCGGCGGCCCGCCGGCCGGCACCGAAGGCCCGCAAAAAATTCACGCCGTAAAAATCCGAGGGAAGAGGCATTCGTGTGGGTGGGGCCGGGAAAGGACCGGGCAGGAATCAGAGAAGAATCGAGGCAGATCAGGGAGAAGCCGGGACGGGATCCGAAAAGGCCGGGAACGAAAATTCGGAACGGGAACGATGCGGAAATGCGGAAGAACCGCCCAAAAGGCAGCGAAACGGCGGCTGGAAAACAGGACAAAACAGAGCAGAACAAACAGAGCAACACAAACCGAAAAGACCGGAACGGTCCAACCGGAGCAACAACCTGAGGAAAAAATTCGTATCTTGCCGGAAACAAAGACGACCCAATATGGAACTCTCCGATAAAAAATTCGCGGTGCTGATCGATGCGGACAATATCTCACACCGGAAAATCAAAGACATACTCGACGAAATAGCCAATTACGGAACACCGACGATCAAGCGGATCTACGGCGACTTCACCGATCCGAAATTCGCGGCATGGAAAAGCATTCTGCTGGAGAACTCGATCACCCCGATTCAGCAGTATGCCTACACGACAGGCAAGAACGCAACGGATTCGGCGCTGATAATCGACGCAATGGACATCCTGCACAAGGAGTCGGTCAACGGCTTCTGCATCGTATCGAGCGACAGCGACTATACCCGTCTGGCGAGCCGCATCCGCGAATCGGGCCGCGAGGTGCTGGGCTTCGGCGAAAAGAAAACGCCCAAACCGTTCATCAAATCGTGCGACAAATTCATCTACGTCGAGATTCTCGGACAGCCTGCCGCTCCGACGCCGGCACTTGCGCCTGCACCGGGTCCCGCTCCGGCTGCGACACAGGCCCCGGCAGCGAAAGCCGCACAAAAAAAGACATCCGCCAAAAGACGTCAGACATCTGACACGCAGGCCCCCGGAACGCCGGAAGCCGCCGCAGGCAAAAAAACCGCTCCGGCTCCGGGACAGACTCCGGGTGTCATTCCCGCTTCGGAGCTGCCTCAGGTTACGGCTCAGTCCCAGATGCAGGACCCGGCTCAGTCCCAGTCGATCATCCGTCCGATAGACGACGATTTCAAAGACCTGCTCGCCAATACCATAGAAGACGCCGCCGACGACAGCGGCTGGGCATTCCTCGGCATCGTCGGCAGTGTCCTGACCAAGAAAATGCCCGACTTCGACCCCCGCAACTACGGTTACAAAAAACTTTCGCTGCTGGTGAAAGCCCTCTCCGAGGCGATCGAAACCGAAGAACGACTGTCCGCAAACAAAGAGCAGAAGTTCATTTACGTCCGGAACAGAACAAGGTAAACGCTCCTTCCGCCGACCATCCGTCCGGCGGAAGGATACTCCTCAACCCCAGCCGCACAATTACGCGGCAAAAAGAAGCTGCGGGATTTTCCGCCGGCCGGAACCGTTCCGCCCCTGCCATGACCATAATACGCAAACCGCCGGGCAAAACAGCCCGGCGGTCTGAGTATCGAAACAAATCAACAGTCCAACACAACAGCAAGCGCCTTCGCATGATTCATACGGATCACGCCTTCCCGTTCTTCGACACTGGACGGCGGCATTCCAAAAAAATTTAAAAAACTCCCCGCTTTCGGATTCATGCAGAAACGGGCGTTTTCCGAACGAAACAAAAGCCGGAATACGCCGAATACGCACATATTATCACCGAAAAACCGAAACGCCCCGCAAAAAAGCCGCAGGAAAGCCCCGAAAAAAGTCGTCTCCGGGGAACAAACTGACAATAAATTTATATATTTGCAATATTGTTTTTCTAAACCCTACTAATCCGAAACAAGACATGGAGAAAACCAATGTACGGGAGTTGCAGGATGTCGTGATTCGCTTCTCAGGAGACTCAGGAGACGGCATGCAGCTCACGGGTACGCTCTTTTCAGACACTTCGGCCCTGCTCGGAAACGGCATCTCGACCTTTCCGGACTACCCCGCCGAAATTCGTGCGCCGCAGGGAACCGTGGCCGGCGTATCGGGATTTCAGGTACACTTCGGCAGTCACCGCGAACTCAACCCCGGCGACTACTGCGACGTGCTCGTAGCCATGAACCCCGCAGCGCTCAAGGCCAACCGCAAATGGCTCAAGCAGGGCGCGACGGTGATCATCGACGGCGATTCGATCACCGAAGAGCATCTCAGGAAAGCGGGATTCGCCACGCTCGACCCGATCGCGGAGCTTGAACTGAACGAATACAACGTCGTCATCCCCGACATCACGTCGATGACGCGCGAAGCGCTCAAGGAGACCGGACTGGACAACAAGGCCGTGGTCAAGTGCAAGAACATGTTCGCGCTGGGCATCTGCTTCTACCTCTTCGACCGCCCCGAAGCGTACGCATACAAATATCTGGAGACCAAATTCGCACGGAAAAATCCGGTCGTGGCCCAAGCCAACAAGCTGGCGATCGACGCGGGCTATAACTATGCGGCCAACACCCATCAGTTCGCCAACACCTACACCGTAGCCCCGGCGCCGCTCGAAAAGGGCACCTACCGCACCGTCAACGGCAACGTGGCGACGGCATGGGGCCTGTGCGCCGCCGCCGAGAAAGCCGGTCTGCCGCTCTTCTGCGGTTCGTATCCGATCACTCCGGCGACGGTCATCCTCGAAGAGCTTGCCAAGCGCAAGGACCTCGGCGTGAAGACCGTGCAGGCCGAAGACGAGATAGCGGGCATCTGCACCGCCATCGGCGCGGCGTTCGCCGGCAACTTCGCCGTGACGACCACGTCGGGTCCCGGACTCTCGCTCAAGAGCGAAGCGCTGGGACTGGCCGTGATGACCGAACTGCCGCTGGTGGTCGTGGACGTACAGCGCGGAGGCCCCTCGACGGGTCTGCCGACCAAAACCGAGCAGAGCGACCTCTCGCAAGCCCTTTACGGCCGCAACGGAGAGTGCCCGGTGATCGTCGTGGCGGCATCGTCGCCCAGCGACTGTTTTCACTATGCGTTCGAGGCAGGACGGTTGGCGATGGAGCACATGACGCCCGTGATCCTGCTCACCGACGGCTTCATCGCCAACGGCTCGGAGCCGTGGCGCATTCCCTCGATGAAGGACTACCCGGCGATCCAGCCGCCGATCGTAGACGACGCGCCTGAAGGCGGATTCATGCCCTACGTGCGCGACGAAAAGCTGGCCCGCGGCTGGGCGTTCCCCGGCAAGGTGGGACTGGAGCACCGCGTGGGCGGTCTGGAAAAAGACTGCGTGAAGGGCTGCATCTCGCACGACCCGGCCAACCACCAGAAGATGGTCTCGACGCGCGCCGCGAAGGTGGCCAAAGCCGCGGACGACATTCCCGCACAAACCGTATGGGGCGACCCGGAAGGCGACCTGCTCGTCGTGGGATGGGGCGGAACGCGCGGACACCTGCAGAACGCCGTCGATCAGATGCGCGCCGAAGGCAAACGCGTGTCGCTCGCACATTTCAACTACATCAACCCGCTGCCGCACGGCGTGCGCGACATCTTCGCGAAATTCCGCCGGATCGTCGTCTGCGAGCTGAACGAAGGTCAGTTCGCCAACTACCTGCGCCAAAACCTGCAGGAGTTCCATTACGAGCAGTTCAACAAGTGCGAGGGCCTGCCCTTTACGGTCGTAGAACTGAAAGAAAAATTCGAATCCTTATTGAAGTAACGCCATGGCAGAATACAAATACACCCCAGCGGATTTCAAAAGCGATCAGGAGGTACGCTGGTGCCCCGGATGCGGCGACCACGCCATCCTCAACGCCGTGCAGCGCGCGCTGCCCGAAATAGCCGACGCCACCGACACGCCGCACAACATGTTCACGTTCGTGTCGGGCATCGGATGCTCGTCGCGCTTCATCTACTACATGAAAACCTACGGGTTCCACTCCGTACACGGCCGCGCAAACGCCGTGGCGACGGGCGTCAAGGTCGCCAACCCGCGGCTCAACGTCTGGGTCACCACGGGCGACGGCGACTCGCTGGCCATCGGCGGCAACCACTTCATCCACGCCATCCGCCGCAACGTGGACCTCAACGTCATTCTGTTCAACAACGAGATTTACGGCCTGACCAAAGGGCAGTACTCCCCCACTTCGAAGCTGGGCAAGATCACCAAGACCTCGCCTTACGGCACGGTCGAGAAGCCGTTCAACCCCGGCGAACTGGTGATCGGCGCCAAGGGCACGTTCTTCGCCCGGTCGGTGGACATGGAGGTGGGACTTTCGAAGGAGTGCATGGTGGCCGCCGCGATGCACAAAGGCATGTCGGTAGTCGAGGTCCTGCAGAACTGCGTGATATTCAACGACAAGACCCACGGTGAATTCGCCGCCGACAAGGCCACGCGTGCGGAGCGCACCGTAACGCTGCGCCACGGCGAGAAGATGCTGTTCGGAGCCGACAAGCAGAAGGGCATCGTCTTCGAGAACATGAAGCTGAAGGTCGTAACCGTCGGAGAGGACGGCTACACGCTGGACGACGTGCTGACGCACGACGCCCACCAGCGCGACACGACGCTCCACTCGATGCTGGCGGCGATGAAGTACCCCGACTACCCCGTCGCCTTGGGTGTAATCCGGGCCGTCGAGGACGCCACGGTCTACGACCGCGAGGTCGCCCGGCAGGTCGAGGAGGTCAAAGCCCAGAGCAAAATCCACTCGGTGGACGAGTTGCTGCATTCGGGCGCGACTTGGGAGATCGAGTAACGGAAGACAGCGAGGACGGAAGACCGGATCACGGAAAATTGCGGGACGAAAGCCTGCGAGGACGGCAGGACGGACCACGTGCGGGACGCAGCAGAAAGTGCGTCCGCAGGCCCTCCCCCGAAGGACAGAGCGACACCCGGCAGGATGCTGATGCTGAAGGGAGCCTGTTCCGAAAGGACATTGTTCCGGAAGGGCGTCAATCCCGGAAGGATGCTGTCCCTGAAAATTCGTTACAGTTCAATAAGAAACAGCCGGAATTTCCGGCTGTTTCTTATTTCAAGGCATATCTCCCGTTTCCGGCAACCAAAATGCCGCATACGCTGGTTCCGACAGCAGGCATATGGGTGAAAGGGCTTCGAGAAGCGTTCGCAAAAACAGGTCCCGCGTCCGAACGGCATCCATCGCAACAAGGCGGAGGGTTTATGCAGAGCGGGCGCAGCCTGTTGCTGCCCCATCCGCAAAGTCATAAAAGGCAAGAAGCATGTCTTCATACCGTGTGTCCTTGCAGCCGTGGACCGATTCAATGTTCGAGAAGCGTGGTGTCGATGATCCGGCGCATGTGGGCGATCTCCATGGCTCCGTTGGCGTGCTTCGGTTCACCGGACATGGGAATAAACAGGAACGTCGGAATGCTCCGCACGCGGAATATCGCCGCAAGCCGTTTTTCCTTGTCCACATTCACCTTATATATGCGGACCTTCCCGGCATATTCTTCGGCCAGCGACTCCATAACAGGCCCCATCATCCCGCAGGGACCGCACCACGGAGCGTAAAAATCGATTACGGCGGGCAGATCGCCCTCGTATTTCCATTCCGGATTGGCGCGGAAGTCATAAATCCGCTTCTGGAATTCCGTTGTCGTCAGTTCGATTGCTTTCATAGTATGCTGTTTTTCAGTCGCCACAGGCTGCCGGCCGAAGCTGCAATACCGAACATCAGTGCAACAGCCGTTCCGATCCTTGCTTTCCGAATCGTTTTCATGGCCCGGCTCTATTCAATAACGCAAAAATCGGAGATTTCATATGCCCCGGCGACGCCGGGAACCGTCAACGATGAGCCGGCGATATTTCCGGCGACATACCCGGCGAGGGCCGTCAATGCAGTTCCCTATGCGGCTCTGCATGCAGTCCGACTACAGATCGGATGCGGTTCGGACGCAGTTCGGATGCAGTCTCGCTACGGTTAATGCAGCTCTGTATACAGGCCGGCTACAGCTCGGATGCCGTTCAGAAGCTATCCCGCCACAGTTGATGCGGCTCGGTATACGGTCCGGTATACGGTCCGAATACCGCCATAAACGCATCTGAATGCGCACCTGATGCAGCCCAGAACGGCTCTGCCCGCAGTCCAGATACGATCCGGATGCGGATCTGCGGCGGATTTTACGGTAAAAATTCATTTTCGGCGATTTTTTCCGAGCGTAAATTGCAGAAATAAAAAAATCCGATTATCTTTGCACCTGCATTGGGGGATTAGCTCAGTTGGCTAGAGCGCTTGCATGGCATGCAAGAGGTCACGAGTTCGACTCTCGTATTCTCCACTATTGTAAACAAGGGGTTGCAAAATATTGCGACCCCTTGTTTTTTAGCTTCCTGCAAACAATTCGCACACGCATTGACAATCACACGACTTTAAACCGAAAGTACAATCCTCACGGATCGTGGCGGAGCAGGTCGGTATCGAGCGGGTGGCGGGCACCGTCGTCGCCGAGCAGGACAAGACGAATCTCGCCGCCGTTGTAATCGAAATAGCGCAGTTCGAGCGGATGCAGGCCCGCAGACAACGCAACCTGTCCGCTTTTTTCGAGCAGAGGATGTTCTCCGTCGTTATCAACCACCACCCTGCCGCCGATACGCAGGATGGCGCCGTCGTCGGAAGCGAGCGCAAAGGTGTAGATCTCGGTGGCCGCCGTATCATTAAAACACCGGAAAATCATCCCGACGGCCCGGCGGCCGGCAGCCGCACGAGGGAAACAGACCGAATCGACGACACAACGGCCGCCGGCAGCGTAAAGAGTCTCCGGAACGCCGATCGCGTCGCAACCGGGAAAACGGCGGAAGTACCAATCGACGCACAAACCGGGTTCAGTGTCCCGCGGCTCCAAAGGCCGCGCATAATCCTGCTTCTCATAGCGAACGGTTATCCAGTCGCCCGTACGGCCGTCGGCATGGTAGGGCCGGATGTGCAGCGTACAATCGTCACGGATAAGCAGCGGGGCGTCGTAACGCGGCGAGTTTACGGTCGGCACCGAGCCGTCAAGTGTATAGCGCAAAACGGCACCGGGCAGCGGACAGACGACGGCAGTCCGGACCGAATCGGTGAAGACGCTGACAGCATGATAATTCGTCAGCGACGGAATCCGATAGTTGACACCCTCGTCATCCAGCCGTCGGCAATAGTCCAGCAGCCGCGACATGAAAGCGTCCTCGTCGAACTTGCCCGGCTCGCGCCACCCTTTCTCGGCCAGAACGAGCAGGCGCGGGTAAAACATATATTCCGCACGGGACCACGTGGGGATTTTTTCGGTCCAGAGGTTGCCCTGCACGCCTTTGATCTGTCTTTTCTGCGCATCGGACAGCGAGTCCGGCAGCATATCGAAGCGACAGATGCGCGCGAGCGAGTTTGCGTCCTCTTCCAGCGAGAAATAGAACCACGACTGCGGACAGAGGACGACCTCACAGCCCTGCCGGGTGGCCACACTCACGGACTGCGGTTCCCACGGCCGCCACCACATGACCGTGGCGCCGGGAACGGCTCCGCCTTCCAGTATCTCGTCCCAGCCGATCATGCGGCGTCCGCGGGCTTCGCAAAAGCGCTGCATACAATGCATGAACCACGCCTGCAGAGCCGCTTCGTCGGGCAGCCCTTCGGCACGCATACGGGTCTGACAGTCGGGACAACGTTTCCAGTTGCTCTTATCGACCTCGTCGCCGCCCATGTGAACATATTCATAGGGGAAAAGTTCGAAAAGCTCTTCCCAGACACTTTCGCAGAACGCCAGCGTCCGGTCCTTGCCCACGCACAGCGGCGAGGAGAAGGATTGCCCCCACGAACCGCGTCCGAAACAGGCCAGCCACGGATAGCTGTCGATGGCCTGCAAGCAATGGCCGGGCATGTCGATTTCGGGAATCACGTCGATACCCCGAACCGCGGCATAGGCCACCACCTCGCGGATATCCTTCCGTGTATAATATCCCCCGTAAAGCGTGTCGGCGCCATCGGTCCGCAGCCGCCGGACGGGAAGCAGGAAATCGTCGTTTTGTTCCCGCGCCGCGCGGCCCATACACAACGTGTCCTGCCGGTTGAAAAGCCGCCATGCCCCCTCTTGCGTAAGTTCGGGATAACACGGAATCTCAATCCGCCAGCCCTGATCGTCGGTCAGATGCCAATGAAATTTATTGAGCTTGAGCCGAGCCATCTGGTCCAGCAGCGTAAAAATCTCCTCTTTGTCGAAAAAGTGCCGGCTCACGTCGAGCATCACGCCGCGCCATCCGAACGCCGGCCGATCGGCGATCTCCGCATAAGGAATCTTCGCTCCGCTTCCGGCTTTCGCTGGCAACAGCTGCCGCAGCGTGGCGATGCCATTGACGACGCCCCGGTAGGAACCGCCCCCGATCCGTACGCCGGCGTGCGTCACCGACAGGCGGTACCCTTCAGGCGGCAAGGCGGCCGAATCGAGTTCCAACACGATATCTCCCCGGTCACACCGATCTACGGCGACAGTGCCATAGGGCGCCAGCACCTCGTTCACGTAGCCGGCCGCGGCAATGAGAGCCGTATCGGCGATGCCCAACTGCAACCGTTCAGGGAGCCGGTAGGTCCCGTCGCGCCATATCGTTTTCTGCGGAGCGGGAATCAGCACGGGCCGTTCATCCGGCGCAGGCCCGGTGCAGGCCATGAGCCACATTCCCACAGCCAACGCAGCATAAATGCGAACAAGTGTCATGCGCCCGGTCACCATCAATTGCCGTTTGCGGCCGTTACACGTCCGTTCCTGCGCAGAGCCAGCGTATCGCCGTACTGAGTCTGCAGGCGCACCAGCTCCTCCGTCATTTCCCGCCGGGGCGCAGCATATTCCGGCAGGCCGTAAAGGTTCCGCAGTTCGTGCGGATCTTCCTGCAGGTCGTAAAGCTCCCATTGGTCGATGTCATTGTAGAAATGGATCAGCTTCCAGCGGTCGTTACGCACGCCGTAATGGCGCTTGACCATGTGTTCGGCAGGATATTCGTAAAAATGGTAATAGAGCGACCTGCGCCAGTCGGCGGGATGCCCGCCCTTCAGCAGCGGCAGCAGCGAGAGGCCCTGCATATCGGCGGGCACGGGCACTCCGGCCAGTTCGAGGAATGTCGGCGCATAGTCGATATTCTGCACCATTTCGACGATGTCGCCGCGGGCACCGCCCGGCAGACGCATCACCAACGGCGTGCGGAACGACTCCTCGTACATGAAACGCTTGTCAAACCAGCCGTGCTCACCCATGTAGAAGCCTTGATCGGAAGTGTAGACCACCAGCGTGTTTTCGGCCAGCCCCGACTCGTCGAGATAATCCAGCAGGCGGCCGACATTGTCATCGAGCGATTTCAGTACTTTCATATAGTCACGCATATAACGCGTGAATTTCCATTGAGCCAGTTCACGGCCCTGCGGATTGCGGCGGTAGAAATCCTCGATCAGCGGCGTATAGAATCGGTCCCACGCCGCCCGCTGTTCGGGATTCATCCGCCCGACAAACGCTTCGTAGGTGCCTTTCAGGCGACTCCGCTTATCGGGCCGCCACATTTTGAGGTCATAGATCAGGTCCATGTCCTTCATAATGCTCATCTCCTGCGCTGCGGCGGCCGGACGCCCCTCGTAATCATCGAAAAAAGTATCGGGAAGCGGAAAGTCCAGCTCTTCGTAAAGCGCCAGATTGCAGGTGTCGGCCATCCAATTGCGGTGCTGGGCCTTATGATGCACCAGCAGGCAGAAAGGTTTCTCCGGATCACGCCCCGAACGCAGCCAATCGAGACTCTTGTCGGTAATAAGGTTGGTTATATACCCTTCGGAACGCACCGTATCACCCGTCTGGCGGATAAAATCGGGATTGTAGTAATCGCCCTGTCCGGGAACGATCTCCCAATGGTCGAACCCGGTGGGCAGACTTTCGAGATGCCATTTGCCGACGACGGCCGTTTCGTATCCGGCCTGTTGCAACAGCTTGGGGAAAGTCTGCTGCGTATTGTCAAAGACGCAGGTCGTGTTGTCGTAAAAACCGTTTTTGTGGGAATGCTTGCCCGTAAGCATACAGGCGCGGCTGGGGCCGCTCAAGGAATTGGCGACGAAACTGTTGGTGAAACGCACGCCCTCGGCGGCGATGCGGTCGAGATTGGGCGTCGAAGCGTAACGCGTATCGTAACAGCTCATCATTTGCGCCGTATGGTCGTCGGTCATGATATAGAGGATGTTCATCGGACGGGCCGGCGCTTCGGACTGCCGGGCGCATCCCGTCGCAGCGACGGCAGCCAATCCGCCGAGCAGAAAGAGTCTTTTTTCCATATTCCAGTAGTTTTTATCGCTGAAAAAGCGCAGGGGCGTATTGCAGGGCCCCTGCGCTCCATTAACTCGGTTCTAAATTAGCAAAAAAGAGCGAACGGAACAAGAGTTACATATTGTCCATATCGGGCGCCCATTCCAATCCGGTCGCAGGGCCGTAAGACTGCGGGTCCCACAAGTCGCCGGCACGCGAATATTCGCATTCGGCGGTATTGCCGTTGCCAGTGGCGTCCTCAAACGTGTACCCATGGCCTTCGTTCATCTTCCAGTAGCCCAGCAGGCCTTCGCTCTTGGGATCGACGTTATTCACGTTGTTCTTGAGCTGAGTGGAGGTGCGGGCCACGTTCCACAGGCGCACTTCGCTGAACGAGATGGTCGTATTGCAGTAGCTGGGCTGCGGCAGCAGGGCAAAATACTTGAACGTAACGGTATTGCGCGGAGCCGATTTCTGTACGACCTGCTCACCATCGAGGTAAAGGCTCGTCGCGGAGCCGTCAAAGACGATGGCCACATGCTGCCACTTCTTCGCCTCGCAGGGCGTCACAGCAGTTTGGCCGGGCTGGGCCATGGTGTTCATCTGCATCCAGCGGTTCACCACATCCGAAGTGGTGGACGAAGCCTCGAAGCGGACCCACATACGGTTGTTGATATTTCCCTCGCCGTTGTCGAAACCGACGATCATGTAGTTACGGGCCGTGAACTCCTCTTTGTACATCTTGAACTCGATGGTATAGGCATTGAAGGTGATGGCGCATCCTTCATGTTCAGCATCACACGGTTCAGTTTGCTGGAGCCTCCGGTCCGGTATTCGCTATTGAAGATCGGAACGGGAATGATCTTCTTTCGCTCGCAGACGATCAGGAAATCGGATGCATCGCCCAACATCTTCATACCGCCGCTTACACAGCGCAGCGTCACGGGCAGAGCGTAGACAGAACCCGAATCATCCATCTCTTCGGAGAAGGGCAGGATGTCGATTTGCGCAGGTGCGGCAGCCACTTCGCCGGCCGGAACTATGACAGGATCGGCAGGCAGTTCAAAACAGGTTTCCGGCAACTGTACGTATGAAGTTCCGTTAAGTGCATTATAACGCTCCAGCACGTCGGGATTCATCTCGAAGCGGAAAGCGGTCTCTGTATCGCCCTTGCCGCCCAGACGAACGGTAAGCGAAGTCTTACCGCCGTCATCCTCGACCTTGACGGTCGTACTCGACGCTTTCTGAGCCTCTTTGATATAGGCGGCATTGTCGAGCGCACCGAGATCGGCATTGTCGCAGCCGGTAACGAGCCCGGTCAGCAGCGCACCTGCGAATAAGGCCCGGCAGGTGCGGATATTCAGCATATTTTTCATAATCTCATTCGGTTTTATTATTGCTGGTCGTCAGCTTCCGCCCCGCCCTTTTCCATGGCGTTGATGGCGGCGCGGAAATATTTGTAACAGTCATTCTTGAAGTCGTTCTGCATCTGGTAAGCGCCGATGCCGCCCTTGCGAAATCCGTTGGCCGGCTGCCAGAGCGCCATGGCCTGCAGCGAATTGGTGTAGGTCCCGTCCGGAAGGCGACAACTCGTTCCGCCGTATTTCCACATCGCTTCGGGTTCGAAATTCTCGGTAACAAGAGTGCGGTTGGTGATGGTCTCCTCGTCGATTATGTCACCGAAGGCGTTGACCAGCCCGGCCAAACGGTAGGAATCCAGCGAAGACTGGGCTGTCAAAGCGTATGTCTGCAGAATATAGTAATCAAAGCATTCTATTGTCTCCTTAGGCATCGACGACACCAGTCCGTCAACGATCAGCAGTTTGCCGCTTCCCGATTTCGGACCGAGACGTTTGGAGCATTCATCGACGAACCACGTCGTACGCTGCGAGGGAGAGGTGCCGGCATAGATATCGCCCTGCTGGGACTGATTCATCACGATATTGCCGTTGTGGTAAGACCCCAAACCGGGTTCATAGTCGAGATCGAGACCCGTATAACCGTATTTGAGCACCTCGTCGACCAACCCGTTGGCGTATTTGCGGATGGCCGCCTCGATCTGGGCGGCATCTGCATCGTCCGTCCAGCCCCAATACTCGCGCATCAGGCGCACCTGCTCCCATGTATCCTCGACACCGGCGGTCACCTCTTCGGGCGTCGCCTTGGCGCCGACGTTGGTCAGCAGGATGGTCACGACCACGTCGGTACCTTTCAGCTTCTTGACCTGAACGACCTCTTCCATCTGTTCGGGCGTAAGGGAAAAAGTCGCCCAGTTGGCCACCAGCGAAACGCTGTCGGGAATCCCCATCAGGCTGGTCGCCGTCGTGGCCCCCGTGGGGTCCCAGCCGCCGAACCAGCCGAAGGCGATTGGATGGCTCTTGTCGGCTTTCCATGCACGCAGGTTCTCGTAATAGGATGCGGGCTTGTGCTGCGTGAAGTCCCGCGCTTCGGGTTCGGTCCAGTCGCTGCACGAGACAAAGGCCCCGGCCGCGAGGACCGCTATCATCAGGGAAATTATCTTCTTTTTCATATCACACTTGGTATTATCATTTTAAGGTCTTATTTCTTCGCCCACCACACATCGGTGCCGTGCAGGTCACTGCCGCCGAGCAATTCGACGCCCCTGAGTACGTTCTCGCGGTTGTTGTCGTACTCCGACTGGGGATAGTGCAGGCGGCGCATTCCCTTGCTGCTGTCTACATTGCCCCACATGCCGCCGCTCAGGTTGTTGACCACCTGCAACAGGCGGGGATAGCCCGTCCGGCGCACGTCGGCCCATGCTTCGTGGCCGATCATATGGTTGGCGATCCATTTCTGGGTGATGATGCGCTCCAGTTCGTTGCCGTCGTCAGCCCATTTGACCGATACGGCCGTACCGAAATCCGAAACGTTATGTTTGTTGCGCGGATCCGCATAGGAGAGCGCGGGAGCCGTTTCGGAAGCGATATAAGTCTCGTACGAAGAGCCGTTTCCCCAAAGTTCGAGCGAGGTTTTGACACCCGTGTTATAGAGGTTTTCGGCCGTGTCGCCCATCGTCCAGCCCAGCAGAGCGCCCTCGGCGCGCAGGAACCAGCTTTCCGAAGCGTACATCACCGGCACGGGGTCCTTTTCGGCGAAGAGCGGATAAGAGTAGGTCGCATAGTCGGTCGGCGTCACATTCTGAATGCCCGCACGCACACCGACGTAGATCCCGTCGTAGCCCGACTTCGAAAAATAGGAAGCCCGGCGCGGATCCTCGTAGGCGTTCATGTACATCACGATGCTGGCGTTCGACCGCAGGTCCTGCCAAGAGGTGCTCGTCGCTTGCGTGTAGAACGGATTCTGACGGGAATCGGACGAGAAGCTCAGGTTCTCGGCATTGGCGTCTATCAGACCGTATGTCGCCATATCGCGCACAGCCTCTTCGGCGATGCGGCGCGCTTCCGGCTCCACACCGCTCATGCGAATGGCCATCCGCAGTTTGAGTGTATTGGCGAAGCTCACCCACAGCCGCGAATCGCCCTTGAAAGAGCTGATATCGAAATCGCGCATCAGAATGCCGTCACCGGCCGACGCGAACGTGTAGAGCGTCTCCATCGCCGCATCCAAATCGTCGATCATCGCCATGTAGACATCGCGCTGGCTGTCGTAAGGCACCGAGAAGGTGCCGTTCTGCATCTTCGAATAGGGAATCGGACCGTAGGCGTCGGTCACGCGCAGCATGGCCGCCACGCGCAGGATACGGGCCAGCTGGTAAACGGGACCCTCGCCGCCGGTCTGGGTCTCGACCTTGAAGTAGTTGCCGTAGAAATTGGCGAATGTCTGCTCGAAAATATAGTCGTTGAATTTGTCCGACGGATTGTAGGTAGCGATGTTCTGTCCTTGGTAGGACTTCACGGCAGAGGTGTAACCGCCCAGTTCGTCGGCCACAAGCACGTCGTGCATCTGCGAAGCATTGACCTGAAAATGGGTGACGAACTCCATCATCGCGGGAAAAAGAATGCCCACGCCGACGTTGTCGCCATTCAGGTCGTCGTCCGACGGGCGGAAAGGTTTGGTATTGTAATCTTCGAAATTACCGGTGCAGGCCGCGGCGGCGAGCATGGCCACACAAGCCGCAAAACGGCCGAACCGACGAATTATAGTGTTTGCTTTCATCTTGGTCAGGATTTTAGAATTGTAACTTCACGGTAAATCCGATGTTCCGCAAGCTGGGCAGCATGAAGTAGTCCACGCCCTGCAGGAAGTTGTCGGCCGTCGAGGGCGTCAGTTCGGGGTCGAACGGAGCCTTGTTGTAAATCATCCACAGATTACGGCCCACGAGAGAAACGGTCATTGCCATCTTCTGACGGAACCAGCGCTTGGGCAGCGTATAGGCCAGCGACAGCTCCTGCATACGTACGTTGGTCGCATCGTAAATGTAGTATGCGCCGGCACCCGTGCCGGCACCGATGGTCTGATAGTAATTCTGAGCGTCGACCATGCCGTTGTTTATCCGCACGCCGCCGGCCTCACGGGCTGCCGCCGAACGTTCCGAAACGCCGTAGTAGTCGAGGAACGCCTCGGTATTCGAAACGACAGAACCGCCCAGACGGGCCGCGACCATCACATTCAGGTTCAGCCCCTTCCATGCGAAGCTGTTGCTCCAGCCGATATTGCCCTTGGGCAGCAGGCTGGCGACCTTGCGGCGCTCGGTGGTGGTCAGTTCTACCTTGTTGGTCTGCGGATCGACATAAATGTTTCCGTTGAGGTCGGTGCGCAGTTCGCGGTTGATGTAAAGGTCGCCCATCGTGCCGCCTTCGTAGAGGATGACCTGCGGCGAACCGGCGTCGCCGAGGGTCGCCTTCTCCAGATAGGGCATATCGATAGGCTGTCCGTCGACGGGGCTGATGACGCCGTTGGCGAGCCTGATGATCTTGTTGCGGTTCATCGTGTAGGTCACGCTCGTGTTCCATGTGAAGTCTCGCCACGTATTATGGTAGTTCAGCAGCATTTCGAGACCCGAATTGCGGACCTGACCGGCCTGCACGAGTACCGACGAATAACCCGACGTGGACGAAGGGGTCGATTCGAAGGTCTGGTTGAAGGTATCCGAGCGGTACCATGTAGCGTCGAAGTTGAGCTTGCCGCCGAAGAAACGGGCATTGAGACCTACTTCCCACGACTTGGTCTTCTCCGGCTTGAGGTTCTCGTTGGGGAAGCGGTGAAGCGAGTCCCACTCGTGCGTCTGTCCCTTGTAATCATAGTAGGGTTTGGTCAGGTAGGCCGCATAGGAAGAGCCTACGGCCGAATAGGAACCGCGCACCTTGAGGAAGGAGAACCATTCCGGCATATCGACCATCTCGGAAACGACGGCCGAAAGTCCGACCGAAGGATAGAAGAACGACTTGTATTTCGAGAAGGCGAGAGCCGATTCCCAGTCGTTGCGGCCGGTGACGGTCAGGTAAAGCATACTCTTCCACGCCAGCTCGACGTTGGCGAAGATGCTCTGCGACTGAATGTGCGAACCGTCCTCACGCTCCTTGTAGTTGGTGGTCGATATATTGGTAATCGAGAAGAAGTTGGGAATCTTGCGCAGGTCGCCACCCCAGCCCATGAAATCCATGCGGACGTCCTTGAGCGACGCACCGACATTGGCGCTCAGGTGGTAGTCCCCGGCGAAGGTAAGATCGATGTTGGCGATGGCATCGGCATAGATCTGACGGTCGTTACGCTTGATGATCGAATACATACCCTTCTCGCCCGCGAAGTTGGTGTCGGTGCCGGCATAGCGCTTCTCGGTAATGTCCATATCGGCGTTATCGACCTTGACGCGGCCCGTCACGTCGAGCCAATCGGTTACGTCGTACTTGAGGTTGGCACTGAGCATATAACGACGCTTTTTAGTCTGGTTGATCATCTTATTCATGATCCAGTAGGGGTTCTGGAACGACATGTCGCCCGAACCATAATCCCATGCCTGCGTATAGAGGTTGCGCGATTCGTCCCAACGCTGGTAGAGACGCACGTTGTCAAAGTCGTCGCCGCGCGGAAAGAGATAGAGCGCCGGCAGCGGGTTGAAGTATTTGCCCGCTGCGATCATGTTCTTGTTGTCCTGCAGGATGTAGCTCGCACTCAGATCGACGGTCAGCTTGTCTTTGAGGAACTTGGTGACGTCGCGGAACGTGAAGTTGTAGCGGTTGTAGCCGCTGTTGGGCAGGATGTTGCGGGCATTGGTCGTCGCGGCCGAAAAATAGGTCTGGTGCTTCTGCGTACCCGTCGAGAAGGTCAGGGAGTTGTTGACGTTCGAACCCGTGTTGAAGAATCCTTCGGGATCGAAGCGGCGCAAGGTTTTGTCGCCCCAGCTCTGGTAGGACCCGGAAACATTGCCGTAGGTATTCTGGAAGCGGGGCATCACGAAAGGCGACGAGAAGGTGGTGCTGTTGGAGAAGGTCACCGACGTTTTGTCGGCCTGTCCCTTCTTGGTGTTGATGAGCACCACGCCGTTGGCAGCGTCCGAGCCGTAGAGAGCCGCGGCTGAAGGGCCGGTCAGTACCGAAATCGACTCGATGTCGTCGGGGTTGATGTCCGCCACGCCGTCCGACCCCATGTAATTGCCCTGCAGGCCGTCGTCATTCGAGCCGAAGCTGACGTTCGACATCGGAATACCGTCGATCACATAGAGGGCGTTGTTGTCCTTGTAGAGCGATTTGGCACCGCGCATTACCACGCGGGCCGCGCCGCCGACGCCCGCCGCCGAGGAGTTGATCTGCACACCGGCGACCTTGCCGTTGAGGGCGTTCATGAAGTTGGCGTCCTTAACCGTAACGATGTCCTCGGATTTCACCTGCTGGACGTTGTACGAGAGCGCCTTTTCCTGACGTTTGATACCGAGGGCCGTCACCACCACGTTATCCAGCGCGACGGCCGATTCGACCATCGTGATACGGAAATCGGCGCGGCTTCCCACAGCGATCTCCTGCGGTTCGCAGCCCAAATAATTGACCACGAGCACCGGGTCCTTCACCGAAGCGGGAATCTGCAGTCCGAAACTGCCGTCGACATTGGTGCTGATACCGATCGTCGTACCTTTGATAACGACCGACGCGCCGATAATGGGTTGTCCGTGTGCATCGAGCACCACACCCGCGACATTGTGCAGGGATGAGGATGCCGCCGCATCCGCCGAACGCTTCGAAAGAATGATGTTCGAACTGTTGATCTCATACGTCAGATCGGTGCCTGCGAGCATTTGCGCGAGAGCCTCGGCAACCGGCTGTTCGCGCACCTGCACGCTGGCCGTGCGGTCAACGCTGATATTCTTGTCGTAAATAAACAGAAATTTGGTTTGTTTTTCGATCTCATCCATTATCTGCGTCATTTTCACCTGTTGCATATCAATAGTCACACGGCCTGCCTGCGCCCGGACGGTCCCGGCGGCAAGGCACAAAAACGCAGCAAAAAGGGAGATTATCAGGTTCTTTGATTGCCTGATACTTTTTTTCTTCATATCTTTGTAGATTAAAGGATAATAGTTTTGGTTAGTCGCAAATCATGCGAGAGACCGTTGTCCTTTCCGCCCGGAACTGCTCCAACAGTTTCGGGCTTCCTTTTCCGGGATAACGGCAAAAGACAGAATGCGGGATTATCTCATAGGCAGGCAAAGTTTTAAAGTTATACGTTCGGTCAGTATATGGTTATCGTGCTGGTTTCTTGGTCGTATGCGTAGTGGAAAGAACAACTGCGCTGCAGGATGCGCAGGGCGTGTTCGATGCCGTCCGAAATGCGGATCTTACCCATCGCTTCAATATCGGGCATACGGTCGAGCTTCACATCGAAACGCACGCCGTAACAGTGTTCGAACCGGTGGAGTATATCTGCAAAACTGCGGCCGCTCACCGAAATAAGGCCCTCGGCCCAGAGATATTCGTTGGGATCGTCCGACGTACGGAGCGACAGTTGCCCGCCGCTCAACTGCACTTTTTCGTGGGGTTTGAGCACGACCTGCTGCTGCGAGTCGGCAAGGGAACTCACCCGGACGCTGCCGCGCATGAGCGCCGTAGAGAATACATCGTGCCGCTCGTCAGCATTGACGTTGAAGCGCGTGCCGAGCACCTCAACCTTACAGGCGAACGTCTCAACCACGAACGGCCGGCGGGTGTCACGGCTGACATCGAACAGCGCCTCGCCCGAAAGCCGTACCTGCCGGGAATTTCCTGCGAAAAGCGACGGATATTCGATCTCGGCCCCCGAATTGAGCCACACATTGGTACCGTCCTGCAGCGTGAGATTGATGCGCTGTCCTTCGGGCGCAGCCACGCGGGTCATAAGATTCGCCCAGCTCCGCTCCTTATAGGAAACATATCCCCAACCGATGCCGACGGCCAATATAACGACGGCCGCCGCCTGTACGGCATACCTCGTTACACGGCGCCAATTCAGCAGACGGCCGCGCGCGGCCTTTTCCTCCGGAGCGAACAGCAGCAATGCATTGTACATTCCGCGTTCGCGGTCGAAGATACGCCGGTTTTCCTGATCGGCATCGAGCCACTCCATCAGACGCCGCTGTTCGTCGGAGGTGGCTTCGCCTTTATAAAAACGATATAAGGTCTCTTTTTCCATATTACGACACGCCCGTTCCGGGGCTTTACATTAATAAAGCACCCCGGCGGCCCGGTTTCCCGGAAAAAAGAGCATTTTTTTTGATTTTATCGCAGAATGCGCTCCAGAACGCCTGCGGCAAGCACCAGTGGCAGGTAATCACGCAGGACTTCGCGCAGTTTTCCGAGCGCTTTCTCAAGCTCGGTCTCCACACGGCGCTCGGTGATCCCGCACTCGGCCGCGATTTCGCGGTAGGACTTGCCGTGGATGCGCCGGGCCGTAAAAACCTGCCGCGTCAGTTCCGGCATTTCAGCCATGCAATCACGCACCAGTTTCTCGATCTCGCCGGCAAAAAGGTGTTGAGGATCACAAAGCTCCAGCGAGCGGATATTCTCGCTCACCACGCGACGCTGAAGGTCCCCCACTTCGTTGTGGACCCGCATCCGCACCTGCAGGGCCCGCAGGTAATTCAGGCATTTGTGGCGTATGGTCGTGAGGATATAGGCCGCGGCATTGCAGTCCGCATCGAGCCGGGAGCGGTTTTCCCAATAGTAGATGAAAGCATCCGTGACGACATCCTCGGCGATGAGCCGGTCCTGCACATATCCGACGGCAAAACTTTCGAAACGGGCTTTGTAGCGTTTATAAAGCTCGCCGAACTCGGCCTCCTTATGCAGGGGGGGGGTAATGACGTTGCGGTCTTTCATCGTGGGATTGCAAAATTCAATGGAGTAAAAATAGCTTATTATTTTCAGACTAGAAAACCCGGTTCCGAAAAAGTTGCCCCCAAGAATCTCCGCCGGCCCCCTCCCCGACTGGATAAAGCGGCACGGAAGGTTCCTGATTTCCGCCTGAAATCGCTGAATGGCATGCGTCCGTCCCCTTCCCCGTCCCACTCTTATATATATGATAACCGCTTCCGGTCCGTCCGGCGAAAAAAAGCTGCGGCGATCCGCAGTCAACTGCAAAATACCGGCTATAGGCCCGGATTCTGCCGATGAAAAAACGCTGCGGCCGGAATACCGGAGAAAACGATATGCGGATGCAGACGGAAGCCTACATCTGTAAAAAATTTGCGAACCGGAATAAAATAATTAAATTTGTAATTACCCTTATGCGATCTAAGGGCCGATCCATGACAAAAAAAAGTGCACAAATAGCGTTCGACGACGTTCTCCGGCAAGTCACCGAAGGGAACGAAGAGGCATTCCAGCAACTCTACCTGCACTATCACGACCGGCTTTTCCAGTTCGCACGCATGTATCTGCACCAGCAGCAGGCGGCCGAAGACGTCGTCGCCGATCTCTTTTTTCAACTGTGGAAAAGCCGCGGAATGCTCGGCGGCATCGAAAACTTCAATGCCTATATCTACCGCGCCGTGCGCAACAGTTGTACCAACTACCTGCTGAGCGGCTACCGGAACCGTATGTCCGGCTTTACACAGGTACAACTGCAGGTCAGCATCGATCCTGCGGTCCCGGCGGACGAGGCGGTTGACTTCCAACTGCTGAACAGCGCGCTGACCGACGCTGTGGAACAGCTCCCCGAACGCTGCCGCATCATCTTCAAGCTGGCCAAGGAGGACGGCATGAGCCACCGGGAGATCGCCGCGGCACTCGACATCTCCCCAAGCACCGTCGAAGGACAGCTGGCCATCGCCATGCGCCGTCTGAAGGCCGCCGCAGCCCCTTTCCTGAAAAAAATCTGAAAAAATCGCAAATCGGCTTAGTGGTTTCTCAGGTCCGTCTTGTCTTATTTGTAAACGGACAATAGACGGAACCCAATGACTGATTCGAAACATACGAACGACAACAATTCATTATTCACCCGTATTCAGGTAAAAAGTCCTTGTGCAGACGAGCGTTACAGCGCAGGGAATTCCCTCGCGCGCCTGATGACGCGCATCCACGCCGACGCAGTCAATAAGGCTCGGCCGGAGCGCAACTACACCAAAGCCTACCGCATCTGGCTGGCCGCGGCATCGCTCATGATCGTTTTCCTCACTTCCGGCTGGCTGGCGACCGCCCTGCGTCCCGCACCCGAAATGCTCATCCGCAACAACGCATGGGAAAAGGTGGAGAACCTGACGCTGGCCGACGGCACGCAGCTTACGCTCAACCGCGGCGCACAACTGATCTATCCCGAAAAATTCGCCGGCCGGACCCGCGAGATATTCCTGTCGGGAGAAGCCTATTTCGACGTGGCACACGACAAAAAACATCCTTTTATCGTTCGGGCCGGGGATCTGAAGATCAAGGTGCTGGGTACGAAATTCAATATCGAGGCCTACCCCGATTCGGAGACCATCACCACCACGCTGCTGGAGGGTTCCGTCGAAGTGGAGAGCCGGCTCAGCCGAGAGTGTATCCGCATGGTTCCCAGCCAGCAGCTCTCGTATGATATTCAGAGCGGCGAAATGAAACTCAGCACGATCTCCGACTCGAAAGAGCCCGTACGCTGGAAAGACAACGTCTGGGTGCTGCACCAGACGCCGTTCACACAAGTATGCCACCGGCTGGAACAGATGTTCAATGTCAAGATCGTGATTATGAACGACAAGTTCATCGGGAAGAAATTTACCGGAGAGTTCCGTTTCGGGGATTCGCTGGAATCGATCCTCGAAGTCATCCGAATAACCACACCGTTCACTTACGAACGCGAGGAGGATACGATCATCCTCAAATAAAAACCGAACCTACTGCAAACAACCTAAAACCCGAACCTGCCTATGAAATAAGCCTGTCATAAAAAAAACACGGGAACCTCTGCCGAAGTTCCCGCTCCCTTAATGAATCAAAAACAAACCCGGCGGGCCGCTACCCGCACGGATCTATCAATCCATCAATCAGTAAAGGTATGACAAATTTTGATAAGTTCAAGACTTATTGCCGAAAATTTTGCGTTCAGACCCGACTCGCTGTTCGCATCTGCCTGTCAATTACAGCAATAACAACTTTCGCCACACAAGCCGCCGCGCAGAATAATCCGCAGGAAATACGGCTCGACTTCAACGATGCGGCGTTGTCGCAGGTGCTGAAAAGCATCGAAACGCAAAGCCGCTACACCTTCTTCTACAACAACGACATCGACGTAACGCAGAGCGTTTCGGCGCACATCGCCAGCAGCGACATCAATTCGGTCGTCACGGCCGTCCTCAAGGGAACCGACATCGCCCATAGGATTACGGACAACCGAGTAGTCCTGTTCGTGGGGGGGGGTGACGCCGCAGACGATCAGGAGCGTTCGATCTCCGGCAAAATCACCGACGCGGCCGGGCTGCCGCTGGTCGGCGTGACGGTTCTGGTCACCGGCACTAATTTCGCCGCCGTGACCGACGTCAACGGCGGCTATACGGTCCGAGTTCCGGGCAGCGGAGCCGAAATCGTCTACTCCTATATCGGCTACCAGAGCCAGCAGCGGATCGTCGGTTCGCAGACGGTCATCAACCTTGCGCTGCAGGAAAGCACCGCAGAGATCGGCGCGGTCGTGGTAACGGCGCTCGGCATCAAGCGCGATCAGAAATCACTGACATACAACGTACAGCAGATTGCGGGCGACGACATCAGCATCGTCAAGGACGTAAGCGTGGTGAACAGTCTGGTCGGCAAGGTGGCCGGCGTGCGCATCAACCAGTCGTCGTCGGGTACCGGCGGTTCGACCCGCGTGGTAATGCGCGGCGCCAAATCGCTCTTCGGCGACAACAACGTGCTCTACGTACTCAACGGCATTCCGATGATGTCGCTCCGCTCGACCCAGTCGGACAACTATTACGAAGGTGCGGGCGTCGGCGACAGCGACGGCATTTCGAGCATCAATCCCGACGACATCGAGTCGCTGTCGGTGCTGACGGGTGCTTCGGCCGCAGCGCTCTACGGCAACCGCGGCGCCAACGGCGTGATCCTCATCACTACCAAGAAAGGCAGTGCGGACCACTCGACGCACGTCTCCTACTCCAACAACACGACCTTTTCGAATCCGTTCGTCACCCATCAGTTCCAGAACACCTACGGCCGTCAGTCGGGCGATTTCAAGAGCTGGGGCGAGAAGCTCGGCAAGCCCTCGTCGTACGACCCCAACGATTTCTTCCAGACGGGTTACAACACGCAGAACACCGTCAGCGTGGCATCGAGTTCGGAGCGCAGCCAGTCGTTCGTTTCGGCCGGTTCGGTCAATTCGCGCGGCATCATTCCCAACAACGAATATTCGCGTTACAACTTCACGATCCGCCACGGACGCGAGCTGGTCAAGGACAAACTCGAACTCGACACCGACTTCTTCTTCACCAAGAGCGAGTCGCAGAACGGCGTGGCGCAGGGACTCTACTACAATCCGCTGCTGCCCGTTTACCTCTTCCCGCCTTCGGAGAATTTCGAGCGTCTGAAGACCTACGAAATCTACGACTCAGGCCGCAACTTCGCCACGATGTATTGGCCCTACAGCAATACGGGACTCGACGCCCTGAGCCAGAACCCCTATTGGATCACCAACCGCAACATGTTCAACACCACGCAGAACCGCTATATCGTCAGCGGCTCGCTCAAGTGGAAGATCACCGACTGGATCAACCTTTCGGGCCGTATCCGCATGGACCATGCCGACACCGACTACGAGCGTAAACTCTACGCATCGACGCCGGGACTGTTCTGCCCGTCGAAAGGGCCCTACCGCGAGCAGAAGATGACCAATAACGCGCTCTACGCCGACGTACTGCTCAACATCGACAAACAGCTCAGCGACGATTTCCGCCTGACGGCCAACATCGGCGCCAGCCTCTACGACGAAAAATACGACATGATGGGACAGAGCGGCAACCTGCTGCGTCTTGCCAACTTCTTCCACGTCAGCAACATCAACATGTCGGACCCGACGACCGAAATGACCCGTGAACACATCCGCCAGCAGACGCAGGCCGTCTACGGATCGGTGCAGGTAGGCTTCCGGAATTTCGTTTACGTCGATGCGTCGGTCCGTTCGGACTGGTTCTCGACGCTGGCCGGCACGCCCTCCATGTCGTCGGTCTATCCTTCGGTCGGTGCATCGCTGATCCTCTCGGAGCTGATTCCGCAGAACAAGATCCTCAACTATTGGAAAATCCGCGGCTCGTACGCTGGCGTGGGCAATCCCCCGTCGCCCTACCTGACCTACACCTACATTCCGCTGGAGGACCAAAACATCAGCACCGACGGTTTCGCTGCCGCTTCGCACCTCAAGCCGGAGCTTACCAAATCGTTCGAGATCGGTACGGAGCTGCGCATGTTCAACAACAAGCTGAGTCTCGAATTCACCTACTACAACACCAACACCCACAACCAGCTCTTCAAGTACGAGATTCCCTCGTCGTCGGGTTACTCCTATGCCTACGCCAACGCCGGCAAGGTCAATAACCGCGGTATCGAGCTGAAAGCGGGCTTCAACCAGAACATCGGTCCCGTAAAATGGGAGACGACGCTGACCTACACGCGCAACCGCAACGAGATCAAGGAACTGCTCGACGAATATGTGACCGACCCCGTAACGGGCACCACGGTCAAGGCGCCGCAGGAATTCATCGTTTCGACGGCCGAGTCGTACCGCATGGTGCTGACCAAAGGCGGCACGATGGGCGACATCTACGCCACACACCTCAAGCAGGACCCCAACGGCTACATCTATGTGAACCCGATGACCAACGGCATCGAAATCGAGCCTAACTCCTATGTCAAGGTCGGTTCGATAGACCCCAAATACACGCTGGGATGGCATAACTCCTTCTCATGGAAGGGCTTGAACCTCGGATTTTTGATCGACGCCCGCGTCGGCGGCGTGGTCGTGTCGGGCACCGAGGCGATGATGGACCAGTACGGCGTATCGAAATCGACGGCCCGCGACCGCGACAACGGCGGCGCGATCGTCAACGGCGGACGCATGGACGCCAAGACGTTCTATTCGGTAGCCGCCAGCGGCACCACGGGCGTACTTTCGAACTACGTCTACAGCGCGACCAACGTCCGCCTGCGCGAACTGTCGCTGAGCTACACGCTCCCGGCACTGGCCCGCGAACGCCTGCGCATCACCCTTTCGCTCATTGCCAACAACGTGCTGATGCTCCACAACGAGGCGCCGTTCGATCCCGAACTGACCTCCAACACCGGGACGTACTATCAGGGCTTCGACTATTTCATGCCGCCGTCGCTGCGTTCATGGGGTTTCGGCGTAAAAGTTAATTTCTAAATCAGGAGAGACAGGTTATGAAAAAATTACGCAATACGATCGCTTGCGGAGTTGCGGCACTCGCACTCTTGGCAACGGGCCTGACTTCGTGTACGGGCGACTTCGACAATATCAACACCAGCAAAGACAAACCCACCCCCGAAGACGTGGACCGCGACAACGCATGGGCGGCGTTCATCCAAACCATGCAGCGTAACGTCTTCGCCGAGGGCGCCAACGCCTACCAGCTGGCCGACAACCTGCTGGGCGACAGCTATGCCGGATATTTCGGGCAGGCGCAGGACTGGGACAGCGGCAGCAACTCGACCTGCTACGCCTTTCCCACGGCCAAATGGAAGGACGAACCCTACAAGCAGGCCTACAACAACGTGATGAGTTCGTGGAACATCCTGCGCCAGAAGGTCGATTCCGCATCGGTGGTCTTCGCGCTGGGAGAGGTGGTCAAGGTGCAGGCCATGCACCGTGTGACCGACATCTACGGTCCGCTGCCCTACACCGCCTTCGGCAAAATGTCGAGCGGCCTGCCCTACGACTCGCAGGAGACCGTCTACCGCACCTTCATCAAGGAACTGGACCATGCGCTGAAAACGCTCAAGGCCGCATACGAAGCCGATTCGGGCGCGAAGCCCATCGCCGACTTCGACGTGGTGTTCGATTCGGATCTGGAAAAGTGGATCCGCTTCGCCAACTCGCTCAAGCTGCGTCTGGCCATGCGCGCACGCTTCGCCGCTCCCGGCGATGCCCAGACTTGGGCCGAGGAGGCCGTAAATTTCCAGTTCGGAGCCTACAACATCGGCGTGATGACCGACAATACCCACTCGGCCCAGCTGCTCACCCGCACGGGCATCGGCTTCTCGTACAAACACCCGCTCGAATACCTATGGGGCGAATATAACGAATGCCGCATGGGCGCAACCATGGAGAGCTACCTGTCGGGATACGGCGATCCGCGTCTGGAAAGCTACTTCTCGCCCGCCGAAAAGGACGGCGCCTACCACGGAATCCCCAACGGCATCATCTCCAACCCCAAGGACTACCAGTCGCTGGCCAGCTGTCCCAAAGTGGGCTTCACCTCGCCGCTGACATGGATGTGCGCCGCCGAAGTCTGCTTCCTGCGGGCCGAGGGTGCACTCCTCGGCTGGAACATGGGCGGCACGGCCGAAAACCTCTACAACGAAGGTATCCGCACGTCGTTCTCCCAGTGGGGCGCGCCGAACGCCGACAAATATCTGTCCGACAGCAAAAGCACTCCGGTGAAATATCCCGGCTTGGGACAGGTCGGCTCGATCGAGAGTCCGAGCAGCGTCACCGTCAAGTGGGCCGCCGACGGCCGTGAACTCGAACGCATCATGGTGCAGAAATGGATCGCACTCTACCCCGACGGACAGGAGGCGTGGAGCGAAATCCGCCGTACGGGTTACCCGAAGGTATTCCCCTCGCAGACCAACCGCAGCGGCGGCGTACTGCCCTCCGGCGCGACGATCCGCCGCGTGCCCCTGCCGCAGCAGGAGTACGACGGCAATGCCGAGCAGGTGGCCAAAGCCGTAAATGAATTCCTCGGCGGCAGCGACAACTGCGCACAGAAACTCTGGTGGGATGCCAAATAAATTACGAACCTCAAAAAGTCTGAAAACCATGAACAAACTCATAAAATTAGGATGTATCGCATTGGCAGGCACCCTGTTGTTCTCGTGTGAGACCGATCCCGAAAAACTGGAGATTGTCAAGCCCTACCCCAAGTCGGATCAATACTATGCAGATCTGCGCGACTATAAGAACAGCGACCACGAAATCGTCTTCGGCTGGTTCGGAAACTGGAGCGCCACGGGAGCCTCGGCGTCCAACTACATGAAATCCCTCCCCGACAGCATCGACATGGTCGGTCTGTGGGGCGGCTGGCAGACAATCACCGAAGCCCAGCGCAAAGATATGGAGGATTCCCAGCACAAGCGCGGTCTGAAAGTGATCGCCACTTCGCTTTTCGACGGATTCGAAATGGGCGTGGCGCCCGACGGCGCGACGGCGGCCACCGAAGAGGAGATGCTGGCCTATTGGGGCTGGGAAGGTCCCTACCGCTCATACGGCAACGACAACCTCACGGAAGGCAATATCGCGGCTATCCAGCGTTTTGCGCATGCTTTCTGCCAACGCATCATCGACAACGGATACGACGGACTGGATATCGACAACGAACCGAACATCGGCACCGGCAAGAAACCCTACGGCATATCGGGCTTCCCCAACCGCTACAAAGTCTTCATGGATGTCGTGGTCACCTATTTCGGCCGCACTTCGGGCACGGGACGCATACTGGCCATCGACGGCGAGCTGAACGCCAACATGCCCCGCGAATTCGGCAAGTGTTTCGACTACTTCATCTCGCAGGCGTACGGATGCAGCGGCGATTCGAATCTCGACGGACGTCTGCAGAGCTGTGCCAACTACTTCTCGGAGGTTCCGTTCAAGGACGTTGCCCGCAGGTTCATCGTCACCGAAAATTTCGAGAATATCACCTACCGCACCAACGGCGGCGCCAACTACAGAACCCGCGACGGCGAGTCGATGAAATCGGTGGCCGGCATGGCGCAGTGGCAGCCGATCATAGACGGAGAAAAGGTGATGAAAGGCGGCTGCGGAACCTATCATATGGAGTACGAATACCGCAATCCCGAACCTTACAAGTTCCTGATCGAGGCCATACAGATTCAGAACCCCGCCCGGAAGTAATCGTTTAACGGAAAAAAAGAAATTGCCATGAAACTGAAATATAGTTTATTCGCACTGATCGCATTGGCGGTCGCAGGCTGCCAGAAAGCCCCGGTTTACGACGATGTGGTCTACATCGCCGGAGCCGAAGGCGAAGTCCCCACCCTGTCGCTCACACTCGACGACCAGTTTCCCAAAGAGCTGAGCGTAAAGGTCTCGTCGTCGATCGTCGTCGGACACGATACCAAAGTCCGGCTCGTAACCGACCCTTCGAAAATCGAAGAGTACAACACGCAGTACGGTAAGAAGGGCGTAATGCTCCCCGAAACGAACTTCGTGCTCAAGAACACCGAACTGACCATTCCAGCAGGTTCGTTTTCCGCAGCCGAACCGCTCGTAGTGAGCGTAACCAAAGACGAAGGGCTTAAGGAGGGCGTCAGCTATGTCATTCCGCTGAGCATCGAGAGCGTGGACGGCGATCTGAAAGTCAAGGAGGGATTCCGGACGGTATTCGTCGAAATCGGCCGTATCATCATCGGCCCGGCTGCCGACTGTTCGGGCAGCACCTATTTCAAGGTCGATTTCGCCGAGGGCGAGCAGGACAAATACGACATCTACAACTTGGGCGAAGTCACTTACGAAGCCCGCATCAACCTGCAGCGCTGGGGCGGCTGGTGCAATACGGTGATGGGCCTCGAAGAGAACTTCTGCCTGCGTTTCGTACAGGACGACTTCAAAGGTCAGCTGCAGCTCTCCGGATGGGGCGGCACACTGATGGTTCCTACGGGCGGAATCGCCGTGAGCCTCAACAAGTGGACGCATGTGGCGGCCGTATTCGACGGTCCGAACAAGAAGGTGAGCATCTACATCGACGGCGTACTCGCCTGCTCGGCCGACACCAACAAGACTTCGCTGGACCTCACGCAGGTATATCAGGACGACTCGTTCCGCATCGCCAATTCGTGCAACGACGGCCGCCAGCTGAAGGGTTACATCAGCGAAGCCCGCGTATGGGCCAAGGCTCTCAACGGCAACGACCTGAAGAACAACATGTGCTATGTAGACCCGGCGACGGACGGCCTGCTGGCATACTGGCGCTTCAACGAAAAAGCCGACGGCAAAAAGGTGGAAGACGACCTGACCGGACACGGATACAAGGCAACCTACTCCAGCTCGGCCATGAAATGGGTAGACAACGTCCGCTGTCCCGAATGACGACCGACGTAATATGAACAACAAACAAGCTGCCTTTTCGGGCAGCTTGTTTATTTTTCCGATTTCCGGCTTCGGATTACTCGAAGCGGCCGCGCACCCGGAGGTCGCACAACGGACTGAGCGCATCGCTCACCAATAATTCGACGTGCGCGAAGTAATTCCCACACCCGGCCGTGCGGCCGTCCACGCGCAGCACAAAGGTTTTCGAGCCACCTGCCGCAATCTCTTCGCCCGCCGTAATCTGCCCCGTCACCCCTGCGGGATATTTCACCGCATGGATCCGCAGCGGCGAACCGCCCTTGTTTTCCAACGTAAACCGGCACTCGGCCGTGCCGTCGGCGGCGCACGTTCCGAAATCCAGCAACGATTCGGCAATTTCCGCCTGCGGACGTTTCCCGCGCGGCATTTCGCGCAATTCGGCCAAGTCACCGATACCGGTTCCGCGCACCACGACCGCCCCTTCGAGCCGCCGTCCGGAAACGGTCAGATAACACGAATCAACGAACGTTCCCCACACCTCGGCAGCAGACAAGTCACAGATGAAAGCGATCTCTCCCTCCGCACCGGGCGCCAGTACGGCAGGTGCTTCGGCCCGCAGAAAGGGAAGAGGTTCAGCGAATTCCGCCCTCAGCCGCACCTCGTACGGTGACGTATTGAGACAGCGCAACGTCAGACGCCGGTCATGACGCTGCTCCACCATGCGGAAGTTGACCTCCTTAACGCTAAGGCGGATTCCGCCGCCAAACTCCACGGGAAAGCGGTCGGCAGCCGTTTCGGGACGCGCCGCCACACTGCCGCGGATACGGAGCGGCATCATGCGGCTGCCGTCGGTATAGACGTATACCGCCTTGTCGAAAGCTCCCGGACGGTCCGCCGGATCGTAAGCGATCCCGATTTCGCCGCTGCCGCCGGGAAGGACCGGCGCCTGCGAAAAGGTCGGTTTCATACATCCGCAGGTCACGCCGACACGCTCGACGACGACGGGTTTCGTACCGCTGTTCGTGAAGCGGAACACATGCACGACAGGACCGCCCGTTTCGGGAATCGTCCCGAAATCCCACGTTTCATGGCCGAACGCCAAAGGCGGACGTGCCGCCGTATCGGGCCGGATCGTCTCCGCGGAGTGATTTCCGGCATTGGCAACGATATTGACATCGGCCGGAGTTCCACCCCGCTGCCGGCAGGCAACGGAGGTCAATAGACAAGCAATCAGCAGAAAAGTTCTAATCATAAAAACAGCCGGGAGCCGTTTTGCGCTCCAATCTTCAAAATTAGCAATTTTCCGCGTCAGACACAAGCATCCGGTCCGAATTGATCGCGCCGGGTGAGATCGAAATAGTCCGACAAGTTTTTTTCAGCCAAGGTGAGACCGTAAAACCGCCTATTCGTTCACGACCAGCAGCATCGTCAGCAAAGGCAGGTAATCCTTGAGTTTGACACGAAGGATTTTCAGACACTGCTGGATGCGGTAATCCACCGTTTTGGGCGATATTTCCAGCACGGCGGCGATTTCTTCATAGGTTTTGCGCTGGAAACGGCTCATTTCGAACGCTTCACGGTAGGAGGCCGGGAGGTCGGCCACGGCCGCCCGGATATTTTCGCGCAGTTCCTCGACGACGTCGAAGTCGGGGACTTCGAACTGCTCGCACATCTTATTGCGGATATTGCCCAGCACGCGCCGCTCGATGGACTCGTGCCCCAGATAGGTCAGGCAGTTATTGCGCACGGCGCCGAACAGATATTTGGGGAGCGAAGTGCTGATACACAATACCGTGCGGTTTTCCCACAGCCACAGCATCAGGTCCTGCACGATATTCTCGGCGGTCTCCTCCCGCTTGACATACATGCGGGCGTAGGTGCAGAGCGTCGGATAATAACGTACGAAAATCTCTTCATACGCCTTCATCTCACCGTCGACCAACCGGTTCAGCAAGCAGGTGTCGGATATCTTTTTCCGTTCGGGCATGATGCGAAATTAATAAAAATTCGGATTTAGATTCCCCGGAATAAAAAAAATTGAAATTTTGTGGTTTTCGTTTAGGAACTTTTGTTTTTGAATAGTCTGTAATATAAAAAGCAGAAAAAACATGAACACCCCGAACATAGAAAAACTCCTTGTCAGATATTACAACGACGAACTGCCGTTCGACCAGACGGCCCGCGTCGCGGCGTGGATCGCCGCCAGCGAGGAGAACCGCAAAATCGCCGAACAAATCTATTACATCTGTTTCGCCGCCGAAACGCAGGAGGCGAAAGCCGCCCTCGACACCGCCGGCGCACTGCGGAAGGTCAAAGGCCGCATCCGGGCCGAAAAATGGCGCCGGACACTCCGGCAGGTCGAGCGCGCGGCCGCCGTCATGCTGCTGCCCTTGGTCGGCCTGTCGGCCTATCTGCTGATGCAGGTGGGATACAAATACAACAGCATGGTCGAAATCCGCTCCACAACGGGTATGGTCAGCTCCGTCACCCTTCCCGACGACACGCGCGTATGGCTCAACTCCAACTCCTACCTGCGCTACCCCGCCAAATTCACCGGCAAGGAGCGCCGCGTGGTGCTCTACGGCGAAGGCTACTTCGACGTGACCAAAGACCCCGAACGCAAATTCGTGGTCGAAGCGCAATCGACCG
>ENA-UEYL01000302-UEYL01000302.1-human-gut-metagenome-genome-assembly--contig:-NODE-302-length-53734-cov-4.909965_pt1 | contig 53734 bp, 49 predicted proteins | sample MGYA00242941_ERZ507946 | MGnify/ENA primary metagenome ERZ507946 (study PRJEB26167, sample SAMN06115482) | human gut metagenome | host: Homo sapiens | place: China:Guizhou | collected 2015-03-11...
AACTCCCCGTCTTTCCGGCACTATTTCACACATGTGCTCTTACTCTGCCCTGGTATGACCATCATAGCCCCTTTGCTGAAAAATTGCAAGAGAAAAGATGCCTCAAATCCAAAAATCTGAGGCATCTTTTCTTGTACGCTTTATTCGGCAGAAGCAGCAGCCTTCGCAGCAGCGGCTTTTTCAGCCTGTGCCTTCTTGACCGCCTTATACTTCTCCTTCTCCTCCGCCGTGGCGATGGGAAGGATCGCATCCCGCGGGCAGACCTTGGTGCACATCTTGCAGCCGATGCACTTATCGTAGTCCACAACCGCCACGCCGTTCACCACATGAATGGCGTCCTTTCTGCACTCCTTCTCGCACAGGCCGCAGCCGATGCAGGAACTGGAGCACACGCTCATGGCGGCCTTGCCCTTGTCCAGATTGGCACAGGCCACCCGCACCTTCTTCTCAGAGGCGGGCGCCAAATCAATCAGGTGCCGGGGACAGGCCTTGATGCAGGCCATACAGGCGGCGCACTTGTCTGGGTCCACTACGGCGGCGCCATTCGGGCCGATGGACATGGCACCGAACTGGCAGGCGTTTACGCAAGAGCCAAAGCCCAGGCAGCCGAACTGGCATTCCAAAGGACCGCCAGCCACCTTGGTGGCGGAGATGCAGTCCTTCACGCCCACATAATCATAGCGCTTCTTGGCGTTGATGCCGCCGTTGCAACGGACAAAGGCCACCTGGCGCTCCCCGGTGGGAGCAGACTGTCCCATGATCTCTGCAATCGCAGCGGCGTTCTCCGCGCCGGCGGGGGCGCAGGCGTTCACCGGAGCCTCGCCCGCCAGAATCGCGGCGGCGCAGCCGGCACAGCCAGGGTAGCCGCAGCCGCCGCAGTTAGCGCCTGCCAGGTGGCTGAGAATGGCCTCTTCCCGGGGGTCTTTTTTCACCTCAAACACCTTGGATGCGACAGCCAGAACCAGGCCGAACAGCGCGCCCAGAACACCCAGCACAAGAATCGCATATACAATATTCATGACATCCATTTCGGCGCCTCCTTACCAGACTTTCAGGCCGGAGAAGCCCATGAATGCCAGGGCCATGAGACCGGCGGTGATCAGAGCGATGGGGAAACCGTCCCAGCACTTGGGGTAGTCCGCGAACACCAGCCGCTCCCGGATGCTGGCAAAGAGCACGATGGCCAGCAGGAAGCCCAGGCCGCCGGTGATGCCGTAGACCACGGAGGAAATGAAGTTGTAGTTGTTCTGCACGTTCAGCAGCACCACGCCCAGCACGGCGCAGTTGGTGGTGATCAGGGGCAGATACACACCCAGAGCGGTGTACAGGGAGGGCATGGACTTCTGCAGGAACATCTCGATGAACTGCACCAGAGACGCGATGACCAGAATAAAGGCCACAGTCTGCATGTAGCCCAGGCCCAGGGGGATCAGCACGTAGTTGTTCACCAGGAAGCACACGGCGGAGGCCAGGCCCATGACGAAGGTCACGGCGATGCCCATGCCCACAGCGGTGTCAACCTTCTTGGACACGCCCAGGAAGGGGCAGATGCCCAGGAACTGGGAGAAGATAAAGTTATTCGCCAGGATGGCGCCCAGCATAATTGCCAGGAGTTGATAGATCTGATCCATTATTTGCTCTCCTCCTTATTCTTCTTGGGTCTGGACAGGGCCCACTGCATGGCAGCGATCAGGCAGCCCAGCACCAGGAAGCCGCCCACAGGCAGGGTGAGCATGCCGGCGGGGAACTGGCTGGGAATGATCTGAATGCCCTTGGCATCGGGACCCAGGATGCCGCCGCCGAAGGTGCCGGCGCCCAGCAGCTCGCGGATGATGCACATGATCAGCAGCACCACGGTGTAGCCGATGCCCTGGAAGATGCCGTCAAAGAAGGAGGCAACCACGCCGTTCTTGTAGGAGAAGGACTCCGCACGGCCCAGGATGATGCAGTTGACGACGATCAGGGGAATGAACACGCCCAGAGAGGACGCCAGATCCGGCACAAAGGCCTGAATCAGCAGATCCACGCAGGTCACGAAGCCGGCGATCACCACGATGAACATGGCGATACGGATTTTGTTGGGGATGATCTTGCGAATGGCGGCGATGATGACGTTGGACAGGGTCAGAATCACGATAACCGCGACGCCCATGCCCAGGCCGTTGAAGAAGGAGGTGGTGATGGCCATGGTAGAGCACATACCCAGCACCTGCACCAGAACGGGGTTCTGGGTCAGGAGGCCCTCCATAAACTGTTTTTTCAGATTCATAAACTCACGTCCTCCCTTCTCAGCCCATCACGGCGTCCACAGCCAGAGCCGCGTTGACGCCGGTGGTGACGCCCTTGGTGGAGACGGTGGCGCCGGTGATGGCAACCACGTTGCTGCCCACGGTCAGGGTGCCGTCCGCAGCGCTCTTGCCGATAAACTGATCCAGAACGCCGACGCCGCTGGACAGAGGCTCGTTGCCGGTAACCTTGGTGCCGATACCGGCCGTTTCGGAGCTGTCAACCACGGACACGCCGGTCACGATGCCGTCGGCATCCAGGCCCACCATCATCTCGATGTTGCCCTGGGAACCGGAAGCCACGACCTTGAATGCATAGCCGGCAGGCTCGCCGCCCACCTGCACCTCATAAGCCTCCGTGAGCGTACCGCCGGCGCTCAGCGCGGCAGAAGTCATCTCATCGGTGAGCTCCAGTGCATCGGAGAAAGTGCTGTTATCGGGATCAGCCACAACAGCCTTCATGGCGGTCTCGGTCTTTTCCTTGTTGATTGCGGCGATATTGGGCGCGGTCACCATGTTGACGGCACCCAGCAGACCTGCGACGATCACACAGGTGACAAACAGGGTCACGGTCAGCTTGATGATGTACTTGGGGTCCATATCGACCTTTTCCTTGGTTTTCACTTCGTTGCTCATTTCGCAGCCGCCTCCTTTTTATCGGATTTCACGACGCCAAAACGAGTGGGCTTGGTATACTTGTCGATCAGGGCCACGCAGAGGTTCATCACCATGATGGAGTAGCAAACACCCTCGTTATAGGAGCCAAAGTAACGGATCAGGATGGTGAAGAGGCCGCAGCCAATGCCGAAGATCAGCTGGCCCTTCTTGGTAACGGGAGAAGTGGCATAGTCGGTCGCCATGAAGAAGGCGCCCAGCATCAATCCGCCGCCGAAGATGCTGTAGAGCATCCAGTCCAGACCGCTGCCGGCCTTGGGGAACAGGAAGCTCAGCACGGCCACGGTGGCAATGTAGCCCACGGGGGTCTGCCAGTTGATGACCTTGCGGACGATCAGATAGATGCCGCCGATGAGCAGCATCAGCACGGAGATCTCGCCCAGGGAGCCGCCGATCTTGCCCAGGAACATATCGTTGATGGAATAGGTGCTCATCAGGGTCTCCATATCGCCGGTCTTCATGTAGGCCAGCGGGGTGGCGGCCGTCACAACGTCGGCAGTGGAGCCGAACAGAGGAGCGGTCTCGCCGGGAGCGATCCACTTGGTCATCTCACCGGCATAGCTGCCCAGCAGGAATGCACGGCCGGCCAGGGCAGGGTTGACAAAGTTCTTGCCGATGCCGCCGAAGAGCTGCTTGACCACCACGATGGCGAAGAAGTCACCGATGAGGATCATCCAGTAGGGCGTGGTCACGGGGCAGACAAACGCCAGCAGCATACCGGTTACCACAGCGCTCAGATCACCCACAGACTGGGGCTTCTTCATCAGGGTACGATACAGCCACTCCCAGAACATGCACCCGATCACGGACACCACGGTCAGCGTCAGGGCCTTGATGCCGAACATGACCACGGCCCAGATCAGAGCGGGCAGCATGGCGATGATGACATCGAGCATGATGGAACGGGTGGTTTCAGAGCCACGGATATGGGGTGAAGAAGTGGCAATCAGTTTGAGATTTTTATAGTCCGTCATTTGTTTGCGGCCTCCTTCTTCTCTTCGGCAGCCTTCTTGGCCTCAGCGGCAGCCCGGTCGGCGGCCATCTTGTCCTTGAGCTTCTGCTTGCCGGTTTTGAACATATGGGTCAGATGCACCCGGGCGGGGCAGACGTACGCGCAGGCGCCGCACTCCATGCAGTCCATAATATGGGCGTCATTGAGCTCATCCAGCATGTTCTTGGAGGCGTACTGATACATAAACAGGGGTTCGAGGTGCATGGGGCATGCGGCCACGCACTTGCCGCAGCGGATGCACTGGGGATGCTCCACGGTCTGCTCCTCGTTCTCGCAGAACGCCAGCACCGCACCGGTGCCCTTACCCACGGAAACATCCGCAGTGTACTGAGCCATGCCCATCATGGGGCCGCCGGCAATCAGCTTGTAGGTCTTGTCGTTGAGACCGCCGCAGGCGTCAAACAGGCAGGAGAACGGCGTGCCGATGGGGCACTCCAGGTTCTTGGGCTCCACCACACCGGAACCGGAAACCGTGACGATCTTGTTCACCACGGGCATACCCTGGGTGATGGCGCGGAAAATGGCACAGGTGGTGTTGATGTTGAACACCGCGCAGCCGATGGCGGCGGGCAGTCCTCCGGGAGGAACCTGCTTGCCGGTGATGGCCTGGCAGAGCTGCTTCTCACCGCCCTGGGGGTAACGGCAGCGCAGGGGCTCCACCACAACGGGAGCCTTCTTCTCGGCAATGACCTTGTTCATGGCGTCAATGCCGTTTTGCTTGTTGTCCTCCACGCCGATGACGACCTTGTCCACGCCGAACATCTTGGCCAGATATGTAGCACCGCCGATGATCTCCTCGGGACGCTCCAGCATGGTGCGGTGGTCGCCGGTGATATAAGGTTCGCACTCGGCGCCGTTGATGATCACGGTGTCCACTTTTCCAATGGCACTGGAGATCTTGGCATGGGTGGGGAACGTAGCGCCGCCCATACCCACGATACCGGCATTCTTGATGGCTTCCACCATCTCTTCCGCCGTCAGCGCGTCGGGATCAGCCGGAGCCTTCACCTCTTCGCTCAGCTCGTTCTGGAAGTCATTTTCGATGACCACGGACATCATGTTGCCGCCCATGGAATAGGGCCGGGGCTCCACCACTTTCACCGTGCCGGAAACGCTGGCATGGATCGGGGCGCCCAAGCCATGGAACTCGCCGATCTTCTGGCCCACCTTCACGTGGTCCCCGGCCTTCACCAGGGGCGTGCAGGGTGCGCCAAAGTGCATCGACATGGGGATGACCACCTCCGCCGGCGGTGCCAGCTGCTCGATGGCCTTTTCATTCGTCGCGGCTTTCATGTCATTGGGATGAACGCCGCCAAAGAAAGCTTGTGCCATTGTCTTCTTCACCTCATTTTTACTCCTGATAGTGAGCCAGGCACGGTGAAACCCCCATCCACCGGCGGGATGGGGTTGACTGTCCTGGTGATACTACCACATACTGCGCTCCATTCTACACCAAAGTTCAAAAAATGTCCAGACTGTGAACAACAGTTTTTATGGAAATTCCCCCTTTTCTTGGCGTTTCTTTTATTTTTTTGGTCATTTTCACCGTTTTCCCGAAAAACGTCTCTGCCAGCAGCAGGTTCTCTTGTCAATTCTGCCGAAACATGCTATACTGGAACTGCTTTTTTCGGCCGTTGACGCCGGCATATTCTTTTCCTTGCGAGGTTATTTTCTATGCATTCACAGTTTTATCGCCTGGCGGAGCTCAAACGGGACCTGCGCCGCAGGCTCCGCGATGCCCAGGTTTCTCCCCGGGCCATGACTGCCCTCTACACCGGGCTGCTGCTGGTTTTGGATCTCGTCATCCTTCTGGGCAGCGGCTATGGCGTGCTGTCCATGTTTATCCGGATTCTCTGCTGGCTGATCTCCATGGTACTGGGCGCAGGCTTCGTCCTCTACTGCATGGCAATCCGCCGGGGGGAGCGCAGCGAATACCTGACGCTTTTTGACGGCTTCTCCTTTGCCGGACGGCTGATCGCCCTGAATCTGCTCATCAGCCTGCTGATTGTGCTCTGGTCCATGCTGTTTGTCATCCCCGGCATCATTGCCATTTACCGGTATCGCTTTGCCCTCTTCTATTTCTATGAAAATCCGGACATCGGTATTCTGGAGGCCATCACCCTCAGCCGCCAGCAGACCCAGGGCCGCAAGTGGCAGCTGTTTTGTCTGGACCTGAGTTTTCTGGGCTGGACCCTACTGGCTTCTGTGCCCACCCTGATTCAGAACTTCCTCTATTACTCCGCAGCCTTCCGGATGCTTTCCGATTACCTGTCCTCCCCCTCCGGCGTTTTGATGATGCCCGACGCCTCGGTGCTGCTCCTGCCGGGTTGGGCCTGGACCCTCATCACCGGCGCATGGATTGTGGTGGTAGCCATGTTCTACCTGCCCCATTACTATTGCGCCCAGCTGACGTTGTTCGAAGAGGCCAAATCCGCCTCCTCTTTCCGCCAGAGCCCCGACGGGCTGGGCGGACTGTAAGGCAGGCCGGCCATTCCTCCTTATTTGATGGTTCTGACTCCATACTGCATGAAAAAAACCGTCCGGCGTGGATCTCCCATGCCGGACGGCTTTTTTGTTTCAAAATGTTTTTCACAGCCGTGGAAACACCCTGCGGACATAACCGCTGCGCCGCAGCGCCAGACACAGCAGTGTGGACGCTGCCGCACCGAAGGCGCCCTGGACGATGTTTCCCGGCACTCCCGTCATCCCCACAGCCAGACTGCCGGAGAGGAACCCGTCATACAGGGCATAGCCCGCCACCATCACCATCTCCGCGATCACGGCGCACGCCGCTGTCCAGATCCCGGCCCGCTCCCGCGCCCACCGGTATCCCAGCGCCGCCAGCAGTCCCATCAAAGCCTTGATGACCAGAGTAGCCGGCACATAGGCCGCGTAGCCCGCCAGCAGATCTGCCAGGGCCGGACCGATTCCGCCGGCCAGCGCGCCCCATGCCGGGCCCAGCAGGTAAGCCCCCAGCAGCACCACCGCATCTCCCAGATTCAAGTATCCGCCGGTGGGCGAGGGAATCCGCAGCACCATGGTGGCCGCACAGCCCAGGGCTGCCAGAGCTCCCGCCTGTACCAGCATCCGGGTCCGGTCCTGTACATCGGCCCGCGCCGCCTCCCTGATCTTTTCCATCTCCGTCTCCTCCTTGTCAATGGGTTCTGGTTGCCATGATACTGCATCTGTGGTATGATTGAAATACCCACTTTTTGATTTTTTTATCAGTCCAGATGGAGGGATTCCATGCTGACCTATGATCTGACACAACAGCCGGGCATTCCCCTTTACGAAGCCCTCTACCGCTGCATCCGGCAGGACATTCTCACCGGCACGCTGCCGCCGCAGACGCGCCTGCCCTCCAAGCGGGCCCTGGCCGAGCATCTGCACCTGTCCGTCATCACCGTGGAGAGCGCATACCGCCAGCTGGAGGCCGAGGGCTACCTGATCACCCGGCCCCGCCGGGGGTTCTTCGTCTGTCCGGTGGAGCGCATTCCCCCGGCTGCGCCGCAAGCGGCTCCGGCGCTCCCGCTGCCCCCGGAGCCCGTCTGGCAGCTGGATCTGACTGCCAACCGGGTGGATGGCTCCCGCTTCCCCGCCGGAATCTGGGCCCGGCTCACCCGGCAGGTCCTCTCGGAAGGAGACGCCTTCTTCTCCCCCACCCCCAGCCAGGGGCTGCCCGCCCTGCGGCAGGCCATCGCCCAGGATCTGCGGGATTTTCGCGGCATGTCCGTATCCCCGGAGCAAATTGTCGTGGGCGCGGGAGCGGAATACCTCTACCTCCTGCTGGCCCAGCTGCTGGGCGGCAGCGCCCCCTTTGCCGTGGAAGACCCGGGATATCCCAAAATCCGGAAGGTGTACACCCGGTGCGGGGTGGACTGCCGTCCGGTCCCCCTGGACCCGCAGGGGGTGGACCCGGCCGCCCTGGCCGCTTCCGGCGCCGGGGTACTCCATCTCTCCCCCTCCCACCACTATCCCACCGGCATCATCACCCCCATCGCCCGGCGGCAGGCTTTGCTGCGGTGGGCGGAAGACCCCGGCGGCATCATCATCGAGGATGACTATGACAGCGAATTCCGCTTCACCGGCCGCCCCCTGCCCACGCTGCAGAGCATCGACCACCGGGAGCGGGTGATCTATCTCAACACCTTCTCCCAGACCATTTCTCCGGCTTTGCGGGTGGGCTTCATGGTACTGCCGCCCCGGATGCTCACGCGCTACCGTCAGGAAATGGACGTCTACGCCTGCACGGTTCCCGCCCTGGAGCAGCATGTCCTGGCGCGGTTTCTCTCCAGCGGCGCCTATGAGCAGCACCTCTCCCGGATGCGCAAGGAATACCGCCAGCGGCGCGCCGCCGTCCTGGAGGCATTCCGCACCAGCCCCTTCGCCGGGCGCATCACCATCTTTGAGCAGGGCGCGGGACTGCACTTCCTGCTGCGGCTGGACACCCGGCAGTCGGACGCGGAGTTGGACCGCCGGGCCCGGGCCATGGGAGTCAAGCTGGGCTTTCTCGCCTCTTATGCCGCGATCCCCCGGCCGGAATACGCCCACACGCTGGTCATCAACTACGCGGGACTGACGCCTCAGGCCCTGCCGGAGGCCATGGAGCGGCTGAGCGCCGTCTTTTCCCAATGGCTCTGATCTGCCGGGCCGCACCGGGCTCGTCCTATTCCATGCAGGCCGCTTATTTTGACGAGGCGGGCAATGTAATCCCAAGCACCTGACTGCAAAGCCGGAGCGGAGAGATCCTATTGGAATCTCTCCGCTCCGGCTTTCCTTGTGTTGTTCTTTATCCCAGGTGCTTGTCCAGCACACCCCGGAACACGGCGGCGGGCATGGCGCCCACCTTGCGCTCCACTTCCTTGCCGTTTTTCAGGAAGACCACCGTGGGGATGGTCATGACGCCGAACCGGCGGGCCAGATCCGGCTCTTCGTCCACATTGACCTTGCCTACCAGGACCTTGCCGTCAAACTCCTGAGCCAGCTCCTCAATCACGGGAGAGAGCATCTTGCAGGGGCCGCACCACTCAGCCCAAAAATCCACCATTGCCAGGGGAGCCGCTTCCACGGCGGCGTCAAACTCTGCGGTTTTGAAATGCTGCATTGCCATATTTGATCCTACCTTTCTTTTGTCTGTACCAAGTCACCGATTGATTCTGAAACTTATTTTATATTGATGATTTTGCCGCCTGCTCTTTCCGAATGATCGCAGCGGCATAGGCCGCGGCACTCTGGCCCGCCACCAGACCCTCGCCGGTGGCCTTGGACACCTGGAGCGGTCCGCCGGTGCAGTCCCCGGCGGCAAAGACGCCGGGAAGATTGGTGGCCATGCGCCGGTCCACTGTTACGTATCCGTTTTCCACAGCCAGCCCCGGAAACAGCTCCGTGGGTGCCATGGTGGGCCGGAGAATGAACACACCGGCCACAGCTGCCGTCTTGCCGTCACAGGTAATTTCCTCTACCTGGCTGCCGCCCCGGATCGTGCAGGACGCCGGGCGGTCGAAATATGTCACGGAGCAGCCGATTCCCTCCAGGAACTCCGCCTCATGCCGGGCGGTGGGCGTATACCCCAGTACTGCCACGGGCTTGCCGCGGTAGAGCATGCCATCACAGGTGGCACAGTAGCTCACGCCCCGGCCCAAAAACTCCGTCTCACCGGGAAATTTCTTTCCCCGGTTCACGCCCGCCGCCAAAACCAGCGCCCGGGCATGTTCCATATCCGTGCCGATGCTGAGATACCACGTGTCCTCCATGGGCATGGCACTGAGAACCTTGCCGGTGCGGAACTCCACGCCGGCCGCCTCGGCGTGGCGGCGCAGCTGTTCCAGCAGCTCCGCGCCGGAAACACCGGGCATTCCCAAATAGTTGTCCACCCGTTCGGCCTTCCAAAGGGGATTTTCCTCCGGCGGATTTGTCACCACCAGCACGCTGCGGCCTCTGGCCCGCACATTGAGCGCTGCCGACAGTCCTGCCGGACCGCCGCCGATCACCATCACATCATAGGACATAGCGTTCCGCCTCCTCCCCCATCAATGCCGCCACCAGCTGCGCCAGCTCACCGGTGGATGCATGATAGTATACCTCGTTGCCCGAACGCACCGGAATCACTGCGCCCGCTGCCCGCAGCCGCTGCAGATGCTGAGAAATACACGACTGGGACATGCCGGTGCTCTTTTCAATGCACCCGACGTTCCGGCACCCCATCGTCAACAGGCTGTGCACAATCTGCAGCCGCACCGGATGGGCCAGCGCCTTCAAAAAGGCTGCCCGCTCCTGATAGTCTATGCAGTTTTCCATGCGTTTCACCACCTTGGGATTTATGGTATTAGAATATCATGATATTCTAACCGGCGAAGTCGTTTTTGCAACAGGGCTAAAATTTCCGGCCTCGGTTGCTTTTGGCCCCGGAGTCTGCTACACTAAAAACGCAAATGGGAGTCGGCGGATGGCCGCCGGCTCCCTATCTGAAAAGCGGCGGCGCCGTACCCGTGGGGGCGGACGCTGCGCGGGGCTGCTGAACGGAGGCGCCCTGGCCGCTTGCACCATTCTATGCGCCGCCGGCTCCGGCAGCTACCGGCCGTCCGGAGGCTGTCCCGCTCCAAAGCGGGCCGGCAGAACAAAAAGGGAGGGTATTTCATGATTAAGATTGCACCATCCATCCTCTCCGCCGATTTTGCAAATCTGGAGCGGGACATTGGCCGCATTTCCACCGCTGATTATGTCCATGTGGACGTGATGGACGGGGTGTTTGTCCCCAACATCACCATCGGCATTCCCGTGGTCCGCTGCATCCGTCCCACCACCGCATTGCCTCTGGACGTCCATCTGATGATTGTAAAACCCGAGCGGTATGTGGAGCAGTTCTGCGACGCCGGAGCGGATCTTGTAACCGTTCACGTGGAGTCCGATACCCAGGAGGGTATTCAGAGCGCCATCGACAAGATCCACGCCAAGGGCAAGCGGGCAGGCATTGTCCTCAAGCCCGCCACGCCCGCGCAGGCCGCGGAGCCGTTTTTGGAGCAGGTGGAGATGATTCTCGTTATGACCGTGGAACCGGGCTTCGGCGGTCAGAAGTTCATGGCCGACCAGATGGACAAGGTCCGCACCCTGCGGGAGTGGATCGACCGGCGCAACCCCGGCTGCGAGCTGGAGGTGGACGGCGGCGTGGACCCCGAGACGTGCAAGGTCTGCATTGCGGCCGGTGCCAATGTTCTGGTGGCAGGCAGTGCTGTCTACAAGGCTGCCGACATTCCTGCCCGGATCGCGCAGCTGCGGGGGTGAGAGCATGCAGACTCTGACTCTCCCTCCCCGGCAGTCTTTGGGACTGTATCCCACGCCCCTTCAGCATCTGGATACCATCAGCGCCCGGTACGGCCGGGACATCTGGATCAAGCGGGACGACCTGTGCGGCGTGGCGCTGGGCGGCAACAAGGTGCGCAAGCTGGAATTTCTCCTGGCCCAGGCCAAGGCCCAGGGCTGCGACACGGTGATTACCACCGGCGGCGCCCAGTCCAATCACGCCATGCTCACCGCCGCCTGCGCGGCCCGGCTGGGCATGCAGGCCGTTTTGCTGCTCAAGGCCCGGGGCGTCATGGAGCGACGGGGCAACCTGGTGCTGGATGATCTCTACGGTGCCCGGGTCCGCTTTGTGGATACAGACTCCTATGACGACATTCACGCCCAGGCCCGGCAGCTGAGCCTGGACCTGGAAAAGCAGGGACACCGGGCCTTCTGGATTCCCCTGGGCGGTTCCACACCGCTGGGCTCTCTGGGATATGTGGAGTGCGTCCGGGAACTGGCTGCTCAGGCGCAGGCGCTGGGCTTCCGGCCGGGCCATCTGGTATGCGCCACCGGCTCCGGCGGCACGGCGGCAGGACTGTTCCTGGGCGCATCCCAATTTCTGCCCGGTACCCAGGTCCACGCCGTGTGCGTAGACCACGGCCCCTTCCGGGAGACGATCCTGGATCTGGCCGCACAGGCAGCAGACCTGCTGGGCTGTCCGGCGCCGGATCCCGCCGCTCTCACGGTGGAATCCCATGTAGGCCCCGGCTATGCCGTCCCCGCGCCGGAGGACTCTCCCCGTATCCGGGAGCTGGCCCAGGCCGAGGGCATGCTGCTGGACCCGGTGTACACCGGCAAGGCCTGGTCCGGTATGCTGGATCTTCTGGAGCAGGGCGCCTTTGATGACCGGGGCGACCTGGTCTTCCTCCACACCGGCGGCGCGGCGGCTCTGTTCGCCATGGATCTGGCCTGACGGTCATCCGCAAGACCCTTTGGAAGGAGCTTTACCATCATGGAATACTTTCCCGCACCGCTGGAAAAGCTGGTGGAACAGTTTGCCCGGCTGCCGGGTATCGGCGGCAAGTCCGCCCAGCGTCTGGCCTTTCACATTCTGGACCTGCCGGAGAGCGAAGCGCAGGAGTTTGCCCAGGCCATTCTGGACGCCAAGCACAATGTGACCTGCTGCCCCGAGTGCCAAAACTTCACTGCCGGAGGACTGTGCCCCATCTGCGCCTCCCCCAAGCGGGACGCCAGCACCATCTGCGTGGTGGCGGATCCCCGGGATGTGGCCGCTCTCGAGCGCAGCCGGGAGTACAACGGCCGCTATCACGTGCTCCACGGCGTCATCTCCCCCATGAACCATGTGGGCCCGGATGATCTGGCCATCAGGCCACTGCTGGAGCGGGTGAGCAAAGGGGATGTGAAGGAGGTCATCATGGCCACCAACCCCGACACGGAGGGCGAGGCCACCGCCATGTACCTGTCCCGCCTGCTCAAGCCCTTTGACGTCCGGGTCACCCGTCTGGCCTACGGCATCCCCGTGGGCGGTCATCTGGAGTTCGCCGACGACGCCACCTTGATGCGCGCCCTGGAAGGACGCCGGGAAATCTGAATAGCAGTGCCCCCGGTCCGATGGGCCGGGGGCGCTTGCACATTTCAAACGCACATGGTATGCTGATTTTAAAGATTCTGCTTGGTTTGAGGAGGTACCCTGATGAAGCGCAGTCCATCCCGCAAATCCGCCCTGGCGTTTGCCGCCGCCATGCTGGCGGCAGCCTGCCTTCTCTTCCTTTTCGATCTGCGCACCTATCCCGTCCAACCGGACCTCTCCAATCTGACGACCTGCATGGCAGACCGTTACCGTCAGGGCTTCCACTTCGATCCCTCGTATGAACCCAGGATCGAACTGTATGACACTCTGACCCTCGGCCGGGAAACCCTGGTTCTGTTTGACGTGGAGGGTTCTCTGGGCCGTGCCGTGCTGGAGGAAAACATGCTGGGCTGGTACAAGATCCAAGCGTTCGGATACGGCGGCGGCAGCTTCCGGTACGGCAGCCGGGAATCCGACGGAACGCAATACCTGGTGTTCGGCGGCCGAAATCCTCTCCAGGAAATCGCCGGAGCCGACTTCCGAATTGATGGCAGGGTCTATCACCTGGACATTCCCCCCGCCCCGTTTCTGGTCTGCACGCCGGTCCGCGATTCCGGCTGGGACGGAACCGTGGACCTCGATCAGCTCACGCTCTACGACAGCCAGGGCGCGGATATCACAGACCGCTATGATCTCAGCGGCGGCGGTATTTAAAGGTTTCTGAAAAACTCAAGAGCGGGGACGCACTATGGTGCGTCCCCGCTCTTTTGCAATGCCTTACATGAGGTTATAGAGGATCTTGGCCATCTGGCCGCGGGTGATGTTGTTGTTGGGCTTGAAGGTTCCGTCGGTGTAGCCGCCGATGATCCCCTGGGCCGCCATGGTCTGGATATAGTAGGTGGCATAGGCGGGGATGGAGGCGCTGTCGGTAAAGGTCAGCGCCGTGGTGGCATAGCCCTTCTCCTGGGTGCGGCCGATCATGGTCGCAGCCTGGGCCCGGGTGAGGCTGCTGTTGGGATTGAAATAGATCCGCCCGTCAGCCCCGGTGGAACCGTTGATGATCCCCTCGGTGTACAGCGCCCGAATGGCGGGCACGGCATACTCGGGAATGGAGGCGTTGTCCGCAAAGGGCAGCGTCACGTCAGCATACTGGCTTTCATCCAGTCCCAGGTACCGGTAGAGCATCACAGCGAACTGGGCCCGGGTGATATTCTGATTGGGCCGGAAGGTCCCGTCGTCATAGCCGGTGGTCACGCCGGAATTATACAGGAAGTCCACATAGGTGGCGCCCCAGTAATCGGAGATGTCGGTAAACTTGTGCTCCACGCCGGCAGGCTCCACATCCACGGAGGCCCGGCCGATGTTGCCGGAGCCGTCCCGGGCGGTGATGGTCAGACGCATGGCCTCGTGGGTCTCTCCGCTCACCGGCAGCTGCACGGTCACCTTGCCGGTAGCAGCATCATAGGAGAAGTCCTGCGCCGTTCCCTTATAGGTGCCGCCGCTGAGGGTCACGGAGATGGCGCTCTTGGCCAGAACGCCGTCCACCGCATCCGATACCGTCGCGCTCACCTGCCAGGAAGCGGAATCCAAAGAGGCGCTGATCTGCGGCACTTCGTTATCCACAATGCCGTTGTAGGAGGCCACAATCTGATCGATATAGATGGTGCCGGTCCGGGCGGTAGCGGGATATTCCGTAATGATGTTGCCCATGCCGTCGTCATAGACATTGGCGCCGGTGGTGCTGACCTGGAAGCCCTGGATCACGAAGTTCTGCGTCGGCAGCGTCACGCTCACCTGCTTCCAGCCGGTGAAGTCCAGGGTCGTGATGGGCAGGGTGAGGCTGCTCTGGGTGTCGTCTCCATACAGGAAGGAGAGCACGTTGCCGGAACCGTCGCCATAGACCCACAGGTTCAGGCTGGTATACGGCACGGAGATGCCCGAAGTCGTGCCCCAGGTTCTCCACTCGGCGATGCAGCCCAGCTCCTCGGTGAGGGTGTAATCCAGCTTGGCGGCACTCTTTCCGTAGCGGACGAAGTCGCCTCCGGTGACACGGCTGTACGCCATGTTCGTCCCGGCGCCGTCGGTGAGGATGGTGCTTTCCTCCTCAAAGTCCTCCACCGTATCCAGAGCCATCTTGGAGACCGTCACCTGGATCACGGCGGACTTTCCGCCGGCGGAGGCCACAATGGTCCCGGTACCGGGTGTCGTGGCAGTGAAGAGGCCGTTTTCATCAATGGTGCCGATATCACCGGTAACACTCCAGGTAAAGGCATCGGTATCTGCCTTCAAGGACAGGTGCTGATAGACCGCCGAAGCCGTCAGCTGGGTCGTGGAACCCGGCGCCACGCTCAAAGTGGTAATCAGGTTGCTGCTCGAATCCCGGATGGCAATGTTATCCGGGTCGGACACGGCGTACACCGTCGTGGTGCCGCTCTTTCCGTTGCAGCTGGCCGTTACGGTGACCGTTCCGCCCTCCTTGGGCGTAATCAGCACATTGCCGTCCATTTCACCGGCATCCGTCTCCAGCTCGTAGTCCTCCTCCATGGGAAGGAAATGGGTATCCACCGCGGAAGCGGAGATGTTCACCCGGCTGCCGGCCAGAACATACTGATAATCTGCGCTGACATAGAAATGGCTCAGGTCTCCGCTGGGCTCCCCGGTAGCTACCAGGAAAATCTGGTTGCTCACTGCCCGCTCGCTGCCGTCTGAGGGACGGTTGATCGTAGAGGCAGTCCACTCGTCCGGCTGCGTGACGGAAATGGTGGTGGAACCGCCGCCGTCCAGGCACAATGCGCTGACGCAGCCCAACTCAATGAGTCTCTGCGCCACCTGGGTCATGGACGCACCGATGGAATAGCCGGAACGCCGGCCGTCAATGGTATAAAACACCAGGGTGCCGTCGGCCTTCTGGCCCACAGCGGTACGGGGATTGACCCCGCTGGGCAGACCGGAAACCACAGATCCGTTTTCCACCAGGGAGTACAGCGCACCCACCGCGTACTCCACATCGTTCCACTCCTCGCTGGAGGCTGTGGCCGTGAGCGTAATGGTGGAGCCCACCGGAATGTTGCGCAGCGCATCGGTATAGTAGGTGTTGGACTGCTGATTGGCCGACAGTACCACCTGATCCGGTCCGATGGGCGTCGCCGTGGAGGTCTCCAGCACCTGGTCCACCACCACGGTCAGGGTGTCTCCGATGCCCAGCTGGCCGTCCACAATGGTGCACAGCACATCCACGCCGGCCTCGGTGGTACCGGTGGTGTGGGCGGTATTGAAATCATACGTATAGAGATAAATGCCGCCGGTGGATACCCGGGCCTTGTTGACGCCGGTGAGCTGGCGGACCACCTGTGTGGGCACGCCGTAGCTGTCCAGAGCCTGATAGCCCAGGTCTGCGCTGACCTTTACCGTGGGCTTGCCGATGACAGCGGTGCCGTCAGCCCGGAATCCGATGGCATGATAGCCGCCGTCGGTGCTGCGCAGCTGTCCTTCGGTGATGACAATGCCGATGGGCAGGCCATTGCCCACATTATAGAAGTCACCGTTGATGCCGGCCACCACCCGGTAGCCCTGACTCTCCAGAGTCTTGGCGGCGGAAGAAACGGTGTTCCGGGAGGTCAGCACACTCCCGTAGGTCACAATGGGCGTCACGTCCTCATTGGGCGTGTAGGTAATGAGGTTTTCCGTCCGCAGGTCCGAATAGGACGTGCTCCAGAACACATTGGTGGAAAGCTGTGTCTCATAGTTGAGCAGTGTGTCCTTGGCGGTCAGGTCCTCACCCAGAGCCTCAGAAGCCTGGGCACTCAGACTGATTCCGCTCAGGAGGGACACGGCAAGCAGCAAAGATACGGTTTTGCGAAAAAATGGTTTCATGAGTCGCCTCCAAGTCAAGATACCAGCAGTCTACATAATAACGCTTTCTAGGATATCACAAACCCGTTCCATTGTAAATCCCAAAGAAGCGACAAAATCCGCCGGTCTTTCCAGAATTTCTGTAAGAAAGACGACGCAGACGCGCAAAAGGTTCCATCAAACACAATCCGCCCCTTCTTCCCGGAAAAACATCTTGGACTGCGGCCCCGGATGTATTACAATAAAGGCAAATTCCCATGAGGAGGTCCCATTATGACGGTTACTGTCGACCCTGCCCGCTGCATTGGCTGCGGCATGTGCGCGTATGCCGCGCCGGAGGTCTTTGCCATTGTCGGCCGGCACTCCACGGTCATCGCCCAGCCGGAGCCCGGACGGTCCGGCCGGGTTTCCGACGCAGCCAACGGCTGCCCGGTCAACGCCATTCGGGTCACCCGCTGAGCCCGACGCAAAAAAACGGAGGAGCCAGATGGCTCCTCCGTTTTTTACTTGTTGGGGTTTGGGTAAACCGCTCAGCACTTCTCGAACACGGTGGCAGTGCCCATGCCGCCGCCGATGCACAGAGTAGCCAGGCCCGTCTGGGCGTCGGGGCGCTTGGCCATCTCGTGCAGCAGGGTCACGATGATCCGGGCACCGGAAGCACCCACGGGGTGACCCAGAGCGATGGCGCCGCCGTTGACGTTGACCTTGCTCATGTCGAAGCCCAGCTCGCGGGCCACGGCGATGGACTGCGCAGCGAAAGCCTCGTTGGCCTCCACCAGGTCAATGTCATCGATGGTCACGCCGGCCTTGGCCATAGCGTTGCGGGAAGCCACCACGGGACCCACGCCCATGATCTTGGGATCCACGCCGCCCTGGCCCCAGCCGATCAGCTTGGCCATGGGCTTGAGGCCGTACTTCTCCACAGCCTCGCCGGAAGCCAGCACGATGGCGGCAGCGCCGTCGTTGATGCCGGAAGCGTTGGCAGCGGTCACACGCTGGGTGCCGCGGTCCTCAGCCTCCTGGATGCCCTTGGGCTCGAAGGTGTGCACAACCTGGGGATTGGGGGACTCGGGACCAACGGGGAACGCGCCCTTGAGCTTGGCAACGCTCTCAGCGGTGACGCCCTCCTTGGGATACTCGTCGCGTTTGAACTCCACGATCTCCTTCTTGACCTTCACGGGGACGGGAACGATCTCAGCCTCGAACTTGCCGGCCTTCTGGGCGGCCTCGGTCTTCTGCTGGGAAGCGGCGGCGAACTCGTCCTGCTCCTTGCGGGTGATGCCCCAGATGTCGTTGATGTTCTCAGCGGTGGTGCCCATGTGATAGTTGTTGTAGGCATCCCACAGGCCGTCCTTGATCATGGTGTCCACCAGCTTCTTATCACCCATGCGGGCGCCCCAGCGGGCGTCGGGAGCGGCAAAGGGAGCGGCGCTCATGTTCTCGGTACCGCCGCAGACCACGATCTCAGCGTCGCCGGCCAGGATGGAACGGGCGCCCTCGATCACGGACTTCATGCCGGAGCCGCAGACCATGCCCACGGTATAGGCGGGAACGGAGTAGGGAATGCCGGCCTTGATGGAGACCTGGCGAGCCACGTTCTGGCCCAGGCCAGCGGTCAGGATGCAGCCGAACATCACCTCATCCACCTGCTCAGGCTTCACGCCGGCGCGGTTGAGGGCCTCCTTGACGACGATGGCACCCATCTCGGTGGCGGGCGTGTTCTTCAGAGAGCCGCCAAAAGAGCCAATAGCGGTTCTGCAGCAATTCACGACGTAGAGATCTTTCATGGTGTTCCTCCGTTTTTCTTTTTTATTTGGCGGCCTTGCACCGTCCCGGATACGGGCTTCAACCAGTATTGTTAAGCCCGTAACATATTTGCCAAATTTTTGACAAATTGTGAAGATTGTCTTCTCACGATTTTGATTATAGTGGCTTTTCCTGCTTGCGTCAATGTAAATCTTTGTGAATTTTGAAAATTTGTTAAATCTTTGACAAAACAATCTCTCTTTTCGTCAAGGTGACGAAGTCCCCTTTTTCCAGGGCTTATTCCGCCTGTTCCAACTCCTCCCGCAGCCGCTCCAAAGCGGCATCAAATTCCGCAGGATTGAGCTGATCGTATCGCTCCCCGGTCTCCACCGAAATGTCTGCCGCCGCATTCTGGAGCTGCACGTCAAACCACGCCCCAGCCAACTCCCGGGAGTCTGTGGAAAGACGGCGCAGGATGGAAAACCCCTCATCCGTCTCCAGAATGCCGGAGCACTGCCCCTCCTCCAGGGCCGCGGCCGCTTCCTCCAGCTCCGGATCCAGGGTGCCGTCTCCGGCCGTGATGGTCCGGGGACCGGCAGGATCCCCCGCGGCAGAGGCCAGGGCGGTAAACACCTCCGCCTGGTCCGCTGCTCCATTGAGGGCGGAAAACGCCTCTGCCGCCTGGGTCCGGGCGGCGTCCGGATCCTCTCCGGCCGGATAGAAGATGCGGTCTACCGTCACAATCCCCTGCTGGGCGGCAAACGTCTGCAATTCCTCCTGGGTCGGTGCCAAAGGGCTGCCCTCCGTCTGGCACATCCGGTACAGCCCGGCATACAGCAGCCCCACCGATGCCAGCTCCTCCGCCCGCTCCCGGGTCAGGCCCTGGCTTTCCAGCTGATGCAGCGCAGCCTCTTCCCCGCCCGCGGTCTGCTCCTGCCATTCCTGCTCCAGAGACGCCTGATCCTCCTGGGTCAGGGTATACCCATACTGCTCCGCCCACAGTTCCACCTGGGTGTACAGCGCCGTATCCCGCAGCGCCTGTTCCTTGACTTCATCGGCCAGGGTTCCGTTTCCCACTGCGGCCTGCCAGTCCAGGTCTGCGCCGGAGAGGGCGTACTCCTCCCGGACCCGGTCACAGGCACCGGAGAGCCAGTAGAGATACCGCCATCCGGGCACCTCCCGCCCTCCGATCACCAGCAGGGTCTGGGTATCGTCCCAGCCCGCGGCCTGCGCCAAAAGCGAAGCCTGGCCCCCACTGTCCCGGCTGCCGCAGGACGACAGCACGAGACACAGTGAAAGGGCCAGGCCCATGATTCGAACTTTCATATGCGTTCGCTCCTCTCCCCGGGTTGTCCTTCCAACCCTATGCGGGAAGCGGGGCGATTATGCCTGCGGCGATGGCTGCTCGCCGGCCAGCTTCAAATCCTCCACCAGAGCGAGGGCGGCCTCCAGGACATCCTCGCCGGGCTTGAGCTTGAGGGACAAGGCGGGAGATTCTCCCGCTGCCAGGGTCAGGCGGTATTTGTATTTGCCCAGCCCGCATACCGATACCAGCGCCTCCGGCTGGAACCGGGCCAGCTGGAACCGCAGCACATCCTTCTTCTGGGAGATATCGGAAATCCCCGCCTTGGCCGCCGCGGCCCGCAGCAGAGCCACATCCAGCAGCGCCAGCACGGATTTGGGCGCATCGCCGTAGCGGTCCAGCATCTCGTCCAGCAGATCGGAGGCATCCTCGTCGGTTCGGATGGCGGCAATCCGCCGGTACAGATCCATTCTCTGTTCCGGAGAGGCCACATACCGCTCGGGAATATTGGCGTTGACGGTGAGGTCTGCGGAGCACTCCGTCTCGATCTGCTTTTCCTCGCCCCGTTCCTCCAGTACTGCCTCTTCCAAAAGCTTGAGATAGAGGTCGTAGCCCACGCTCATGAGATAGCCGGACTGCTCAGGCCCCAGCAGGTTGCCCGCGCCCCGGATTTCCAGATCCCGCATGGCGATCTTGAAGCCGGAACCAAACTCCACGTATTCCCGAATGGCCGCCAGACGCTTGGCTGCCGTCTCCTGGAGGATCTTGCCCTTGCGGTAGGTGAGATAGGCATAGGCCCGGCGGGAGCTGCGGCCGATGCGGCCCCGGATCTGATGGAGCTGGGCCAGGCCCATCTTGTCGGCGTCCTCAATAATCAGGGTGTTGACATTGGGGATGTCGATGCCGGTTTCGATGATGGTGGTGCACACCAGCACATCCGCCTCGCCGTCCACCATGGCCTGCATCACGGAGCTGAGCTCCTGCTCCCCCATTTTGCCGTGTCCGGTGACAATCCGGGCCTCCGGCCCCAGCATCTTCTGGATGCGGGCGGCCGTGGCGTCAATGCTCTCCACCCGGTTATGCAGGTAATAGATCTGCCCGCCCCGGCTGAGCTCCCGGCGCATGGCATCCTCCAGCAGGGCCCAGTCGTGTTCCAGCACATAGGTCTGCACCGGCTGACGGTCTGCGGGCGGCTCTTCGATGGTGGACATATCCCGCAGTCCCGACAACGCCATATTCAGCGTCCGGGGAATGGGGGTAGCGGAGAGGGTCAGCACGTCCACCTGGCGGCTCATCTCTTTGAGGCGCTCCTTGTGGGTCACGCCGAAGCGCTGCTCCTCATCGATGACCAAAAGCCCCAGGTCGTGGAACTCCACCCCCTTTTGCAGCAGCTTATGGGTGCCGATGAGCAGGTCGACGCTCCCCCGCTTGACCGCATCCAGAATCCGCTTTTGCTCCTTGGCGGAGGTATAGCGGGAGAGTACCTCGATTTTGACAGGAAAGGCCCGGAAGCGGCCGCAGGCGGTGGCATAATGCTGCTGTGCCAGCACGGTGGTCGGCACCAGAATGGCCGCCTGCTTGCCGTCCAGCACGCACTTCATCACCGCCCGAAGGGCTACCTCCGTCTTGCCGTAGCCCACGTCGCCGCACAGCAGCCGGTCCATGGGCCGGGGCTTTTCCATGTCCTGCTTGATATCCCGGATGGCCCGGAGCTGATCGTCCGTCTCCGCATAGGGGAAGGACTCCTCAAACTCCAGCTGCCAGGGGGAGTCCGGTGAGAAGGCAAAGCCGGGGCGGCGCTGGCGCTCGGCATACAGAGCTGTCAGGCCCTTGGCCAGATCCTTGGCGGCCTTCTTGGCCCGGGTTTTCTGCTTGGCCCACTCGGTACCGCCCAGCTTGTTGAGCTTCTGGCGCTCCTGGTCTTCACCGCCGCCGATATATTTGGACACCAGATCCAGCGCCGTAGCGGGGACATACAGGCAGTCTCCGCCGGCGTAATCGATCTTCATATAGTCCTTTTCCACACCGTCCACCGGCATCCTCTGGATTCCGGCAAACCGGCCCACACCGTGGTGGGCGTGCACCACCAGATCGCCGGGCGAGAGGTCCGTATAGGACTGGAGCTTTTGCCGGTTGGACTCCTTTTTCCACTTGGGCTGACGGCGCACTGGGGCCGTCAGCTGTCCCTCCGTCAGCACGGCCAGCTTCAAGACCGGCCACTCGCATCCGGCGGAGAGCGCACCCACCCCAATGCGGATCTGCCCCGGCCGGGGCATGGCGGTATTCTTGGGATCCAGGGCGGAGGGAATCCCCCGCTCCTCCAGCATCCGCTGAAGGTTCTGGCACCGGCTCTCGCTGCCGCAGAGCACCAGTACCGCACTGCCGCTTTGCCGGTACTGTTCCAGATCCGCCACAGCGGTCTCCAGGCTTCCGCCGTAGGCGCTCAGCTGCCGGGCGTTGATGCTCAAAAGTCCCCGGGGCCGCACGGGATGCCGGGACGTAGGCAGGGAGTCGGCCATAATAACGGGAAACGCCTCCAGCGCCGCGTACAGCTCCTCCGGAGAAAGCGCCACCCGGGCAAACTCCCCGGTCATCACGCCCGCTTCCAGAAGGGATTCCAGGTCCTGGCGCAGCTGGACCGCCGCAGCCTTGGCCCGCTCCTCCACCCGGCCGCTCTCGCTGAAAAACACCACTGCATCCTGCGGCAGATAGTCCACTCCGGTCACCGTATCGGGATAAATCGCCGCCAAATACCGGTCCATGCCGCCGGGCAGTCCGCCGCTTTGCAGCAGTTCCGCATCCTCCCGCAGCCGGGACACGGCTTTGGCCCCGGCCCCGCCGGTTTTCTCCAGCTTTTCCGCCAGGGCGGACAGCCGCCGTCCCAGGCCTTCCAGTCCCTCCGGTGCGCACCGGGGCAGCACCTCCGCCGCCGGCAGCAGCAGAGCCGAATCCACATTGGCGGTGCGGCGCTGGGTACCGGGATCGAAGGTCCCCATGGAATCGATCTCATCATCGAAAAACTCACAGCGCACCGGCTGCTCCATCAGGGGGGAAAAAACGTCCAGAATGCCGCCCCGCAGGGCAAACTGCCCCACACCTTCCACCTGATCGCAGCGGGTATAGCCCGCGGAAAGCAGCGTCTGGCTCAAGGTCTTCAGATCGGTTCGTTCTCCGGTTCGGATGGTGACGGACCGGTCCAGCAGGGTCTGGGGCGGCAGAGTCCGGGCCATCAGCGCGTCCGCTGTCGTCACCACCACCGGTGCCTGTCCCCGGGCCAGGGCATACAGCGCCGCCAGACGGCTGCGCTCCCACTCCCGGGAGGAGACCGCGCCGGGCCGGAACTGCCACTCCCGGGCCAGAAGCTGCACCGGCTCCTGCCCCATCAGGGTCCGCAGATCTCCGGACAGCTGCCGGACCTCCCGCTCGTCGCCGCAGACAAACACCGCCGGACGGCCCGTTCCCCGGGCCACCGCGGCGCCCACGCAGGCCCGCTGCACCGGCTGCAGTCCGCTGACCGCCGCCGGGCAGCCGCCTTCTTCCACCCGGCGGATCAGCTCCGCCGTCTCCGGAATCGTTTGCAGTTGTTGCAGGAATTGTTCCATGGCCATCGTCCTTGTAAAAATTTGGAAATCTATGGAATATAAGAACCCCCGCGCCGCTATGCGGCGCGGTTTATTCTATGCCTCCGGCAGCTCAATCTTGCCGCCGGAGGGGAAAATCAGTTGAAATCATTCATGGCCTTCTGGCAGCCGTGCTCAATGATGCACGCCGCAGCCTCAATGGCGCGGTGGAAGGTCTCCAGCAGGATCTTCCGGTCTGCCTGAGAGGGCACGCCGATGACCCAGTCGATCATGTCGCCGCCCTCACCGGGAGCACCGGTGCCGATTTTCACCCGGGGGAAGTCCTGGGTTCCCAGATGGGCAATGATGTTCTTGATGCCGTTATGGCCGCCGGCAGAACCGGAGGGCCGCACCCGGAGCTTACCCACCGGCAGGGACACATCATCATAAATGACCAGTATCCGCTCCGGCGGAATCTTGTAAAACTGTGCCGCCTCCCGCACCGCCTCGCCAGAGAGGTTCATATACGTCTGCGGCTTCATAACCAGGCACCGGGTACCGGCAAAGCGCAGGATGTTGTAAGCGGACTTGAACTTCACCTTGTTGAGCTGGACTCCGGCTTCCTCGGCCAGCAGGTCCACCGTGAGAAATCCCATGTTGTGGCGGGTGTTGGCATACTTCTGGCCCGGATTTCCCAGGCCCACCACCAGCCACTCCACAGCGGAGGATGCATTCCCAAACAGCATAACGTGCTCCTTTTTCTAATGTTAAATATAGTGGGCCGACAGCGGAGCAAGGCGGGAAAGCATCCTTTCCCGCCTTGTTGATTCCATCTGTTCAGTTCCCGGGTCCGTCTCCCGCTCAGCGGAAGAGCTTGGAGATGGAGATCTCCTGATAGATCCGCTCGATGGCCTCGCAGAACATGGGGCCCACGGACAGATACTTGATCTTGCTGCTCTTGGACGGATCGATCTCGGGCACGGTGTTGAGCAGAGCCAGCTCCTGAATGACGCTGTTGTTGATCCGCTCGATGGCCGGGCCGGAGAGCACGCCGTGAGAGGCGCAGGCATGGACGCTCTTGGCGCCGCCCACTTCGATCAGAGCCTTGGCGGCGTTGCACAGAGACCCGCCGGTATCGACCATGTCGTCAAAGAGGATGCAGTCCTTGCCGGCCACATCGCCGATGACGTTCATCACTTCGCAGCTGTTGGCCTTCTGACGGCGCTTGTCCACGATGGCCAGGTTCATGTGCAGCTTCTGGGCGAAGGCACGGGCGCGGGCCACGGAGCCCACGTCGGGGGAAACCACCATCATGTTCTCGCAGTCGGCACCGAACTTCTTGGCGTAGTAATCCACAAAGATGGGGTTGCCGGCCAGATTGTCCACCGGGATGTCAAAGAAGCCCTGAATCTGGGAGGCGTGCAGGTCCATGGTCAGCACACGGTCGGCACCGGCGGTGGTGATCATGTTGGCCACCAGCTTGGCGGTGATGGGATCCCGGGCCTTGGCCTTGCGGTCCTGCCGTGCATAACCGAAGTAGGGAACCACTGCGGTAATGCGTCCGGCGGATGCCCGCTTGAGCGCATCGATCATAATGAGCAGTTCCATGAGATTGTTGTTGACGGGGGTGCAGGTAGACTGGACCACAAACACATCGCTGCCGCGGACCGTCTCATACAAAGACACAAAGACCTCGCCGTCAGAGAACGTGCCTACCTCGGATTCACCCAGCTTCGTTCCCATGAGTTTGCAGATTTCCTCCGCCAGTTTTGGATTGGAATTGCCGGAAAATACCTTGATATCCTTGCCGTGAGAAATCATTTCCAAACGCCCTCTTTCCTATATTGTTCGTGAAACTTAAGTTTTATTTATTTTGTGAGTGTTCAGCACGGCGTAACTCACTGCTCCTGCCCATGCATCTTTCTGCGGCGGGCCGCCCAGCCCTCCAGATTCTTCTGCCGGGTACGGGCCACCGCCAGCGCATCCGGCGGTACCTCGTCGGTGATGGTGCTGCCCGCGGCGATATAGGACCCCTCGCCCACCGTGACCGGTGCGATGAGGTTGGTGTTGCAGCCGATAAACGCCCGGTCGCCGATGGTGCAGCGGTGCTTTTTGAATCCATCATAGTTGGTGGTGATGGTGCCGCAGCCGAAGTTGACGCCGCTGCCGACGTCGGCGTCGCCCACATAGGTCAGGTGAGACATCTTGGTGCCTTCACCCAGCACGCAGTTCTTCAGCTGCACAAACGCGCCGATGTGGCACTTGGCGCCTACCGTGCAGCCCGGACGCACATGCGCGTAGGGCCCCACATCGCAGCCGTCGCCGAAAGTGCTCTCATTGATCTGAGAGGCGTTGATCTCCACACCGTCTCCCACCACGCAGCTGTTGACCACCGCGTTGGGCCCGATGGTGCAGTGGGCACCGATCCGGCATTCACCCTTTAAAATCGTACCGGGCAGCAGTACCGTGCCCGCACCGATGGTGACCCGGGGATCAATATAAACCGCGTTGGGATCCAGGATCCGCACGCCCTTGCGCTGATGCTCCCGGACAATCCGCTCCCGGAACAGGGGCTCCAGCTCCGCAATGGTATCCGGTCCGAAAACCGGCAGCCAGCCGGACACCAGCTCCGCAGCGGTGACCTGATTGGTCATCCGTTCTTTCCAGCTCTCCTGCAGCTCATAGCCCGGCGCCGCATAGGCAAATCCAGGGCCGGCCTGCTCTGCAGGCAGCGCCGCCCGGCACAAAACCAGCACCGGGTCCGGTGTGTTCAGGAATGCCATCAGATCCTCCTGCCGCTCGGAAACCGTAACATCCGCCTCCTCCGGCAGGCATGCGCGGGCTTCCGCGGCGAAACGGGGACCGCAGACGACAAAAAAACGCTGCACACCATCGGCCCACAACTGCTCGCCCGCCCAGGTAAGGATCGGGCAAAAAACAACGGCTTCCAGCATCAGCGGTTTGGAATGTTCCGGAACGGAGGAGTCCTCTTCCAGAAAGAACACGGCCCTCTGGGGACGATCCATGACACGTTCCTCCTTTACTGAGATTTTAATAAAATTGTGACTTCACCAGGCCGCAGCTAAACCAGCGCAGCCTGTGCGCAGGCCTATTATATCAAACTTTTTCAGGAAATCCAGTCTTTCCGGTGAATTTGTGAAAGAAATTTCCCAAAGCGCTGAAAACGCCCCTTTTTTCGGCCCGTTTTCAGCATTTTGCAAAAAATCCGGGACCTCCATCGTACGTTTCTCTGAAAATGGCGTTTCTTCGACATATTGTAGTTGAATTTGAGCAGGTAAAGGATTACAATACCCTTGCCTGTATCAAATTCAGGAGGTTTTCTTCATTATGCTCAACATCGTGCTGGTGGAGCCGGAAATCCCCCAGAACTGCGGGAATATCGCCCGGACCTGCGCCGCCACCGGCTCCCGGCTGCACCTGGTCCGCCCCTTGGGATTCGACATCTCGGACAAGGCGGTCAAGCGGGCGGGGCTGGACTACTGGCATCTGGTGGAGGTGTGCGATTACGAGAATCTGGATGATCTCTTCGCCCGCCATCCCGAAGCCGCCGCCCAGGCCTGGCTGACCACCACCAAGGCTCCCCGGTCCTACACCGAAGCCGCCTTTACCCCGGACAGCTGGCTGTTTTTCGGCAAGGAAACCGCCGGACTGCCGCTTTCCTTCCGGGAGCGGTTTTACGACCGGTGCATCCGTCTGCCCATGGTATCCGAGGCCCGGAGTCTGAACCTGAGCAATACCGTGGCGGTGTGCGTCTATGAGGCCCTGCGCCAGTGCGGCTTTCCCGGGCTGCAGGATACCGGCGAAATGGCCCGCCAGTAATTTCCCCGCAATCTTTATTTTTTCCCGGCGCTGTGCGCCGTAAACTTTAGCGATCATGGAGGAGTGTTCTGATGAACTACAACAAAAAGACCGTGCGTGACGTGGACGTGGCCGGCAAGAAGGTTCTGCTGCGCTGCGACTTCAATGTTCCCCAGGATAAAGAAACCGGTGCCATTACCAGCGACAAGCGGATCGTAGCCGCCCTGCCCACCATTCAATATCTGCTGGACAACGGCGCCGCCGTCATCGCCTGCTCTCACCTGGGCAAGCCCGCCGCCACCTTTGAATCCTATGCCAAGAAGCAGGCGGAAAAGGGCAAGGAAGCCACCCAGGAAGGCTGGGAGAAGTCCCTGCGCAAGCTGTCTCTGGCACCCGTAGCCAAGCGTCTGAGCGAGCTTCTGGGCAAGCCCGTGATCATGGCCGGCGATGTGGTGGGCCCCGACGCCCAGGCCAAGGCCGCCGCGCTCCAGCCCGGCCAGATTATGCTGCTGGAAAACACCCGCTTTGAAAAGGGCGAGACGAAGAACGATCCCGAGCTGGCCAAGGCCATGGCCTCCATGGCGGATCTGTACGTCTCCGACGCGTTCGGTGCCGTGCACCGGGCCCACGCCTCCACCGCCGGTGTGGCCGACTACCTGCCCGCCGTCTCCGGCTTCCTGATCCAGAAGGAGCTGGAAGTGCTGGGCGGCGCCATCTCCAACCCCAAGCGTCCCCTGGTGGCCATTCTGGGCGGCAGCAAGGTCTCCAGCAAAATCGGCGTAATCAACAACCTTCTGGAGATTGCCGACACCATTATCATCGGCGGCGGCATGGCCTATACCTTCTCCGCTGCCCAGGGCGGCAAAGTGGGCGAGAGCCTGCTGGAGGCCGACTGGATGGACTACTCCCGCGAGATGATCGAAAAGGCCGCCGCCAAGGGCGTCAAGCTTTTGCTGCCGGTGGACACCGTCTGCGCCGACGCCTTCGCCCCCGATGCCCACAGCCAGGTGGTCAAGGCCGGCGAAATTCCCGACGGCTGGCAGGGCCTGGACATCGGCCCCGAGACTGTCAAACTCTACTGCGACGCCGTGGCCGACGCCGGCACCGTGATCTGGAACGGCCCCATGGGCGTTTTTGAGTTCCCCGCTTTCGCCAAGGGCACGGAAGCCGTGGCCGAGGCCCTGAGCAAGACGCACGCCATCACCATCATCGGCGGCGGCGACAGTGCCGCAGCCGTTGAACAGCTGGGCTATGCCGACAAGATGACCCACATCTCCACCGGCGGCGGCGCCTCTCTGGAATTCCTGGAAGGCAAGGAGCTGCCCGGTGTGGCCTGCCTGCTGGACCGGTAATATTGGCCCCGCAGGAGCTGTATTCCAAGCTCTTCCAAAAACAGCGCACACAGTTTGAACAAGGGGGGACCTGCGGTCCCCCCTGCTCATACCTGAAAACGGCGTTCTTCCGTGGAAGAATCCGCCGAAAAGCTTGACAAATGCACCGCTTTTCGCTATAAATTAATGGGTTTATACATCACCTGTCCCGCCAGGCAGGACGTGCCGCGTATGATTTTTTCATAGACTGTAAAAGGAGACATGAACAACATGAACCGCAGATATCGCAAGACCGTGATCGCCGGTAACTGGAAAATGAACATGACCGCTACCGAAACCAAGAAGTTTGCCGAGGAGATCAAGAAGATCATGCCCCGCGCCAAGTGGTGCGAGACGCTGATCTGCGTCCCCGCCTGCAACATTTCCACCGCCCTCAAGGCCTTCAAGGACCTGCGGATCTCCGTGGGCGCCGAAAACGTCTATTTTGAGGAGAAGGGCGCTTACACCGGCGAGGTCTCTGCCGATATGCTCCGGGACCTGGGCGTCAAGTATGTCATCGTGGGCCACAGCGAGCGCCGGCAGTATTTCTGCGAAACCGACACCACCGTCAACAAGAAGGTCCACGCCGTCCTGAACGCCGGCATGAACCCCATCATCTGCGTGGGCGAGAGCCTGGAGCAGCGTGAAACCGGCGTCACCGCCGAGTGGATCGCCCTGCAGGTCAAGAGCGCCCTGTACGGCGTCCCCGCCGACAAGCTGCGCCGCTGCATCATCGCCTATGAGCCCATCTGGGCCATCGGCACCGGCAAGACCGCTACCGCCGAACAGGCCGGTGAGGTCTGCAGCGCCATCCGCGCCACCATCCGCGGCCTCTACGGCGCCCGGGTGGCCCGTTCCGTTACCATTCAGTACGGCGGTTCCATGAATCCCAAGAACGCCGCCGAGCTGCTTGCCCAGCCCGACATTGACGGCGGCCTCATCGGAGGCGCCGCCCTCAAGCCGGATCAGTTTGTGGATATCATCAACGCCGCCAATCAGGAGTGAGTCTCTCCCGTTCCGGCGGCCCGCCGTCTGAGAACGCCTGGCCAATGCCAGCGAAATGAGGAAATGGATTCTATGAATAAAACACCGACTACTCTGATTATTATGGATGGCTTCGGTCTGCGGTCCGAAGCCTCCGGCAACGCCATCCGCACTGCCGCCACGCCCCGGCTGGACCAGTTTTTCCAGGACTTTGCCCACACCGAGCTCTCCGCTTCCGGTCTGGATGTGGGTCTGCCCGCCGGCCAGATGGGCAACAGCGAGGTGGGCCACACCAACATCGGCGCGGGCCGGGTGGTCTTTCAGGACCTGCCCCGCATCACCAAGTCCATTGCAGACGGAGATTTCTTCCAGAACCCCGCGTATCTCCACGCCATGGACCAGTGCCTGCAAAACGATACCTCCCTGCATCTGATGGGCCTGCTGTCCGACGGCGGCGTCCACTCTCACCTCGATCATCTCTTTGCCCTGCTGCGCATGGCCAAGGACAAGGGCCTGACCAAGGTCTTCATCCACGCCTTCCTGGACGGTCGGGATGTCTCCCCCACCTCCGGCGCGGATTTCGTGGCCCGTACCGTGGAAGCCTGCCGGGAAATCGGCGTAGGCCGCATCGCCACCGTGATGGGCCGCTACTACGCCATGGACCGCGACAAGCGCTGGGACCGGGTGGAGCAGGCCTATGACGCCATGGTCTACGGCGAAGGCGCCACCTTCAATCCCGTACCCGTGGCTGCCGTGAAGGATTCCTATGCCGCCGGCATCACCGATGAATTTGTCGAGCCCGTGGTGTGCGACAGCGAGGGCACGATCTCCGACAACGACAGCGTGATCTTCTTCAACTTCCGTCCCGACCGGGCCCGGGAGATTACCCGTGCGCTGGTGGATCCGAACTTTGACGGCTTTACCCGTCAGTTCTTCCCCCTGACCTTCGTGTGCAACACGGAGTATGACGCCACCATGCCCAACGTGGAGGTGGCCTTCCCCCGCACCAGCGTGCGCAACGGTCTGGGCGAGTACCTCAGCCAGATGGGCATGACCCAGCTGCGCATCGCCGAGACGGAGAAGTACGCCCATGTGACCTTCTTCTTCAACGGCGGCTCCGAGACGGTCTTCCCCGGCGAGGACCGGGTACTGGTGGCGTCTCCCAAGGTGGCCACCTATGATCTCCAGCCGGAGATGAGCGCCCACGAAGTGGCTGACAAGTGCGTCGAGCGCATTGAGTCCGGCGCCTATGACGTCATCATCCTCAACTTTGCCAACTGCGACATGGTGGGCCACACCGGCGTCTTTGACGCAGCGGTGAAGGCTGTGGAAACCGTGGATGCCTGCGTGGGCCAGGTGGTGGATGCCACGCTGAAGATGGGCGGCATCGCCATGATCACCGCCGACCACGGCAACGCCGAGCAGATGACCGAGCCCGACGGCAGCCCCATGACTGCGCATACCACCAATCCCGTGCCCTTCATTCTCTGCGGTGCCGGCACGGAGCTGCGCAGCGGCGGACGCCTGGCGGACATTGCGCCCACGATTCTGGATGTAATGGGACTGGCCTGTCCTCCGGAAATGGACGGCAAGACGCTCATTGTGAAATAATGTCTCCTGAAAAGGGGCCGCCGGGAAGGCGGTCTCTTTTTTGTATAACTTCTGGAAATTGCGTCCATACTTCCCTCAGACCCAAAAATCGAGGGAGGGATCACATGCAAAACAAACTCAAATCCGTACTGGGCGGCAGCGGCTTCTACATTCTGGCGGCCGTGTGCCTGCTGGCCGTCGGTGTGGGCGGATACCGCCTGCTGCTGGGCGGCCCCGCCAGCCCTGAACCGGATGCTGACCAGCCGGCCCAGGAGGCTGCCGCCCCCACCCAGGACATCCAGGAGGAAACTCCGGATGAAGCGCCTGTGGAAACCATTGTTCCGCAGGTAACGCAGGAAGAGCCCGCTTCCGCTGAGGCAGACGTTCCGGCATCCATGCCGGAGGTCCCGGTGGATGACACCCCCGTGGTGGCACAGGCGCCTCAGCTGATCGTCTCACCGCTCAACGGTGATGTAGTCGCAGCGTTCTCCGTGGATGAACTGATCTACAACCCCACCCTGGAGGACTGGCGCACCCACGACGGCGTGGACATCTTCGCCAAACCCGGTACCACGGTCCTGGCCGCCTGCTCCGGCACCGTCTCCAGCATTACGGACGATGCCATGATGGGCACCACCGTGGTCATCGACCATGACGGCGGGTATCAAACCACTTACGCCAACCTCCAGGCCACGCCCACCGTTCAGGAGGGAGACACCGTCTCTGCCGGTGAGATCATCGGCGCAGTGGGTACGACCGCTGCCGCCGAAACCGCCCAGGGCCCCCATCTGCACTTCGGCGTCACACTGGATGGAGAAGCGATCGACCCCCAGGAATTCCTCAATTCGTAACCCGCAGCAAAGGCCCGGCGCCGATGGCGCCGGGCCTTTGTGATTTCGTCACGGTATCTTCCCCTGCTCCGGCATACAATGGTCTCATCCAAATCAGGGAGGCTGCTTTATGAATCCAAACCCCATCCGTATTTCCCGCCGGGCCCTCGTCCGGGAGGATACCTGTGTGGCCTGCGGCTGCTGTGTCAAGGTCTGTCCCCGGGGGGCCATTCAGATCCTGCGGGGCATCACCGCCCGGGTCAATCGGGCCCGGTGCATCGGCTGCGGCAAATGCGTGCGGGAGTGTCCCGCCAGCGTCATCACATGGGAGGAAACCGCAGGATGAAAAAATATTGGTATGATTATCTCTGGATCGTCTCCCTGGCGTACTTATGTCTGGGATTTTTCAACATTCTCTTCGCCTGGCTGGGCCTGGCGTGCTTCTTCATCCCGCTGATCATGGCTGCTGCCGGCGGCACCAAGGGCTACTGCAACCGCTACTGCGGCCGGGGACAGCTCTTTTCCCTGCTGGGCGGGCGCTTCGGTCTTTCCCGCCGGCGGGACGTCCCCGCCTGGATGAAAAGCCGCTGGTTCCGCTACGGCTTCCTTCTCTTTTTCCTGGTGATGTTTTGCCAGATGCTCTTCACCACCGCCCTGGTATTCTCCGGCGCGCAGGACCTGCGGCAGGCGGTGACTCTGCTGTGGACCTTCCGCCTGCCCTGGCAGTGGGCGTACCACGGCGGCGCAGCTCCCTGGGTTGCCCAGTTCGCCTTCGGTTTTTACAGCGTAATGCTCACCTCCACGGTCCTGGGCCTGGTAACCATGGTTCTCTGCAAACCTCGTTCCTGGTGCGTCTACTGTCCCATGGGGACCATGACCCAGCTGATCTGCCGGGCCAAAAACGGCCATCGTCCCCTGGAGGAATCCGAAGTGTGACAAACGCACAGAACTGCCCCCGCAGCTGTGCTATCCTGTATACAACAAACAATCCAACAAGGAGGAACCGAATATGTCTGTTTCCATTACCAAGAACAATTTCCAGGAAGAAGTCCTGCAAAGCTCCGTCCCCGTCCTGCTGGACTTTTGGGCCAGCTGGTGCGGCCCGTGCCGGATGGTGGCTCCGGTGCTGGAGGAAATCGCCGCCCAGCGTCCCGACATTAAGGTCGGCAAAATCAATGTGGATGAACAGCCTGAGCTGGCCCAGGCCTTCCAGGTCATGAGCATTCCCACCCTGGTGGTCATGAAGGACGGCAAGGTCACTGCACAATCCGTGGGCGCCCGGCCCAAAAGCCAGATCCTGGCCATGCTTTGATTCCATACACTATTAAAAACAAACATCGCCGCGGCACCGGAAAGCGCCGCGGCGATGCCGCTATCATTCAAACGGAAGCTGGACGCAGCGTCTCCAGGCGCCGTCGGTCCGTAATGGCCACGGTTCCCCGGCTCAGACGCACCATCCCCTCGCTTTGGAAATAGCGCAGCATCCGGGTCACCACCTCCCGGGCCGTTCCCAGGTGGTTGGCAATCTGCTCATGGGTCAGGCGCAGCGTGTCCGTATGCTCCAGCTCGCTTTCCTCCAGCAAAAACGCGGCCAGGCGGCGGTCCATACTCTGCCACATCACCTGCTCCACCAGCCACATCACCTCGGAAAACCGCCGGGCCATGAGCGTGTTGACATAGCCCGCCGCCGCTGCCGACTCATGGGAAATCTGCCGGAACACATCCGGCGGGATCACCCACACCGTGCTGTCCTGCTCGGCTTCCACCGTGAGATCCATCTGGGCGGTACCCAGCACACAGGAGGCGGAAAACAAACAGATCTCCCCGGCTGTGAGCCGGTAGAGCGTCACCTCCCGGCCATCCTGAGAGAGCACATATGCCCGCAGGCGGCCGGAACGCAATACCAGCAATCCCACGCAGTCCGTCCCGGCACCGGAGAGCACCGCTCCCGCCGGAACTTCCCGCAGCACGGCCCGCTGGGTAATCAATGCCTGCTGCGATGCGCTCAGCTGATCCCAAAAGGGAAACGTCTCCCGAAGTTCCATCTTGTCCTCCTCCTTTTCCGCCTCGAGTATACGGAAATTCTCCGTCTGTGTCAAGAAACCCTTGACGGATCGCCACAATCCGCTACAATAGTTCCACCTGCCCTTTCCGCGTTCCCTGCAGGACGGGGCTAATCCAAACAAAGGAGGCACTTCGTGCAATATCTCATTTCCTTTTTGGAGGGAATCATCACCTTTCTCTCCCCCTGTCTGCTGCCTATGCTGCCCATCTATATCTCCTACTTTGCAGGCGGTGGTGTACGCTCGACCCGCCGCACCCTCACCTGCGCCACAGGATTCGTACTGGGCTTTACCATCTCCTTCGTGGCCATGGGCGCTCTGGCCGGAACCATCGGCAGTGCCCTCAAGGCCCACCAAACCGCCGTCAATATTCTCTCCGGCCTGGTGGTGATCTTCTTCGGTCTGAACTTTCTGGGCGTATTCCGCATTCAGCTCTTCCGGGGCGGCAGCGGCCGGGGTGTGAACACCGCAAACCTGGGCTTTTTCTCCTCCGCCCTGTTTGGACTGGTGTTCTCCGTGGGCTGGACTCCCTGCGTGGGCGCATTCCTGGGCTCCGCCCTGATACTGGCCTCCCAGCAGGGCCATGTGGCCGCAGGCATGGCCATGCTGCTGGCCTATTCCCTGGGTCTGGGCGTTCCGTTCTTGCTCAGCGCGGTGCTGATTGACCGCCTCAAGGGCGCCTTTGACTGGATCAAGCGCAATTACCGCATCATCAATCTCATCAGCGGCGGACTGCTGGTGCTGGTGGGCATCCTCATGGCCACCGGAACCCTGGGACGCCTCATCAGCCTGCTCAGCTGAAAGGAGACCGGATATGAACAAGAAAACCCAACTGATTGTCCTGACGCTGGTCCTGGTGGCAGTCCTGGCCGGTGCCGGCATCCTGTACAGCCGCCTCTCCGCCGGAGCAGAGACCGGCCAGCTCTCTTCCACTACCTCCCCGGACAGTACCGCCTCGTCCGACTCTGCCGCGTCTGAATCCCAGACTCCTTCCGCCGAGCCTCCGGCACAGGAGGACGGCACATCTCAGGACGCGGAAACGCCTGCTCAGGAAGAATCCGCCGACACCCAGTCGGAGATTCCGGAAGCACCGGATTTCACTGTGGTGGACGCCGACGGCAACGAGGTCCATCTCTCCGATTTTCGGGGCACCCCCGTGGTGCTGAACTTCTGGGCAAGCTGGTGCGGTCCGTGCAAAAGCGAAATGCCGGACTTTGACGATGCCGCCGCCCGGCTGGCCGGTCAGGTCCAGTTCCTGCTGGTCAATATGACCGACGGTTCCCGGGAGACGCTGGAATCCGCGCAGGCCTACCTGGAGGAGACGGGAATCACCGCACCGGCATACTTTGACACGTCGTACAGCGCCGCCATTGCCTACGGCGTCACCTCCCTGCCCACCACCTATTTCATCGATGCCCAGGGCGGCGCGGTGGCGCGGGCCATGGGTGCCATCGATGCTGACACTCTGCAAAAAGGCATCGACATGATCCTGCCCCCTGCGGAATAAACCGGAATCGAGAAAAAAGACGGCTGTGCAATGCACAGCCGTCTTTTTAATTGGATCAGTCGTCCATGATCTGGGCCATCCGGGCGCTGGCGGAACGAATGGTCCGCCGCAGGAACACAATACTCAAGCCCAGGGCAACCACCTCGGCAATGGGGAACGCCCACCATACCAGCTCCAGCTTTCCCAGCTGAGACAGCAGCCACGCCGTGGGCAGCAGCACCATCAGCTGCCGGCACACGGAGACGATCATGCTGTAAAACGGATTGCCGATGGCCTGGCACACAGAACCGGCAATCACGGAGAAGCCAGCCATCAGGAAGGAGATGCTGATGATCCGCAGGGCGGGCTTGCCGATGGTCAGCATGGATTCGGAGGCATCGAAGAAATTCAGCAGCGTATCAGGGAACAGCTGGAAAATCAGGAAGCCCACCGCCATGATGGCTATGGCTGTAAAAATGGTCAGCCGCACCGTCTTCCACACCCGCTGGGGCCGGGCCGCACCGAAGTTGTAGGAGATGATGGGCACCATGCCGTTGTTCAGGCCGAACACCGGCATGAACACGAAGCTCTGCAGCTTGAAATACGCACCGAAAACCGCCGTGGCAGTGGGGGTGAAGACGAAGAGGATCTTGTTCATGCCAAAGGTCATCACCGAGCCGATGGACTGCATCACGATGGAGGGCAGACCCACCCGGTAGATCTCCCGCACCACAAAGCGGTCAAAGCGGATCAGACGGGCCCGGATGTGAATCTCCGGGTTGAGCTTGAGGTTCATAATCACAGCCAGGATGGCGGCCACAATCTGTCCCAGTACCGTGGCCACCGCGGCGCCGGCCACTTCCAGCCGGGGTGCACCCAGCAGGCCGAAGATCAAAATGGGGTCCATGATGATATTGATGAGGGCGCCCACCAGCTGGGTGCACATGGCCAGTGTGGTCCGTCCGGTAGACTGGAGCAGCCGCTCAAAGCAGAACTGGCTGAACACACCCACAGACAGTCCCAGGCAGATGCGGGTATACTGCGTGCCCATTTCCACGATCTCCGGCACGGAGGCTGCCTGCGCCATGAAGAAGGGCCGGGAGAGGAAAATGCCGATCAGGGCAAACACCACAAAGCTGCACAGGGACAGGAAAATACCCGTACCCGCAGCCCGGTCCGCCATCTCCTGCTTCTTTTCTCCCAGGGACCGGGACAGCAGGGCATTGATGCCCACAGCGGTACCCGCGCCCACGGCAATCATCAGATTCTGAAGGGGGAACGCCAGCGACACCGCGTTGAGGGCATTCTCACTGAGCATGGCCACGAACACGCTGTCCACCACATTATAAAGCGCCTGCACCAGCATGGAGATCATCATTGGGATCGCCATACCGGCCAGCAGCCTGCCGATCGGCAGGACACCCATTTTGTTTTCCTGCGGGGCCGCCCCTGCGGCCGGAGTTTTGTTTTCCATCGTATGTGATAGTCCTTTCTCTATAATTTCAGAAAAAGGACGCGGCCTGAGCCGCGCCTTTCCTGATGGTTTCCGTTTCTCCGCGCGAAGCGGAACTCACTTTTTCAGTTCACCGGTGGCCAGCTGGGTGAGGTACGCATTGAGGAACCCATCCAGATCACCATCCATTACATTGTCAATATTGCCGGTCTCATAACCGGTGCGGGTATCTTTGACCATCTGATAGGGCATGAACACATAAGAGCGGATCTGACTGCCCCACTCGATTTTCATCTGCACGCCCTTAATGTCGGAAATCTTCTCGGCATGCTGCTGCGCCTTGAGTTCCAGCAGCTTGGCCCGCAGCATCTTCATACAGTTATCCTTGTTCTGGAACTGGCTGCGCTCCTGCTGGGAGGCCACTACAATGCCCGTGGGCTTGTGGATCAGCCGAACGGCAGAGGAGGTCTTATTGACGTGCTGGCCGCCGGCGCCGGAGGCGCGGTACACCTGCATCTCGATATCCTCGTCCCGGATCTCGATGGTCTCGTCGTTTTCAATCTCCGGCATGACCTCCACGGCAGCGAAAGAGGTCTGACGGCGGGCATTGGCGTCAAAGGGAGACACCCGCACCAGACGGTGCACGCCGTTTTCACTCTTCAAAAGGCCATAGGCATTCTCGCCTTCAATGGAGATCGCGGCAGACTTGATGCCCGCCTCGTCGCCGTCTTCATAGTCCAGAATCTTGTAGGTAAAGCCGTGACGCTCCACCCAGCGGGTATACATCCGGTAGAGCATCTGCGCCCAGTCCTGGGCCTCGGTACCGCCGGCACCGGCATGGAACTGCAAAATGGCGTTGGAGGAATCGTACTCACCGGAGAGCAGCGTGGTCATCCGGGTCTCTTCCACCTTCTCCTCCAGAGCGGCATACTCCGTCTTGAGTTCCTCCAGCAGCTCCGGATCGTCCGCTTCCTGGCCCATCTCACAAAGAGCCGTGAGATCCTCCCAGGAAGAGACCAGCTTTTCCTGCCGGGAAATTTTGTTTTGCAGCTGCTTGAGCCGCATCTGCACCTTCTGAGAACGCTCCAGATCGTTCCAGAAGCCGTCCTGCGCGGTCTCGTCTTCCAGACGCTGCGCCTCCTGACGGGCGCTTTCAATATCCAGTGCGGCGGAGAGTTTGTCCAGCTCCGGCCGCAGATCCCGCAGCTTCTGCTTATAGGCATCATATTCAATCAAAGCCATGGTTGTTTCTCCGTCCTTTGAATTTCATTAACCATAGTATTATATCGGAGAGTCATTTATTTGTAAAGAAAAACCTGCTTTCTATTAAAAAAAATCGCTTGTTCATAATTTGTTCATGATTTGTTCGGGCATTTCCGGTATGTTACAAGAAGAAATGTTTTAGGCAGAACAAATACCTGTGCAGTTCGTCTGAAAAATGGGAGGTTGCATATGAGAGGATTCTGGTCCAGAAAGCTGCCGGCCGGCCTGCTGGCAGCCGTCATGGCGCTGAGCCTGACGCCTGTCGCCTTTGCGGCAGATTGCGGCCATAACAATTGGAGTGCCTGGCAAAAGCTGGACGATTCGCAGCATCAGCGCAAATGTCTGACCAGCGGATGCACCGGTACGCAGGAGGCTTCCCACAAGTGGGCCGCCGCCTATGAGACCGACGCCGGTTCCCACTGGCAGGTGTGTTCCGACTGCGGCGCGCAAACCGCCCACACGGCCCATACTTACAGCGGTACCATGAAGTCCGATTCCACCGGCCACTGGGATGAGTGCACCGTGTGCGGCTACAAGGACAACCTGGGCGGACACATGGACCCCAACAACGACGGCAAGTGCGATACCTGCGGATATTCCATGGGCACCGCCAGCGTCACCGTGACCTTTGTCAACGGTTCCCGCACGTATAAGACCCAGAGCGTCAAGTCGGGCTCTGCGCCTTCCAACCCGGGCACGCCCACCCGCTCTTCCGACGGCCGGAACTACACCTTCAAGGGCTGGACCACCAAGGACCCCGGCTCCTCCGCGCTGTACAGCGGACAGTCCTACCTCACTTCCTCCGAAGTGTCCCGGACTTCCGTCTCCGGCAACACCACCTATTATGCCCTGTACACCAAGAACCGCTCCAGCTCCAGTGATATCACCTACGAGGTCGATCCGGGCAAGAGCGTGTCTTTCGACCGGGCCGACTTCAAGGAATTCTTTGAGGACGAGTGCGACGAAGACGATACCTTCCGGTACGTGGTTTTCTACGCCGACAGCTCCCTCAAATCCTCCAACGGCAAGCTCTACCATGATTACGAGGGCAAGGACGAGGAGAGCTTCTCCCGCTCCGACCTGGAAGATTACGAGTTCTACTACAAGTCCGAGGATTATCTCATCGACGATCTGACCTTCGTGGCAGATGAAGATGCCGACGGCGAGACTGTCACCCTGGAATTCCGGGCCTACGGCGATGATGAGCGTGTGGACGGCACCGTCACCATTGAGATCGGCGACACCGATACGGACAAGGGTGACATCACCTACAAGGTGGATCCGGACGACAGCGTGGACTTTGACCGGGCCGACTTCAAGGAGTACTTCGACGACGAGTTCGACGGCGACGACACCTTCCGCTATGTGGTCTTCTACGCCGACAGCTCCCTCAAGTCCTCCAACGGCCGGCTGTATCACGACTATGACGGCAAGGACGAGGAGGAATTCTCTCGTTCTGATCTGGAAGATTATGAATTCTACTACAAGTCCGAAGACTACCTCATTGACGATCTGACCTTTGTGGCCGACGAAGACGCCGACGGCAAGACCGTCACCCTGGAGTTCACCGCTTACGGTGATGACGAGGAAATCGACGGTGTGGTCAAGATCCTCATTGGAGACGTGGAGGAGTCCGACTCCAAGGGCGACATCAACTACACCGTGGAAGGCGGCGAGGAAGTCGAGTTCAACCGCAGCGATTTCAACGAAGTCTTTAAGGAAGAATATTCCGGCTCCATGCGCTATCTCACCTTCTATCCCGACAGCTCCTACAAGTCTTCCAACGGCATTATTTACTATGACTATGACGGCAAGGACGAAGAGGAGTTCTCCCGTTCCGAGCTGGAGGATACGAAGTTCTACTACAGCTCCTCCGATTACGGTGATTACCCCATCAGCGACCTGACCTTCGTGGCAGACGATGATTTCGACGGAAAAGTCACTCTGGAGTTCCGGGCGTGGTACGATGAAGAGAAGTACGTGGACGGCACCCTGGTCATCTCCTCGGAAGAGAATACGGTCAGCGGTTCCGGCTACGGCAACATCCGCTACTATGTCACCACCGGCACTGCCGTACAGATCAATGCCAACGACATCTCCCGCTTCTTCTCCGCCGAGTATCCCGGCAGCACGCTGGAGTATGTCAAGCTCATGGGCATTCCCTCCACCGGCACTCTGTATTATGATTACTACTCCAGCGACCGCATGCAGTTTACCGTGGGCAACTGCGACGACGAGAATCTGTACTTCTCCCCCAGCGGCAGCAAGTACAGCCTCCATTCCCTGACGTACATTCCCTCCGGCTCCAACTACTGCGCGTCCATCCCCTTCACCGCTTACGGAACCGGCAATCGCTCCGTGCAGGGCTCCATCCTGATCAGCGTGACCAAAAACGCCGTCTCGGAGGTTTATGGCGTTACGCCTAAGAACACGGCCGTAACCCTGCCCGCTTCCGCTATTTACAGCACCGTGTACAGTGCCACCGGCACCGCCCTGGCCTCCATTCAGCTGCTGGAACTGCCGGAAGCCAACGTGGGTTCCGTCACCGTCAGCGGCGGCTATGTCAGCCTGAAGGCGGACACCACCACCCGCTATGGCTACGGCAGCGGCGACCAGCAGATGAGCCAGCTGCGCTTCACCCCCGCCACCGGCTACACCGGCTCTGTGGAAATTCCCTATGTGGCCTATGACAAGGACGGCGACGCCATCGCGGCCGGCAAGTTCTGCCTGGGCGTGGTGACCAGCATCAAGCGTTTCTCCGATGTCAGCTCCTCCTCCTGGTGCTATAAGTACGTCACGGAGCTCTCCGACGCAGGAATCATCGGCGGTTACTCCGACGGAACTTTCAAGCCCGACAACACCGTTACCTACGGTGCGGCCCTGAAGCTCATCATGCTGGCCGCCGGCTATTCCGAGCAAAAGCCTACCGGAAGCCACACCTTCAGCGGATATCTGTCCAAGGCGCAGTCTGACGGCCTCGTATCCGGCAGCGTGAATCTGGATCAGCCCATCACCCGCCTGCAGGTCTCTCAGCTGGCTGCCAAAGCCATGAAGCTGGATATCTCCAACCTCTCCAGCACGCATCCCTTTACCGATACCGCCGACGTGTATGTCCAGGCCCTCAACGCCGCCGGCATTGTGGAAGGCTACTTCTCCAACGGCACCAGCACCTTCAAGCCCAGCAACACCCTCACCCGCGGCCAGCTCTCCGCCATTGTCTGGCGCATGCGGAATTACGAGGGATAAGCAAACAAGTCCCCATACAGCAAAAGCGCCGCGGCAAATGCCGCGGCGCTTTTTTCGCATGGATTTGATTTTGATTTATTCCGCAGAGTCCTTGCTGCCGATCCGGCAGGCAAAGCGGTCCTTCTGTCCCGGAGGCGGGACCGGAGTGGGATATCCTCCGCCGAAGCAGGCTGTACAAAAGCCTTGCAGCTCTTCTCCCCCCAGGTGCATCAGATCCTCCAGACTCAGATAGCCCAGGGAATCCACTCCGATGATCTGTGCGATTTCCTCCACCGTATGCTGGTTGGCAATGAGATTCTCCGCACTGTCGATATCCGTACCGTAGTAGCACGGCGCCACGAAGGGCGGCGCACTGACCCGCATGTGGATCTCACGGGCTCCCGCCTGACGCAGCAGCTCGATGGTCCGGCGGCAGGTTGTTCCCCGGACGATGGAATCGTCCACCAGCACCACCCGCTTGCCGCTGACCACAGAGCGGATGGGATTGAGCTTCAGGCTCACTCCCGTCTCCCGCATGGTCTGGGTGGGCGCAATGAACGTACGTCCCACGTATTTGTTCTTGGTAAATCCCATGGCATAAGGAATCCCGGAGGCCCGGGCATAGCCCAGAGCGGCGTCCAGACCGGAATCCGGCACGCCCACGACCACATCCGCCTCCACCGGGTGCTCCTTGGCCAGGAACGCGCCTGCCCGCTGCCGGGCCAGGGTCACGCTGCATCCGTCAATCACGGAGTCCGGCCGGGCAAAATAGATCAGCTCAAACACGCACAGCCGCTTGGGCGCCGTGCCGCAGTGGCTGGTATCCCGGCGAATTCCATCCCGCCCCACCGTCACAATCTCGCCGGGCAGCAGATCCCGCTCAAAGGCGGCTCCCACTGCGTCCAGCGCGCAGGACTCCGAAGCAAACACCACAGCTCCATCCGGACGGCGGCCCATGCATAGCGGACGGAACCCATGGGGGTCCCGGGCCGCGATGAGCTTGGTGGGCGAAGAGATAACCAGGCTGTATGCGCCTTCCAGACGGTCCATGGCCGCACAGACCGCGGCCTCAATGGAAGGTGTCCGCAGCCGCTGCTGCACGATTTCGTAGGCAATGACCTCGGAATCGGTGGTGGTGTGGAAAATGGAACCCTGTTCCTCCAGCCTGCGCCGCAGCTCCATGGAATTGGTGAGGTTTCCGTTATGGGCCAGGGCCATACGGCCCTTAAAATGATTGATTACCAGGGGCTGCGCATTGAGTGCGGCATCCGAGCCGGTGGTGGCATAGCGCACATGGCCCACCGCAATGGAGCCCTGTCCCAGCTTCTCCAGGCGCCGGGCAGGCAGAGCCTCACTGACCAGGCCCACGTCCCGCCAGACGGAGAACACGCCGTCATCGTTGATGGCGATGCCCGCACTCTCCTGCCCGCGGTGCTGCAGGGCATACAGCCCGTAATATACCAGGCCGGCCAGATCCTCATTCTGCGGGGCAAAGATCCCGAATACGCCGCACTCCTCATGAAGATGGCGCGGGAGGATCCTGGCGGATTCCTCAGCGGTCCTCATGTTCCATCAGTCTCCGCATCACTTCCGCATAGGCGTCTTCCACACCGCCCATATCCCGGCGGAAGCGATCCTTATCCAGCTTTTCGCCCGTGGCAGCATCCCACAGCCGGCAGGTATCGGGGCTGATCTCATCTGCCAGGATCACGGTGCCGTCAGACAGGCGGCCGAATTCCAGCTTGAAGTCCACCAGAGTCACGCCGCAGCTGGACCAGAATGCCCGCAGCAGATCATTGGTCTGGAAGGCCAGACGGCGAATGGTGTCGATCTCCTCTTGAGTGGCCAGCCCCAGAGCCAGAGCATGGCTGGTGTTCAGCAGGGGATCGCCCAGTTCGTCGTTCTTGTAGGAGAACTCGATGGTGGGCTGGGAGAACACCACACCCTCTTCCACGCCGTAACGCTTGGAGAAGGAACCGGCGGCAATGTTGCGGATGATGACCTCCAGAGGCACGATCTGCACGCGCTTGACCAGAGTTTCCCGCTCACTGAGCTCCTCAACAAAATGGGTGGGGACGCCGGCCTTTTCCAGGCGCTGCATCAGCCGGTTGCTCATCTCATTGTTGATGACGCCCTTACCGGCAATGGTGCCCTTTTTCAGGCCGTTGAACGCCGTGGCGTCATCCTTGTAGGAGACGATCAGAAGCTCCGGATCCTCCGTGGCATACACCCGCTTGGCTTTTCCCTCATAAAGCATTTCCCGTTTTTCCATGTGTACGTACCTCCTGCATAAAATAGATCTCAGACACACCTGCGTTTCCCGGCGAACCGGACCTGCCCGGCAGATCCGCCCGTCCAGGAACATCCCGTCCGCAGGCAGCGCCGGTCCGTTTGCCTGTCCCTGCTTCAGACCTCATTCTGCCGTCGCCGACGGAAGATTTTTGCTGATTCCATCATAATTGCATTTTTTCTCCAGGTCAATGGTAATACCTTATCAAATCCGACAGTTTTTTCCCCGGTTCTCCGTTCATACAGCCGGACCGCACCGGCACAGCGCGGCGCAGGCCGGCCTCCACCGGGAGACCGGCCTGCGTCGGAATCGTCTTATTCTACATCCTGGAGTGCGTCGTACCCTTCCTCACCGGTACGAACCTTCACCGCGTTTTCCACATCATAGACAAAAATCTTGCCGTCACCGATGTGGCCGGTAAAGAGCACCCGCTTGGCCGTCTCGATGACGTCCCGGACCGGCACCTTGCTGACCACAATCTCTACCTGGACCTTGGGCAGCAACGTCGCCTCCACCGGAACGCCACGGTAATACTCCTGCCGTCCCTTCTGTGCGCCGCAGCCCAGTACGTGGCTGACCGTCATACCGGTGATGCCCAGCTGCATCATCGCCGCCTTCAGCGCCTCCAGGCGGGACTCACGGCACAAAATCTCCACCTTGGTGAGCTTGTGTCCGCCGGGGGCAGCGGGCTCGGGCTTCACCGCCGCAGGGGATTCCTGACCCGGCGTCTCAGCGGGAACCTGTGCAGGAAGCTCCACCGGAATCGCATCGTCCGCAAAGGTATCCGGCATCATGGCAAAGCCCGCATAGGCCGTCAGCAGGCCGTGCTCGGAAACATCCAGGCCCGCCAGCTCATCGGCGGCATCCGCCCGCAGGCCGATGGTGTGCTTGATTACCTCAAATACCACGGTGATGACCACCGCCACATAAGCCGCTACCGTCACCACACCCAGGGTCTGCACTCCCAGCAGGTGGAATCCGCCGCCGTAGAGAACGCCGGCCTCCGTGGAGGCGCCGTCGGCAAATACGCCGACCAGAATGCTGCCCAGGGCTCCGCAGACGCCGTGGACGGAAATGGCGCCCACCGGGTCGTCGATCTTGGCGACCTTATCGAAAAATTCCACAGACAGGACAATCACAATGCCGAAAATCACGCCCATAATGGCCGCACCCACGGCGTCCACCGCATCGCACCCGGCGGTAATGCCCACCAGACCGGCCAGGGCGGCGTTGTAGGTCATGGAGACATCCGGCTTTTTATAGCGCAGCCAGGTGAAAATCAGCGTCGTGCAGCAGGCCACAGCGGCAGTCAGGTTGGTGTTGAAGAACACACGGCCAGCCCGGACAATCAGCTCGTCGGTATCCATTCCCACTGTGGAAGCGCCGTTGAAGCCGAACCAGCAGAACCACAGAATGAACACGCCCAGCGCCGCAAAGGTCAGGTTGTGGCCTAAGATGGCCCGGGGCTTGCCGTCCTTGCCGTACTTGCCGATCCGGGGGCCCAGGATCGCCGCGCCGATCAGGGCGCAGACGCCGCCCACCATATGCACGGCAGTGGAGCCGGCAAAGTCATGGAATCCCATCTGTGCCAGCCAGCCGCCGCCCCAGATCCAGTGACCGGAAATGGGGTAAATAATCAAAGAAATCGCGGCGGAATAGATGCAGTAGGCGCTGAACCGGGTCCGCTCCGCCATGGCGCCGGAGACGATGGTGGCGGATGTGGCGCAGAACACCGTCTGGAAGATGGCGTAGGCCCACAGGGGCACGCCGGCAGGCAGAATGTGGCTGTAATCTCCCAGAATCAGGGGATCGATCCAGCCGAACAGCCCCGTCCCCAGGCCGAACATGGCGCCGAACCCAAACAGCCAGAAGCAGGGGGTGCCGATGCAAAAGTCCATCAGATTCTTCATTAAGATGTTGCCGGTGTTCTTTGCACGGGTGAAGCCCGCCTCACACATGGAAAAGCCCGCCTGCATGAAAAATACCAGCGCTGCTCCCAGCAGCACCCAGATCGTATTGACTGCACTGTAAGTCATCCCAAATCCCTCTTTTCTCTCAAGATCTCCCAAAACAATTCCCTGTTTCCCCGGCGGATCACAACTCCGCCGGGGAACGGTCCATTACCGCACGCTGAAGAGCAGATCCCCATAGGTGGGATACGGCCAGCAATCGGAGGCGGTGATGGTCTCCGCCTCATCGGCGGCAGCCCGCAGAGCACTCATGGCAGGCAGGATTTCATCCCGAATCCGGCAGGCGGAAGCGGTGACATCCTCCGTGGTCTGCAGCTGCGCCATGAGATGCTCCAGGTTTTCCGTACGCTGGGCGATGCAGTCCGTCAGGCCGGACAGGCGGCGCACCAGCTCCGTCTCATAGGAAGCAGCCAGATCCGGCACCAGGGCCTTCTTGGCCGCGGCGGTTCCGGCCACCTTGGCTGCGTAGGTCTCCACAGCGGGCAGAATATCCCGGCGGGCCATATCCACCATGGTCAGTGCTTCGATGCTTACGCACTTGCAGTAGTTCTCCATGGTGATCTCATAGCGGGACTCCAGCTCCGCCTTGGTGTACACGCCCAGACCGGTGAGCATCTCCACATTCTTCTTTTCCAGCAGGCAGGGCACGCAGTCCGGCGTGGTGCGCAGGTTGGCAAGCCCCCGCTTCTTGGCCTCCTCCAGCCAGGCATCATCGTAGCCGTTGCCGTTGAAGATGATCCGCTTGTGGGCCTTCACCGTCTCCTGAATCAGGGAGTGGATGGCCGCATCAAAGTCCTGCGCACCCTCCAGGCGGTCGGCAAACTTGCGCAGGGTGTCCGCCACGGCGCTGTTGAGCATGATGTTGGCGCAGGCGATGGAGTTGGACGAACCCAGCATCCGGAACTCAAACTTGTTGCCGGTGAAGGCGAAGGGAGACGTCCGGTTGCGGTCCGTGGTATCCCGGAGGAACCGGGGCAGCGCCGGAACTCCCAGCTTCATGCGGGTGCGCTCCGCGCCGTGATAGGGGGCATCCGTCTCAATGGCCTCCAGCACGGCGGTGATCTCGTCGCCCAGGAAGATGGACACCACGGCCGGAGGCGCCTCGTTGGCGCCCAGGCGGTGGTCGTTTCCAGCGGTAGCCACCGCGGTGCGCAGCAGATCCTGGTAGTCATCCACCGCCTGGATTACCGCGCACAAGAACAGCAGGAACTGCGCGTTTTCATGGGGCGTATCGCCGGGAGAGAGCAGGTTTACTCCGGTATCCGTGGCCATGGACCAGTTGTTGTGCTTGCCGGAGCCGTTGACGCCGGCAAATGGCTTTTCATGGAGCAGGCACACCATGCCGTGCTTGGCTGCCACGGTCTGCATGATCTCCATGGTCAGCTGGTTGTGGTCGGTAGCCAGGTTCGTGGTGGTATAGATGGGGGCCAGCTCATGCTGAGCGGGAGCCACTTCGTTGTGCTCCGTCTTGGCCAGAATGCCCAGCTTCCAGAGCTCCTCGTTGAGTTCCTCCATAAAGGCCGCCACCCGGGGCTTGATGGTGCCGAAATAGTGGTCGTCCAGCTCCTGTCCCTTGGGAGGACGGGCGCCGAAGAGGGTCCGGCCGGTGTAGATCAGGTCGGGACGGCGATTATAGAGCGCCCGGTCCACCAGGAAATACTCCTGCTCCGGTCCCACACAGGTGCGCACGCAGTGGACATCCTCGTGGCCGAACAGGTGCAGAATCCGCATGGCCTGCCGGTTGAGCGCCTCCATGGACCGCAGCAGGGGAGTCTTTTTGTCCAGTGCCTCGCCGCCGTAAGAGCAAAACGCTGTGGGAATATAAAGGGTATGGCCCTTGACAAAGGCATAGGAGGTGGGGTCCCAGGCGGTGTAGCCGCGGGCCTCGAAGGTAGCCCGCAGGCCGCCGGAGGGGAAGGAGGAGGCGTCCGGCTCCCCTTTAATCAGTTCCTTGCCGGAAAACTCCAGAATCACCCGGCCATCGGGCGCGGGGGTAATGAAGCTGTCGTGCTTTTCCGCCGTGATGCCGGTCATGGGCTGGAACCAGTGGGTGAAATGGGTGGCGCCCTTTTCCACTGCCCAATCCTTCATGGCGGCAGCCACCGCATTGGCCACAGACAGGTCCAGCTTGGTTCCCTGATCGATGGTCTTGCGCAGGGAGTCATACACCTCTGCCGACAGGCGGGCCTTCATCACCCGATCGTCAAATACCATGCTGCCAAAATACTCCGGTACACGCTTCATAACGGTCACCTCACAAGAAAAATAAAAAAACGACGATGCGCCGGCAGAAGGACCCTTCTGCGACGTCATCGTCGTTGGATGCGCTTATGATACGCCGCCTGGCGTCAGTCTGTCAATGGCACAATTTCCAAAAAAATGAAGTCATACCCCGGTGTTTTTCGTAAAAACGTTTGTTGACAAGCGCAGCGTTTGGTGGTATTTTAGTTTCCAAGAACAAAGATGTTCAGCCGTGGAAGGAGTCTGTCCTTCTCCGGCTGAGCATCTTTTTTTCATTTCCCGAAAGGATGAGCGCACATGAAACAACTGGAAGGACAAATCCGGATTCCCTCCGGCTGCGCCGTCTCCGCCGTGATCTCCCGGGAAGGCAAGCGGATGGACGGTCAGGCCGTCATCGAGAGTATGAAGCCCATGCACGACCGGTCCAACGGTCTGGGCGGAGGGTTTGCCGGCTATGGCATCTACCCCGAACTGCGGGACTACTTCGCCCTGCATTTTTTCTTCCGGGATCACGCCTGCCGCAAGGAATGCGAAGCCTTCTTGAAAGAACGCTTTGATATCGTGCTGGCGGAAGAGATTCCGGTGCGCAAGCTGCCTGAAATTACCGATGAGCCCCTGATCTGGCGCTACTTTGCCGCTCCCCTGCGTTCGGCCCTGCGCACCATGCAGGTAGACGAAAAGGAGTTTGTGGTCCGCACGGTCATGCGCCTCAACGCCCAATTCCCCGGTACCTATGTCTTTTCCTGCGGGAAAAACATGGGTGTCTTCAAGGGCGTGGGGTACCCGGAGGACATCGGCCGGTTTTACCGGCTGGAGGAGTACCGGGGCTACTGCTGGACCGCCCACGGCCGTTATCCCACCAACACCCCCGGCTGGTGGGGCGGTGCGCACCCCTTCGCCCTGCTGGACTACTCTGTGGTGCACAATGGGGAGATCTCCTCTTACGACGCCAACCGCCGGTTCATTGAGATGTTCGGCTATCAGTGCACGCTGCAGACGGACACGGAGGTCATCACCTACATTATGGACTTCCTGCTCCGGCGCCAAAAGCTGCATCTCACCGAGGCCGCCGCAGTGGTCGCCGCTCCTTTCTGGAGCACCATTGCCCGCCGCTCCCCCCAGGAGCAGGAAGTTCTGACCTATCTGCGCACGGTGTTCTCCAGTTTGCTGGTCACCGGGCCGTTTTCCATCATTCTGGGCTTTGAGGGCGGACTGATGGCCCTCAACGATCGGCTCAAGCTGCGCAGCATGGTGGTGGGCGAAAAGGAGGACCGGGTCTTCGTCGCCAGCGAGGAAGCCGCCATCCGGGCCATGGAGCCCCATGCGGAACACATCTACGCCCCCACCGGCGGCGAACCGGTGATCGTGCGGGTAAAGGAGGGTACATACTGATGACGGTCCGTGATGTTTATCCTGAATACGAAGTCATTCGCTCCGACAGCCGCTGTACCCGCTGCCGGATCTGTGAGCAGCAGTGTGCCAACGGCGTCCACCGCTATGACGAAGCGCACAGAATCATGCTGGCCGATGAGAGCAAATGCGTCAACTGCCAGCGGTGCGTGGCGGTGTGTCCCACCCGGGCGCTGAAGATCGTCAAAAGCGACTGCCAGCTGCGGCAAAACGCCAACTGGGATGCCGACACCGTCCGGGAGGTCTATAAGCAGGCCGCCTCCGGCGGCGTACTGCTCTCCTCCATGGGCAATCCCAAGCCTCTGCCCATCTACTGGGACCGGCTGCTGCTCAACGCCTCTCAGGTCACCAATCCCTCCATCGATCCCCTCCGGGAGCCCATGGAGACCCGGGTCTTTCTGGGCAAAAAGCCCGAGTTCGTCCGGCGGGACGCCCAGGGCCATCTGGACTGCCGCCTGCCGCCCCAGCTGGAGCTGCGCATGCCGGTGCTCTTCTCCGCCATGAGCTACGGCTCCATCAGCTACAATGCCCACGCTGCCCTGGCCCAGGCCGCCGAGGAACTGGGAATCTGCTACAACTGCGGCGAAGGCGGCCTGCATGAGGATTTCTACCGATACAGCGCCAACACCGTGGTACAGGTGGCCTCCGGCCGCTTCGGCGTCCACAAGGACTACCTCAATGCCGGTGCCGCCATTGAGATCAAGATGGGACAGGGCGCTAAGCCCGGCATCGGCGGACACCTGCCCGGCGCCAAGATCGTGGGAGACGTCTCCCGCACCCGGATGGTGCCGGAGGGCTCCGACGCCATTTCCCCCGCGCCCCACCACGACATCTATTCCATCGAGGACCTGCGCCAGCTGGTCTACTCCATCAAGGAGGCCACCGGCTACCGCAAGCCCGTCATCGTCAAGGTGGCCGCCGTTCACAATATCGCCGCCATTGCCAGCGGCATCGCCCGCAGCGGCGCCGATATCATTGCCATCGACGGCTTCCGGGGCGGCACCGGTGCCGCCCCCACCCGAATCCGGGACAACGTGGGCATTCCCATCGAGCTGGCTCTGGCCGCAGTGGACCAAAGGCTGCGGGACGAGGGCATCCGGGGACAGGTCTCCCTCATCGCCGGAGGCAGCATCCGCAGCTCCGCCGACGTCATCAAGGCTGTGGCCCTGGGCGCGGATGCCTGTTATGTGGCGACCGCCGCCCTGCTGGCACTGGGGTGCCATCTGTGCCGCACCTGCCAGAGCGGCAAGTGCAACTGGGGCATCGCCACGCAGAGGCCGGAACTGGTGGCCCGTCTGGATCCGGAGGAGGGCAAAACCCGCCTGGTCAACCTCATGACCGCCTGGAACCACGAAATCAAGGAGTTCATGGGCAGCATGGGCATCAACTCCATTGAGGCCCTGCGGGGCAACCGGCTGATGCTGCGGGGCATCGGCCTGACGGATCGGGAACTCAAGGTCCTGGGCGTGGCCCACGCCGGTGAATGAACCGGTTGAAAAAATGCGGAGGTATGATACTATGATGATTGATGCATCCTCTCTGCCCGATTCCGCTCTGAACGAAGCGGTGCGGGGCTGCGGCGGACAATGCCGCATCATCGGCTGCCTGGGGCAGCGGTTCATCGGCGCAGGTCTGGAGCGCGGCAGTATTTCCATCAGCGGAATTCCCGGCAATGCCCTGGGGGCCTATCTCAACGGCGCCGCCATTGCGGTGGAGGGCAATGCCCAGGACGCGGTAGGCGACACCATGAACGCCGGGTCCATCGTCATCCACGGCAGCGTGGGGGACGCGGCCGGCTACGCCATGCGGGGCGGGACCATCTACATCCAGGGGGACGCCGGTTACCGGGCCGGTGTCCACATGAAAGCCTATGGAGACCGGGTGCCGGTCATGGTCATCGGCGGACGGGCCGGCAGCTTCCTGGGGGAATACCAGGCCGGCGGCCGGATCGTGGTGCTGGGTCTGACCGGCCGGGAGCGCCCCATTGTGGGCAACTTCCCCTGTACCGGGATGCACGGCGGCGCGGTATATCTGCGCTCAGACTGCCGGGATATTCTCTTTCCCGGCCAGGTGACGGCCCGGCGGGCCGGGCCGGAGGACCTGGCGCAGATCCGCCCCAGCGTGGAGACCTTCTGCCGCCTGTTTGGAAAAAACGCGGAGGAAATTCTGGACGCGCCCTTTACCGTGGTAACGCCGGACTCTCAAAATCCCTACCGGCAGATGTATGTGGCCAATTGATTCATCAGATTGCAAGAAAGCGGGGAACGCCATGAAGTGCACAGCGGAAGAAGTCATCCAGTACGTGGAGGAGGAAAACGTCAAGTTCATTCGTTTGGCCTTCTGCGACGTCTACGGTCAGCAAAAAAACCTGTCCATCATGCCGGGCGAACTGCGGCGGGCGTTCTCCCAGGGGATGGCCTTTGACGCCTCGGCCATTGCCGGTTTCGGCGGCGCGGTGCGCTCGGATCTCTTCCTTCGCCCGGACCCCGCCACTCTGGCTGGCCTCCCCTGGCGTCCGGAAAACGGGCGGGTGGTGCGGATGTTCTGCGACATCACCCGGCCGGACGGGTCCGTCTTCGAGGCCGATACCCGCCACCTGCTGCAGCAGGCCGTCGCCGATGCCAAAAGCCTGGGCTATTCCTTCTCCTTCGGCGCGGAGATGGAATTCTATCTGTTCAAGACCGATGAAAACGGCCAGCCCACTCAGGAGCCCTATGACCACGCCGGATACATGGACATTGCCCCGGCGGACAAGGGCGAAAACGTCCGCCGGGAAATCTGCCTGACCCTGGAACAGATGGGCATCCGGCCGGAAAGCTCCCACCATGAGGAGGGCCCGGGCCAAAACGAGATCGATTTCCGTTACTCCGACGCCCTCACCGCCGCAGACGACGCCATCACTTTCCGTTCCGTGGTGCAGACCATTGCCGCCCGCAGCGGACTGTGGGCCGATTTCTCCCCCAAGCCGCTCAGCGGCCAGCCGGGCAGCGGGCTGCACATCAATCTCTCCGTCCACGGTCCCGCCGGTACCGATCCCATGCCCCAGGTGCTGGCGGGAATTCTGGAACATGCCTATGATCTCACGGCGTTCTGCAATCCCTGCCGGGATTCCTACCGGCGTTTGGGCAGCAGCAAGGCTCCGGGCTATATCACCTGGTCGTCGGAAAACCGCTCGCAGCTGATCCGCCTCCCTGCCGCCCAGGGAGAATACCGCCGTCTGGAGCTGCGCTCTCCCGACCCCACGGCCAATCCCTATCTTGCCTTTGCCCTGCTGATTCGGGCAGGACTGGACGGCATCGCCCGGGATCTGCCTCTGCCGCCCAGCGCGGATCTGAACCTCTATGAGGCACCGGACGAAGTGCTCGCTTCCTTCCGCCGCCTGCCCGCCACTTTGGAGGAGGCGCAGTCCGCCGCGGCAAACAGCCCGTTTGTCCGCCGCCATCTTCCCGCTGTCATTCTCAACGCATACACGCAAGCCTGACCTTCACCTGCGATCCCAGGTATGGAAGGAGGGAATCCATGGTATTTCAGGAACGTACATACAGTGTCCTGCTGGTATCCGCGGGAGAGAAGTTTTCCAAAACGCTGACCGAGCTGCTGCCTCCCACCCATTTCTGGCCGGTCAATCTCGCCCGCAGCACCGACGAGGCCCGCCGGGCCCTGCTGAGCACCCAGTACGATATGGTGCTCATCAATGCCCCGCTGCCCGATGATTTCGGCGTGCAGCTGGCCATTGACGTGTGCAGCCGGTCCGACGCGGGCGCCCTGCTGCTGGTGCGAAACGAACTCTTCGAAGAAATCTACGCCAAGGTCACGGAATTCGGCGTGCTCACTCTGGCCAAGCCCACCTCCACGCAGATGATTACCCAATCTCTGCGGGTGCTGTGCGCCGTCCGGGAGCGGATGCGCCGGATGGAGGCCAAGCAGGCCACAGTGGAGGATAGAATTCAGGAGATCCGCCTGGTCAACAAGGCCAAATGGGCCCTGATCCAGTGCCTGGGCATGACAGAAGAGGAAGCGCACCGCCATATTGAAAAGCGCGCCATGGACGAGCGCCTCACCCGGCGCGAGGTCGCCAACCGGATTCTCTCCACCTATTCCCACACTTCCACCTAGTGTCCGGATGCTTCCCTTCCATGCCGGAGCGCGGTCTTCCCACGCACTCCGGCATTCTCTCGACACACACTCTATATAAAAAGAAGGACATCCATGCGGATGTCCTTCTTTTTTGCGCCACTCCCGTCTGCGGCCTTGCGCCGTCTTCGATCCGGCTCCGCCCGCCATCTCTGGGCCCTGCGAAAGGGCGAAAACAGCAGTAAATAACAAAAAATCGGAGCAAGCAATGCTTGCTCCGATCATGGTGCGCGAGGCGGGACTTGAACCCGCACGTCCGTAATGGACACTAGAACCTGAATCTAGCGAGTCTGCCAATTCC
>ENA-UEYL01000304-UEYL01000304.1-human-gut-metagenome-genome-assembly--contig:-NODE-304-length-53649-cov-9.919100_pt1 | contig 53649 bp, 44 predicted proteins | sample MGYA00242941_ERZ507946 | MGnify/ENA primary metagenome ERZ507946 (study PRJEB26167, sample SAMN06115482) | human gut metagenome | host: Homo sapiens | place: China:Guizhou | collected 2015-03-11...
TGGCAACGCAGATGCCGTGCCGCAGCTGCCGGAGCGGTGCTTAAGCCGCAAGGCGGGAATTGTGCGGTGTTGCCCCAGATAAACAAACCAACGCAAGGAGGCTTTTTATGTATTATTCCAGCGGTAACTATGAAGCTTTTGCCCATCCCGAAAAACCGGAGGGCGTTGACCACAAGAGTGCCTACCTTATCGGCAGCGGCCTGGCCGCGCTGTCCGCCGCATGCTTTATGGTGCGTGACGGCCAGATGAAGGGCGAGCACATCCATGTGCTGGAAAAGGACCCCATCCCCGGTGGTGCCTGCGATGGCTACAAGTACCAGGACATCGGTTACGTTATGCGCGGCGGCCGTGAGATGGACAACCACTTCGAGTGCATGTGGGATTTGTTCCGCTCCATCCCCTCCATTGAGGATGAGAACGTCACCGTGCTGGACGAGTATTACTGGCTGAACAAACACGATCCCAACTACAGCCTGTGCCGCGCCACTGTCAACTGCGGCGAGGATGCCCACACCGATGGCAAGTTCGGCCTGTCTGACAAGGGTGCCATGGAGATTTTGAAGCTGTTCATGACCCCGGACGAGCAGTTGTACGATAAAAAGATCACCGACTTCTTTGATGACGAAGTCCTGAACACCAACTTCTGGCTGTACTGGCGCACCATGTTCGCCTTTGAGAACTGGCACAGCGCCCTGGAGATGAAGCGCTACCTTCAGCGCTACATCCACCACATCGGCGGCCTGCCGGATTTCACCGCCCTGCGCTTTACCCGCTACAACCAGTATGAATCCATGATCCTGCCCATGGTCAAGTACCTGGAAAGCTATGGCGTGCAGTTCCATTACGGCGTCAAGGTGACCAACGTTGCCTTTGACTGCGCCAACGGCAAAAAGCAGGCCACCCGCATTGATACTCTGCGCGACGGCCACGAAGAGTGCATTGACCTGACCGAGAACGACCTGGTGTTCATCACCAACGGCGGCTGTGTCGAAAACTCCACCATTGGCAGCCAGACCACCGTTGCCCCCCTCAAGTTTGATCTGAAGGAAGGCGGCGGCTGGGATCTGTGGCGCAAGATCGCCGCCCAGGACCCCAGCTTCGGCCACCCGGACAAGTTCTGCTATGACCCGGAGCTGAGCAACTGGATGAGCGCCACCATCACCACGCTGGACCAGCGCATTGTGCCCTATATCAAAAAGATCTGCAAGCGCGATCCCTTCACCGGCAAGGTCGTCACCGGCGGCATTGTCTCCGTCAAGGATTCCAGCTGGCTGCTCAGCTGGACCCTGAACCGCCAGCAGCAGTTCCGCGACCAGCCCAAGGACCAGCTCTGCGTTTGGGTGTACAGTCTGTTCAGTGATAAGCCCGGCGATTACGTCAAGAAGCCCATGCGCGAATGCACCGGCGAGGAGATCTGCCAGGAATGGCTGTACCACATTGGTGTACCAGTTGACCAGATCGAGGATCTGGCTGCCAACAGTGCCAACACCGTGCCCTGCATGATGCCGTATATCGACGCTTTCTTTATGCCGCGCGCTGCCGGCGACCGCCCGGATGTTGTGCCCGAAGGCGCTGTGAATTTCGCTTTCATCGGCCAGTTTGCCGAGACCAAGCGCGATACCATCTTTACCACCGAGTATTCCATCCGCACCGGCATGGAAGCGGTTTACACACTGCTGAACGTTGCCCGCGGCGTACCGGAGGTCTGGGGCAGCGTATATGATATCCGCGACCTGCTGGATGCCACCGTAAAACTGCGCGACGGCAAAAAGGTCACCGATATGGAGATGAACGTTGTGCAGAAACTGGCCCTGAAAGAAGCTTTGAAGAAGCTGGAGGGCACCGAGATTGAAAAACTGCTGAAAGAATACAATGTGATCTGAAGCGTATAATCATTCTTCCATAAAAAGCATTGCCCCGGCGGGATATCTTGTCCCGCCGGGGCGCTGCTTTATATGATTCTATTTAACATTTGCGTTTGCAATCTATTCTGCTTACCCCAAAATTGCAAAGCTCTGTGCACCCAGCACCAGCTCATCGCCCTTCACTTCGGCTTTGCCGATCACATGCAGCACGCGGGTACCGTCTTCCAGCTTCAGGGGCAGTTCTGCTTCCTCGCGGGCGGGGTTCACCGCGCAGATCAGCTTGCCGCGCTCCCAGGCAAACGGGCGGTAGCTGCCCTTTGCCTTGGGGGCAAACCGCACATGGAACGGCGCATCGGAATCCAGATCCCGGTGGCTGTGGCGGAAGTTCAGCACCCCCTGCACGGTATGCCACAGGCTGTCAGGGTCTGCCTGCTGGGCAGCCACGGTGGGGGCGTCCGCGGCATCGTCCACCGGCAGGTACAGCTTGTCGGCTGCGGCGGTAGAAAATCCCTTGTTGGCGCTGTTATCCCACTGCATGGGGGTGCGGGAACCGGTGCGGAAATAGCCGCCCTCCTTGGTGGGCAGCGGCAGATAGCGCATGCCGATCTCATCGCCATAATACACAAACGGTGCGCCGGGCAGGGTAAACAGCATGGCGTAAGCAATTTTCAGCTCATCCGGGGTCAAACCGGCGGAGGGGCGGATGGTATCATGGTTGCAGGTAATCAAGCAGTACAGGCCGTCCTTGCGGGTCGCCTTGTAGCTGGGCAGCCAGCCATCCAGGAACTTGTCAATACCCGTGCCGGAATCCGCACAGAAATACGCCTTGCCGATGTTATGCGGGTCAGAATCTGTTGCGCCATCATAATTGCGCATCAGCCAGCTGTAGCCATTGCCCTGCCATTCCAGCATAAAGTCCATATCAAAGCCGTTTTTCAGGGACTGGCGCGGCTGGTTCCATTCGCTCACCAGAGCGGCTTCGGGGTATTCCTTGTCCAGCATAGCGGCAATATCGCGCCAGATGGCACAGGTATACTTTTTGTGGTGGGTATCATTCTTGACCAGGCTGGATGCCATATCCACACGGAAACCATCGCAGCCCATATCCAGCCAAAAGCGCATCACATCCTTCACGGCTTCCACCGTTGCGCGCGGGCCGGGGGCGTCGGTGGGCATTTGCCACTTTTCGCGGCACTTGCCGTAACCATAGTTCAAAGCAGGCTGGCACTTGAAGAAGTTCAAAATATAAGTACCGTTGCGGTCGGTCTCGCCGCCAATGAACGGCATACCGTCACCGGCGCTAAAGCAGGAGTCCGTCCAGATATAGCGGTCGGAATACTCATTCTTTTCCGGCTTGCTGCTCTCCTTAAACCATGCGTGTTCCTCGCTGGTATGGCCGGGCACCAGGTCCAGCAGCACATGGATGCCCTTGGCATGAGCTGCTTCAAACAGCGCTTTGGCATCCGCGTTGGTGCCATAGCGGGGGGCAATCAGCTTATAATCGCGCACATCATACCCGGCATCCTTGAACGGGGAATCAAAGCAGGGGTTGATCCAAAGGGCGTTGCACCCCAGCTCTTTGATGTAATCCAGCTTTTCGATAATCCCCTTCAGATCGCCGATGCCATCCCCGTTGGTATCATAAAAGCTTTGGGGGTAAATTTCGTAAAAAACTGCGTCTTTCAGCCATTGTTTCAAAACAATCCCTCCTATTATTTTCTGTCCCTCTGCGCGGAATCCGGCGCACCGTATGGTTCCCGCTGTACCGGGCAAAGTTCCACTTTTATCATACGGTTCCGCACGGCAGTTGTCAATCACCTTTCACAAAAACAGACGCAGATATTTTTAATTTTCTGGTGCCGGTGCACAATTTTGTCCGCTTATGGTGCATTCTGCTGCGTAACGCTGCTGTTCAGCATCCGGGCAAATTCGCGCGCAGCTGCGTTGGGAACACGACCGCCATCCTGCACCAGCACAACATGACGGGTGGGGATTTCCTCTTTCAACTGGATGGTAAACACATCCCCCGCGGCCAGGGCGTCCTTGGCAAAATTCTGCGGCACATACCCCAGCCCCAGCCCGCTTTTGACCAGCGGCACCACCTGGTCGGTGGTAGCGGCCTCAGTATCCGGCTGCAAAACAAGATTGTTGCTTAAGTAAAACTGGTTATAGAACGCATAGGTCATCGTCTCGCTGCCCAGGCAGATCAGAGGGTATTGCTGCAGTTCTTTCAGCGCCCAGCGGCGGCCCTGCAAAAATTCAAAGTCCCTGCCGGCAATCAGAATTTCCTGGAACGGCATCAGCAGGGTACGGCGCATCGTGGATTCCAACCGGGCCGGGGTGGTGATCACACAAAGATCCACCAGCCCGCGCCCCAGCGCACGGATGGCCTGCGGGGTGGAATGGTTGGCAATGCGCAGCCGCACGCCGGGGTAACGCCGGTGGAATTCCCGCAGCTTATCCAGCAAAAACACATTCAAAGCGGTCTCGCTGGCGCTAATGGTCAGCGCGCCGCTTTCCAGCGCGGTAATGCCCGCCAGCTCGCTTTCCCCCGCCTGCAGCTGCTCCTGGGCGATTTCCACGTGGGCAAACAGCACCTCACCCTCCGGCGTCATCGTCACGCCGCGGGTGCTGCGCACCAGCAGCTTGCAGCCCAGCTGTTCCTCCAGCCGGTTCAGGGCGCGGGTCACATTGGGCTGGCTCATGCGCAGCACATTGGCCGCGCGGGTTATACTGTGATATTTGCAGACATAGTAAAATAAGCGGTAATATTCATAGTTTACATTCACAGTTTTTCCTCTTTTCCTGCGTTTTACCATATCAAATACAAATATTTTGCATGCGAAACATATATTTTACAAATGTACTTTCCGACAGTATAATACAAACCGTTCCAGAAAACAAGGCATACTGGCAGGGTCCGTGCATACTCCCCCCAGGGTGTACCTGAAACGTCGAAAATTTAGGGCAATACCGCATAATTCTAAGTGCCGATACGGCGAGCGAGGTGCGGCAGATGCTAAGCCAAAAGCGCAGATAATACTGGATGTCTTATCGAGCATTTTGGCAACGCAGATGCCGTGCCGCAGCCGCCGGAGCGGTGCTTAAGCCGTAAGGCGGGAATTGTGCGGTGCTGCCTTAGAATATTTCTACAAACGCGGCCGGATTCCGCGTTAAAAATCCTTGGAATTCACAAAGGATTCCTGCGGCTTTTGCCTCGAATCCATCGCACATTTGCGAAATCTTCGTCATTTTCTTCGTTTTCAGCTACACCAGGTAAGCAAGCGGCCCTGCCGGTATTGTCCAGGAAGGATAGCACCATGCAGTATCAGGATATGACAAAAAAAGAAATGCAGCGGGAATACCACCGTCTGTGCCAGCGCTACCAGGAGTACGAACAGCAGGGCCTGCAGCTGGATCTTTCCCGCGGAAAGCCTGCGCCGGAGCAGCTGGCACTTTCGCAGCGCATGCTGGGTGAACTGAACTCCCGCAGCGTGCTGGACAGTGAGGATGGCACCGACTGCCGCAATTACGGCGGGCTGGACGGCATTCCCGAAGCAAAAGCCCTGCTGGCCGGTATGATTGGCGTGCGGCCGGAGCAGGTCATGGTGGGCGGCAACAGCAGCCTGACCATGATGTTCGATATTCTCAGCCACGCCATGCTGGACGGCCTGCTGGGCGCAGAGCCGTGGGTGCAGGTCAAGGACCGCAAGTTCCTTTGCCCCGTGCCGGGTTATGACCGCCATTTTGCCATGACGGAGCATTTCGGCTTCCAGCTAATCCCCATCCCCATGCACAATGATGGCCCCGATATGGACATGATCGAAGACCTGGTCCAGCGGGATGCTTCCATCAAAGGCATCTGGTGCGTACCCAAGTACCAGAACCCCACCGGCATTGTGTTCAGCCCCATGGTGGTGGAGCGCTTTGCCCACCTGCAACCCGCAGCGCCGGATTTCCGCATTTTCTGGGATAACGCCTACTGCGTGCATGACCTTTACCCCAACGCCCCGGCCGTCCTGCCAGACATCCTGTCCGCCTGCGCCAATGCCGGGCACCCGGATATGGTGTATGAGTTCTGCTCCACCAGCAAGGTTTCCTTCCCCGGTGCAGGCATCAGCGGCGTGGCGGCAAGTTCCGCCAACCTGATCGATCTGCGCAAAGTGTGGAAGTTTGCCACCATCGGCCCCGATAAGCTCAACCAGCTGCGCCAGGCACGTTTTTTCCGCAATGAAAGCGGCATTGAAGCCCATATGGCACGCCATGCCCGCCTGCTGCGCCCCAAGTTCGAGCAGGTCATCTCCATTTTCCGCGAGGAACTGGACGGCAGCGGCATTGCCAGCTGGACGGAACCCCGCGGCGGCTACTTCCTTTCCTTCGATACCATGCCGGGCTGCGCGGCCCGCACGGTGGAGCTTTGCCGCCGGGCCGGTGTCAAATTCACCCCCGCCGGTTCCACCTGGCCCTATGGCCGCGACCCGCAGGACAGCAACGTCCGCATTGCCCCCAGCTTTGCCAGCGCCGAGGAGATCGAACCTGCGGCCCGGCTGTTTACCATCTGCGTGCGGCTTGCCACACTGGAAAAGCTGGCGGCCACCCGCTTTGCATCCGAAACCGCCCTTGGCGCGGAGCGCATCGCCTGAATCTCCGCTCCTTGGCAGTTTTGCACAAACACCATTCCTTTCCCTCACCATCAAAATCGCATAAAACCGCAAGATTTGTTTGAAATCAAGAACTTTTCCGCATCTTTTGTCATTAAATTCGGCAATTAGCTCAATTTTCAGTGTGCTTTATTGTGCATCATACACAGTATTTTTAATCTGTCAGAATCACGGAATATCCAAAAGGCAGAATGTGCGGCAAGGGGCTTACAAATGGCGGGGAATGGTGGTATTATGGCGGCATAAAGAACGCAGCAAGGAGGGTGCAGAAACGGAACATCGCCGTTTCCCCCCTTCTGTTTTTCTCCTTGGTGCGCTTTTTATTAGATAGATTCAAAACATAAAGCCAGCCCGGCGCACAAGCTACCCCGCTGGCCAGAGGAGGCGGAATAATGAACGAACTGACCGCCGCCTTAAAAGAGGAGCTTAACGTTGATACGGCGTTTACCCTTCCCATTTTTGGCGGCATCGACATCCCGGAATCCATCGCGGTAAGCTGGGGCATCATGGCGTTTTTGGTGATCGTTTCGATTTTGCTCACACGCAATCTCAAGGTCAATCATATCAGCAAGCGCCAGGCCATCCTGGAAACCGCTGTGGTAACCATGGATAACTTCTTCAAAGATCTGCTGGGCGAAGCCGGCAAACAGTATGTGCCGTACCTGATCACGGTTGCACTGTACATTGCCTGCTCCAACCTGATCGGCATCATTGGTCTCAAGCCCCCCACAAAGGACCTGAATGTTACCGCAGCGCTGGCTATTATGAGCATTGTGCTGATCGAATATTCCGGCATCCATGCAAAGGGCGGCAAGCGATTTGTACACAGCCTGGCGGAACCCATTGCCCTGATGACCCCCATGAACATTCTGGAAATCGCCATCCGGCCCACCAGCCTGTGCATGCGTTTGTTCGGCAACGTTCTGGGCGCATTTGTCATCATGGAACTCATCAAACTGGTGGTTCCGGTTTTTGTCCCCGCAATTTTCAGCCTGTATTTTGATTTGTTTGACGGTCTGATCCAAACCTATGTGTTTGTCTTCCTGACCTCCCTGTTCATGAAAGAAACGATGGAATGACCTGCGTTTTCTTTCCCACTTTTACATTATTATAAAAAGGAGTAATTTATTATGGCAAGTTTGGTAGCTTTGGGCGCTGGCATCGCAGCACTGACCGGCATTGGCGCCGGCATCGGCATTGGCATTGCAACCGGTAAAGCAGCGGAGGCCATCAGCCGCCAGCCGGAAGCTGAAAGCAAGATCAGCAAGAACCTGCTGCTGGGCGCCGCCCTGGCAGAAGGCACCGCCATTTTCGGCTTCGTTGTTGCCCTGTTCATCATCCTGTTCCTGGGCTGATAACGGAGGCATAAACGATGCTGACACTGAATTTGAATATTCTGTGGACGGTCGTCAACATTCTGGTTCTGTTTGTTCTGCTGCGCAAGTTTTTGTATCGTCCCGTTATGAACGTGATTGAGCAGCGCCAGAAGCAGATCGATGATGCGATCGCCGATGCAGAAGGCAAAAAGAACGACGCACAGGCTGTTTTGGCACAGGCGCAGGATAAACTGCAGAATGTGGATACCGAAGCTGCCCAGCGCCGCGAAGCCTACGAAAAGCAGGCTGAAAAAGAGAAAGAACAGCTTTTGCAGGACGCCCAGCGCCAGGCAGATGCGATTGTGGCCGAAGGCAAAGCCGCTGCCGAAGCAGAGCATGCCCGCCGCCTGCGCGATGCCAATGCTGAAACTTCCGCCCTGGCCCGCGATATGTGTGAAAAGCTGCTGGCGCGCAACCTGACGCAGCAGGACGATGCACGCCTGCTGGATGACCTGCTGCAGAAAGCGGGGGACAGCAATGGCAAGTGAATTCAGCCGCGAGTTTTTCTCCGCCAACCGCATTGTAAAGGCCGACCTGCACTGCGCCCGCCAGCCGCGGGAACAGGACCTTGATAAGATCAAGGCCGAGCTGAAATCCCTGTACGATGCAACCGAAGTCCTGCTGGATGTCAGCGTGGATGAAAGCCTGCTTTCCGGCTATGTATTGCAGGTGGGCGACCGTGTGTTTGATAACTCCGGCCGCCATGCCCTGGATCAGATGACCGGCGACAAGCCCGACCTGGCCACCCTGAAGACCCGCGTGGAGGACTACAAGCCCGCCGCCAACACTGCCGAGGGAGGCACGGTTGTGTCCGCTGCCGACGGCATTGTTACCGTTGAAGGCATGGACCGCGCCGTGTACGGCGAGATCGTCACCTTTGAAAACGGTGCCAAGGGCATGGTGGAAAGTGTTGAGCCTTCCCACCTGGGCATTATGCTGTTTGATGGTGCCGAATCCGTTGGCGTGGGCACCCTGGTGACCCGTACCGGCAAGCGCGCCGGTATCCCCGTCGGCGAAGCTTTCCTGGGCCGCGTCATCAACCCGCTGGGCGAGCCCATCGACGGCAAGGGTGCCATCGAAGCCGTTGGTTACAACCCCATCGAGAAGCAGGCCCCCGGCATTCTGGAGCGCCAGAGCGTGGACACCCCGCTGCACACCGGCATTCTGTCCATCGACTCGATGTTCCCCATCGGCCGTGGCCAGCGTGAGTTGATCATCGGCGACCGCCAGACCGGCAAGACCTCCATCGCCACCGATACCATCCTGAACCAGAAAGATACCGGCGTGCTCTGCATCTACGTTGCCATCGGGCAGAAGGCTTCCTCCATTGCCCGCGTGGCCCAGGACCTGAAAAAGCATGGCGCTATGGGCTACACCACCATTGTGGCCGCCACCGCCAGCGACAGCGCCCCCCTGCAGTACATTGCCCCGTATGCCGGCACCGCACTGGCCGAATATTTTATGGCCCAGGGCAAGAGCGTGCTGATCGTCTATGACGACCTTTCCAAGCACGCCGTGGCATACCGTGCCATTTCCCTGCTGCTGCGCCGCTCCCCCGGCCGTGAGGCTTACCCCGGCGACGTGTTCTACCTGCATTCCCGTCTGCTGGAACGTTCCTGCCGTATGCGGGACGACCTGGGCGGCGGTTCCATCACCGCACTGCCCATTGTTGAAACCCAGGCAGGCGATGTTTCCGCCTACATTCCCACCAACGTTATTTCCATCACCGATGGCCAGATCTTCCTGGAGACCGCACTGTTCAACGCAGGCAACCGCCCGGCTGTCAACGTTGGCTTGTCGGTTTCCCGTGTCGGCGGCGCTGCCCAGACCAAGGCCATGAAAAAGGCCAACGCCAACCTGCGTATCGAGCTGGCCCAGTACAAGGATATGGAATCCTTCTCGCAGTTCAGCTCTGACCTGGACGCTGAGACCCGCCGCCAGCTGGAACACGGCAAGGCTTTGATGGAACTGCTGAAACAGCCGCTGTACCAGCCCAAATCCGACGCCGAGCAGGTCGTTTTGCTGACCCTCGCCGCCCACGGCGTGCTCGACGAGATCAAAACCGGCGAGCTGCGCCAGAAAACCTCCGCATTTGTGCGTCAGTTCCGTACGGACCCGTCCGGCGTGATGGACGAGATCCAGGCTTCCGGTAAGCTCAGCCCCGAACAGGTGCAGACCATCCTGAACGCCTGGAACGCATTTGCGGGAGGCGATGCCCATGCCATCCACTAAGCTGCTCAAGGAGCGTATTGAGAGCATTCAGGACACCATGAAGATCACCAATGCCATGTACCTGATCTCCTCCTCCAAGCTGCGCAAGGCACGCAAAAATTACCAGGCGGTTTCGCCTTACTTTGAGCGCATGCAGATGACAATGACCCGCGTGCTGCCCCACCTGCCGGAAGAACCGGTCCACCCGTTCTTCCACACCCGCAACCCGGAATCTCCGCGCCGCGCCTATCTGGTGCTGACGGCGGACAAAGGCATGGCCGGTGCGTACAACCAGAACCTGCTCAAGTTTCTGAAATCGCACTGCGGCGATGACCCCAAGGCCCGCTTTTATGTGGTAGGCCAGACCGGCTACCGCGCCCTGCTGCACAAGGACCCCCGCCTGGTGGAAGATTTTCTGTACAGCGGCCAGGCCCCCACATTGCAGCGTGCGCGTGACATCACGGCGGACATGATCGATACGTTCAAGGCGGATGAGGTAGATGAGGTTTACCTCATCTACACCAAGATCCAGAACGCCCTGACCGCTGAACCGGTCATGCTGCAGCTGCTGCCGCTGGAACGCTCCCACTTTGCGCCGCTGCCGCCCGCACTGGGCGATCCCCATGGCGAGGTTGAGCTGTTCCCCGATGCGTGGTCGGTGTTCAAGCAGATGGCCCCCATCTACATGCACGGCATGATCTTCGGTGCCATGACCGAGAGCTATTGCGCCGAGCAGAGCGCCCGCATGACCGCCATGGATTCCGCCACCAAGAGCGCCACCGATATGATTCACGCGCTCCAGCTGGAGTATAACCGCACCCGCCAGGGTGCAATCACCCAGGAGATCACCGAGATCATTGGCGGTGCTTCTGCTGTGCAAACCAGCGACTATTAAACTTTTTGCACTGTATCCCCTATCGGGATACAATGTTCAAACATTTATCTACTTCTGAAATTTAAGGAAGAGTCTATCGTATGACACAGGGAACAATTATTCGTGTAGCAGGCCCCGTGGTGGACGTTCAGTTCACCGAGGGCAAGCTGCCTGCCCTGCAGGAAGCGCTGACAGTGACCGCTGAGGGCACCGAGCGCACGATGGAAGTAACGCAGCATGTGAACGAAACCACCGTTCGCTGCATTATGCTTTCTGCCAGCGAGGGTCTTGGCAAGGGGATGACCGTGAACGCACTGGGCCACGGCCTGACTGCCCCGGTGGGCGAAGCCACCCTGGGCCGCATGTTTGACCCCCTGGGCCGCCCCATTGACGGCAAAGGCCCCATGGCCGCAGACGTCCCTACCTGGCCCATCCATCGCAAGGCCCCCGGCTTTGAGGACCAGAAACCTGCAACCGAAATTCTGGAAACCGGCATCAAGGTCATTGACCTGCTGGCACCGTATGCCAAGGGCGGCAAGATCGGCCTGTTTGGCGGCGCCGGTGTTGGCAAAACCGTGCTGATCCAGGAGCTGATCCACAACGTAGCCACCGAGCACGGCGGCTACTCCATCTTTACCGGCGTTGGCGAGCGCAGCCGTGAGGGCTGTGACCTTTGGGGCGAAATGAACGCTTCCGGCGTTCTGAACAAGACCGCCCTGATCTTCGGCCAGATGAACGAACCGCCGGGAGCCCGTATGCGCGTTGCCGAAACCGGCCTGACCATGGCAGAATACTTCCGCGAGGAAAGCCACAAGGACGTGCTGCTGTTTATTGACAACATCTTCCGTTTTGTGCAGGCCGGCTCCGAAGTTTCCGCCCTGATGGGCCGTATGCCCTCCGCCGTTGGTTACCAGCCCACGCTGGCCAACGAGCTGGGTTCCCTGCAGGAGCGTATCACTTCCACCCGTGATGGGTCCATCACCTCGGTTCAGGCCGTTTATGTGCCTGCCGACGACCTGACCGACCCCGCCCCGGCCACCACCTTTGCCCACCTGGATGCCACTACCGTTCTGTCCCGTAAGATCGTGGAACAGGGTATCTACCCCGCCGTGGATCCGCTGGATTCCACCAGCCGCATCCTGGAAGCAGACATTGTGGGCGAGGAGCATTATCGCGTGGCCCGCAAGGTACAGGCTACCTTGCAGCGCTACCAGGAACTGCAGGACATTATCGCCATCCTTGGCATGGACGAACTGGACGACAACGATAAGCTGACCGTTGCCCGCGCCCGCAAAATCCAGAAATTCCTGTCCCAGCCGTTCTTCGTTGCCGAGAACTTTACCGGCCTGCCGGGCAAATATGTGCCCCTGGCCGAAACTGTCAAGGGCTTTGCCGCCATCGTGGACGGTCAGGTCGATGATCTGCCCGAATGGGCGTTCTTCAACGTGGGCACGCTGGACGATGCTCGCAAGAAGGCTGCCGAAAAGGGCGGTGTGGCCTGATGGAAAAGTTCGTTCTGAACATCACGGCCAGCAGCGGCGAGTTTTTCCAGGGCGAGTGCGAAAGCCTGACCCTGCCCACCGCTGACGGCCAGTACGGCGTACAGGCCGGACACAGCCCGGTGCTGGTTGCCCTGGAAATGGGCATCATGCAGTTCACCGTGAACGGCGAAACCCGCAACGTACTGGTGGGCGATGGCATTGCCGAAGTGACCCCCGCTTACGTTGTGCTGCTGGTCGACAGCGCCGAGCGCCCGGAGGATATCGATAAGAACCGTGCCGAGGCCGCCCGCATCCGTGCCGAGGAACGCTTGCAGCACAAGCAGAGCATGCACGAGTATTACCAGAGCAAGATTGCCCTGAACCGTGCCATGCAGCGCCTGCAGGCTACTGCAAAATACAACCGCTGATTACCTTCCAACAAAGTTGCCACCCGTTCTGTGCAGGAGATCCCTGCGCAGAGCGGGTGGCTTTGTTTTATCCTGTATCTGCTTTTCGTCTTAATTTGTCTTACTTGTTATAGTAATTTTATGTCAAAATTAAGATTCAGTCTTTTTCTTATTGACAAAGCAGCCCAAACTGTGTACAATCAGCAGTAAGGGAATGTCTTTCCCCCTCCCGGCCCATACTATGGTGTAGATACGCCATAACCATGTCCGGCAAACAGCAGCGGAACACGCTGCTTTACAGTCATAATTAAAGGAGGGAACCTTTTTATGGTTACCAAAATCAGCAATAATGATCTTTCCCAGGCCAAAGCACAGGGCGTGGCCGTTCTGGATTTTTCTGCAACCTGGTGCGGTCCCTGCCAGATGCTTGCCCCGGTCCTGCATGAGCTTGCCGATGAAGTTGGCAGCAAAGCCGCATTTTACAGCATTGATGTGGACGAAAACCGCCAGCTTGCCACCGAATACGGCATTTCCAGCATCCCCTGCCTGGTCGTACTGAAAAACGGCCAGGAATCCGCCCGCAGCGTCGGTTTCCTGCCCAAGCAGGCTTTGCAGGATATGTTGGATAAGTATATTTGAGAGATACGCACGGCCTAAAAAGGAACAGTTCCCCTTCAGCGCAGCGGGCGCACATTGTGCGCCCCTACGGGTGGGGGTACACCATAAATATTGCCGTACATTATAAAATGCACTGTAGGGAACGGTCTTGACCGTTCTGGCACCACAAAACATCTGCTCAAACCAACCTCGCCGCTCCCTTTCCCCACCTCCAATTCCTAATTCCACATTACCTCCTCACTCCTACTTCCTAACTCCTAAGGCAATACCGCATAATTTTAAGTGCCGATACGGCGAGCGAGGTGCGGCAGATGCCAAGCCAAAAGCGCAGATAATACTGGATGCTGCAAAGGTGAGCGCCGCCAGTGGCGGAAACAGCGAACCGAAGCAGGGGCAGCGGTCGCAGAGTGCGAGGGGCTTTTGCCCCCGAAGCACGATGCGGGTACCGCAACCCGACATTATCGAGCATTTTGGCAACGCAGATGCCGTGCCGCAGCCGTCGGAGCGGTGCTTAAGCCGTAAGGCGGGAATTGTGCGGTGTTGCCCTGACTAAAAAACGCCATGCTTTCTTCGGAAAGCATGGCGTTTTTCTTATTTCACTTTTTCCTCAATTGCGCAGGCATCATAGGGTTTCAGCTCCATACTGCCCAAAACGTTTTTGCCGCTCAACAGGTCTGCACCGGATTCCACCTGCACCTTAACTGCGCTCTGGGTGGTGTTGATGTAGAAATGGTAGCGCGCGTTCTCGCTTTCGCGGCAGTGGTATTCCACACCCTGCGGCAGGTCACGCAGGTGCACCTTGGCATCGGCCAAAGCTGCACGCAGCACAGCGGCGTTGCCGGCATCATCCAGGCGCGCACCGATGTAATAAGCGTGCCCCTTGCCGAACACATGGTGGGTCACAGCCGCATGGCCGGAATAGAAATCCTGTCCATACACAGCCACCACCTCGGTACCCTCGGCAGGCTGCAACAGTTCGCAATAATCCTTGATGCTGCTCTGTTGGCTGCTCTTGACCCAGATGGCACGGTTGCCCTCGCCGGGGTACAGGGTGTCCAGTTCGCTTGCGGTCACGCCAAACACTTCGCGCAGGCCGTCACCGGGGAACCCGCCCAGCCAACACAGGGTGCTTTCATCCACATAGCCCAGCAGATAGGTGGCCACAACGGTGCCGCCGTTTTCCACATATTCGCGGATCTTTTGTGCAAAACCAGGCTTGGTCATAAACAGCATGGGCAGCACCACCAGCTTATAGCGGTTCAGGTCTGCATCCACGCCCACAACATCGGTTTCCACACCGCAGTGGTTCAGCTGGGCGTACAGCTGGCAGCAGGTTTCGCGCAGATTCTTCTGCTTGATCTGCATGCCCCAGGCGTCATCCAGCGCCCAGCGGTTGTCCCAGTCAAAGATCATGGCCGCGTCCGCTTTGGGCAGGCTGCCACACACCGGGGTCAGGGCGGCCAGGGCTTCGTTGGTGGCGGTCACTTCGTTGAACACGCGGGTATCATCGCGGCCATCGTGGTCCACAACCGCGCCGTGGAACTGCTCAGAGCCGCCGCGGCCCTTGCGCCACTGGAAGTACTGCACGCCGTCCGCACCACAGGCCACTGTCTGGATAGCGCTCATCCGGTTCACGCCGGGGCGCTTGAGCTTATTATACTCGTGCCAGTTCACCAGGCTGGGGGTGCTTTCCATCAGCAGGAACGGCTTGTCCGGCTTGCAGCCGCGGATCAGCGCATGATCAAACGCCGTCATGCCCGCCGTCACGGTGGTGCTGCGGTCGGGGCGCCCCCAATGGGGGTAACTGTCCCAGCAGACAAAATCCAGCTCTCTTTGCAGCTTGTGGTAGTCCAATCCGGGGAAGTACTCCATCAGGTTCGTGGTAATGGGCACATTGGGGGTCCGCTTGCGCAGGATCGCCGTTTCGCTGTGTACATAGTCCATCATGTTCCAGGTGGTAAAGCGCCGCCAATCCAGCTTCAGGCCGTTCAGGCTCTGCTCCCCGTTATCAAACGGCGGCTCCACCTCGTCAAAGCTGTCGTAGTGGTGGCTCCAGAAGCTAGTCCACCAGGCATGGTTCAGGGCATCAATGGTATGATACTTTTCTTTCAGCCAGCCGCGGAAGCGCTCTTGACACAGCGGGCAGTAGCATTCGCCGCCCAGCTCATTGGAAATGTGCCACAAGATCAGGCCGGGGTGGGCGCCCACAGCGTCGATCAGGTGGTTCAGCAGCTCCTCTACCTTCTGGCGGTAGATGGGGCTGGTCAGGCAGTGGTTGTGGCGCATGCCCTGGTGGTCCCGCACACCGTTGGACTGCACGCGCAGCACTTCGGGGTATTTGCGTGCCAGCCAGTTGGGCTTTGCACCAGTGGGCGTTGCCAGCTCGGTATAAATGCCCTGGTCATACAGTCGATCCATGATCTCGCGCAGCCAAGTAAAGTTATATTCCCCCTCGCGCGGCTCATATGCTGCCCAGGCAAACACACCCAGCGTAACGCTGTTCATTCCGGCCTTTTTCATCATGCGGATGTCCGCTTCAAGAATATCCGGGCGGTCCAGCCATTGATCCGGGTTATAATCGCCGCCGCACAACATCACAGGGGCTTTGGTGATAAATTTCATAGTGGATTCCCTTTCCTCTACACTGTAAAACATAAAACAAAAATTAGGAATCGGAAACCCGAAAGACGGAACTGGCGGTCTGCACCGAAATTCCTCATTCCTGATTTCCAATTCCTAATTATAGTAGATTCTGCAGCTATTGTGCCATGTGCAGTTGATGCAAAGGTTTAGCCCTTTGCTGCACCGGAGGTAATGCCCTCAACATAGAACTTCTGCATGATGACAAACAGGATGGAGATGGGGATAGCCACCAAAACACCGCCTGCGCAGAAACGGGAGAAGTAGCTGTTGACCAAAGCCTTTTGCAGCATGTTGTACAGGCCGATTGCCACCGTCCAGTCCGTCGAAACGCCGGAGTTCAGGATCATCTTTGCCACAACAAAGTCGGTCCACGGCGTCAGGAAGGAGTTGATAATGGTGTACACCAGGATCGGGCGGGACATCGGGATGACGATCTGGAAGAAGATGCGCGCTTCCGAAGCGCCGTCCAGCTTGGCGGCCTCACGCAGTGCCACAGGCACCGTATCAAAAAAGCCCTTACAGATCAGGTAGCCCAGGCCGGAAGAGCCCGCGTATACCATGATCAGACCGGCGTAAGAGTTGGTCAGGTTCATGTACTTCAAAACAAAGTACACAGCGATCATGGCCAGAACGCCGGGGAACAGGTTGACGGTAACGGACAAGTTCTGCAGCAGCTTGCGGCCCTTGAAGCGGCAGCAGCTTATGGCGTAAGCCACCATCAACACAAAGCAGGTGGAGATCACACAGTTAAAGCATGCCACAACCAGGGTGTTCATGAACCAGCGCGGGAACTGTGCAACAGAGTCCGGCTGTGTCATAATGCTGACGTAGTTCCACATGGTAAAGCTTTCCGGCACAAAGCGGGTAAAGTTGATGCCCTTATCGGTGGAGAACGAGGTCAGCAGCAGCCAGGCGATGGGTACCAGCCAGATAAAAGCCAGCAGCGCCAGCACCAGATGGCGGATAACGGAGAAGATGCCTTTTTTCACTTTGCTCTGTTGCAGCTGCTTTTGCACAGCGGCAGAGGGTACAGCAGTGGTACTCAAGAGAACGTCGCCTCCTTCTTATTGATAAAGTGGAAGCATACAACCGTAAACACGGCGCACACAATGAACACCATAATGCCCAGCACGGCAGCCATCTTGTAGTTGTAGTAATCCTGCGTCAAGCGGAACAGCCAGGTAACCAGCAGGTCAACTTCCTTTGCGTTGGACTGTGCAAGGGCCTGATCCTGGGTTACAAACACATCCTGCGTGAGCAGGTAAATGACGTTGAAGTTGTTGACGTTCTTGACGAAATCCGTTACCAGAGAGGGACCCTGCACGCTGAGCAGGTAGGGCAGCTTGATGCGGAAGAACATCTGCACCGGGTTGGCGCCGTCAATGCGGGCGGCCTCGATCATGTCAGCGGGAATGTTCATCAGCACGCCGGTAGCGATCAGCATCTGGTACGGCACGCCGATCCAGATATTGATCATGATGATGGTAAACATGGCCCAGCCCGGCTGGGTCAGGAACGGAATGTAAGAAAGGCCCTTATCCAGCAGGCCGATGTTATGCAGGAAGTCGGTAACGCCTGCATTGGCCATCATGGTATTGAAAATACCGTTGTTGGAGAAGAAGTTGCGCACCAGAAGCAGCGTAACGAACTGCGGCACCGCAATGGTCACCATGAACAGGGTACGCCAGAACTTGGGGAACTTGGTCTTTTTGTCGTTGATGAACATTGCCATCAAAATGCCGCCAAAGAAGTTGGTAAAGGTGGCAAAGAATGCCCAAACCAGCGTCCAGGTTAAAACCTTGGCAAAGGAATAACCAAACGTGGAGGTCATTCCGCCGCCGCCAAACAGGGTAAAGAAGTTGTTCAGCCCAACCCATGTAAACAGCTCATTGGGCGGCATATGCTGCTGGTCATAGTTGGTAAATGCAACTGCGATCAAGATGAACAGCGGCACAATAGTGAACACCACAACGCCCAGAACAGGCAGGGTGAGCAGCGTAACATAGAACTTTTCGTTCAGGTAAACGTTGATGTCCTGCACAAAGTTGTTGGTCTTTTTGCCAGCTTCACGGATCTTCTGCAGCTGATAGTTGGAAGATACCACCATCATGGCCGCTGCGATCAGTGCCGCGATCACGATAAAGGAGATCATGCTCATCAGCAGGATCTCAAACGAATTATCGTAATCGTTTACAACGTTTTTCATCGTGGCAACATCGAACACCATCTCCATTTTTACGGTGCCAAGGGTGCCGAACTTTGCCATGTTGGGTACGCCAAAGAATGCCAGGAAATACAGCGCAAAGCCCTGTACAAATGTGACCAGAAGCGCCTTCATCAGCTGGCCGTGGCCAATGTAGCCCAGACCCCATACAAAGAAGGATAGTTTGGTAAAGATATCGCCGTGCACAAAGTCATGACCAAATTTCTGCAAAAAATTGGGTTCCTTTGGTTCCGTGTGCAGGGCCGCAGCAGCGGATTTTGCCACAGGAATCTCTCCTTTCCAACGCGGTTACGCCAAGCGGCCCACACGTGCCCGGCAACCGTTCCGGACCGTTTGTGGGCCGTTGTTTTAGTGTATCAATGCAGCTTTTTTCGTTTTAACAATTACTGGGTAACCGGTGCGGTGATGCCAGCAACAGCATCTTCAATCAGGGTCTGGGGATCCTTGCCATCGGGGTTGCCGTTGACACAGATCTGGCCGAGGGTTTCAGCAGAAGCCCAGTAGTTGCCGCCGACGCGCTGCAGGTTAGCGTACTCAGACTGAGCAACAACAGCGGTCAGAGCCGGAGAAGAAGCGGCTGCCAGAGCATTGGTGTTGGAGGGGCCCTGTGCACGCTGCTGGAAGCGGAGGGTCTCGTTCTCTTCGTTGGTAACGTAATCAGCCAGCAGCATGGCAGCACCAACGTTAGAGCTGTGGGGGTTGACACCGATCAGTTTGAAGCCGGAGAAGGAAGCCATCTGGACCTGCTCACCGTTCAGGGTGTAGGTGGGCAGCTTGCAGGCGGCGTAGTTGTCGCCCCAAACTTCAGCAGCGTCGTTTGCACGCCAGGTACCGTTAACGCCGGCAACCAGGGTGCCGTCCTTCAGCTTGCCGGTGAACTCTTCGTCCTTCAGGGCAATGAAGCCGGGGTTCTTGCAGATATCAATGACAGCCTGGGTAACATCAGCACCCGGTGCTTCGTTCCAGTTGCAGACGGTGTTCACGCCGTCATCAGCCAGGCTCAGGTTCAGGCCAGCGCCAGCATAGAAGCTGTACAGGTACCAGCCGTTGGCAACGTCCATGGAAACCTTCTTGCCGGCATCGGCTGCCTTTTCCAGCATGGTATCCAGGCTCTTAACGTCGTCCTCGGTGAAGAAGGACTTATCATAGAACATGAAGTAGCCGTTATCAGCGGTCAGGGGGTAAGCATACAGCTTGCCGTTCAGGGTTGCAGCGTCAACAGAAGCTGCAGTGTTGCGGCTCTTGATGTCGTCAGCGTTCAGCTGAACTTCCTGCAGGGCGCCTGCCTGAACCAGCTCGTTCAGCTGGTCATCAGCAAAAGCATAAACGTCAGCAGCGGCGGTGGGGTCGGTCAGGACGGTATCCTTTGCCTCAGACTCGGACTGAGTGCCGAGGTTGATGGTGATCTTGCCGCCGTAATTGCCGTATTCTTTGATAAAGTTATCAGCGATGGTGCGCAGCAGTTCCTGGTCTTCCTCGGCGCCCCACATGGTCAGGGTAACGTCGTTGGCGAAAGCAGCGGCTGCAGCCTGCTGCAGAACGTCACCATCGTCAGCTGCGGTGCTGTCGGTGGAGGCGGCTTCGCTGGAAGCTGCAGTGCTGGTGGACTCTGCAGCGGAAGAGGCAGTTGCGGTGTTGCCACATGCTGCCAGGGACAGTGCCATCAAGGCAGCTGTTGCAAGTGCGAGTTGCTTTTTCATAATCATTCTCCTTCATCTGCTATATCACAAGCTTCTCAAGGTTGCGCATCATCGTTGCGCAACTTTGTTTCACAACTTAAGGATACACAATTCTATTTTCAGTGTCAATGTTCATAACCAACATGTTTTACCATGCTTTCTTGTGCATTTTTCACAGTCTGTTACACTTTTGTAACAATGTCGAATTTTGTATGCGCAATGTTGCGCAACTTTAGTACAGGCTTTTTAACAACAATCAGCCTTTCCTGGTGCACATGCTGTGCGCGCAGGAAAGGCTGTATCAATCATCATATTTTACAATATTGGTAATATTGTCTATTTTGTGGACTCGCGCAAAATCACCTGATATCCCTGCATCTGGCGCAATGCGATTTGCTTGCCCGCCAAAATATCCAGCAGCATCCGGCATGCCGTGGCGCCCAGGCGCTCGCCGTCAAACTGAGCGGCCGAGATCTGCGGGGTTGAGCTGGTCAGCAGCTCACTATCATAAAAGCTGGCCAGTTTCACCTGTTCCGGTACCTTGATGTGCCGGGCGCGCAGCTCCTGCAGCACCGCGACCGCCATGCTGTCGTCCGCGCAGAGCAGGCATTCGGGCTTTTGCTCCAGCGCACCTTCCAATGCATCGATCCGCTGTTCGCTGGTTTCAATGCCGGTCCAAATCAATTTCTGGTCCACCTGCACCCCACAGTCGGAAAATCCGCGCAGGTAGCCGCGCAGCCGGTCCTCGTTGACGGTATAGTTGGTGCAGCCGCCCATATAGGCAATGCGGCGCATGCCCAGCTGCAGTAGCAGGCGGGTCATCTCGGCGGACGCTCCTACCTGGTCGTTATCCACCTGGGGTACCTTATCGTCATCCACGCGGCCAATGGCCACAAAAGGCACGTTGTGGCGCTGCAAAGTCTGCACACATTCATCGTGCAGCATCGTACGGGACAAAATCACGCCATCCACCTTGTGGGATTCCAGCTGGCGTTCCAGCTGGCCAACATCGGTTTCTCCCGCATAGCACAGCAGCAGGTCATACCCGCGCTGGGCCGCCATGTTCCACACACCGCCCATGCACTTGCGCAGGAACGGCAAGTCCAGCCGCATAAAATGCTTGGGGATCACCAGCGCAAGGTTGTTGGTTGGGCCCTGCTGCGCAGTGCGCAGCGGCGCAGCGGCATCCTGGCGGCCCTTGCCGATATAATCAAACACACGCGCGCGGGTAGCCTCGCTCACGCGGCCCTTGCCGGATATTGCGCGTGATACCGTTGTTTTTGATATATTCAATGCCTCCGCCACTTCCGCGATGGTCACTTCATCACGCTTACCTGCCATTCAGCACCCTCCTTTTCCCATGTTGCGCATGCGTTGCGCAGCAATAACAGCATATGTGTTTGTTGTACATTTGTCAATCTGCAAACAGCACAAAAAAAGCCTGCCAGATTTGGCAGGCTTGCCGCGCAGTACAGCCGTTCCAAGCATAGGCGGATGGCCGCCGCCCGGAATCTCTCCCGAAATTTTTCGTGTATTAAAATTTCTGTTGGGAGCATAGGGGCGCACATTGTGCGCCCCACGCCTTGACATAGCAACGCACATTTATGTCATGCACATGGCAAACGTCCGTTGGTGAACACTGTTCACCCTTACGGAGCATCTTTGTTTTCCTGACGTTTTCGATAGGTATTGCCCTTATTTTTTCTGCGGTTTGCCGTTGGCAATATCGCGCACAACCTCACCCGCAATGATCAGCCCCGCGGCGGCGGGCACAAAGGCGTTGCTGCCGGGAACCTGGCGGCGCTGGGTACATTTGCGGGCCGTGTCGGGCGGGCAGATGCAATGGGTGCGGCAGCTGATGGTCGTATCATCAATGGGGGTCAGTGCAGGCTCTTTGGAGTATACCACCTTCAGGTGCTTGACCCCGCGCTTGCGCAGCTCAGCGCGCATTACGCGGGCCAGCGGGCAGACGGAGGTATCGTAAATATCCGCAACTTCCAGGGCGGAAGCATCCAGCTTGTTGCCCGCGCCCATGCAGCTGATGATGGGCGTGCCCGTTGCCTGCGCCTGCATGACCAGTTCCAGCTTGCCCTTTACCGTGTCGATGGCATCGACCACATAGTCGTACTGGCTGAAATCGAACTGGTCGGCGGTGTCTGGCATGTAGAACGTCTTGTAGGTGTTCACCACGGCGTCCGGGTTGATATCATGGATGCGCTCTTCCGCCACATCCACCTTGTATTTGCCCACCGTTTTGCGGGTGGCCAGGATCTGGCGGTTCAGGTTGGTCAGGCAGACCTTGTCGTCATCAATCAGGTCCAGCGTGCCAATGCCGCTGCGTGCCAGTGCTTCCACCGTATAGCCTCCAACACCGCCAACGCCAAACACGGCCACACGGGCGTTGTACAGGCGCTCCATTGCCTCCTTGCCAAACAACAACTGCGTTCTTGAAAACTGATTCAGCATACTGCCTGCTCCCCCACGGTTTTGTAAATTAACAAACAAATGGGCGGGTTCGCGCCCGCCCAACCTATCAAATCGGTAGTCTTTTCAAATTATAAAGCGCAGCATACAAAAAGTCAAGGGGAAGCCCTGCGCAGAGCTTCCCCCCTGACATATGTTTTGCATTTTACAGCTCGCTGCCGTTTGTGGCGATCACATGGGCGTACCACGCAGCGGAATCCTTGGGGATGCGTTCCATGGTGCGGTAGTCCACATAAATCAGCCCAAAGCGCTTGCTGTAGCCTTCGGCCCACTCATAGTTATCCATGATCGACCAGTAGGTATAACCGATCAGCGGGTAGCCCTCCTGCAAGGCGCGGCGGGCGGCCAGCAGGTGGCGGTGCACATAATCCATGCGCTGCGGGTCGTGCACTTTACCGTCCAGCATCACAAAATCTGTGTTGGCCATGCCGTTCTCGGTAATCAGGATGGGCCGGCCATACCGCTGGTTCAAAAAGCGGATGGCCCAATAGATGCAGTCCGGCGTGATGGGCCATTCCATCGCAGTGCGCGGGCTGCCCTGCCAGGTGTTGGCGGTATACTCGCTGCCCGGCTGCTGGGCCGCGCAGGCATTGTAGACGTTAAAGCCCAGGTAATCCAACGGCTGGTGCAGCAGCTCCAGTTCCTGCGGGGTGAACACATCCGCCCCCAGGGCTTTGGCCATCGGCTCCGGCACCCTGCCCAGCAGAACGGGGTCGCACCACCAGCTGATGGAATAGCAGCCTTCCACCTCCATCGTCCGGCGGTAAGCTTCGGCGATGGCGGCTTCGCTTTCGTCCCCGCAGGGCGAAAACACCGGTCCGGTGGGAGCATACCCCATCTTAGGCGGCGAATGATGTGGCGCGGCCCGTCCGCGGGACGATGCAAGCATCGTCCCCTACAAATATTGGCAGTGTTTATAGCAACCGGCAGGGTCTCTCCCCGGCGCGATGAGGGCATCGTGCCCTACAGATCAAACCGCCGGGCCTGGCCCTTACCGCAAAATTCCTAATTACTCATTTCTAATTTTCCCATCCAACTCCTCACTCCTACCCCCTAACTCACTTCATGAGCATTTCCGCCGCCTTCGCCAGCTCCGCGTTCACCGCATCGGCTTCCGCTTCGCTCTTGCCCACGGCGGACAGATACACTTTGATTTTCGGCTCGGTGCCGGAGGGGCGCACCATCAGCTTGTGGCCGCCCGCCAGGTGGTATTCCAGCACGTTGGCGCGGGGCAGGCCGGTGCCATCGGTATCATAATCCGCAACACGCTCCACCGCATAGCCCGCAATCTCTTTGGGCGGGTCGGCGCGCAGAGTCTTCATCAGGTTCTGCATGGTGTACATGCCGGTTTCGCCCTCAAAGGCAAAGCTGCACAGAGCGTTGCGGTAATAGCCAAACTCTTTGTACAGCGCTTCAATGGCATCCAGCAGCGTCATGCCCTGTTGGGCATACCAGGCGGCGGCTTCACACACCAGCAGCGTGGCGTTCACGGCATCCTTATCCCGCACATGTCCGCCGGACAGGTAACCATAGCTCTCCTCAAAGCCAAAGATATAGCGTTCCACACGGCCCTCTGCTTCCAGCTTGCCGATCTGCTCGCCGATGAACTTAAAGCCCGTCAGGGTGCGGCGCAGCTCCACGCCGTACTTTTTGGCAACCGGCGTTGCCATATCGGTGGAAACAATGGTGGTCACGGCCACGGGATCCTTGGGCATGGTGCCGCGGGCCAGGCGGGTACGGCAGATATAATCCAGCAGGATAATGCCCATCTCGTTGCCGGTGATCAGTCGGTAGCCGCCCTTGCCGCCCGGCACAGCGGTGCCGCAGCGGTCACAGTCGGGGTCGGTGCCAAGCAGTAGATCCGGGTGTACTTTATCGCACAGTTCCAGGCCCTTCTGCATGGCTTCGCGGATTTCCGGGTTGGGATACGGGCAGGTGGGGAAATTCCCATCCGGTGTTTCCTGCTCCGGCACCACCGTCACATGGGTCACACCCAGCTTTGCCAGCAGTTTTTTTACGCACTCCAGGCCGGTGCCGTTCAGCGGGGTGTACACCAGCTTGAGCTGCTCAATGCCGGTGCCATCGCCAACGCGCTGGTCATATACAGCCTGTACAAAATCATCCAGGCATTTGTCGTCAATGCTCACAATGCGGCCTGCCTGCACACCGGCTTCATAATCCACCAGCTTTACGCCGTCAAAGCAGTCCACTTTTTCGATTGCAACCAGAATTTTATCTGCCACTTCCAGCGTGATCTGGCAGCCATCGGCGCCATACACTTTATAGCCGTTGTACTTGGCCGGGTTGTGGCTGGCTGTAATGCAGACGCCTGCCCCGCAGCCCAGATAGCGCACCGCCCAGGAAAGTGCGGGCGTGGGCTCCAGCCGCGGGTACACGCAGGCGGTAATGCCGTTTGCCGCCAGCACGCGGGCAGCTTCGCGGGTGAACAGTTCGCCGTTATTGCGGCTGTCATGCGCAATGGCGATCTTTTTGGGCAGGTCGGTCGCGTTCAGGTAATCGGCCAGGCCCTGGGTAGCCTTGCGCACCGTGTACAGGTTCATGCGGTTGGTGCCCGCCCCCAGCACACCGCGCAGGCCGCCGGTGCCGAATTCCAGGTCACGGTAAAAACGGTCCGTGATAGCGGCATCATCCCCGGCAATGCCGTGCAGTTCTTCCGCCACAGCGGTATCCAGTTCCGGCTGGGCCAGCCAACGGTCATACAGTTCTTTCGCTGTATTCATAACAGCACCTTCTTCCTCAAAGTCAGTTTCAGGAAGTGTTCGTTATTTATCAAACATTTACACAGCCCTTATTATAGCAGATACTTGACCGCAAAAAAAGCCGCGGCGGGTAAAAATTTTACCAGCCGCGGAAATTATACATTTTGGGCAATACCGCATAATTCTAAGTGCCGATACGGCGAGCGAGGTGCGGCAGATGCCAAGCCAAAAGCGCAGATAATACTGGATGCTGCAAAGGTGAGCGCCGCCAGTGGCGGAAACAGCGAACCGAAGCAGGGGCAGCGGTCGCAGAGTGCGAGGGGCTTTTGCCCCCGAAGCACGATGCGGGTACCGCAACCCGACATTATCGAGCATTTTGGCAACGCAGATGCCGTGCCGCAGCCGCCGAAGCGGTGCTTAAGCCGCAAGGCGGGAATTGTGCGGTGTTGCCTTTGTATTTTTCTTTCGTTTACACCGTATCGCGCAGCACACCGGCGTGTTCCAGCCCCACCATCACCACGGGGATCAGCACCAGCTGCAACACAATGCCCGGCAGCGCGGTGGCAAATGCACCGGCAATGAACATCTGCATGGTAAAACCATTGCCGCCAAGGCCCAGCAGCACGGTTTGGGCCACGCCCCACACAGCGCGCCCGGCCAGCATGGCGGGCACCAGCGCCATATAAACGCCCGCCACGCCGCGCTTGTTCAGCTTGGCATACAGCAGGCCGATCACCGCGCCATAGGCAGCCAGCTCAAACGCCATGCCAATGCCGGTGGGGTACAGCACCGGCATGCCAAACAGCAGCCCGCGCAGCAGCGGCATTACCGCGCCAACGGCCAGGCCATACGGCCAGCCGCATACCATGCCGCACAGCAGCACGGGAATGTGCATCGGCAGCAGCATTTTGCCGATCTGCGGGATCTGCCCGGTGATAAGCGGCAGCACCAGGCCCAGGGCCAAAAACAGGGCGGAAAGGGTCAGCTTACGGGTGGATGTTTTCATGATTCAAACTCCTCACATTCTATTTTTTTATTTGATTCCACAGTTTGACAGCAGCAGAACACCATGATACGATGATGGTAAAACAGAGATAAAGAAAGAGGTTTTCTTTTATGGAAATTCTTGTGATTGACGGACAGGGCGGCGGGCTGGGCCGCCAGCTGGTTGCCGCCGTTAAAAAGGCCGTTCCGCAGGCGGTGGTAACGGCCATCGGCACCAACAGCGCGGCCACTTCCGCCATGCTGAAAGCCGGGGCTGACCGCGCTGCCACCGGCGAGAACGCCGTGGTGGTGGGCTGCCGCCGGGCGGATGTCATTTTGGGGCCCATCGGCATTGTGATGGCCGACGCCCTGCTGGGCGAAATCACCCCCGCCATGGCGCAGGCCGTAGCTCAAAGCGATGCCCGCCGTATCCTGATCCCCGCCAACCGGTGCGATACCCTGGTGGTTGGGGTGAGCGCCCCCATCGGCACCCTGGTGGAGCAGGCCGCCGCGGCCGTGCTGGACGGCTGCCGGAACTAAAGCGTATCGGAAAACCGCATAAAAATCCACAAAAACAAAATGCAGAAAATATCCCGTCCCCCTGCTGGGAAACACGATACCTTCTGCATATCTATCATCAAAGCAATATCAAGTTGTCATCTGCCATACGGTGCAGCATGCACCAGGATGTTGGGCGCTTCTGCGCCACAGGGCCGGCTTCCTGCCGGTCGATTGATATTATTATAGTATAAGGCGGCGTGCTGCGTCAAGCCCACCGCCGGAGGAACTGCCATGAAACTGATGATTGCATCCGACCTGCACGGTTCGGCTTTTTACTGCAGGCAGCTGCTTGCCGCCATGGAGCGCGAGCAGCCGGACAAGCTGTTGCTGCTGGGGGATATTCTGTACCACGGTCCCCGCAACGACCTGCCGGAGGGCTATGCCCCCAAAGAGGTAATTGCCATGCTGAATCCCCTGCGGGAGCGGCTGCTGTGCGTGCGCGGCAACTGCGATACCGAGGTGGACCAGATGGTGCTGGACTTCCCGATTTTGGCCGACTATGCCCTGCTGTATGCCGGTTCCCGCACAGTGTTTGCCACCCACGGCCACCATTACAACACGGCCTGCCCGCCGCCGCTTGCCAAGGGGGATATTTTGCTGCACGGCCACACTCATGTGCCCGCCTGGCAGGAATTTGGCAGCGGCAATTTGTATCTGAACCCTGGTTCCGTTGCCATCCCGAAGGAAAACAGCGCCCATTCCTATATGATGCTGACCGATTCCGGTTTTGCCTGGAAAGATCTTGAAGGCAGCATATACCATACACTCGCATTGGATTGCCCAAACTGCGGTTGAATCAATCTCTTGTGCGGTGTAAAATAAAGTGGGGTGGGATTCTTTTGTCCCACGCGCCAACAACCATACAGATTTCATCATATAAACATAAAAGGATGGTTCTATCCCATGCAAATTGAACAGCTTTTTGATTTTCTGCACCAGTCAGTGTCGCCGTTCCACGCGGTACACACTGCAGCCCAGCTGCTGGATGCCGCCGGTTACACCCGCCTGGAGGAAGCCGAATACTGGAATTTGGAACCGGAACACGGTTATTATGTGACCCGCAACGAAAGTTCCATCATTGCCTGGCGGGTGCCTGCCCACGCCATTGGCGGCTGGCGCATTGCTGCCAGCCATTCCGACTCCCCCACCTGGCGCATCAAGAACACCAATGTGAACGCTGCGGGCTGCATCAAGCTGAACGTGGAAGGCTACGGCGGAATGATTATGTCCACCTGGCTGGACCGTCCGCTCTCCGCCGCCGGGCGTGTGCTGGTGCGGGATGAAGCCGCCGGTACGCTGGAAAGCCGCCTGGTGGACCTGGACCGTGATCTGCTGGTCATCCCATCGCTGGCCATCCACATGGACCGCACGCTGAACAGCGGCCACGCCTTTAACCCCCAGGTGGACATGCAGCCCCTATACGGGCTGGAGGGTTCCAAGCCCTTCCCCGCCCTGCTGGCTGAGGCCGCCGGTGTGAAAGAAGAGGACATTGTGGACTTTGACCTTTCGCTTTACACCCGCCAGGCACCCACCCGCATTGGGCCGGACGGCGAGCTGTTCATGGCCCCCCGCATTGACGACCTGGAGTGCGCCGCCACCACCCTGTACGGCTTTTTGGACGCCGCCCCTGAGACCGACAGCGCTTGCGCCCCGGTCTGGGCGATGTTTGATAACGAAGAAGTGGGCAGCAGCACCCGCCAGGGCGCAGACAGCAGCTTTTTGCGCGATGTGCTCGACCGCATCCTGAATGCGATCCCCCACAGTGCCCAGGCACAGGCCCAGGCATTTGCCAACAGCTTTGTGCTCAGCGCCGATAATGCCCACGCCGTTCACCCCAATTTTGCTGATAAGGCTGACCCCTGCAACAAGGTCATTTTGGGCAAGGGTGTTGTGGTCAAAGTCAATGCCAGCCAGAAATACACCACCAGCGGCCTGACCGGCGCGATTTTTAAGGAGATCTGCCGCAAGAACAACGTTCCTGTGCAGGCGTTTGCCAACCGTGCCGACCTGCCGGGCGGCAGCACGCTGGGCAACCTGCAAAGCCATACCGTGCCGGTTCCCATGGTAGATATTGGCCTGGCCCAGCTGGCCATGCACAGTGCGGTGGAAACCGCCGCAGTGGCCGATGCTGACGCCATGGTGCGGGCCGTTGCCGGGTTCTACCGCGTCCACCTGCGCAGCCTGGGCGATGCCCGCTATACGCTGGAATGAGCAGCACAGTCGGGCGCTATGCGCCAAGCCCCAGCGGGCGGATGCACCTGGGCAACCTGTGCTGCTGCCTGCTGGCGTGGCTTTCGGCCAAAAGCAGCGGCGGCAAGGTTGTGCTGCGCATTGAGGATCTGGATGCCGTGCGCTGCCCGCGCGAATTTGCTGATCTACTGGAAGCCGACCTTGCCTGGCTCGGCCTTGCCGCAGATGAAGGCGGCAGCAAGGGCGGCCCTCGCGGCCCCTATTACCAGAGCGAGCGCAGCGCTATCTATGAAGAATATTACCAAAAGCTGGTGCGCAAAGGGCTGGTTTACCCCTGCTTTTGCAGCCGCAGCCAGCTGCACGCCGCCGATGCCCCCCACCGCTCCGATGGGAAGGTGGTATACGCCGGGACCTGCCGGAACCTGACGCCGGAAGAGATCGTTCTGCGTACCGCCAGGCGCAAGCCAGCCTGGCGGGTGATGGTGCCGGACGAAACCATTTCCTTTGTGGACGGCCACATGGGCCCCTATGCCGAGAATCTGGCGCAGGACTGCGGGGATTTTTACCTGCGGCGGGCGGACGGTGTGTTTGCCTACCAGCTGGCCGTGGTGGTGGATGATGCCCTGATGGGCGTTACCCAGGTGGTGCGCGGGGCAGACCTTTTGTCCAGCACGCCGCGCCAGCTGTGGCTCTACCGGGAACTGGGCCTGCCCGCGCCGGAATTTTATCACATGCCGCTGCTGCTGGCCGCGGATGGGCGGCGGCTTTCCAAACGGGATGGGGACGAAAGCCTGGAGCATTTACAGGCGCGCTATACGCCGGAGCAGATCATTGGCCGTTTGGCCTATGCCTGCGGGCTGCAAAACGCCCCGGACCCCCGCACCCCTGCCGAGCTGGCCGACGGCTTCAGCTGGCAGCGCGTGCCGCAAAACGACATTATTCTGCCGGAAGGTCTGTTTTAATGGTAGGGGTGTGCCGTCAGGCACCCCGGCCCAATCACCGGCTTTCTTCCACCAACATCTCCTGACGCTTGCAACTCTTATTTGATACGGGAGTGTTCCAATGCAAAATTTTGAACCTACCGGGGCCGCTGCCGCCATGCCGGGCAGCGCTGTTCCCCAGATCAAGCGGCGGCTGGTCATCAGTGCCTGCCTGCTGATTCCGCTTTTTTACCTTGGCCTTGGCGCTGCTTTCGGGTTGCCACTGCCGCCGTTCCTGACCGGTGATAACGCCATGTGGCGCGGCATTGTGCAGCTGGTGCTCACCGTGCCGGTCTGCTGGCTGAACCGTTCCTATTTTATCAACGGCTGCAAGAGCATCCGCGCCCCCGGGCCGGATACGCTGGTGGCGCTCAGTTCCGGGGCGGCGCTGGTTTACGGCATAATCGCCATTTTTACACAGGATGCCCCGCAGGAGCTGTTCCTGCCCTCTGCCGCCGCTATTTTGATCTTTGCCGCAGCCTGCCAGCTGCTGGAAGTACGGTTTAAGGCGCAAGCCATGGCCCCTCTGCACAGTCTGGCAGAGCGCATTCCCGAAACCGCCTGCGTGCTGCGCAGCCGCCAGCAGTACACCGTGCCGCTGAATGAAGTCGCGGTGGGCGATATCTTCCTGATTCGTCCCGGCGATGTGATGCCGGTAGATGGCGTTGTCATTGAGGGCGAAACCACGGTGGATGAATCTGCCCTGACCGGTGCCGCCGCCCCCGTGGCCAAACACAAAGGCAGCACTGTTTACGCCGCCACCGCCAACCAGGGCGGCGCCCTGATCTGCCGTGCCACCCGCATCGGGCCAGATTCCACCGCCGCCCAGCTGGTACATACCGTACAGACCACTGCCGCCGCCAAGGTGCCGTTGAGTTCCCTGGCCGATAAGGTACGCAGCGTGTTTGTGCCCGCCGTTATCGGCATTGCCTGCGTGGTGCTCATCATCTGGCTGCTGCTGGGGCAGAGCTTTGCTTTTGCGCTGGCCCGCGCCATCAGCGTGCTGGCTGTCAGCAGCCCCTGTGTGCTGGCGCTGGCAGCTTCGGCTGCCATCATGTCCGGTGCCAGCGTGGGTGCCAAGCACGGCATCGTGTTCAAAACAGCCGCCAGCCTGCAGTCCATCGGTACCCTGCACACCGCCGTGCTGGATAAAGCCGGAACAATCACCAACGGCGAGCCGGAAGTGGTCACCATTGTGGGCACCCGCAGCGTGCCCGCCAAGTTCCTGCTTGGCATGGCTGCCGGGCTGGAAAGCCAGAGCCAGGACCCGCTGGCCCGCGCCGTGATGCGCAAAGCCGCTGCGGAGAACATCAAGCTGAGCGCCGTTAAGGACGTTACCATTCTTGCCGGCCAGGGCCTGACCGGCAAAATGGCCGGCAAGGTGATGGCAGGCGGCAGCGCAGAGTTTATTGCCGCCCAGTGCGAGCTGACCCCCGATTTGCAGCAGGCTGGCGAGCAGCTGGCCGCTGACGGCATTGCCCCGCTTTACTTTTCGCTCGACGGCCACGCAGCCGGTTTGATCGGCGTTGCCGATGCCGTAAAGCCTGCCAGCAAAGCCGCCCTTGACGCGCTGAAAGCCCTTGGGCTGGATGTGATCCTGTTGACAGGCGACAGCCGCACCAATGCAGACCGCGTTGCCGCTCAGGTTGGGCTGGATGACGCCCACGTGGTATCCGGCCTTGCCCCCGCAGAGCTGGAAGCCGAACTGCGCCGCCTGCAAACAAACGGCCCTGCCGCCATGATAGGCAGTACTTCTGCCGCCGCGGCACTGGCCTGTGCCGATGTCGGCATTGGCATGGGAGCCGAGCCGCTGCCCGCCGCCGATGTGATGCTGCTTCGGGACGATTTGGCCGATGCCGCTGCCGCGGTGCGCATTTCCCGCGCGGTGGATGCCCGCATTGCCCAGAACACCCGCATGGCGCTGGTTTACAGCGCGCTGCTGCCGCTGCTGGCCGCCGGTGTGCTTTACCCGCTGAACTTTGTGCTGCACCCGATCGATTCCGTCATTCTTATGACGCTGTTTGTGGCGTGGCTGCTGTCCGGCACGGCCCGGCTGAACAGCTTTGACCCGAAACCCGCCAGCCAGAGCGAACCGCAGAAGGAGCCCGCAGAATGAGCGCCGCCGTGGAACGCCGTCACTGGCATTTTACCGGCAGCGTGCAGGGGGTTGGCTTCCGCTACCGTGCGCAGTATGCCGCCCAGCTGCTGGATCTGACCGGCTGGGTGGAAAACAACTGGGACGGCACAGTGGACCTGGAAGCCCAGGGTTCCGCCGCCCAGCTGGATCGCCTGGTGCCCACCATTACCGGCACCAGCCATTGGATCCACATTGAAACCTTTACCTGCAAATCCATCCCCCCGGCCCCTGCCGAGCGCAGCTTCCGCGTGCGGGGATAAGCATAGCAAAAGGCGCGTGCCTTGCCCCCATGGGCTGGCACGCGCCTTTTTGTTTTTATTATCCGCAATTTTAATTTTGGCGGCAGGGAGCCACCCCTCACCGGCTTTCGCCGGAGCTCCCCTCCAGGGGAGCCAATATCTTACTTTAGGTATGCGATGGCTCCCCTAGAGGGGAGCTGGACGCGAAGCGGCCTGAGGGGCGGTTTCCCGCTGCCAGGCTAAAAATTTGCAGGGAACGACACCTGCATCGTCCCGCATGACGGGCTTTGCCGGGTATTTCACTTCATCACCCGGCGCACACCTGCGGGCGCACACTGTGCGCCCTTACGGTCTCTACAGGGGAAAACGGCATTTGCTGAACGGTGCCCTGCTCATTTTCTCAAAACGCCTTCAATTCCACCCCGGCTGCCTGCAGGGCCGCGCCGATCTTTTCTACAAAGGCCAGAGCCTTGGGGCCGTCGCCGTGTACGCAGACGGAATCCGCCTGGATGGCAATGTCCGTACCGTCGTTGGCGGTCACTTTGCCCTCAGTTACCATGCGGATCACGCGGGCAATGGCTTCGTCCTCATCCTCAATCATGGCGCCGGGGGTTCCGCGGGGCACAAGGCTGCCATCCGGGTGGTAGCCGCGGTCGGCAAACACCTCATTGGCAACCGGCAGGCCGATGGCCTGGGCCGCCTTGACCATCTCACTGCCGGAAAGCGCCAGCAACACCGCGCCGGGGGCGCTCTCCTTCACCGCGGCGCAGATGGCATCCGCCAGCGCGCGGTCCTTGCCCGCCATGTTATACAAAGCGCCGTGGGGCTTTACATGGTGCAGCGGCACACCGGCGGCATCGCAGAACGCTTTCAGCGCACCGATCTGATACTGCACACAGGCCTTGGCTTCCGCCGGGGTCAGCTTCATCTGGCGGCGGCCAAAGCCCTGCAGATCAGGGAAACCGGGGTGCGCCCCCACCGCCGCGCCGCTCTGTTTGCACAGCGCCACGGTGCGCTGCATCACCAGCGGATCGCCTGCATGGAAGCCACAGGCCACATTGGCCGATGTGATAAACGGGATCACCTTTTCATCCATTCCGATGGTATACGCGCCAAAGCTTTCGCCCAGGTCACAGTTCAAATCAATATGCGGCATGGCTCAATCCTCCACTTTCAGGCATAAGGCAATGCTTCTGCCCCGCAGGGGCGCACAGTGTGCGCCCCTGCGTTTTTTACTATCTGCTCTTAATATTTCAGCTCCACATTTTTTACATCGGTCACAAACATGTGCCCCGGCGCATGGGTGATGCAGAACTCCGGCTTGGAGTGCATCACAACGTTCTGCGGGGTCACGCCGCAGGGCCAGAACACCGGTGTTTCGCCGGGGTTAATGGTCACGGCATCGCCATAATCCGGGTGAGCCAAATCATGGATGCCGATGGCTTCCGGCTCACCGATTTGCACCGGCATACCGTGCACGCGGGGCATGCCCGCTGTAATGGCAGCTGCCGCCGGGACCTGCCGGTACGGGATGGGCCGCATGCTGACCACCATGTTTCCGCTGAACACCCCCGCCGGGGTACAGGGAATGTTGGTGTTGTACATCGGCACATTCACGCCCTCTTCGATCTGGCGCACCGGGATGCCCGCTTCCAGCAGTTCAGATTCAAAGGAGAAGCTGCACCCGATCAAAAAGCTGACCAGGTCGTCCCTCTCCTCAAAGAATTTGCTCACATCGGTGTATTCCCCGGTCAGCTCGCCGTGTTCGTACACCCGGTAGCGCGGGATATCGGTAGCAATATCGCTGCCTTTGCCAAATTGGGCAAAGGTTCGCTCGCCTGCGTCCGCCACTTCCAGCAGCGGGCAGGCTTTGGGGTTGCGCTGGCAGAACAGCAAAAAGTCCCACGCCAGCGCCTTGGGCAGCACCACAAGGTTGCCCTGGGCATAACCGTTGCACATGCCGGTGGTCGGGCCGGTCAGTTCGCCCTTGCGGATCAGCCCGCGCAGGTCGGCCGGTTTCATGGCTGCAAAGTCCATTATTTCATCCGCTCCCTGATTTTGTCAAGCACGGCCGCCTGCGCCCTGGCTCCTGCAACAGCCTGCGCCGCGGTCACATATTGAAACGCCAGCTTTTCGCCGGGGCGCAGCTGCGCCATGGCCGAAAGGTCAGCGCTGATGACGGTTGCAATTTTGGCATACCCGCCGGTGGTCTGGTGGTCAGCCAGCATCACAATGGGCTGCCCGTTGGCCGATACCTGCACCGAACCCGCCACAATGCCGTCCGATACAATGTCCGACCCATCCACAGTCTCGATCTGCGGCCCCTGCAATTTGCAGGCCATGCGGTCACAGTCTGCTGTCAAAGCATATACCCCGTGTACAAATGCGGCCTGCCCCACTGCGGTAAAGGCATCGGCCTGGGGGCCGGGCACCGCACGGAACAGCGGCAGCTTCCGCCCGCCCAAAAAGCGCCACGGCCTTGCGGGGGTGCGCGCCGTGCCCAGCGGGCGGTTTGCCCCTTTGGCGCAGATCTGCTGCCAGCGCTGTTCCACCATGGCGGGTGCCGCCCCAATGGGCAGCACATCCCCAGCTTTCAGTGCGCGGCCATCCAGCCCGCCCATCCGGCATTTTAAGTCGGTGGAGCGGCTGCCCAGCACGGGCGGGGTATCCACGCCGCCAAACACGGCCAGGTAGCCGCGCAGCCCGCTGCGGGCCGCGCCGATTGCTAACACCTGCCCCGCGCGGGCCAAAAGCGGCGTATAGGCGGGCACCGGGCGGCCATCCAGCGCGGCGGGCATATCGGCCCCCGCCAGGGCAAAAACAGCGTCCCCGTCAAACTGATACTTGCCGCCCTGCAGGGTCATTTCCAGCACGGCGGCACCGGCTGCCTGGGGGTTGCCCGCCAGCAGGTTGGCGGTCCGCATAGCGTAACCATCCGCTGCTCCACAGGTGCGGAACCCCCGCGCGGCATAGCCGGTGCGGCCTGCATCCTGCACAGTGGTCAGCGGGCCGGGGCTTATCACATGCAAGTTCACAGTGCCGCCCCCTGTTCTTTCTGGATGGTTTCAAACTTTTCCGGGCTGATGGGCACAAACCGGATGCGGTCTCCCGCCGCGTAAGGCAGTTTGCCGCCGCCAGCCGGGTCAAACAGGCGCAGCGGCGTGCGGCCGATCAGCTGCCACCCGCCGGGGGAAGCCAGCGGGTAGATGCCCGTCTGCTTGCCGCCAATGCCCACCGCCCCCGCGGGGATCTTGGTGCGCGGGGTCTGCAACCGGGGGCAGACAATGCGTTCATCCATGCCGCCCAGGTACGGGAACCCCGGCAGGAACCCCAGCATAAAAATGCGGTAGTCCCGCCCGCAGTGGATGTCGATGACCTGCTGTTCGGTCAGCCCGGCGTGCTGTGCCACAAAGGCCAGGTCGGGGCCGTAATCTCCGCCGTAACACACCGGCACCTCCACCAGCCGCCCGGCCGCGGTGCTGCTGACCGGGGGCAAAGCGTCCCACAGGCGGCGCAGCGCGGGGATCAGGGTATCGGCATCGGTCTGCAAAGGGTCCAGCGTGACCAGCAGCGCCGCATAGGTGGGCACTGTTTCCACCACGCCGGGCAGCTGCGCCGCCTGCACAGCGGTATCCAGCGCCATAACCTGCGCGTTCACCTGTTCACTGATCTCACTGCCGCAGACGGCCAGCACGCCGCTGTCCCCTACGGGGGTAAACTGGATCATAACAAAAATCCCCTTTGCGTCCGGTATTTTGGGGCTGGTCAGGAAGTGTGCTGTACCTTTAGCGCACATTGTGCGCCCCTACGGTCCCTAAACGTACCGTTTTGGGTTCACTGCTTCCTGACCAAGGCCAATGTGCCTATTATAGCACAGCCTGCTTTATGCCTGCTCAAAAAATTTCTTTGCCAGCACCGGGCCGAACCAGTGGTCCGAATTGTGGGAATACCGCACCGCATATGCCGTGCACTGCCGCATCATGCTGACAATGCCAACGTTCATGCGGGTATCAAACCCATCCACACCCGGCAGCAGCGAGCCTGTCATATCGATCATGCCATTGCGGGAAAGCACCCGCATGACCTCGCTTTCCATCTCCTCCCGGTGCAGGATGTCCATATCCTTTTTCAGGTAGGCCAGCGCGGCCATCAGCGCATAGCAGCCCCAGTCAGAGCAGGTTGCCGTGATGATGTTATCGGTGCTGCTTGCGGCCAGAATGCCGCAGCAGCAGCCGTCCTGGCATTCGCCGGGGGCGGTGAAGGGCACATATTTTTTAATGTGCTCCCCAATGGTGCCCATGCCGATCTCATTGCCCAGATCGCCGATGGCCACATTGGGCACGCCGCGGGCGCGCAGTTCGTTCCACAGCACATCGCTTTTGGCTTCCAGTGCGGTCACATCCTTGCCCACCGCATTGTGGTAAACACCCTTGGCGTTGCCGCCGCAGGCTTCCACCGAGATCACCGCTGCGGGTAAAATCTTATCCGCCAGCGCTTTGGCCTGGGCGGGGGCTTTGGCCTTATCTTTGGTAAAGGCCACAACGCCAAGGCTCAGCGGCAGCTCCATGGCGGTATCCAGGTCCTCATACACATGCAGACCCACCACATTGCCGCATTTCTTAAAGGCTTCCACGCTGTCCTGCGGGCAGACGATGATCGGCTTTGCCCCAAAGGCCAATACCAGAGACCGCGCCAGCAGGATCGCGCTGACAGAACCGTCCATTTCCGGCACCTTGTGGGGCAGCAATACAAACCCGACCAAGATATACACCGGGTCGCCGGGGTGGATGGCTTTGCACAACGCTTCGGCTGCGTGCATGGCGGTCGGCTCCCCGGTATATGCCCGGCTGCCCGCGTACAAAATGCGGCACACCCCGTAACCGCGGGGGTCCAGACACATGATGGCATCCAGGTTTTCGCCTACATTGCGTTTTTCCAGTTCGTCACGGGTCATGGTGTTTTCCCCCTTTTCAGCCCCACAGACTTTCGCAGCCGGTATAGTCATAGAACTCTTTCAGCACTTCGTCCTGGATGGCTTTCAGGGTAGCGGGGTCCTTGCCGCCGGCGGGCTTGCCCTCAAACTCGCAGGCATGCAGACAGAAGTTGGAGGAGGAGGTCACGATGATCTCATCCGCATCGCGCAGGAAATCCACCGTGAACGGTTTTTCCATCACGGTAATGCCCAGGCGGTAGCAGGCCTGCAGCATATGGGTCTTGGCAATGCCGCGCAAAATCAGTTCATCGTTCGGGTGGGAATAGAAAATCCCGTCTTTCAGCACTGAAACGTTGGAGTGCGCACATTCCGTTACAATATCCCCGCGGTGGAACACGGTCTCGCTCATGCCGGCCAGCTTGGCGCGCTGGGCGGTCATAACGCTGGGCAGCAGGTTCAGCGTTTTGATGTTGCAGTGGTAAAAGCGAGTGTCCTCCTCAGAGTTCAGGCGGATGGGCTTGTCGGGGTCGTTCAGGGTGTTGGGCCGGATGGAAACCCACAGCTTGCCGGGCACACCTTCCTCATACACATGGTTGCGGGGCTCCACACCGCGGGTGACCTGCCAGTATACAAAGTTGACCTTGCTGTCCACCTTGGCCAGCAGGTCGGTCAGCAGCCTGCCCAGCTCGGCCTTGCTCATCGGGATGTTGATATCCAGTGCCTTGGCGCTGGTAAAAAAGCGGTCCAGGTGGTCCTGCAGCAGGTATACCTTGCCGTTCGCGCCAACGGTGGCATCGTAGCAGCCATCGCCAAAAAAGTGAACGCGATCATTGAACGGCACCATCAATTCTTCCGGTGCGCCGATTTTGCCATCATAATATGCAATGGATTCCATTTTCCCTTACTCCTCTCATCTTGGTTGCCTTTATGTTCAGCCGTTATTTGGCTTTCCCATCAAATTTCAGTTCAATCACTTTTTTAATCAGCTCCACGCAGTTATCCAGCCCAATGGCGGCGGAATCCAGGCAGAGGTCATAATTTTCCACCCGCTTCCACTGGCGGCCGGTGTGGTATTTGTAATAGTTTTCACGGTAGCGGTCCAGCTTGTCAATATAGTGCTTGGCCTGGCTGCTGCCAATGCCCTGGCGCTTCATCTCGCGCTCCACACGCCAGTCATAGGGGGCATCCACATACACAGTCAGCACGTTGGGCTTATCCCGCAGAACAAAGTCCGCCGCGCGGCCCACGCAGATATAGCTTTCCTCGTTCAGCAGCTCCCGCAGCACCTTGGCCTGGTAGTTGAACAGGTTTTCATCGCTGATAAAGTTGCCGCTTTCCGGCGGGATGATGCTGCCGTCATACACCCGTTCCGAAACCCGGTACAGCATGGTTTTGCGGGTGTTCTCATCGGCGCGGGCAAACAGTTCCTCGCTGATGCCGCTGTCCTCTGAGGCAAGGCGCAGCAGCTTGCGGTCATACAGGTCAATGTCAAATGCCTTTGCCAGCTGCTTGCCAATGTAGCTGCCGCCGCCCGAACCACAGGTGCGGGTAATGGCGACTGCAAAATACGGATAATCGGGATACATTTTCCACCCCTCCTTACTGGCCCAGATAGGCTTTCTTCACGCGCGGGTCGTTCAGCAGATCCGCGGCGTTGCCCTCAATGCTGATGTTGCCGGTTTCCAGCACATAGGCGCGGTCCGAGATGGCCAGCGCCATCTTTGCGTTCTGTTCCACCAGCAGGATCGTGATGCCCTGCTTGTTTACTTCCTGAATGATGGCAAAGATCTCTTTGACCAGCAGGGGCGAAAGGCCCATCGAAGGTTCATCCATCAAAATCATTTTGGGCTTTGCCATCAGGGCGCGGCCTACGGCCAGCATCTGCTGCTCGCCGCCGGAAAGGGTGCCCGCCAGCTGGCGGCGGCGCTCTTCCAGACGGGGGAAGCGCTTATACACATCCTTCATCGTCTCTTCCATCCCGGCCGGGTCGACATAAGCGCCCATTTCCAGGTTTTCTTCCACCGTCATCTGGGGAAAGATATGCCGCCCTTCCGGCACATGGGCCAGCTTGTAGGTAATGATCTTGCTGGGTTCCGCCTTGCGCAGGTCGTGCCCGTCAAACATCACGCTGCCGGACGCAGCTTTTTCCAGCCCGGTAATGGTGCGCAGGGTGGTGGTTTTGCCCGCGCCGTTTGCCCCGATCAGGGATACGATCTCGCCGTCATCCACATGCAGCGATATGCCGTTCAGCGCGTGTACCGCGCCGTAATTGACATGAAGGTCTTTTACTTCAAGCATCCGCTTCGACCTCCTTCTCTTTGTCTTTGCCCAGGTATGCTTCAATCACATGGGGGTCATTGGCGATCTCTGCCGGTGTGCCGGAAGCGATCGTGGTACCAAAGTCCAGCACCTGGATTCGCTCGCAGATTTTCATGACCAAACTCATGTCATGCTCGATCAGCAGCACCGATACCTTGAATTCGCTCCGGATATAATCAATAATCTCCAGCAGTTCCTCCGTTTCAGTCGGGTTCATACCGGCGGCCGGTTCGTCCAGCAACAGCAGCTTCATGTTGGTGGCCAGCGCGCGGGCAATCTCCAGGCGGCGCTGCTCACCATAGGGCAGGTTGTCGGCCTCCAGGTTCTCCTTGCCGGAAAGGTGCACCACCTGCAGCAGCTCTTTGGCGCGTGCGGTGGCGGCGGCTTCCTGCTGCCAGTACGCCTTGGTGCGGAAGATGGCCTGCGGCATGTTGTAGGTCAGTTCTTCCAGCATGGCAGCTTTGACGTTTTCGATCACCGTCATTTTTTTGAACAGGCGGATATTCTGGAAGGTTCTAGCAATGCCTGCATGAACGATCTGGTGGGTCTTTTTGCCGTTCATCCGCTCACCATTCAGGTAAAGGGAGCCTTCGGTCGGCTTATACACACCAGTGATCAGGTTGAACACGGTGGTTTTGCCTGCGCCGTTGGGGCCGATCAGCCCCACCAGCTCGGATTCGCCGATTTCCATATTAAAATCATCCACGGCTTTCAGGCCGCCAAACTGGATGCCAAGGTGCTGGCATTTCAAAACGGGTTGTGCCATGGTTCAGGCCCCCTTTTCTGCTTTTGCTTTTACCGTGCCGCGGCCGGTCAGTTTTTCCAGCGCGCGGGTCAGGCTGAACTCCCACCGGCCAAAGATGCCGCCGGGACGGAACAGCATGACCAGCACCAGAACCACCGAGTAGGCCAGCATGCGGTAGGTAGAAAATTCACGCATCAGTTCCGGTAAAGCGCTCAGGAACGCTGCGCCGATGATGGAACCGGTCAGCGAACCGGTGCCGCCGATGATCACTTCGCTCAACAGCTCTGCGGAATAGTTAAAGTTGAAGTTGGTGGGGATCATTGCCGTCATGTAATGGGCATAAATACCGCCGCCGATGCCGGCAAAGAATGCGCTGATGGCAAAGGTCATGACCTTGTAATAGGTCACGTTGATGCCGGAAGCCGAAGCCGCGATGTAGTCCTCACGGATGGCCTGCACGGTGCGGCCATATTTGCTGCGGACGAACAGGTACATGATGGTAACGCAGACCACCATGATCCAGAATACCCGCGGGAAGGTGGACAGCTTGAGGATGCCGCTCATTGTTTTACCGCCGCCGGTGATGGAAAAGTTGCAGAAGCAGACGCGGATGATTTCGGCAAACGCCATGGTGACAATGGCGAGATAGTCGCCGCGCAGGCGCAGCGCCGGGATGCCGACCAGTACGCCCATGATGCCCGCAGCCAGGCCGCCGACCAGCAGCGCGATCAGGAACAGCCCCAGATCCGAAAGCCCTTTGCCTGCCAGTGCGCCGGATACAATGGCGGAGACATAAGCGCCGACCGAAACAAACCCCGCATGCCCCAAGGAGAACTCGCCCATAAAGCCAACTACCAGGTTCAGCGATGTGACCATGATGATGGTGTAGCAGGCGGTGGTGCAGATGCCCTGAATATAGGTGGTGGAGGTGCCGAACGCATTGGCGGCGAACAGCCCTGTCAACAGGGCAAACACCAGCGCCACGCCCACAGCGTTCAAAAGATAGGAGCCTTTTATTTTTTTGCTCATTGCTCTGCTCCCTCCCTTACACTTTTTCGCCGGTGTTCTTGCCCAGGATACCGGCGGGCTTGACCAGCAGGATCACGATCAATGTGCCGTAAGTAACGGCTTCGTACCAGCCGGGGGCAAACAGCTTGACAAAAATTTCAATCAGGCCGACCAGAATGCCGCCGATCATGGCGCCGGGGATGATGCCAATGCCGCCCAGAACTGCGGCGATGAAGGCTTTCATGCCCATCATGGAGCCCATATCGGTGGTAACGCGGGGGTAGGTAGAGCAGTACATCAGCGCTGCCACCGCCGCCAGACCGGAGCCGATGGCAAAGGTCAGGGTGATGATCTTGTTCACGTTGATGCCCACCAGGGTGGAAGCATCCTTATCCTGCGGGACGGCGCGCATGGCCTTGCCCAGCTTGGTCTTTTTTACAAACAGCTGCATGCAAAGCATCATCGCAACGCCGATGCCAATGGTCAGCAGCACGTTCAGCGGCAGCGATACCCCGCCGACCGTAATGGTTGGCAGGCTGAAAATGGCCTGCACGTTGTGCGGCTTGGCGCCAAACAGCACCATGGCCAGGTTTTCCAAAAAGATGCTCATGGCCAGTGCGGTAATCAAGGCGGACATGGGCCCGGCCTTGCGCACCGGGCGGTAAGCCAGGATCTCAACCAGCACACCAACCAGCGCGCACACCGCAACGGCCACAATCACGGCCATCCAGGCGGGCATTCCCGCATCGACCATCAGCGGGATGGTGTAAAACAATGTGTAAGCACCGATCATGATAAAATCGCCGTGGGCAAAGTTGATCATGCGGATGATACCGTAAACCATGGTGTAGCCCAACGCGATCAGCGCATAAATAGCGCCCTGGTTCAGGCCGTTGATCAGGCCCTGAACAAATAGTGATGCAGTCATGGTCCATTCACCTTTCCTATCATTTTTTGTGAATGTTTGGTTCGGGGGAATCAAAAAAATAAAAAAGTGCGCGCGGCTGCTTGCATTGCCGCGCGCACCATTGCGCCTTTGCTCTGGAGGGGGTGTTTTAGGGGAATCTAAAAAACTTTACTCAGCGGAGGAAACCAGGTTGCCATCGGAATCCAGCGTCTCAGACCACTTGACCTTGCCGTCAACAAAGGTGTTGAATGCAATGCTCTTGATGGCATCGCCGTTTTCGTCCAGCTTGATCTTGCCGCCAACGCCGGTAAACTCCATACCGGTCATGCCTTTTACCAGGCTTGCGGTATCGGTGCCGCCGCCATTCTCGGCAGCTTGCAGCAGCATGTAGATGGCGTCATAGTACAGGGCCGCGCAGGCGTTCAGGCTTTCGGTGCCGTACTTTTCGGTGTACTTCTGCACAAAGTTCTGAACGGCGGGGGCGGTATCCTCGCTGGAGTAGTGGTTGGTAAAGTAGCAGTCATCAAACTTGTCTTCCAGGCCGGTGGTATCCGCGCCATCCCAGGCATCGCCGCCCATGATGGTACCGGTAAAGCCCGCGTTGCGCGCTGCGCCTACAAACAGCGGTACCGTATCCAGGAAGCAGGGATAATACAAAAACTCTGCGCCTGAAGCCACGGCCTGTGCTGCCTGGGAGGAAAAGTCAGTATCAGTGCTCATGCACTCGCCGGTATAGGTAATTTCAATGCCGTTGGCCTCGCAGTTTTCTACAAAAGCGTCCTTCAGGCCGTTGGAATAGTCATCATCCTTGGCATAAATCACGGCTACCTTGCTGAATCCCTTGCTCTTAACAAACAGGGCGGCCATCTTGCCTTGATACGGGTCAATGAAGCAGTTACGGAAGATCGTGGAGCCTTTCTGGGTCACATCCACGTTGGTAGCGCCGGTTGCCAGCAGCAGCATTCCGTCATTGGCAGCCTGGGTCGCCATAGGCAGTGTAACGGAAGAGAAGAAGCTGCCCACGATAGCGGCCGGGGAATCTGCCATGACCTTGTTGTAAGCGTTCATGGCCTGCTTGGCGTCCTTGGCATCGTCAGCCACCTTGCCGCCGTTGACGATCTCGACCGTGTAGCCGGAATCGCCGGAGTTGATCTCCTCCACAGCCATATCCACCGCGTTCTGGGCACCCTCGCCGTAAATGGCGGAGCCGCCGGTCATGGAGCAGACCACACCAACGCGGATCACATTACCGCTGTCCGCGCTGGATGCTGTGGTGGAAGCGGCACTGGAAGTATCTGCCGTGCTGGCTGTGCCGCCCTGTGCGCTGGAAGAACAGCCGCCCAAAACGCCTGCCGCCATCGCTGCCGCCATGGTAAGAGAAAGAACCCGTGTTGCCTTTTTCATCGTAAGCCCCTCTTTCTTTAATGTTCGTTCTGCTTTCTTCTCTCGGATATCTCCTGACCAAACAAAAAGCGCGCAGCCCCGCCGTCAAGCGGGTGCCGCACGCCTTTGTGCAAAAGCAAAATCTCTTTTGTTCTTTTTATGCTTTTGTCTCCGGAATCAGAACGGGGTCCGCAGCTTTTGCACTGCGGACCCCGTTGTCCTTGCTCCGTGTTTGGATTGTTCTGATTATAGCATACTGCCAAAATTTTGCAAGCACTTTTTGTCGGCATCAGGGGGATTTTTGCCGCCGATCGTCTTATTTTATTAAGCTGTTTCTTCGTTTTTCATCTCGCATCCCCGTTTTTGCTTTCTTTTTTTCCGTCAAATTGTCCTTTGGGCTAAATAACTTCAAAATTACAGCTTTTCCCCCACACCACTGGGTCATGCCGGGCAGCGGACGGCCCAGTCCGGCAGCCTTATTCCGCTGTTTCTCCCCGCCTTACGTTGTCACATCCTTGTTTATCGAATCGTTTCTCTGCCAATTTCTTATGTCATCCAAAATCCCGCATTGTTTCTCGCTTTATCGCGCCACAGCTTTATATCGCACGTTCGTCTTATTTTGTGCCGGCTTTTTTCGTCATTTCCCAATATTATATATTTTGTGAACAATCATTGCATAGCTTGTAAACATTAGCACTCTGCTATTGACAGTGCTAATTTTAGGGTTATAATAAAGGCGTACCTTGAAAGAGGGGGTGCGGAACGCAAGAGCGCTCCGGGAAACACCGCCAAGGAGCCGTAAGGCTCGGGAAGCGTCAGACTTCCCGGAGAGGCACCAAATAAAATTTCAGATTTTTACAAAGTGAGGTTATGACTTATGTTGCCGACTGTTTTTGGTGAAAATCTTTTTGATGATTTCTTTGACGATTCCTTTGGTATGATGAACGCACGCAGCCCGCTGTACGGCAAGCATGCACGCAACCTGATGAAGACCGATATCCGCGAGACCGATACCAACTATGAGCTGGCCATTGATCTGCCGGGCTTCAAGAAGGATGAGATCCACATTGAGCTGAAAAACGGTTACCTGACCATCAGCGCCGCCAAGGGCCTGGATAAAGACGAAAAGACCCCCGAAGGCAAGTATATCCGCCAGGAGCGTTACACCGGCGCCTGCAGCCGCAGCTTCTATGTTGGCACCGACCTGCAGCCCAAGGATGTCAGCGCCAAGTTCACCGATGGCATCCTGGAGTTAACCTTCCCGAAGGAAGCTCCCAAGAAGGAACCTGATGTGACCCGCGTTGAAATTGGTGAATAACCGATCTGCTTTTGCGGCATAACTGAATAAGTCTCAGCGGTGCCCCGCCCTTGACCCCAATCGGTCAGGGCGGGGCACCGCTTTTTTTGTTTTGTTGCACCCCTGTGGTATAATGGTTTTATAATAAATCCAACAGGGGGGCTGCTGTTTGTATGGTCGATCATATTGAGATCCGCGGGGCACGGGTACACAACCTAAAAAATATTGATGTCGATGTGCCGCTGAACAAAATCGTCGGCATTGCGGGTGTATCCGGTTCCGGCAAATCTTCGCTGGCGCTGGGCGTGCTGTATGCCGAAGGTTCGCGCCGGTATCTGGACGCACTTTCCACCTACACGCGCCGCCGCATGACTCAGGCCCCCAAAGCTGATGTGGACGAGGTTCTGTATGTTCCCGCCGCGTTGGCGCTGCACCAGCGGCCGGGGGTGCCGGGCATCCGCAGCACCTTTGGCACCGGCACCGAGCTGCTGAACAGCCTGCGGCTGATGTATTCCCGCCTTGCCAGCCACCGCTGCCCCAACGGGCATTATCTTGCGCCCACCCTGGCCGTGGCCGCCGGGCAGGAGCTGATCTGCCCCGAATGCGGGGCCCGCTTTTACGCCCCTTCGGCGGAAGAGCTTGCCTTTAACAGCCAGGGTGCCTGCCGCACCTGCGGCGGCACCGGCACCGTACAGACCGTTGACCGCGCCACCCTTGTGCCGGACGAAAGCCTGACCATTGACGAGGGCGCTGTGGCCCCCTGGAACTCTTTGATGTGGTCGCTGATGACCGATGTCTGTCGCGCCATGGGGGTGCGCACCGATGTGCCGTTCCGCGACCTGACCGATGTGGAGAAAGAGATCGTCTATGACGGCCCGGCTGAGAAGAAGCACATTTTCTACCACTCCAAAAACAGCGAGCAGGCCGGGGAACTGGATTTTACCTATTACAGCGCCGTACGCACGGTGGAAAACGCACTCTCCAAAGTCAAGGACGAAAAAGGCATGAAGCGGGTGGAAAAGTTTTTGCGTCAGGATATCTGCCCGGACTGCGGCGGTTCCCGGCTGTGCGCTGCAGCCCGCGCGCCCAGACTGCAGGGTATCCCGCTGGATGAAGCCTGCCGCATGACCCTTTCCGACCTGGTTGCCTGGGTAAGCGGGGTTCCCGCCGCCCTGCCGGAAGAAATGCGCCCCATGGCGCAGAGCATCTGTGAATCGTTCCAAACGGTGGCCAAGCGGCTGATGGACCTGGGGCTGGGCTACCTGGCGTTGGACCGCGCCGCGGCTACCCTTTCCACCGGCGAGCGCCAGCGTATGCAACTGGCCCGCGCGGTGCGCAACCGCACTACCGGCGTTCTGTATGTGCTGGATGAACCCTCTATTGGGCTGCACCCCGCCAACATCACCGGCCTGACCGGCGTGATGCAGGACCTGATCCACGACGGCAACTCGGTCATTCTGGTGGACCATGATACCCAGATTCTATCCGAAGCCGATTGGCTGATTGAGATGGGGCCGCAGGCCGGTGCGGGCGGCGGCCAGGTGATTGCCCAGGGCAGCATCCCGGCCATTGAAGCAAACGCTGCTTCCCGCATTGGGCCGTTCCTGGCGGGCAAAGCGCAGTGTCTGCGACCCCAGGCCCCGCAAAGCGAGTTGTTCGCGCTGGGGCGCATTCAGCTTTCCACCAACGCCATCCACACCGTAAAGCCGCTGGACATCGAAATTCCCAAGGGGCGGCTGACTGTGGTGACCGGGGTTTCCGGCTCCGGCAAGACCACCCTTGTGCTGGAAAGCCTGGTTCCCGGCCTGAACGCCGTCATCCACGGCCAAAAGCTGCCGGAGCATGTACGCTCTATTGTGCCGGACGGCATCACCCAGGTCAAGCTGATCGATGCCGCACCCATTGGCATCAATGTGCGCTCCACCGTGGCCACCTATGCCAATGTGCATGATGAGCTGCGCAAAAAGTTTGCCGCCACCCCGGATGCCAGGCAGGCCGGGTATAAAGCGGGCGATTTTTCCTACAACACGGGCAAGCTGCGCTGCCCCGTGTGCGATGGCACCGGCAGCATCAGCCTGGATGTACAGTTTTTGCCGGATGTGGAGATTCCCTGCCCCGAATGCCGCGGTTCCCGCTATGCCAAGGAGGCCGGGCAGATTTTTTACACCAGCAAGTCCGGAACCAGATATTCCCTGCCGCAGCTGATGGATATGGATGTGAACACTGCCCTGACCGCCTGTGCCGACTGGCCGGTGGTGCGCCAGCGGCTGACTGTTTTACAGGAACTCGGCCTTGGCTACCTGACCCTTGGCGAGGAAACGCCCGGCCTTTCCGGCGGCGAGGCCCAGCGCCTGAAGCTGGCCAGCGAGATGGGCAAAGCCCAGTCGGACTCTCTGTTTGTCTTTGATGAGCCCACCATCGGCCTGCACCCCGCCGATGTGCAGGTTCTGCTCGGCGTGTTCCAGACCCTGATCGAGCACGGCGCCACCGTCATCGTCATTGAGCATGACCTGGATGTGATCCGCAACGCAGACTACATCATTGATATGGGCCCGGGCGGCGGTGCCCAGGGCGGCACGGTGGTGGCCGCCGGTACGCCGGACGTTATCCGCCACACCCTCGCCAGCCAGACCGGCAAATTTATCTGATTTTATATCTTTATAAACAAGCACATCCCTCGGCAGCGCCGTATTGGGCGGCCCGCCGGGGGATGTGTTTTGCTTTTATTCGGTTTTATCTGCTTCCTGCTTCTGCTTTTCTTTTAACTCTTTTTGCAGCTCTGCTTCCACGCGATCAAAGCGCTCCAAAAAGCTATGTTCCTGCCCTTCGGTCTTGTAGCCGGGCATGGTATCCAGCGCAACGCCGTGGATGCTGCGGAAAATGCTGTTCTCAATGTTGGGGTTATCCCGCTTTAGGCGGCGCAGCAGCACCTTGACTTCCTGCCGCTTGGAGCCACCGCCGCCGTTGTCGCAGGTGGTGCAGTTTTCGGTAAAGCGGCAGGCGCACTGGATGAATTCCAGGTCGTTATAGCGTTTCCAGGCAATGATATCTTCCTCCCGCACGCAGTACAGCGGACGGATCAGCACCATGCCGGGAAAGTTGGTGCTGTGCAGCTTGGGCGGCATAGCCTGCAGCTGGGAGCCATAGAACATGCTCATCACGGTTGTTTCGATCACATCATTAAAATGGTGCCCCAGTGCAATTTTGTTGCAGCCCAGCTCCTGAGCCTTCTTGTACAGGTAGCCGCGGCGCATGCGGGCGCACAGGTAACAGGGGGATTTATCGCTGTTGTTGGCGACCGCAAACACATCCGTCTCAAAAATTGTGATGGGGATATTCAGCAGTGCGGCGTTGCTTTCGATCTTCTGGCGGTTGATCTCATTATAGCCGGGGTCCATCACCAAAAACACCAACTCAAAAGGCACATCGCTGTGGCGCTGCAGCTCCTGCATCAGTTTAGCCATCAGCATGCTGTCCTTGCCGCCGGAAATGCACACGGCAATTTTATCTCCCGCCTGCACCAGTTCATAGCGCTTGACCGCCACAATAAAAGGGGTCCACAGCTCTTTGCGGTATTTTTTGATAATGCTGCGTTCAATCAGCTGGCAGGGTTCCATCTGGCGTTCCAATGGTCATTTCTCCTTTTGCAAATCCTTCAGGCAGCGGTCAAATGCTGCCAAAAATCCGTTCAGTTCTTCTTCGGTGGTCAGGTGGCTCAGGCTGATGCGCCATGAGCTGAGCGCATTTTTGCGGTCCCGGCTGACGGCAAACACCGCCTTGGACGGTGTGCCGTCGGTGGAGCAGGCCGATTTGACGGACACGCATACCCCCTGCCCGCTCAACGCCTGCTGGAACACCCCGGCCTTGATGCCCGCCACGCTCACATTTACAATGTGCGGCACCGCACCCGCCGGGCTGTTGATGCGCACCCCCGGCCGCTTTTGCAGCTCTGCGCACAGGGCATCGTGCAGCGCCTGCACATGGGCGCAGCGCTGGGGCTGTTCATCCAGCGCAAGGGCCAGCGCCGCCTGCAAAGCCGCGGCAAGGCCCAGGGTGGGGGTGCCGCTGCGGTAAATGGTAGTGCTGGCCCCGCCGTTCATCTGGGGTTCGATCACCAGCCCTTTGCGCTTGTACAGCACGCCAATGCCGTTGGGGCCGTAAAACTTGTGGGCGGTAAAGCTCATGGCATCCACACAGTCCAGCCAGAGGGCCGTTTTACCCACGGCCTGGGTGGCATCCACATGCAGGCGGCAGTTGGGGTAGCGGTGCACCAGCGCGGCGATCTCCCGCACCGGCTGCACGGTGCCCAGTTCACTGTCCACCCCGCAGATGGAAACCAGTACGGTATCCTTGCGCAGCAGCTCTTCCAGCTGTTCCAGGTCAATTCTGCCATCCCGGCCAATGTTCAGCAGATCGATCTCGTACCCCTGCTGCTGCAAGGCCGTCAATGTTGCCCCCACGCTGGAATGCTCCAGCGGGGTGGAGATGATATGCCGCCCCACATGCCGGGCCGCGCGGGCCATGCCTTTTAAGGCAAGGTTATTGGCTTCCGTTGCGCCGGATGTATAAATGATTTCCTCCGGCAGCACCCCCAGCTGTGCCGCAATCAGGCCGGTCACACGGTTCATCTCCTGCCGGGCGGCCTGCCCGGCGCAGTGGGTGGAATTGGGGTTGCCGATAAAATTCTGCTCGGTGCGGCAGTATACTTCCAGCACACGGGGGTCCACCGGCGTGTTGGCCGAATAATCCAGATATATCATGCGCAAATCCCCCTGTTTCGTTGCCTGAAATTTAAGGCAACACCGCACAATTCCCGCCTTGTGGCTTAAGCACCGCTCCGGCAGCTGCGGCACGGCATCTGCGTTGCCAAAATGCTCGATAAGACATCCAGTATTATCTGCGCTTTTGGCTTAGCATCTGCCGCACCTCGCTCGCCGTATCGGCACTTAGAATTATGCGGTATTGCCTTAATTATACCATCATTTCCTACCGCGTCAATGGGTTGCAATGTGCCGTGCCGGATACCTCGCCGAGCGTCAGCTTTTCATAAAGGCGATGATGTCCCTTGCCATCACATCCGGGTGGCCAATGATGTCGCCGTGGCCGTACCCGACAAAGGGGTGGTTCTGCGCGTTGGGGTAGGCGCGTTTTAATTTCTGCATCGCTTTTTTCATGTTCGGCTCGTTGGAACCGTACCAGATGGCCACCTTTGCTTCCGGGTCAGGGGCAAAAGTGTCGATCACGGGGTACAGGCGCAGGGCTTCCTTGGTGGCATTTTCCAATGTAGCAAGCGAGATATTTTTTGCCACATATTGGAACTGGTTCAGCAGCTTTTGGTCGTCCCCGCGGGTATACAGCCGCAGCATCCACGGCAGCTTATCCACAGACTGAATCTTCTTTGTCAGGTTATACTGGCTGCGCGGCACAATGGCGGTCAGCACCCAGCTGAACATACCAAGGTTCATGTACTGCGGGCCGCTCAAAATCATAGCGCCTACTTTAACTTTTTGCCGGTGGAACAGCATACCTGCCGTTGCGCCGCCCATGGATTCGCCAAGCACCAGGTCGATGGCACCATCCTGTTCTTCTTTGATATACTGTTCCAGCTTTTCGGCCATTGCTTCCGCCGTGGTAAAGGTAGTTTTGCCGGTATCATCATAGCCGTCCGTGCTGACGGCGATCACATGGTACTGCTTTTCCAGCAGCGGAATCACCGCTTCAAACTGGCGCCAGCTCATCATGTTGCCGGGCAGCAGCATAATTTTGCGGCTGTTTTGTTTGCCAAATTCCTGTACTTCCATATAAACGTTCCCTCCTCAGACCCCTGCGTTATTTTTGACTAACTCCTATCTCCATCATACCAGAACCCGCCTCAAAAATCCACAAAAAAGAACCTGGGAAGTTTGTTCTTCCCAGGTTCTCTGTTGCATTATTTATCGCGTTCTCAGTCTTTGTCGCGGTCGCGGCGGTCCGGCTTTTTGGTTTCCGGCTCCGGCGGGCGGCTTACCAGGCGTACTTCCTGCACGCGGCGGTTGGTGGCACGGGTCACGGTACCGTCAAAGCTGCCCCACACAAAATGGTCACCCACTTTGGGCAGGCGGCTGAGCTTTTCCTGCACCAGGCCGCCGATGGCCACCGCGTCGATTTCCTCTTTATCGCGGATATCCAGCTCCTCGGCCACATCGTCCACGCTGGCACCGCCGGCAATCAGCCAGCTGCCATCGCTCTGCTGGCGGATATCCTCCACCACTTCATCATGTTCATCCCAGATCTCGCCAACCAGCTCTTCCAGGATATCCTCCAGCGTGATGATGCCCGCAGTGCCGCCGTATTCATCCACCACAACTGCCATATGGTGCTTGCTTTCCCGCAAAGTGCGCAGCAAAGCGGAGATGGGGGTCACGCTGGTTGTGTACAGCGTGGGGCCGATCAGGCTTTCCAGCTTGACATCTTCATCGCCCTTGCGCATGGCGGCAAAACAGTCTTTTTCATGTACCACGCCAATGATGTTATCAATGGTTTCGTGGTATACCGGCAGGCGGGAATAGCCGCTGTCGGCAAAAGTTTCGGTCACTTCGTCCATGGGGGTATCATCCGCCACGGCGATCACATCCACGCGCGGGGTCAGAACGTCCTGGGCTTCCACATCGTCAAATTCAATGGCGCTGCGGATCAGCTCGCTTTCGCGGTTGGTCAGCTCACCGTCTTTTTCGGCTTCGCTCACCATGGTTACCAACTCACCTTCGGTAATGGTGTCCTTTTCATCGGTATAAAAGCGGCTGGCCAAAAAGCTTTTCCATTTGCCAAAAATAAAGTTCAGCGGCCCAAATACCGCCACAAGGGCACCAAGCGCCGGCGCAAAGGCCATTGCAATGGATTCCGGCATTTCCTTCGCCATGCTTTTGGGGGTGATTTCGCCAAACGTCAAAACCAGTAAGGTCATGACAATGGTGGAAGCCGTGGGGCCGTAAGCATTGCCCAACAACCGGCTGAACAGCACCGTTGCAAGCGAAGACGCACCGATGTTTACAATGTTGTTGCCGATCAGAATGGTGCTCAGCAGGCTGTCATACCGTTCAGCCAGAGCCAGAACCTTGGCTGCCTGCTTATCGCCATCCTCCGCGCGGCTTTTTAAGCGGATCATGTTCAGCGAGGAATATGCTGTTTCCGATGCCGAAAAAAAGGCCGACAACATGATCAAAACGATCAGTGCGGTGATCATAAATATACTACTGCCATCGTCCATTGGAGAACCATCAACTCTTTCTTTTGTTTTTTGGCTGCCTGTGCGGCAGCGTTATCAGTATTGTATGCAGGGTATACTACACACATTATAGGTTATTATAGCATACTGTCTCCAAAAGCGCAAACGCTGCAAAGGCTTTTTGTACAAAACAGTCGTTTCAGCCAAAATGTGTGCCCGTTTGGCCGCCCGCTTTGCTATACCTGCATACAAAAAGGCCCCCGCCTTACAGCAGAGGGCTTTTGCACACAATACCGGAAATTATTCCTATGGCAACACCGCATAATTCCCGCCTTACGGCTTAAGCACCGCTCCGGCGGCTGCGGCACGGCATCTGCGTTGCCAAAATGCTCGATAAGACATCCAGTATTATCTGCGCTTTTGGCTTAGCAGCTGCCGCACCTCGCTCGCCGTATCGGCACTTAGAATTATGCGGTATTGCCCTATAAATAGTTGAAAATCCCGCCGGGAGCTGCGCATATGGCTCCCGGCGGGATTTTGCTTGATTTGCTTGCATAATTTGTGCCAACGCCTTATAATGAGTAATATCTATGATGGGAGGGGTGCGCATGGCGCAAATTACGCCGGAACAAACAACAAAAGCCATACACCCGGTATTGGGAATTATGGGGGGCCTTGGCCCGGCGGCGAGCTGCTACCTGTACCAGATGATCACCGACCATACCCCCGCCCAGAAAGATCAGGACCACATTGATATCGTCATCTCCTCGCGCGCGTCCACCCCGGACCGCACAGCCTTTATTGTGGGCAAAAGCAAGGATGACCCCTTTGATGTGATGGAGCAGGACGGCATCAGCCTGGTGCGCTACGGTGCTACCGTGCTGGCCATTGCCTGCAACACCGCGCATTATTTTTATGACCGCCTGGCCGCGGCCCTGCCGGTACCGGTACTGAACATGCCGCGCCTGACCGCGGCGGATGCCAAGGCGGCCGGGTGCCATAAGCTGGGTATTCTGGCAACGGACGGCACCCTGCTGGCGGAAACGTATCAGATCGCCTGCCGGGATATCGGCCTGGAATGGGCCGCCCCCGGCGAACAGGCCCAAAAGGGCATCATGTCCATCATCTATGATGAGATCAAGCAGGGCAAGCGCGTAGACATGCAGCTGTTTAACGCAGCGGTGGATGACCTGCACGCCCAGGGATGCGATATGGCGGTGCTTGGCTGCACGGAACTGAGCCTTGTGAAGCGGGACGAACACCTGGGACCGTTTTTCATCGACAGCACCGAGGTTCTTTGCAAGCACGCCATGCGCGCCTGCGGCGTGGAGCCGGTGGGATTTGAGGATTGAGTTAGGAGTTAGGAAGTAGGAGTTAGGGCAACACCGCACAATTCCCGCCTTACGGCTTAAGCACCGCTTCGGCGGCTGCGGCACGGCATTTGCGTTGCCAAAATGCTCGATAATGTCGGGTTGCGGTACCCGCATCGTGCTTCGGGGGCAAAAGCCCCTCGCACTCT
>ENA-UEYL01000308-UEYL01000308.1-human-gut-metagenome-genome-assembly--contig:-NODE-308-length-53269-cov-22.397033_pt1 | contig 53269 bp, 40 predicted proteins | sample MGYA00242941_ERZ507946 | MGnify/ENA primary metagenome ERZ507946 (study PRJEB26167, sample SAMN06115482) | human gut metagenome | host: Homo sapiens | place: China:Guizhou | collected 2015-03-11...
AAAAGCCAGACATGCTTCGTCTGGCTTTTGACTTTATTATAACTTGGAGAGAAACACGCACGAGGCCGAATGCTTACATTTTGTGTACTTTCTGATTTTCCCATTCAGGTTCTCAATGAGATTTGTGGTATAGATTATCTTTCTGATTTCCAGCGGGAACTGGAAGAAAACAGTCAGGTCATCCCATTTGTTCCTCCATGAAAGTATGGCATAAGGATACTTTCCTCCCCATTTCTTTTCCAGGTTGTCAAGTTCTGCAGCAGCAACCTCTTTGTTGGGCGCATTATAGATATTCTTCATATCTGCCGTAAACTCTTTCTTGTCCTTATAAACGACATATTTACAAGAGTTTCTGATCTGATGTACCACACAGATTTGAGTGAATAACTAGGGAATACGGTACGGATGGTATCCGTAAATCCATTCAGATTATCGGCATAGGTAATCAGTATATCCTGCACTCCACGAGCCTTTAAGTCGGTCAGAACGCCGATCCGGAAAGAGGAACTTTCCGATTTGCCGACCCACATGCCAAGGACTTCTTTCAGGCCGTTCTGTTTCAGACCGACACAAAGATAGACGGTCTTGTTTATAATCTTACCGTTGTCCCGTACCTTGAAGACGATACCGTCCTCCAGATTATCAGATAAACCGGATCCAAAGATCGGTTCTGCCACTCCTGCGCGGCCTGGTTTACCTTGTTTGTAATAATGGATATAGCTGACGTAGAGAGCTCTATTTCATAAATCTCACGCATCTCTTCCTCTATATCGGAAACACTCATTCCTTTGGCATATAGGGAGATAACAAGCTTCTCTATAGAAAGCCCCCGGCTTTCATGTTTGGGAACTGCTATCGGTTCAAACTGCCCGTTGCGGTCACGCGGAATGGGGATGACAGATTCTCCATGTCCGGTCCGGATTTTCTTCGGATAACTGCCATTCCGGGAGTTGCCGGTGTTGTTTCCTGCCACAGAATTCCTCTCATAACCCAAATGGGCATCCTTCTCACCTTCAAGCATCTTTTCCAATACCTGCGCATGCAACTGATTCAGAAACTTGCTCACATCGGCTTCTGTCTTGAACTGGCTAAGGAACTCCTTGCTTAACACCTCATCAGGCACTACTTGATTCTTTTCTTTCATAATCTTCTTCATTTGGTAAATGTATAAAATAAAAAATACGGAACTCTATTTTGAATCCCGTATTTTCCATTTACACAAAATATTTTATAGTGCCATGACAAGAGAACAAATAGAGGACATCATTGAAAGGACAGAACACTCAACAAGGCAAGTGTTTATTATGCTAGGTGTTATCATTGTGAGCATCCTGCCCCCTAAATGTTTATGCAGACTTATACCGTTTACAATAAAAATGGCATATGGAATGATTAGAGTCTATCATCTTCATATACCATTTTATTTTTAGGGACATTTACTGAATATCCCTACTTAGATTTATTTTCCTTCTCTCTCATTTCCTTTACCTTTTCAACTCCCGGCATCTTTTTAGCCAATACACTTTCTCCTGCAGGAAAGTAAAGCGGAAAGACCTGAGATAAGAAACTTACAATATCACTACGCTTCTTACCCATGTTGAAAAAAGCGGAACAAACAAAGTACATAAGAGCTTGCTGACTACATGTATCTTTTAACTGAATGGTTATTGAGGGAGTGATTATCAAATCGTGTTCTGCAAATGTGCAAGCACTGGCAAGAATAGCTTTCTGCTCTTCCTCTGTGAACATCTTGATTTTATCTGCTAACCATTCAAGTTCTCTTTGCTGAAGTGCTTGTTGCTTTTCATTCTGATGTTCCAATAGGATTGCTACATTTTCTTGTTGCTTTTTGGTCAAGGCATTTTCCAATGCTTGATTCTTTCGTTTAAGGACATTGAATTTCAGTAATGCGGCAATGTACATACAGAAATAACCTACTGCAATATCGAATATCAGAACAAGCAGATAATTGCTGTTTGAATTTTTTGGTATTCTTAGCCATACACTCACTGATAGGAATAACGGCAAATAGCATGATGATGGCTATTGCATAAAGCACTCTGTATCGCATTTTGTGGCTTATTTGCGGCAAGGAAGCAAACAAAAAGGCGATAATCAAAACAGCAATTATTGCACAAAGTGGAATGAAAGATGTTCCCATAGGTTTATTGCTCGGTTTGAGGATTAATTACAATGCGCCAATAGCCACCATGGTCTGCTCCTTCACGAGACAAAATTCCCATAGAACGAAGTTTTGAAATATGTTTTTCTACGGCTCGGGAGCTTATTCCTATTTTATAGGCCATTGTTTCTGCAGACATTGATGGGTCGGAAATGACGAAATCAATAATCTTTTGTGCGGTTTTCCCAATGCTTTTAGATTTGTTTTTGAATCTCCGAACTTTTTCTCCGAACCTTTTTGCATTATCTCCGAACCTTTCTCGGAACTTTCTTGCGTATCACCGAAGGTTTTCACAGAACTTTTGCTGTTTACACCGAACATTTCGACCGAACTTTCTTCGTTTACAGAGTACTTTTCGAGGGTACTATTTACCCTGTTGGCTACTTCTTCAACAGGTATTTTTCCGTTTTCGTTCCAGTTCAGATTATAGAATGTGGTGTAGAAAGAGGTCGCTTCCGTTTGATATTGCGGTTTTTTCCTTGCAGGAAGTTAGGCAGCTTCTCCGTAAGTTCTCGCATTTTGCGTAAACTGGAACCACTCTCCATATAGTCCAACTGTGTGAACACGTCCGCAATGACGGGATTACGGCGCATGGAAGGCACTTTGTATATGTCGTGGTCTTGAATCTGTGTACCGTCAAGCATTCACCGGGTGATACCAGTTCTACGCGGTCATCATAAATGTCGATATGTACTTCGCCACCCATTACCGTATAATCTCTATGGATGAGGTGGTTTACCAGTCCTTCGAAGATGGCACGGTCTGAATAGTCGGGGAGGTTCAGACGATAGTTAGGCATCTTTACCCATCCGCTCATAGTGTAGTTCTTAATGAAGTCTATGCCGTATTTCAATAGCAATACAAAGTTATCCCTATGCTCTACGGAACTGATGGCATCATCTTTATAGAGTCCAGTCCAACGGGTACAGAAGATACGAGATTGGAATACCGTGCAATTATCCACAAACAGCAATCCAGCATTGGTCAGTTTTCCGTCAGAAGTGATAAGTCCGAATGATTCCAAATATTTGTCATTCCATTCTTGATGAGTTTGTTCACGGAATGTATTGGCAAGGATGATGAAAGAGTGTTTGCTGGCATCTACTTGGGTAGGCAGTGAATCCCAGGTCATGTGCGTGCCTTTCAATACCAACGAAAGAAGTTGTTGTGAATTACACTCCACGCTTTCATTGCCAACCCGTACATATGCGATACGTGTTCCATCCTGATAATAGTAATAAGGTGTAAGTGTTCCTACTTTTACTTTCACTTCGAGTAAGGTATGCCCTTCATGTTCTATCGGAATGAGTTGTATTTCCGGTACTGGGTCAAGTCTTGCTTACGTTCCAGCATTTCTTTGAAATCGTAAGCCGAACATTCCGCTATCAATGTATTGTTATGAATTTGCATTATTCCCTTATTATTCGTATAATATTTTAATTCTTATCACAAAGGTAATGATAATGTGATAAATTTCAAACGTTTTAGCTTACAAAGAAAGCACCAAATCCGCCAACAGTACAGCCGTTTCCGGTTCGTCCTTTGGTGCATCTTTCGGTTTCCATGCCACGACGAACCGTACAGATGCGGATTTCACCTTGTAACCTCTTTGTTCCCATTCGGATAATGTATCCTGCATTTTTGATGATAACTTAGCTATGGGTTTATCAGTCAATGAACTATACAAAAAGAAATTACTGTGAGTCAAGGAGTCTCCTCCTCTCAATGCCAAGATTTCTTGTTTTCGTTCTTTGAAGAATCCCAAATTGACATCTTTGTGAGAGAGTTGCAGTACAATTTCTTCAGGCATGTCATATTGTCGCTGATCCATGAGATATCGGTCTGCACTCAAATGACTGAAACAATCACCGTTTGTATGTATGAACAGTCTGTTTTTCGCACGGGTTATTCCTACGTAATATCGACGCATCAGATGGGCATCCTTTACATAATTGTCGGATATGAGCATATACACATCGTCAAACTCTCTGCCTTTGGCCTTGTGAATAGTTGATACCACAACGTCGGCTCCTGATACGTCGCAGAAGTCTTCCACCGACGACTCAAATACAAATTCTTTGAAGTCACTGAAATATTTAGTCTTGTTGGTTTGTTCAAACTGTTCCACACAACGTTTCACATACATCAAGCTTAGACTCCTGTCATAAGTAGAGAAGGTGTTATGCTTGGCTTCTTCCCACAGCTCTTCCGTGATTAACGGTGTTTTTATCCGCTTGTTTATATACCTCAAGAAATATCTCATTTCGGCCATATTCCAAAAACGTAGGCCGTCCATTGATTGTATCAGTTTACTGTTTATGCCATGTTTCCGCAAAAGAGCCATCAGGATAACGGCCTCTTCATTTGTTTGGGTCAGTACACAAGAAGTTCCTTTATCCCTATGTTGAAGCAAGTTTTCGACGAGCGGCTGATACATATATTCCGATTGATAGCGTATCACTTCAACCCAACCCTTTTCTTTTCTCATGGAGATAATTGGTATACTTTTTATCCTTTTATGTATGTTTTTCAAGAATCCGTTGGCAAAATCTACCGGCTGGCGCGCACTGCGGTAATTTTCGGTCATTTCGACAAACGTGCTTCCACTTTCTTGTGCCAGTCGGTACATATAACCGGAATCGGAACCGCGGAATTCATAGATGTTCTGGTCATCGTCTCCCACTGCTATCACACGCATCTCCTCATTATTAGTCATTAAAGCCTTTACAAGCGCATGCTCTTCAGCTCCCATATCCTGAGCCTCATCTATGACTAACACCGTCTTGCCAATCTTATTGGGTTCCACTTCTCCTTGACATATCATCTCGGCTGCATTTGAAACGACATTTCTTGATTCTTCAAGATTTCCTATCCGTCCCAATAGGTCGAAACAATAGGAGTGGAATGTTTTTATTTCGACAAAGTGGGCGGCGTTGCCTATCAACTCCATGAGCCTTTTTTTGAATTCCGTAGCGGCTGCCCTTGAAAAGGTCAGCATCAGGAGCTGTTCGTGTTTCACATCTTCAAGTAGCAGAAGTGAGGCCAGTTTGTGGACCAATACACGTGTCTTTCCACTACCTGGGCCGGCTGCGACTACAATGCAACGTGAACCCTTGTCGGAAATAATATCCATTTGCCGTTTGGATAATTGTCCGAACAATTGTTTGTACTTCTGTGGTGTCAAGTTACGTTGTATCTCGTTTGCTCTGTCTCCTTTGAAATATTTTATGACAAACTTTCTGTAGTCCATTTGGAAATAGTCCTGAACATATTGCAAGGCCGCATGATAATCTCTTACCATCAGATTGGCATATTCGCCTACAATATGCACTTGCTGGATTTTCAACTTGTAGAATTCGTTGAGCATCCGATAGTCGTCTTGCTTGTATCTCGACTTGTTGTCCTTTATTCTTTGGATATTCATGGCATTATAAAGTACCAAAAATCCGCCTTCAAGTTTTAGTGAACCGATTTTCGACAAATACAGAAGTGCTTCTTCCACGTCTTCTAATTGAATGTCATCAAGTCCGCCAAAAAGGGATTGGGAATTTGATTTTATTCGGTTCAGAAGCTCTACTACGGAGAACTGGATGGCTTTGTCGAGTGCATTCTTTTTTTCTGCATCAAAAGCTAATTTGTATAGCCATTCCACGGCAAAGCGACTTATTTCCAATCGTTTCTCAAATCGCCTGATGGTGGATTCTAGGTCTGCCTGACGACTTATCTCCATGTTACGAGCCGCATCTTCTTTTTTACGCGTATATCCCTTGACGGTGAGGAAATAGAGTAGTGTCCGGATATCTTTTTCTTTGGATGTATTGATGCCATCGTTCACTGCATTTTCATTCAGTTGCTTGCATGATATTCGTAAAGCTCCGTCGGGAATATGATTAAGGATGTATTGTTCAAGTTTTGCAAAGCGTTCGAGGAGAATTTGTGACTTTCGTTCCGAATCACCTGCATCCTGCAAATAGGCAGATATATCTTTACTGTCTGCCAATATACCTTCCTGTCGCATGCGCTCCACTACAGATATAACATCTCTTTTGCTTAGTCCCAAAATGTCTGCCAGATAATCGATTCGTGATTCTGCTTCCGAATCTTGAGCCTTGGCGATATGTTTTTGAGAAATCAATGACTTGATGATACGGACTGCCTTTTCTATTTCATCGCTGCCAAAAAGTAGTGATGCTGCTATGCGTTCTCTTGCTTCGTCCATATTCTTTACCATTATTCCCGTGGCATATACATGAGGTACATTGTTTCCTCTTACCAAGTATCCGCTTTGTTCCAAAGCTGCTAATGCTGTCCGTACACGGGTCTCAATGTCAGATACCGAATCATCCCATCCTGCTTGCCGGGCAATTTCCAACGCAGAACAGTTGACTTTCATACGGTGTTTGGTAAGGTCTTTGACGGCTTTCCATACCTGTTGTATTTCACTAATGCTAAGTTTCGTTTGGTTTAGCAATATAAAATGCTTGTCCAAATCATTGTCACTGTAAAGCACATAACAACGTGCGCTAAGACCAGGATCACGACCTGCCCTGCCAGCTTCCTGTACATAATTCTCCAGCGAATCGGAAATATCATAATGCACTACAAGACCGACATCTTTCTTATCGACTCCCATACCAAATGCAGACGTGGCCACGATGATGTGTGCCTGATCGTTCATAAAAGCATCTTGGTTGGCAATTTTTTCATCGGCTTCCATTTTCCCATTGAAAGGGAGTGCTTTGTAACCGTCACGAGTCAGTTTTGCAGCCAGTTCCTTTGTTCGTTTGGTGCGTGACACGTAAACAATTGTCGGACAATCGGCTTCTGCTACAAGTTCTCTCAGTTTTAAATATTTGTCATTGTCATTCTCTACATGTATGACGGAATAGTGTAGATTTGTTCTTGAGGCTGTTGATGCGAATAATTCCAAGTTCAAATCCAAAGTCTGCTTGAAATAGTCACAGATGTCTTGGATTACTTTCTGTTTTGCCGTGGCCGTGAAACAGGATACAGGTATCGGGGTTTTGCATTTTTTCTTTTGCTGGTATTTTTGGATGAATTTGCCAATGTAGAGATAGTCAACTCTGAAATCCTGCCCCCATGAAGAAAAGCAGTGCGCTTCGTCTATCACAAACCTTACAACGTGGCGCGCCATCAATATTTTCTCGATTGTTTTTGAACGGAGCATTTCGGGAGAGATATACAACAACGAGGCTTCTCCGTCTTGTACTCTTTGTATGGATAGCGATCTTGTGATGGGGTCTAACATCCCATTTATGGTTACGGCATCCGTGATGCCTCTGTCGGCAAGGTTGTCTACCTGGTCTTTCATCAAGGACTGCAAGGGGGAGATGACAACCGTAAGCCCGTGCACGGAGTGGCCCGCCATGAGTGCAGGCAGTTGGAAGGTAAGTGATTTACCACCGCCGGTAGGAAATATTGCCAGCAGCGATTTCCCTTTTACCGCAGCTTGGGCAGCACGTTCTTGCAGTGGCTCGCTTTCGTATGTCCGGAAGCGCTCATATCCGAAAAATGTTTTTAGGTTATGGAGCACATCCAATTGCGTATGGCAGTAGTCGCAGCTTTCTTTGCAAGTAGTGTGTCGCAGGAGTTTTATGATAAATTCCACTTCCGGATAATTATAAAGTATCCATCCGGGAGTGATGGAGCGGTAATCGGTGGTGTCAATCAGAGCCAATGCGTATGCCAATCCGCATGGATATTGGTTGATGAGCATGTCAAGATCGGCATGTTGGCAAATCTTTCCGGCATAAAGTTCTTTAATAAGTTCAGGTATTCCTTTATGGATATACTCCGCACTTACCATACTGAGAAATCCTTCAAATTCCTTCTTGCCCTTCAGCAGCGATGCAAATAGTATACGCTTTTCTTTCGGTAGTGAATGCCAGCATGCTATTTCATCCAACAATAAGTCTTTTGCTTTCTTGCAATCGTTCACCGGATTGTTCATTTGTTCGCTCATCAGTTTGTCATCTTTCACAAGCCTGTGGTAAGGGTGTTCAGGGAACAGTAAAGGCGAAACATAAAGTGTATCAACTAAAATCCAGCGGCATATTTTGTCCGTAAACAGGTATTTAGCATCATGGTGAACGATATTGTGTCCGCAGATGTAGTCTACATCGTTTAAGAAAATGAATAGTTCTTCTTTTGAGGTTTTATGAAATGTTGTGTTATCATGCTTGAGGGCTCCTATATCATGGATTCTATGGTCTTTCAAGCCTATTTCAACATCTACTATGGCATAATTGTGGGCACTACATGGTACAGAGGTGGTTTTATTGCCGATGATATTGTTTCTATCCTCGGTTTTCTTGATTCCTATGAGTTTGCTCCATATTGACATATCTCAATATAATAAATAGTTTTACAACTTGAATTTGTTATGTATCTGCATCGTTTTCTTATTGTTGTTTGGGTATAACATCCCAATATCATACACAAAGGTAAGGATAAAACCGAAGAATCTGTTAAAAACATCGCTTTCTTTTGATTTTTATGCGTTTACATCTCGTTATTTATGAATAAAAATCGTACTTTTATGAACAAGAGCGTGTGTTGCTTATGAATGCTTATTTTCGGGTTTGTGTTATATTTGCAACACGTGTACGCAAGTCGCTGATAGATATATCACGTTGATTTTGAGGAAGTCAAATAAGAATTTGCTAAACGCTTAATATATAGAAAAAGAGCTGAAGATCATTGACTTTCAGCTCTTTTTCTATTTGAGAGATATATGCTTGTTATGATGTACTTACTGATTAGGAAGGTTAGAAGAATAGATGTTTTTTCTTAAAGCGATTTATGTAAATATTTATGACTAAAAATAGATATAAAACAGCGTTTGGGAATCAAGTGTTTCTAAACGCTGTTTTATATGGCTGGAATATGTTTTATTATATAAATAAAGAAACAATAAAATAAACACCGGCTGCTAAAAGTCCGCTGACCGGAATTGTAAGAATCCAAGCCGTCATCAGGCTTTTGGTAACTCCCCAACGAACAGCAGAAAGGCGTTTTGTTGCGCCTACTCCGATGATTGCTCCTGTGATAGTATGTGTCGTACTTACAGGAATTTTCAACATTTCCGTGATGTAGAGAGTGAAAGCACCTGCTGTTTCGGCAATCACTCCTTCCAGTGGAGTTACTTTGGTGATTCTGGTTCCCATTGTTTTTACTATCTTCCAACCTCCGGACATGGTTCCGAGTGAAATGGCCGTAAAACAGGAGAAGGCAACCCAGTCGGGCAGATCATTGATACTATTTATGCCCATCCCCAATCCCATGGAATGTGCGGCTATCATGGCGGCAGCTATGATACCCATTACTTTCTGAGAGTCATTCAGACCATGTCCGACACTGAAAAGGGCGGAGGATACAAGTTGTAATCTCTTGAACCATTGCTCTGCGGTATGAGGATGAGCTCGCCGGCAGATATAAAGTACGAACAAAGTGAATCCGAATGCAATGACCATGCCAATAAAAGGAGCCAAAAAAATAAATGCTGCAATTTTTAGGATGATATTAAGTTGAATAGCTTCAAATCCGTTTGCCATGATAGCTGCTCCTGCAAATCCTCCGATAAGGGTATGAGAAGAAGAGGAGGGGATACCTTTCCACCAAGTAATCAGATTCCAAGTGATAGCGGCAATAACTCCTGCTAATATAATCGGTAAAGTAATATATTGCTCTACTACGGTTTTGGATACAGTGTTGGCAATTCCGAATCCGCCTATTATATATTTAGCGATAAAGAAAGCAACGAAATTAAAGAAGGCAGCCCATAATACAGCTTGGAAGGGGGTAAGAACTCTCGTAGATACGATAGTGGCAATGGAGTTTGCAGCATCGTGAAAGCCGTTGATATAGTCGAATATCAGAGCTAGGATAATGATAGTCACTAATAATTCCATGTGTTCAGGCTTCTTTTATGCGTACTTTACAATCAGGCTTTTCAGAATTTTACCTACATGCTCTGCAGCATCAGTTGTCTTTTCCAGTTCGTGCATGATTTCTTTAATCTTGATAAGTTCGATACAATCTTTTTCTTCTTCAAAGAGTTTGGTGATGAAGAACTCATATACATCATCCGCTTGGTTTTCGATTTCATGCAGTTTGGAGCAATATTCTCGGAGGAGTGTCGGCTTTTTGCGGAATGTTTCGAGTTCATCCATAGCTTTACAAATATATATAGCTTCTTCTTGGATCAAACGGCTCAGTTCTTTTCCGCTTTCAGAAATAGGACGAGGATTATAAATGGAAATCCTTTTGGCACAACTGTTTATTCCGTCGATGACATCATCCATACAAGAAGCTAAGTCATGAATATCTTCACGGTCAAAGGGAGTGATGAATGTAGTTCCTAATTCATCAAAAATCAGATGTGTCAGTCTGTCTCCTTCCCGTTCGAGGTCTTTGATCTTTTTGTAGTACTCCGAGCGTTCTGTCGGTTGGTCATGTTGCAGACTTTCTACTAAAGCAACAGATGAGGCAGAAAGTACTTCTGATAATTGTTTCAGTAACGGGAAAAACTTCGGTTCCTTTGGGGTAAACCGATTAAAAAAAGAATTTTTCATAAGTGTAAAAACTTTAAATTGTTTTTTTCTACTTTATTTATATTAGTAACAAATGAATACAGACTATGGTTTGGGCAGTTTAAAATTTCAACTTGGCGCGTATGACCTCAATTACGGCAGGCAATATGGATATGAATATAATGGCTACAATGAGTAGTTTTAGGTTTTCCTGCACAAACGGGAGATCGCCGAAGAAATATCCTGCATAACAGAATATAGTTACCCAGACAGCTCCACCAACCAAATTATATACCATAAAATAGTAGTAATTCATTTTCCCCATTCCTGCAACGAAGGGGGCAAATGTACGTACTATGGGGATAAAGCGTGCCAGGATAATGGTTTTGCCACCATACTTCTTATAAAATTCGTGCGTTTTCTCCAAGTGACTTTGCTTGAATATCTTGGATTTAGGATTGTTGAATAGCCTTCGACCAAAGAAATGCCCAATCATATAATTGCATGAATCACCTAATATGGCAGCAGCAAATAATATGATAACGAGTATGTGTATGCTGATAGGCATATCGGGTAACGCAGAGATCGCTCCGGCAACGAAAAGTAAAGAGTCACCCGGGAGGAAAGGAGTGACTACTAATCCGGTTTCACAGAAGATTATGATGAATAAGATAGCATAGGTCCATGCATGATAATCACGCACAATCATGACCATATATTGGTCAATATGGAGTATAAAATTGAGTAAAAAATCCATTTTATATACTTTGATTGTTATTAAAAGGAAAAGATAGAAACAACAAATAAGGCATAGAAAATATGAATTTTCTATGTCTATAAAAGGTATAAAATGGCTAAATGAGTATATGACCTAATGTATAGATGTGATATCTATCGGAATATTTGATAAAATTAGTATAGAATGAGAAACCTGTCCATTGATTCTTAGGAAGTTGAATCTTTAAAGAACTTAATATCCGGATAGTAACGGAATGAATATTGAATCTAAGTAACTTTGAAGGAGAGAAATAACGGAAGGAGGATGGATTTAAGACACCGTCACTGTCATTGTAGTCCTGCTTTCCTGTATTTTCTTTTGCTTTGACGAGTTTCTTTTCTTTCCCTAGTTGTTTTATCATAGTTTTAGTTTCGGGATGAAAAGCATTAACACAAGTTTGTATATAGGTACTACCGGTTTCTGGCCGATATGCTTCTTGCCTTTCGTCGGAAATCAACTGGAATCCCCAACTTAGAAATATACCTAATAATATACAGAATATGTACTTCATCATAACGACCACAAATGTAGAAACTATTTTTATATGAAATACATATTCACAAGTATAATTAACAATTATATCTACGGCTGTCGGGAACTGTTTTCTGCATTTACTCTCATAAATCTCATTGGAGTATATGTTATCCCGTTAGTACATTGCTTCTCATTCATCTTTTAAATCCTAAATGAATGGCGTATGTGGATGAATGGACAGTCATTTTTCTGTCTGAGCACTCTTATTAGTAGAAATGTAATTTATTAACCTTTAAGAAGCATCAGTATGAGAAATGTAGAAAAGCACTTGGTTGGATAACTGTTTATTTATTATTTTGCTATTTTCCTTGTTCTCAAATGGATATTATAAAAGATATACCCGAATTTCTGCTTCCTTTAAGATTGATTTGTTTTGCCATTCAATGAGATTGCTGTAACTTTGCGTCCGGTTTAAAAAGATTGTATGTTATGGAATTACCCAAAGACCCGATGATGCTGTTTAGCGTTATCAATATGAAGTTGCGTGATTGCTATTCTTCACTTGACGAACTTTGTGAAGATATGGACGTAAATAAGGATGAATTAGTGAATCAGTTGAAAGCTGTCGGTTTTGAATATAGTGCGGAACACAATAAGTTCTGGTAACAGACTTCTTATTTACAATTTATAGATAAAGTATTCGAATTGCCTCTAAAGCCTCTGTAAAGGTCTTGGAGGCAATTTCTTTTCCTTGTATTCTACTTCTTTTTCTCCTCTTCCTTGTTAATAAAAGCAAAATACGAATTCTTGTATTTAACTTCCACACCCTTCTGCGTTCTAACTAATAAAGCTCAGATATAGAATTGATGATAAACGAGAATAAAATTCGTGAAGCTTGTTCCTCGGATCGTGAACGGGGATTCAAGATGCTGATGAACTCTTTTCAGGTACCGATATATAATTATATCCGTAGGCTGGTCGTGTCTCACGAAGATGCGGAAGATGTGCTTCAGGAGGTCTTTATCCGGATATTCCGACATATCGATCAATTTCGCGAAGAAAGTTCACTGTCAACCTGGATTTACCGGATTGCGACGAATGAAAGTTTACGCTTATTGAATAGTCGTAAAGAGGAAGGAGTCGTATCAGCGGAGGATGTACAGGAAGAATTGATGAGCAAACTGAAGGCTTCTGATTATGTAGATTATGAGAACGAACTGGCGGTGAAGTTTCAAGAAGCCATTTTGAGTTTGCCGGAGAAGCAACGGCTTGTATTCAACTTACGTTATTACGATGAACTTGAGTATGAAGAGATTGCGCGGGTGCTGGATAGTAAGGTGGATACGCTGAAAGTGAATTACCACTATGCAAAAGAAAAAATAAAGGAATATATACTAAATAGGTAGAACGATGAAAAAGGATTTTGATTTTGACGATATTGGTAAACGGACCCCTTACACTACCCCCGACGGATTCTTCGAGGATGTGCAACGAAAGGTAATGGAACGTACCGGGGTGAAACAACAGCGGAAGTCTCACATGAAGCTGATTATTTCTACGGTAGTTGCCATAGCGGCAGTATTAACTGGAATTTTATTCGTTCCGTCCTTGCGTCAAATGGATGAGGTCAAATCGTCTTCTTCGAACACATTGGCTGTCGACAGAAGTAATGGTACGGATCCGGTAGACAAATGGATTAAAGAATTGTCGGATGAGGAGTTGGAAGAGCTCGTCAGCTTCTCTGAAAACGATATATTTTTGAATTAAGTAACTCAATCAATGATTAAAAATGTAAAGATTATGAAGATGAAATTTATTTATGTAGTTTTGGCTGCTCTCTTGTTGGGAAGCCAGATGACCCTTTCAGCTCAAAATAGAGATAATAAGGAGAAGAAACAACGTCCTACACAAGAGCAGATGATGCAGATGCAGACGAATCAGATTGTTAAAACCTTGATGCTGGATGATGCGACAGCCGCCAAGTTTACACCGGTTTACGAGAAATATCTGAAAGAACTGCGCGAGTGCCGCATGATGAACCATAAACCAAGAGCCGAAAAAGCTCAAGGAACATCGGCTACCGATAAAAAGGATGCTCCGCGACCGGTAATGACTGACGAACAGATTGCTACCATGTTGAGAAACCAGTTTGCTCAAAGCCGTAAGATGCTTGATATTCGTGAGAAGTATTATAATGAATTCAGCAAGATACTTTCTCAAAAGCAGATTATGAAAATCTATCAGCAGGAAAAGAGTAATATGAATAAATTCAGGAAAGAGTTTGACCGCAGAAAAGGTCAGAAACCGGGGCAGGGACATCATCAGGGACAAAGACCTCGTGCTCCGCGCCAAGGATAACAATAGGGATTAGGTTATATTATAAGTTTCTGTTTTACTAAATCAACACAACTTGAGCATAGACAGACGTATTTATTCTTTTCAGTACCGTTTGATCAGTTGTTATGTCCTGTTACTGATAAGTTTGGCTGTTTATGCACAGTCCGGCAAAGAGCGTTTTGTCGGGCGTGTTGTTGATACTGAAACCAATCAGCCGGTACCGTTTGCTACGGTCCGGCTTTTGGCTTTACCGGATAGCATCTTATTAGTGGGAGGAGCTACGGATATACAAGGTAAATTTCAGTTAGCTGTTACTATTCCGAAAAGCAAGTCTATTCTATTGCATATCTCTTATATCGGATATACCTCTGTTTATCGGACTATATCTGTTTCAGCAAATAATAAGACACCCACTTTGGGTAATATATCTTTGAGTCCGGAGAGTATTTCATTAAACGAAACCGTTGTTGTGGGACAAGCACCTATGGCGGTGACCGAAGGAGATACTACCGTCTTTAACGCTTCGGCTTATCGTACTCCCGAAGGCTCCATGCTGGAAGAACTGGTGAAACAACTTCCCGGTGGAGAAATAGATGAGGACGGCAAACTGCTGATTCATGGAAAGGAAGTGAAAAAGATTTTGGTGGACGGAAAAGAATTCTTTTCCGACGACCCGAAAGCAGCTCTTAAAAATCTTCCGGTAGAGATGATAGAAAAGCTGAAAGCATACGAACGCCAGTCCGATCTTGCCCGTCTTACCGGTATTGACGATGGTGAAGAAGAAATGATTCTCGACCTGTCGGTCAAGAAGAATATGAAACGAGGGTGGATGGAAAATTTTATGGGTGGTTATGGAAGTAAAGACCGTTATGAACTGGCCAATACTTTAAACCGTTTCCGGGATAACTCCCAATTGACTGTTATCGGGAATCTGAATAACACCAACAACCAAGGCTTTTCTGAAATGCAGGGGGAGTCTGCCAGTTCTTCCGGTAATCTTCGTACTCAAAAAGGGCTGACTACTTCCCGTTCTTTGGGAGTGAATGCCACTCATGACTGGAAGCGCGTCAAATTTCGGTCGAACATTCAATATATGGGCACTGACCGTCTGGAGGACAGTCGTACTACGGTAGACAATTATCTTCGTAAAGACAAATCTATCACCGAAAGTACCGGACACAATCGACAGGGAAACGATAACTTGGTAGCGAATGCTTTCTTGGAGTGGAAAATGGATTCTGTTACAACATTGATTTTTCGCCCTCAATACCGTACGGCTGCCAATGATAGAAGTAGTAACGGTTTTCAGCAAGGGTGGGGCAATGATGTGCTACTGAATGAGCGGGGATCATCAGGAACAACTCATAGCTCATCCTATAATCTGACCATGATGCTGCAACTTAGTCGGAAACTTAGCAGAATGGGAAGAAATATAGCCTTGAAAGTTGATTATGGTACAAATGAATCTTCCACCGACAGAACCAGCCTTTCCACTACCCATTACTTCAAAAACAATGCTAAGAATGTAAAGAATCAAAAGATTGAAGATAGAATGGAGGGGTATAACTACCGGTTACAATTAGTTTATGTAGAACCTTTGCCCTGGTTTCATTTTCTTCAGTTCCGTTACAGTTACCAGTATCGGGTGAACAACTCCGACCGTTTTGTCTACAACTGGAACAAGGAACTGGAAGAATTTGCTCCTGATTATGACGAGGACGCAAGCAATTGTTTTGAGAATCAGTATAGTAATCACCTGTTTAATCTTGCGGTCCGTACTTCTCGTAAGAAATATAATTATAATATCGGTGCTGACTTTGAACCTCAAAAGTCTGTCAGCCGTTCTCTTCTGGAAAAGGCAACTCCGGCAGAAGAACCGTTGCGAAAGTCTGTTTTTAATATTTCTCCTGCCGTCAATTTCCGTTATAAGTTCTCCAAACGTACCCGTTTGCAGATTGTATATCGGGGAAAAAGCCGTCAGCCGAATATACGCGACCTTCAACCGGTGACGGACCGCACCAACCCGTTGAATATCCGTGTCGGTAATCCTTCGCTGAAGCCTTCGTATACGAATACTTTCACATTAAATTTCAACTCCTATAATGCCAAACACCAACGGAATATGGTTGCTTCCGTCTTGGCGGAGAATACCATTAATAGTATAACCAACCAAGTGACCTATGATAGCGAATCCGGTGTGCGAACTACCACTCCTCTTAATCTGAACGGTAACTGGCGTGCTATGGGCTCTTTTTCTCTCAATACTCCTTTCAAGAATCGTAGTTGGCGATTCCGTACATATTCATATCTGCAATACAGAAACCAGAACGGGTATAGCACTATAAATAAAGAAGCTCCTGTAAAAAGTACAGTGAAACATCTCACAGCCCGCCAACGCTTGCAATTAACATACCGCACGAAGCAAATGGAAATCAGTGCCCGTGCAGAATTGCTTTACAACAATTCCCATAATAATGTGAAAGAGACACGTACCGAAACTTACGATTACCGCTTTGGCACGGAAGTACAATATTATTTCCCATGGGGGATAGAACTGTTCAGCGACCTTACTTGTTTTCAACGTTCCGGCTATGGATATAGTGGCAATGCCCGCGAAAACCTGATGTGGAATTGTCAGTTGTCGAAAGCCTTTCTGAAACGGAAACGACTACTGCTCCGTTTCAAAATATATGATATTCTTCATCAGGACGTTTCGATGATACGTACGATTACTGCCACTGCTATTCGTGATACTGATTACAATGCGCTGGGTTCCTATTTCATGGTGCATGCTATTCTTCGTTTGAATATGATGGGGCGATAATTGAGAATTAAATTTCTATTTATCCGAAAACCACAGCAGGGTTTTGATTGTTGTTGTCGTACGTGAAAACAATGAAAACCTTGCCGAATGTTTGATTTTGTCAATAAATTGAAGGATAAGGGCCGTTGGCGAATCTTTAAACTGAAGTTGATTGACGCGCGGCTTTACTTTGTTAGTATCTTTGTGGGGCTGCTGACGGGGCTTGTTGCAGTGCCCTACCATTATCTATTGCAGTTTTTCTTCAATCTTCGTCACGATTTCTTTGATGCCCATTTAAAATGGTATTGGTATATTCCTCTTTTTCTGCTGATGTGGGGAATTCTCCTATTTGTTTCCTGGCTCGTAAAAAAAATGCCTCTCATTACGGGTGGAGGGATTCCACAGACACGTGGAGTCATTAACGGACGGGTTGATTACAAACATCCTTTTCGGGAATTGATGGCTAAGTTTGTAGGTGGAATACTCGCATTAAGTACCGGACTGTCTTTGGGACGTGAAGGACCTTCCGTACAGATAGGTTCATATGTGGGATACTTGGTATCCAAATGGGGGCGGGTGCTTAGCGGCGAACGGAAGCAGTTATTAGCTGCCGGTGCAGGTGCCGGATTAGCGGCTGCTTTTGCTGCGCCATTGGCTTCGTCGTTGCTGGTTATAGAATCCATTGAACGGTTCGATGCGCCTAAAACGGCTATTACTACGCTGCTGGCGGGAGTGGTTGCCGGTGGGGTCGCCAGTTGGATTTTCCCTATGAATCCTTATTTTCATATAGATGCCATTGTGCCGGGAATGACTTTTTGGGGGCAGGTGAAACTGTTTCTTCTATTAGCCGCCGTAATTTCCATTTTCGGAAAACTCTTTTCTATCACCACACTTCAGGTCAAACGTATCTATCCTGCCATTAAACATCCGGAATACGTGAAAATGCTGTACCTGCTCTTTATTGCTTTTCTTATCTCTATGGCGGAGTTCAATTTGACTGGTGGAGGAGAGCAATTCTTGCTTTCCCAGGCCATGCATCCGGATACACATATTCTTTGGATTGTCGGTATGATGCTATTACATTTGGTTTTTAGCATATTTTCTTTTTCCTCGGGCTTGCCGGGTGGAAATTTTATTCCTACATTGGTGACAGGAGGACTTCTCGGACAAATCGTAGCATTGATTATGGTGCGACAGGGACTTATTGCATACGAGAATATCAGTTATATCATGTTGATTTGTATGTCCGCTTTTCTTGTGGCAGTAGTTCGCACTCCATTAACGGCTATCGTGCTGATAACCGAGATAACGGGACATTTAGAAGTATTCTATCCTTCGATCGTAGTTGGGGGATTAACTTATTATTTCACTGAAATGCTTCAAATAAAACCTCTCAATGTGACTTTATACGAAGACATGATTCATTCACCTGCATTCAAAGAAGAAGCACGCTACACATTATCGGTTGAGGTCATGAGCGGTTCTTATCTGGACGGAAAGATTGTGGATGAGCTTCGTCTGCCGGAGCGTTGTATTATTATTAATGTTCATCGCGACCGGAAGGACTGGACTCCTAAAGGGCAGAAACTAATGCCCGGCGATCAGGTACAAATCGAAATGGATTCACAGGATATAGAAAAACTGTATGAACCTTTAGTCAGTATGGCGAATATTTATTAGCTGTTCGTTATATATAAATAGCTGATAGATCCTGTCTGCCAGCTATTTTTGTATATCAATGTCTTTTGTTATCTGTCTTTTACTCAACACTTCTTAACCAGGCTATTTCCTCTGCCCACTTACTTTCATCAGGAGTTTCGAGTACCAAAGGTATATTATCAAATCTTGAATCTTGCATTAATCTTTCAAAGAATGCTTTTCCAATTAGTCCCTCGCCGATACTGTCGTGACGGTCGACGTGGGTACCCAGTGCTTTCTTCGAATCATTCAAGTGCATACCACGCAGATAATTGAATCCTACTTCCTTGTCGAATTCTTCAAATACTTTATCGTAATCGTTCACAATATCGTAACCTGCTGTATATGTATGGCAAGTATCAAGGCAAACGCCTACCCGGCTTTTATCATCTACCCGGTCAATAATATATTTTAATTGCCAAAACTCGCTTCCCAGATTACTGCCTTGTCCGGCAGTATTTTCAATAACGGCTGTTACTCCTTTTGTCTTTTCCAGAGTGATATTAATGCTTTCTGCAATAAGTGACAGGCAATCTTCTGTTGCTATTTTATTAAGAGAGCTGCCGGGGTGAAAATTCAGAAGTCTCAAGCCCAGTTGCTCGCAGCGTTGCATTTCGTCCAAGAAAGCGGCACGGCTTTTATTCAGTCCTTCTTCCTCAGGATGCCCTAAATTAATAAGATAACTATCGTGAGGTAGGATATACTCAGGCTGAAAACCGTACTTATCACAATTCTCTTTGAAAAGCCGGATACTTTCTTCGCTCAATGGTTTGCTAATCCATTGGCGTTGATTTTTAGTGAACAGTGCAAAAGCATTTGCTCCTATTTCATGCGCATTTATGGGGGCGAATTCTACGCCGCCGGATGCACTTACGTGTGCTCCGATATATTTCATATTTTGTTCTTTTTTGATTATAATCTGCAAATATAACATTTTTAGAGGAACGAATGTTTGAATGAACAATTAAGATTGTTCTTCTTCAAAAGCAAGCCATGAGTTTCTTGAGGTTTCCTTAGTTAGAAACTCCAGTTTCCAGCCTTGGAACCGGAGTTCCCACGTTTGGAATATCTTCTCGTCCTTATGTTAAATGTCTTTTTTCATTATTAGTCGATTTTCGTTATCGATGCGTTGATAGGATATTTCATTCATGATGCTGCGAATCAGGAAAATGCCAAGCCCACCGATAGGACGTTCCTCAATCGGAAGTGTGATATCTACTTCCTCTACTTGCGTGGGATCGAAAGAAGCTCCTTTATCTGTGAGAAGGAAAATCAGTTGTTTTTCGGTTGAAGTAACTTTCAGTAAGATAATATGTTGCTCTTTGGGAGGGTAAGCGTACATGATAATATTGGCTACAGCTTCTTCCAGTGCCAAATTGATATTCATAACCGTTTCTGCCGGCAGGGAAAGTTCCTCGCCCAGTTCTTCTATAAAACTGGCTAAAACTACTATCTCGTTCAAATTGTTTGAGATTCTAATTTCTTTTTCCATACTGATAATAACTTAACTGTTTGCTGTTCCGGGTTCATATTGAATTAGTAAGATGGTGAGGTCATCACTTGCTTCGGCTTCTTTGACATGGCTTGCAATGGAGTCTACAACAACGTTGACTGTAGTACGCACATCCGACGAGGCATTATCTGATAACATTTCCAATAACTTTTCTTCTCCATATAGTTCTTTATTTATATTTTCAGCTTCTGTCACTCCGTCGGTATAAAGGAACAATTTGCTTTCTTTTTCCAATACAACTTCTTCATCACTGTATTTAAAATCTTCGACGACTCCTACAAATATTTGAGTTTTGAATTCCAAATATGAAACCTGTCCATCAGGATAAATGAGTATGGGAGGATTGTGACCGGCATTGCAAAGTTTCAGTATGCCTGTTTCCAGATCGAGTATGCCGACAATGAGGGTGACAAACATATTGGATTCATTATTGTCGGAAATAGAATTGTTCATTTCCGTAACTATTTTGGCAGGTGAAAGTACATGCTGGGATAACGTCCGGAATAAGCTACGGGTGATAGCCATAAATAGTGAGGCGGGTACTCCCTTTCCCGATACATCCCCAATCAGGAAATAGAGATGATTGCCGTCCATATAGAAATCATAAAGGTCGCCACCCACCTCTTTGGCGGGATGCAGTATGGCATGCAAATCCACATCATTACGATCCGGATAAGGAGGAAATATTTTAGGGAGCATGCCCATTTGTATTTCCCGTGCTATGGAAAGCTCGCTTTCAATACGTTCTTTGCTTGCAGTAGTCTCTTTCAGTTCATTCACGTAAGTCGACAATGATTTTTGCATGTAGACTAATGAATCATATAAGTCTTTGATTTCATCATTCGAGCGGACTAGGGGTAGTGTCACGTCAAACCGCCCTGTGGCAATTTCACGAGCGGATTCCGAGAATTTCTCTAATGGACGGACTAAACGCCGGATAATACTGTATACAATAAGTAGTAATATCAGTATACCGACCAGAAAAGTATAAATGATTTTTCGGGAAGTACTGTCCAGCTCCTGAAGAATAATACGGCTCGGACATACCGTGCATACTGACCAACCGATTTGGGGAATAGTAGTATAGAATGCGTATGAATCATTTCCTTGGTTGTCGAAGCGTATAGTACCTGTATGACCGGCCAGCATTTCACGTCCTATCTGTTCCTGTGAATGGTTTTCTGTGGCAAAGGCTTCGGAAAATATGGTCTCATTCATTATTTTATCCCGGTCTGCATGAGTCAGAAAACTTCCGTTGCGGCTGATTAAGTAAGTATAACTGGAGGGATATGGTTTCAGGAGACTGATCGTATCGGTGAATTGCGTCAGGGATATACTGGCGATAAAGACAGCGAACAGTTCGCCACGGTTGTCATACAAAGGCTTTGAGTAAGTACTCATAATGATATTTCCGCCTCCGTCGTCATAATAAGGTTCACTCCAGTAGGCTTGTTTCTGCATTTTAGGGATAAGATACCAGTCCATACAAGGATAATCATAATTCTGACTGCCTAATACCTGATAGGTTACATGATTTGTTTTGTTATCGAGCGAAGCATAAGGCATAAAATACTTGCCTTTTTCTTTATAGTAGTTTGGGGTGAAAGCTATGCCGCTTTTGACAATAAGTGGATTATTCTTTACGACTGATTCGATGATAAGATGCAATGAATCCGGCAGGTTTATGTTTCTTTCCAATACCCATGTAGATTGATTGATAGTTGTTTCTACCGACATTAGCTGGCTGCTGATTTCTGTTGCTATGTTACTCAATAATCCGTGAGTACGTTCAATGGCGTAACTCGTTACCTTTTCATGGTTATAATTGTAGAACAATGCCATGATAGTAGCAAAGACGATCAACGTGAATGAGAAAACGTAGATACTTAACCGGGTTGCAAAAGAATGGGAAAATGTGTGTTTCATGTCGTGAATTGGTTATTTTACAAAGTCTTCGTAACGAATACTTTTTTTCTTTGAGATGTCTGGTGGCAGTAAAATATCAATTGCCAGATCGAAACCTTCACGACTCAGCCGATAAGGGCGTTGCCCTGTTTTGTCTGTTTGCAATCGCAGTATTTCTTCCAGCATTTTACGCTGGTGATATCGGTTGGTTCCTATATTGTAATGATGTACCTGCTCCATTACAATGTCAAGAGTCTCTTCCGGGTGCTCGTTCGCCCAGTTCCAGCCACGGATACAGGCTCTGACTAGTTTCTGTATCGTTTCGGGATGCTTTTGATAAAATTCTTCAGTAACGTAAAGTCCATCTTCGGGCAAGTTATATCCATAATCGGCAAAACGCATGATATGAGTAGAATCTATCTGCATTCCACATTCGGCAAGTTGTGGAAACTCGTTATAACTTCCCACCATACAAATATCTACTGCTTTTGATAGAAATAGATTGATACCACTGTTAAACCGTATCCATTCTACTTCAATTTGGTATTTGTTCGCGATTCGGTCGAGTAGTTCCTGAGTAAGATGATTCCATACTGCAATTTCTCTGTGTTGTAATGACGGAATTCCTTTTAATGGTGAGTGGCTGACTAGCATCAAACTGTTTTCCTGTGAAGTTTGCAGGATATTTACAATTCGTTTTCCTGCAAAGTATTCCATTAACGCTTGTGATAGATTGGTGATAACTGCCTGCGGCTCTCCTTCTTTAAGATACTGGAATGAGTTTTCCGAATGAGACGGATGTTTCACGTGTACATCAAGTCCTTCTTCTTTGTAGAAGCCCATTTTCTCCGCTACATAGTAACCTGCAAATTGTGCCTGTGCCGTCCATTTGGGGATAAGTGTAACAGACTGTGCATGAACTACGTTTATTAATGAAAATACAGATAGTAGCAGGATGCAGGCTATGATGCGGATTACTTTCATACAGTATGAGTTAGCGTACTGTAAAAAGTCCGGAGCATCCGGTCATATCGAATATTTTACGTATTTCTGGTTTCATCGCCTCCAGGACAAGTTGACCTCCATGTTGCATGACACTCTTTTGCAGTGTAATCAGGCTTCGCAAACCGGAACTGCTAATGTATGATAAGCCTTCGCAATTCACAATTATATTTGGAGTTTTACTAGCTAAAAGAGGTTGTAATACTGTATTGAATGTATTGGCATTTGCTGTATCCAAACGCCCTTCAATAGTGAGAATCGTCACTTCTTCTATTTGGCATAGATTGGTTTTCAAAGTAGCTTCAGGCTTGAAGTCCATATCTATATTCTTGGTAAGAATTAATTCGTTATGATTATCTGTGGAATGATATTCTACTTTGTCCATTGTACGCCGGATCAGGAAAAGTCCCAGGCCTTGTGTCAGTTGTTGGTCGAGAGATTGTACATTGTCAGATGTTTCTTTGGCAGTAGGATCGAAGGAAATTCCGTCGTCTATAATTTGTGTAACCAGCATTCCGGGAGCAACAGATGTTCGAAGGATGATTTCACTTTCTTTATTGGAAGGGTAGCCGTAACGGATAATATTGGTAACCGCTTCTTCAATAGCGAGGTTGAGGCTCATTGTGATACCTGCCGGTAATTGTAATGACATTCCTAATTCTTCGATAAATAGAGCAATTCTTGCAACTTCATCCAACTGATTATCAATGATAATTTCTTTTTCCATGTTTTTTAAGTAGCGTGTCATATTTGTATGGCTTTTGTTTGATTGAATGCTGCGCAAAAGTACGGATTTCTGTTAAGAATAGGAAATTAATTCAGATGAAATCCTTCCGATATTGGCGAAAATCTTTAGGAAAGGACATCTTTTAGCCGATAAATCATTTTTTAGCATGAAATCTTATTTGGACAACTTTCTTTTTCAGAGATATGGTAATGAAAAGTAAATAAGCCCGGCATAAGATACCGGGCTTATTTTATTGTTCGGATGTTGAAATCAGAAGACTATTTAGCTAAATCGCCTATCTCATCCAAGTTCTTTTGAATATCTTCGTCGGTTAATGAGTAGTTCACCAAATCACCTGCCAGATATTTGTCGTAAGAAGCCATGTCAATCAACCCATGCCCGGAAAGGTTGAACAGGATTACTTTTTCTTCTCCTGTTTCTTTGCACTTATTGGCTTCGCGAACGGCTGCTGCGATAGCATGGCAGGACTCCGGAGCAGGGATAATACCTTCCATTTGTGCAAACAGGCAACCAGCTTCGAACGATTCCAGTTGCTGGATATCTACCGCTTCCATGAGATTATCTTTGAGTAATTGTGAAACGATGACACCTGCACCATGATAACGAAGGCCGCCTGCATGGATATGAGCCGGAGCAAAGTTGTGTCCTAATGTAAACATCGGGAGTAATGGGGTGTATCCGGCTTCATCACCAAAATCATACTGGAACTTGCCGCGTGTCAATTTCGGGCAAGAAGCGGGCTCGGCGGCAACGAAACGGGTTTTTTTGCCTTCCAGTATGTTATGACGCATGAAAGGGAAGGAAATACCACCAAAGTTGGAACCGCCTCCGAAACATCCGATTACTACATCCGGGTATTCACCGGCCATTTCCATCTGTTTTTCCGCTTCCAGACCGATAATTGTCTGATGAAGGGTAACATGACTAAGTACGGAACCAAGTGTATATTTGCAGTTAGGAGTCATTTGAGCAAGTTCGATAGCTTCGGAAATAGCTGTTCCGAGTGAACCCTGATAAGTAGGGTGTGCAGTCAGGATATCTTTTCCGGCGCGGGTAGACATGGACGGAGAAGGAGTAACCTGTGCTCCGAAAGTCTGCATGATACTACGGCGGTAAGGCTTCTGTTCGTAGCTGATTTTCACCTGATAAACGGCAGCTTCGAGTCCGAAAACTTTGGCTGCATAAGAAAGAGCGGCCCCCCATTGTCCGGCACCGGTTTCGGTAGTCACGTTGGTAACGCCTTCTTCTTTACAGTAATAAGCCTGTGCCAAAGCGGAGTTCAACTTATGAGAGCCGATAGGGCTTACACTTTCATTTTTAAAATAAATGTGTGCCGGAGTACCGAGCGCTTTTTCCAGTCCGTAAGCACGAACAAGCGGAGTACTGCGGTAGTATTTGTACATTTCACGGACTTCTTCCGGGATTTCAATCCATGCATCGGTCTGGTTAAGTTCCTGATGACACAGTTCTTTAGCGAAAATAGGATACAGGTCTTCCGCTTTCAGCGGCTGTTTTGTTCCCGGGTGCAAAGGAGGCATTGGCTTATTGACCATGTCAGCCTGAATATTGTACCAGTAGTGTGGAATTTCTTCTTCCGGCAGGATATACCGTTTTCTTTTGTCACTCATAATATTGTGGTTTTTTAGTTTTCCGCTGCCAAATGTAGACAAAATTTTTAATATTCGGATGTTTTTGTCAACAAAGAATCGGATTCGATTGTTATTTTAGTTAAGTTTGCACGGCATTATATAAAAAATGCGATATGAAGATTTATCATAAGTTTTTGTTGTATCAGAACAAACTACTGAAACCTTATGTACGTATCTTATTGGGTTTAGTAGAAGCACTTACTTATCTGGCGTCTTTGTTGTTGATCGTCGGAGTGATTTACGAACATGGCTTTCCGCTATCGGTTGATGAAGTGGCGAAAATTCAGGTCCTGTATAAGGCTGTATGGATTATTTTTCTGGTTGATGTGACTCTTCATATCTCACTTGAATATAGAAGTACAAAGAAACAATACCGGCGGTTGGCCTGGATTTTGAGCGGTTTGCTGTATCTGACTTTGATACCGGTCATTTTCCACCGTCCGGAAGAAGAAGGGGCAATCCTGCAATTTTGGGAGTTTCTGGACGGGAAGTTTTATCATCTTGTCTTATTACTAATTTTTTCTTTTCTGAATTTGTCCAACGGACTGGTCCGTTTGTTGGGGCGTCGCACTAATCCTTCTCTGATATTGGCAGTCAGCTTTTTGGCTATCATTCTGATTGGTACGGGGTTATTGATGTTGCCACGATGCACGGTGAATGGCATTACCTGGGTGGATTCATTGTTTACGGCTACCAGTGCGGTATGTGTGACGGGGCTGGTGCCCGTTGACGTATCGACTACATTTACTACCGGCGGACTTGTTGTTATCATCCTGCTGATCCAGGTAGGAGGATTAGGTGTAATGACATTGACCAGTTTCTTCGCTATGTTCTTTATGGGAAATACTTCTCTTTACAATCAGTTAGTGGTACGTGATATGGTTAGCTCCAATTCGCTTGGCTCCTTATTGTCCACGTTATTATATATCTTGGGATTTACATTGGTGATTGAAGGTATCGGCATGATTTCTATCTGGTTCAGCATCCACGGAACACTTGGAATGACTTTGGAAGGCGAACTGGCTTTTGCTGCTTTCCATTCTATTTCCGCTTTTTGTAATGCAGGTTTCTCTACACTTTCCGGTAATTTGGGAAACTCTATGGTAATGACCAACCATAACTGGCTGTTTATTTCCGTCTCTTTTCTGATTATTCTGGGAGGTATCGGTTTTCCTATTCTGGTTAATTTCAAAGATATTGTACTGTATCATTTGCGTCATTTCTGGAAGTTTGTACGTACGCGCAAGTTAGAAAGGCATAAGGTGTCGCATTTGTATAATCTGAATACGAGGATTGTGTTGATTATGACATTTCTGCTTTTGGTAACCGGCACATTGGCGATTGCCGCTTTTGAGTGGAATGCTTCGTTTGCCGGTATGCCTGTTGCAGATAAGTGGACGCAGGCTTTCTTCAATGCTACTTGTCCGAGGACGGCTGGTTTCAGCAGTGTTGATTTAGCTTCTTTGAGTGTACAGACTTTGTTGGTCTATTTAGTGCTGATGTGGATTGGTGGTGGTGCTCAATCTACTGCCGGTGGGGTGAAAGTGAATGCTTTTGCAGTGGTTGTCCTGAATCTTGTGGCCGTGTTGCGTGGCTCGGAACGGGTGGAGGTATTCGGAAGGGAACTTTCTCATGATTCTATCCGTCGTTCTAATGCGACAGTGGTTATGTCGTTGGGCGTACTGTTTCTTTTTATCTTTATATTAAGTATACTGGAATCGCAAGCCTCTCTAATGGCATTGACTTTCGAATGTGTGTCGGCGCTTAGTACGGTAGGTTCTAGTCTGAATCTGACACCTAATTTATGTGATGCAAGTAAATTGTTAGTGGCGTTGTTGATGTTTATCGGGCGTGTGGGCTTGATAACGTTAATGCTGGGAATTATCAAACAGAAAAAGAATACAAAATACCGTTATCCGAGTGATAACATTATCATAAACTAAAGATATGAAGTACATTATTATCGGTTTAGGAAACTACGGTCGTGTGTTGGCTGAAGAGTTATCGGCACTGGGACACGAGATTATTGGTGCGGATATTAGTGAAAGCCGCGTAGATAGTATAAAAGATAAGGTTGCTACTGCATTTGTGATTGATGCAACGGATGAACAGGCTTTGTCCGTGCTTCCTCTGAACAGTGTCGATATAGTGATTGTCGCCATAGGTGAGAATTTCGGCGCATCGGTGCGTGTGGTTGCTTTGCTGAAACAAAAGAAGGTTGCTCATATCTATGCCCGTGCCATTGATATGGTGCATAAAGCCGTGCTTGAAGCATTCAGCTTGGAGAAGATATTGACACCGGAAGAAGATGCGGCCCGCAGTCTGGTGCAACTGCTGGATTTTGGAACAAGCGTGGAAGCTTTCCGTGTCGATTCGGAATATTATGTCGTCAAGTTTACAGTCCCGAAAAAGTTTGTAGGATACTTTGTCAATGAGTTGAATCTGGACGAAGAATTTCACTTAAAACTAATCGGATTGAAGCGGGCGGATAAAGTAACTAATTGTCTGGGTATTTCTTTAATGGAGCTTCATGTGAAGAATGAACTTCCGGGGGACGAGAAAGTAGAAGAAGGGGATGAATTGGTGTGCTACGGTAAATATCGTGACTTCCAATCCTTTTGGAAAGCTATTTGATTATTATTCATCTTTAAATATAAAAAAATGCGATTAAAAAGACTACTATTACCGGCTATTTTGTTGCTGGTTTCTGTTTTTGTGAAGGCACAAAAGAGTAATGAATTTACAGTGTTGCAATGGAATGTATGGCAGGAAGGTACCATGATACCAGGCGGATATGATGCTATTATCAATGAGATAGTCCGTCTGAAGCCTGACTTTGTGACTTTCAGTGAGGTGAGGAATTACAATAAAACGAATTTCACGGCACGTGTGTGCGCTTCACTTCAGGAAAAGGGACTGAAGTATTATTCTTTTTATACTTATGATACCGGTTTACTAAGCAAGCATCCTATCACGGACTCTTTGACGGTTTTTCCGGAAAAGAATGACCATGGAAGTATTTATCGTCTAACAAGTTCCGTGAACGGAAAGAAGGTAGCGGTTTATACTGCCCACCTGGATTATCTGGACTGTGCATATTATAACGCCCGTGGCTATGACGGCTCTACCTGGAAAGAAATTCCACTGCCGGCGTCAGTAGATGAAATTATGAAAGTCAATGTAGCCTCTCAGCGGGATGATGCGATTCGTATGTTTATCGCCCAGGCTGAGAAAGACCTTGCAAACGGCTATCGGGTGATCGTGGGAGGGGACTTCAACGAACCTTCCCATCGCGATTGGATTGAGAAAAATAAGAACTTGTACGACCACAACGGCTTTGTTGTACCCTGGACAGTTACCACTTTGTTGGAAGAAGCTGGCTTTATTGACAGCTACCGTAAGATTTATCCCAATCCTCTGACGCATCCGGGATTTACCTATCCTTCGGATAACCTGGCAAAAACTCCGGAAAAGATAACATGGGCTCCTAAAGCGGACGAACGGGATCGTATTGATTTTATCTTCTATAAAGGAAAAGGATTGAAAGCAAAGAAAGCCGTTTTGTTTGGTCCGAAAGAATCTATTGTCCGCTCTCAACGTGTAGAGGAAACATCAAAAGATGAATTCATAGTACCGCTTGATGTGTGGCCGACAGACCATAAGGGATTGCTAGTGACATTTATCTGTAAATAATCGACTTTAATATTTTAGGCACAGATTACACGGTTTTAGAACTATGATTGCATAAAGCAACAGGGTAATCTGTGCCTAAATAATAGTATAGGGTAGGATGGATTTCTCTATTTCTTATAATTCTACCCTTTTATTTTGCCTGAAGATGGACTGTTCCGGTTTTCACTCCACTTGCCTTGGCAGTCAGTACAAGATCTCCGGCAATCTCTCCTGCCTGTACAATCGCTGTCAACATTCCATGGAAAGCGTGCATCTTCGGAAGGTGGAATTGTTCCAGATTGGTAGGGTCGCCGTTAGCAACAGCCCGGAACTTACCGGCTCCTTTTACGGAGAAGTGAATCAGGCGGCTATCGGTAGGACAGAGGTTACCATCTTTGTCTACCACTTTCACAGTGACGTAGGCGAGGTCTTTTCCATCGGCTGTCAGTTCGTTGCGGTTGCTGACCAGTTCGATATGATGAGGCTTTCCGGCAGTGCGTACTGTCTTTTCCGCTACTGCTTTTCCGTCCTTATTGTAGGCTACAACTTTTACTTCGCCCGGTTCGTATACGGCATCCATCCACATTAAGCGGTAACGGCTCTTTAAAGAACTGTTATTCTTGCTTTGTTTACCGTAGCTTTTTCCGTTGATAAACAGTTCGGCAGTAGGGTAGTTGGTATATACGAATACCGGGGTCACCTCACCTTCGCGTCCCGGCCAAGTCCAATGAGGAAGGATATGTAGCGTTTCTGCATTTTTGTTCCATACGCTACGGTAGAGATAATAGCGGTCCTTAGGGATACTGGCAAGGTCGATAATACCAAACATAGAACTATGATTCGGCCATGAATTGACATCATATGGTGAAGGTTCACCCAAATAATCGAATCCTGTCCATACGAATTGTCCGATAGTCCAGTGGTTATCATCGGCTAAGGCGAAATCTTCATCCGGGATATTCGACCACGGACATGCTTCCACGTCATACGAAGAACATTGGTGGTCTTCATATTTGGCACCTTTCTTTTCTTCTACCGGAAATTTGTAGACTCCGCGTGAACTGACAGTGGAAGCCGTCTCGCTACCAAGAATCAAGTTCTGCGGAAGCTGGTCGTAAGATTCTTTATAACGCTGTGTGCGATAATTAAGTCCCGGAATGTCAATCATGGCTGCAAAGCCGTTGGCAAGCACACAAGACACTTGATCCATACCGCAAGTCACGGGACGAGTAGGGTCTTCACGGTGGCAGATATCCTGCAAGAACTTGGCCACTTTATAACCGACAGGACTGCATTGAGTAGGTACTTCATTACCGATACTCCACATCACTACACAAGGATTGTTGCGGTAATTATGAAGCATATTTATCATATCGCGTTCTGCCCATTCGTTGAAATAACGGTGATAACCGTTGTCGCATTTGGCAATATCCCATTCGTCAAACGGTTCAATCATCATCATAAATCCCATTTCATCACATAATTCAACGAGTTCCGGAGCCGGCATATTATGCGATGTACGGATAGCATCACAACCCATATCCTTCAAAAGGGTAAGTTGATGGCGGAGTGCCGCTACATTGATAGCTGCTCCCAACGGACCTAAATCATGATGATTACATACACCCTGGAATTTCCGGTGTTCTCCGTTCAGGTAGAAACCTTTATCGGCGATAAATTCAATACTGCGGATACCGAAGCGGGTCGTATAGGTATCTACCAACTTATTATCTGCATAGATTTTAGAAACCGCTTTGTAGAGCGACGGGCTTTCCGGCGACCAGAGTTCAGGTGCATTTACGATGAAGTTCTGTTCAAACGGCTGTCCGTGATTGATACGGCCGGTATTTTCTTTGCGGGTAACCACCTTTCCGTGTGGGGAAAGAATTTCCGTCTCCATGCGGATTTGTGTTTTTTCACCGGCATTGTCTATCCTCGTTTGCAGGCGTACGGCTGCAAATTCTTTACTGACATGAGGAGTCGTAATCTGCGTTCCCCATACAGGCACGTGGATTCTATCAGTAACAATCAGGTGTACATTGCGGTACAAGCCCGCTCCCGGATACCAACGTGAAGATTGCGGACGGTTTTCCAGCCGTACGGCCAGTGTATTGCTCTTTCCGTTTTTGTTCAGGAAAGGAGTGACATTGCAATGGAAAGAATTGTAACCGAAGGGCCAGAAACAAGCCTCCTTACCATTCACATAAACGCGGGCTTCACTCATAGCACCGTCAAAGAGCAGAGTCACTTCTTTGTCGGCGGGAGTATCAAAACTAGTACGGTACCAGCCGGAACCTACATAAGGCAGTCCCCCTGTGCGTCCTGTTTTCAAAGACGCCTTTTCCTCAAAATTTTGTGTGATGGCCACATTCTGAAGATCATTGTTCATATCGAAAGGACCAAAGATAGCCCAGTCATGTGGAAGGACGACTGATTCCCATTGGGTGTCATTAAACTCCGGCTGACTGGCCTCTTTGATATCTCCTTTGCTGAATTTCCAGTTCTTTTCGAGCAATGTCTCGCTACGCTGTGCTTGCAGGCTGCAAGCAGCTGCCAACAAAAGTGCAGTTGCTAACTGTTTTTGGTGTTTCATGTTCATTTATCTCTTAAAAGCATTAAATGAATTGGTGGGTTTGCCACTGTCATCGAACATCCCTTTACTATAACCTTTCCAGTTACCGTAACATTGAGGTTCCCAGGTAAATACTCCCAGACATTGGTCTACTTGTTTGGCTTTGGTAACGAAGTCTGTATAGAAGGCTTCCGCTTCTTCGTAATCCCAACTAATACCGATTTCACACATCATTACCGGAGTATTGTATTTGGCTATTAACGCTTTCATATTGGCGATACAATCATTATTCATCGCTTCCCAGTCGTCCGGTGTGTGTGCGTCTTCGGTTGATATGTCTGGATAAAGTGACATACCGATGATGTCCCATTTGGCATTGTTTTCGTGTAAGTAGCCGAAGATCCTATTGTACAGGCTGGCATTATTTCCTTGGTCAAGATGAACAATAACTTTGGCTTCCGGATAGACTTCTTTTACAGCATCGTAACCCGCTGTGACAAATGATGCGAAATTAATCCTTCCTTCTTCACTTGTAGTTTGTCCGGTAGGGAACAACATTCCTTGATGTGTTTCGTTACCCACTTGTACCCATTCCACGTCAATACCTTTCTCTTTCAATGCACTGAGTACATCTTTCGTATGGTCGGCGATAGCTTGCTTCAATTGCTCTACGGAGTAATCTGCCCATGCTTGGGGTTTAGCTTGCTGTGAAGGATCAGCCCAACGGTCGCTGTAATGAAAGTCAATCATGATACGGTAGCCCAAGTTATGGGCTCTCCATGCTTTGAGCACTACATCTCCTTTGTTACACCAACCTCTCACATCATCAGTGTCATTCTCCGGATTTACCCATACACGCAGGCGAATGGCATTCATTCCTAAATCACGCAATAGGGACATACATTCCTGTTCTTTTTCTTCGGCAGTATAGAACTTATATCCGGAACTTTCCATTTCCGTTAACCAGCTGACATCGGCTCCTCTGGCGAAACCTGACATATCATAAGTTACTTCTTCCTTTTCCGGGAAGACCGGTGTGTCATTGTCATCGCTGCAAGCGGTGAAAAGGCTTCCGCCAAGTAGGGCGGAAGCTATGAATAGAATCTGTTTAAATCGTTTCATAATGTTCTGTTGATTATTGTTTATCCATAGTAAATGTTAGGGAAGCAATGTCAAGGGTAATTGCATAAGTACCGGTTTCAGCAGGAACAATACTTCCGCTTCCATTACTGTCGGTCAAGTATAGTTTTTCTTTATTTCCCTTTAATGCCCAGTTCCATACCAAACCGTTTTCTGCATTATTAAGCAGGAAGTAGAAACCGTAGTTATTGCCCAGATTATCAATGATAACGGTGGCTTTCCAAACTTTGTTTGTTTCATCGTATGTCATCAAATCTTTGTTTAAATCCCAATTGTTAAACTCACCACAGACATTGATTTGGGTTATTTCTGTTGCTCCCCAAGTCATGTCGGCCAGACTGGCTGTGACAATGAAAGTACGACATTCTTCCTGGTGGAACCAGATATTCTGTCCGCCGTCCGCCAGTTTGTATTCATCGTTGGAGTCGCATCCATACCAGATACCGGCTGTTTGGTCTACAATCTTAAAATTATCCCAACCATTAGTCATTTGGTAAACACCTTGATAACTTCCGTGATGTTCGCCGCTATTGTCGTAAACAGGGTTTAATGTAGCTAACCAGCCCTTTCCATCCATGTTTCCTACACCCTGCATTTCCAGATAAGAAGGATAAGTAGGTTCACTACTTCCACCTTCCGTAACGCTAACAGTCCATTGTTCGGGATTATTAAGGTCAATAACCAGCGTACATTCTCCCGTAGCCGGAACACTTACCGTTATATTTCCGGCTGTTGCAGTCTCACCTGTACTGAATGTCAGTTGTCCGGCAGTTCCACCGAAAGCAAATGGGGTATCTTTGGCTTTTGTATCGTCAATGGCATTATCGGAACCGCTGACACTGGTATTGTTGTAAAACTTACCTGTTCCTTGAAGTTGAATGTTGATATTCGTACCTTCCGTACCCGTAAATACACCTTTCCATTGGTTATCTGTACGGCTGTATTGCATATTGATACCTTCTATGCCGCTTACATTCAGTTCGGGTATCAGTAAGGCGTTCCATTGTTTCTGAGCGGTATTTACATTCACGAAATAACATCCCGACTGACCGGGGAACCACATATCCCATGTTCCTTCCGCTGCGTCTGTTGTCAACAAGAATGGAGTTCCTACTCCACCGGATTGGGCTGTATGCCAGGTTGTTCCGTCTGCTTCCTGTACGTAAATGCCTTCCCAAGCCGCTGCCCCGAAGAATCCGCTATATTGTCCGTCAGCATTTGCCGAATAGAAATCCTGACCGGAATCTTGACCGCTACCCTTGTTGATAATGCTGGCGTAATGCATATCAATAGGATAAGGAGTCACTGTGACTGCCACTGTATTGCTATATACAGGAGCGATGTTGCTGCCATTGCTTCCTGCCAGTCGGAAATAAAGAGGAGCGGCTTCTTCAGCCGGTGCATTTAGTTTGTAAGCAATGATGTTCAGAGCGGCGACTGTATAACTTTTGGATACTCCGTTTTCCGTAGATTCGATAATGCTGCCTGAAAAATCTTCAGACCGGGATACTTGTACGGTAGTTTGAATGCCGCTGGTCGCTTGATATCTCGGGTCGCTGATTTGCAATGTCTGGTCGCTCCAGGCAAGGGATAATGCGTAAAGCTTGGCAGTAGCTTCCGTCAGTACAACGGCATTGGTAGAAGCGATTAAGTCACTCTCCACCGGGCTGGAGAGATAGAATTTCTCTCCGTCTTTCTCACACGCTCCTAATAAAAGGAGTGCGGAGAGTAAAGCCAACAGGGTATTTATTTTTTTCATATTGTTGTATCGAATAAGCGTGATTAATAGTTTTCATTGTATAGGTTCGGGTTGGCGGTTAACTCGGTAGTCGGTATCGGGTAAATATTGTACCGGCTGTTTACCGCTGTTCCTTCTTTTACTCCGCCTTTCCATTGCCATAAGTAACCATTGGTAGTGAATACTCCGTAGCGGATTAAATCGGTACGGCGATGTCCTTCCCAATAAAGTTCGCGGGCGCGTTCGTCCAAAATAAACGATAGATTGATTTGGCTTGCGTTTTTATTATTGCTGTCGTCACCGTATGCTCTTTCTTGGATTTGGTTGATATAACCGACAACTTCCGTTGCTGTTGTTCCGCTTCCACCTCGTACAAAGGCTTCTGCTATCATCAGATATACATCTGCCAGGCGGAACAAAGGATAATCCGTGTTTACGCCACCGTCTGCGGTATTGGAAGCTGTTTCTCCTGCATCCGTCAGGTTCGTCCATTTCTCTACAAAGTAACCGTTACTTTGGTCGTCAATCTTATCCAGGTTCAGTGTTTGCCCATCAGTGAAAAACATGGCCCGTTTATCTTCTTCTCCGGTAAACAGGGAGGGGATTTCTCCGCGTACACGGAACATACCCCAACCGCTTTTCACTCCGTAATCTTCCGGCTTCTGCAAATCCGAAGTATTACTAACCGCACCACAGACAATATAAGTGGAAGAGCCCCACGAAACGGTATGCGTAGCGTCTACCGGCAAAGTGAAGATGATTTCGTTAGCAGTACGTTTATCGTTATCAGCGTTGAATAACTTGCTGTAATCATCTTCCAATGAATACCCTTGCTTGATAACCTCTTTACAAGCACTGATACATTCGGTATATTTCGGTGTATTGATGTAAACTTCCGCGTTCAGATACAGCTTGGCCAATAAGGTATAAGCAGCTCCCCGGGAAGCCCGTCCGTAAGGACAGTTGGCTCTGTCGAGCATATCGCTTGTGATACTTGTCAGTTCCGATTCAATATAGCTGAAAACTTGTGCAGCCGTGTAGCGTGGTGGCAGATAGCCGACAGTCGGGTCGTTCTCTGTTACAAACGGGATGTTGCGGAACAAATCCATTGCATGATAATAGAACAAGGCACGCATGAAACGGGCTTCGGCACGGTAATGGCGAATTTCAGTCTGTTCCTGTTCCGTAAACCGGGCAATGCTCTCATCCGTAGCATTACGAAGAAATTCGTTACATAATGCAATGTTGTAATAAATACGATAGTACATATCCGATACCCAAGGGTCATTGGCGTCCCAGCTCAAGTAAGTCAGACCGGTAACGTTATCACCCGACAGCCAGGTAGAAGCTACTTCATCTGTTCCACATTCTTGTAGATTGAAGAAGCAACGCATATAATCCTGACCGCTGTTACTGCTCAAATCCGGATCACCGCCCTTTTCCTGACCGGTGGTTACCATAGCAGCGTATATTTTCCCTAAAACGGCCTTATAGTTATCGGCACTTGTGTAGATCGTGGAAGATGTTTCGTCTTCATGCGGATATTGGTCCAAATCGCCTATACAGGAACTCAACAGCAATGCGCTGCAAAAATAGAAAGCTGTATATAATATCTTTTTCATGATTCGCTTGTTTTTAAAAGTAATTAGAAGTTGAAACCTACGTTAAGTGAGAATGTACGTGGGCGGGGGTAGAAGGAATTATCCACTCCGTTGGGGACTTCCGGGTCTACACCACTGTATTTCGTGATACAGAATACATTCTGAACCATTGCACTGACATTCAAGCTGCATCCTTTACAAATCTGCCCGAAGTTATAGTTCAATGACAGATTATCCATTTTCAGGAAAGAAGCATTCTCCACATAGTAATCGGACAAGTATTGGCGGGACTTGAAGCCGGTTTTCAGATAACTACGCGACAGGTTGTTCAACTGATAAGAGTTGTAGCTCACTGTTTCCCAGGCTCCGGCATTCATAGCCATAGCATTGTAAACATAGTTACCGATATTGGCACGCAGGCTGGTGCTCAACGTCCATTTCTTCCAGCGTAGGGAAGTGCTGAAACCGAGGATATAGTCAGGAGCGGGAGAGTGGTAACGGTATAAATCTTCCGTATTGATTTCTCCGTCTCCGTTAAGGTCTACATAAGCGCCTTCTACGGGCTTCCCGGTTTTTTCGTCATAGAGCTGGTGATAGACGTAGAACATATAGGGGGCATATCCTTCGGTCAACGTCTGTACCTGATAGCTGTCAATATAAGGGCCGACCGAAGTATTAGTTGCGGCAGCACCGGCTACGAGAGACAGGTTCTTTACTTTCATCTTTTGCCATGTCATATTGAAACTGATATCCCAGTTCCAGTCTTTAGTTTGAACAGGGGTTGCGTTTATGCTGAATTCGATACCCTGACTGTCTACATTTCCTACGTTTGTAGTGATATTACGATCGAAGGTCGTCCCGGCTGCGGCGGGAACCGTGGCAATCAAGTCCTTTGTTTGGCGGGTGTAGTAGTCGAAGCTACCTGTAATGCGGTCTTTCAGGAAGCCGAAGTCGAATCCGACGTTCCAGGAAGTAGTTGTTTCCCATTTCAAATCGGGCACATAGGAACTGGGACGGTAGGTATGAATGTATCCGTTACCCATGCTGGCTTCCGCACCGTTTTGGCTTTGAGTGTAAATAGGCAGGTAATTATAATTGCCGATACCGTCCTGCTGTCCGGTCACACCATAGCTGGCACGGAGCTTCAAGTTACTCAATACTTTATTGTCTTTCAGGAAAGATTCTTCTGTCACTCTCCAGCCTAAAGCTACCGAAGGGAAAGTACCCCAACGTACATTTTTGGCGAAACGGGAAGTGGCGTCCCGGCGGATAGTCGTAGTCAGCATATAGCGTGAATCGAAAGAATAATTCAGACGGCCGTAGTAGGAGAGCAACACGTGGCGCTCATCTTTCGCTTTGGATGTCTTTTGTATCTCTCCCAACGTGTTCATTTCGCTATAAAGCGGTGTAGTCGATTTCCAGTACTGATAGTCGTAACCGGCTGTCACGTCAAAGCTACTCTTGATAGATTCGACGAGCTTGTTGTAATTGGCATATAAGGTAAGCAGACGGTTCTCCTTCTTTTCGGGGCCGTAGCTGTAATCCAGGCCGGAAGTATTGTAGTTCTGTGCCGCTTCTGCCGGAACATATACGCTACCTTTACCTTGTGCGTAGTCATAGCCCAGTGTAGCGTGCAGTTTCAGATCGGGGAAGAAGTGAACACGGTAATCCGCATCGACATTTCCGATAAAACGCCTTACGTTACTTTGAGAATCATTCATCTTGATAAGTCCTACGGGATTCATTACGGCGCCGTTGACAGGGGCGCCTGTGTTGTCTGTCGCTTCCGTGTATCCGCCGAAGGTATTCAGTCCTGAATAAACGGGAATGGTCGGGTTCATGGTAGCGGCTGCCCAGATAGCGTCTGTATTGCCGAATGTATTGTTGTTGATAGAACCCTTGGCGTTAATATTCAGCTTCAGGTGGTCTTTGAAGAAAGAGGGAGTCAGCATAATGCTTCCCGTATAGCGTTCCGCATTATCAGTGCGTAGCAGACCGCTTTGGTTATAATAACCTACCGACACACGGAACGGCCAGTTCTTGGCAATCTTTCCGGAGACGCTCAGATTATTATCCGTACCGAAAGCATTCTGATAGATCTCATCGTTCCAGTTCGTGCGGGCTGTTCCCAACAGAGCTTGCTGGGCAGAAGTTCCTTGTGTCCGAATCGTGTTGACAAATTGGTCGTAGCTTAACATATCCGCCAGTTTGGTGCGTGTCTGAATGGAGTTGGTAGTGCTGAATGTGATTTGCAGTTTGTCCGAAGTCCCTTTCTTGGTAGTGATAAGGATTACTCCGTTGGATGCACGCGAACCGTAGATAGCGGTGGAAGAAGCATCTTTCAGAATGGTCATACTTTCAATGTCGTTCGGGTTGATGAGGCTCAGAAAGTTTCCGTCGTTCCCGCTGATACCACCCTGTTCCAAAGGAACACCGTCCAAAACAATCAACGGGTCGTTGCTGGCATTCAGTGAGGCACCGCCACGCACACGGATGGTACTTCCCGCCGTAGGCGAACCACTATTGGACATAATCTGCACGCCGGAGATTTTTCCGTTAATCAGTTGCTCGGGAGAGCTGACCAGTCCCATATTGAAGTCTTTGCTGCTGACGTTTGTTACCGAACCGGTCAGGTCGCTTTTTCGTTGCGTTCCATATCCGATAACAACTACATCACTCAATACCTGTGAATCACTTTTCATCTGTACGTTCAGTACAGAGCCGCTTGTAGGAAGGGCAACTATTTTAGTCTCATATCCCACATAAGAGAATTGCAACTCTTTGTTGCCCTGCGGTACGTTCAATGTGTAGTTACCGTCAAAGTCGGTAACCGTACCGGTAGAAGTGCCCACGATGAGGATACTTACTCCGATCATCGGTTCTTTGTTCTCATCAATCACTTGTCCGGTGATTTTCTTGCCGCCCTGTTGGGCAAAGGCAGGAATGATACCTCCTAAAAAGGCTGTACACAATATAAGGAGTACAGTCAGTTGGCGTAGATTTAAGATATTCCTGTTCATAATTAATGTGTTATTGATAATAGATTTATTGTATTATTATTGTTTGGGACGCTGGGTGAACATATCCGGCTATTCCAGCCACACGTCTCCAAGTTCAATCTCTACGGTTGGTTTGCCGGTTCCAGGCATTGACAGTTCCAGTTTCTCTATCTTCTCCGGTCGGAAAGGAATTACCGTCTCCGGGTGGAAATACTGTTTCAGGAATGTCGGATAAGCTATGGGTAACAATGCGGTATCCGTTAGACGCAGTTCTTTCAGAGGAATCCGTACAATGCCTTCTGCTGACGGAGCAGGGCAGAGACTTTTGTAGGTATATCCGTCCGAAGTGACAAAACCTGCGCTGAGTCCTTGCGGAAGAGGTTTGTTTCTATTTACACGAATACAGAGCGTAGTGCAACTTTTCACTTTATCTTTTCTTCCTTCGATTTCATCTTTTACGAATGCGCGGAGGAAGTGTTGCGGATTTTTTCCTTTCGGTGTGAAACAGAACCGGAGCAACGGCTTCTCAGTCGGAGAAGAATCAAGTAAGGTACGTTGCAGGTCGTTCCATTCAGGAAGTGTATATGCTTCTATCCGGCTATCTGTATCCGTTACTTTCAGTAGTTGTATCGCACTACCAGAAGCGACAACACGTGTAGTCCAGTAGAAATCGGAAGTATAGTTCCAGTCCAATGGACTTCCTTGGATTCCCGAGGAACTTCCGGTGACGGAATTTCCGGCGGGATAAGTATGGGTGCTGTCGCCCCGGCAGACGATGATGTTATACTTGAAACAATCTTCCTTTATATCTGCAGCGGGCAGGATAGCCTGATATGTATAGCCGCTTGTACGTTTCATCTTTATATACGGGTTATGCTCGTTCCAAAAAGACACCTTATCCGTGTATATAATGACAGAATCCGGAAAAACGCTTCCTGCTACTTGCGCATTAATAGTCAATGCTTTGCCTGCTTCGGCAATGCTTGCCGGAGTATGAGTGACCTTATAATCCATAGTACGGGGAGTGGGAGCTACAAACTCTCCGATACGAATCGAATTCCAACGTGAATCAGCTTTCCAGTTCTGTTGCGGGGTACAACCGTTTCGTTTCAACAGGTAAACCCCCGGACGAAGGTCGCAAATCACTCCATTCGTCACTGTTTCTTCTTTCCGGTCGTTCTTCTTGTCGAGAGCTGTGAGAGTAAACGCTTTGCCCAAATCCGGAATTAGTAATGCCATATCCCAAGTACCGTAGATAATGCTGACTACTTCTTTTTTGAGTGACGGCTTGGCAAAAGGGTCATTGACTACTACCGCATCCGGCATTACTTCGAGTCGCCATACTCCTGATTCAAGGCAATCAATGAAATAAGCTCCCGTACCTTCATAGTCCACTATCGGCGAGCTTCCGCATCCGGCGATTGAAACCAGCTTTGATGCATCTTTGGGTGGTGTATTTGTCTGATTGGAGTAATAAAACTTCTCTCCATTATTCAACTCGCTTAAATCTTCCGCATAGCTGACGCGAAAGCCATTACCGAATATGGTATCCTGAGGATAACTCCCATACGATTCTCCTCTTTTCAAACTCCGTGCAGCTTCGGCGGCAATTTTCATGCTGATAGCCTTATTCGGGGTATAGGCAAGATTCAGAAAATGAGTCTGATACTCCGTATTGGCGAACGCAAGGTCTATCGGGTCATAAGCAAACTGCGTAATCCATTGGAAACCGGCCGTGCGGAAAGTCCTTACCATGGCCGGATACATATAAGAGTACATAATATCCGCCGGATCGAATTCATAAATCATCCGTGCTTTCTTATTGAATTCTTTCACTTTTCCGGCGAAAGGAATGTCATAACGGTCTACGTAAGGAAGGAAATTCCCTTGTTGTGTTTGTCCGGATACGAGCCCGATAGGATACCATTGATAGGTAGTTCCCTGAACAGTCGTTTCATAATAGGCTTCTGCCACATATCCGTTGTGACTTACATTATAAAATACTGGTTTACGGTTTCCCGCCTTGCTCATTGATTTCAGCATACGGTTGATGTAGGCTTTTACTTCTTCTTTCGTACCGGAATGGCAGGGTTCGTTATTGATCTCAAAACCTACGATAGAAGGATCGTCTTTATAAGCCAGTCCTGTATAAGGATTAGTATGTTTCACCAAGTCGCGAAGATAAGTTTCCTGTGCGGCAATCGCTTCTGGATTAGAATGCATATCGCATTTATCATATTTATAAGAGAAGCCGCCGGTTTGTATATTCCGTTCGGGGTATCCGTTTCCGAAGTTAGTCTGTGCGGTGATGACAATATGGATATTGCGCTCCTTAAGTTTGGCAATTAGATAATCCATGAGGTCAATATGCTCGTTTTCAAGGAGATTACCTTGCCCGTCTGTCAACTCCACGTCCCATAGATGAATACGGTAAGCATTCAGTCCCAAGCGGGAGAGATGATATACATCTTTATCTATGGCAGCTTTGCGGTCGAGTCCCAAATAGCCGAGTGCGCGGTAGGCATGGGCAAAAGGCAGGGTGTAGTTTACTCCGAAGAAAGAGGCCTCTTCGTGGGTGTCGCTCCAGCGCATCACTCCGTTTCCATCTATATATATTATAGGTGTAGTTACTTTCCCCTGCATACCGGTGAAGGTAAACAACAGACAAATAAAGGTAAGAATAAACTGTCTTTTCATGCTATCAAATTTGGCGGGTTATTTATACCGGCAAAGATAAGATAGGTGCTGATTTGATGAAAGCACAGATTGGACATATAAGGATAAAAATAGGACGAAAGGTGCTTTTCAGCCGCGATTAGGCCATAATTAGTTCCAATATGTGCTTTTATGAGGTTCGTCTATTTCACCTCTTGCACAGAATAACCGTAGAATATGAACTGGTTGTTACCGTTCTTCCATGCAATCTACTTATAGATAAATTTCTTTCCCTCCTTTACAAATTTTCTCCGGTCTAACGGCAAATTTTCTTTCCGTCTGCTGTAAACTATAAACGCAAGCTTCATTTTTATAAATGCAACTTGCATTTATAAAAATGAAGCTTGCGTTTATATAATTAGAACTTGCGTTTATAGTTTATATACTATCAAAAACAACTTAACCGTTAGACCGGAAAAAGTTAACTTCTAATGCAACAGGATTTATCTAACGATAGACCGGAAGAAAGATAATAGGTTGCAATGGACAAAGCGCTACATGATGAAAGGTAAAAACACAGCAATTAATGCCTCATCCTCACCCGCAAGTGCTTTATTTATTGTGATTTTCTTCGTCAACAGCAGGCTGCATATATTGTTTCGGCGTTTTTCCGAACTCAGCCTGAAAACATTTGGAAAAATAAGAATGGTTGGAGAAGCCCACCATATACATTACTTCGGCAACGGTGAACTTCTTTTGCTGCAATAACATGGCAGCCTTTTTCATCCGGATTGACTTGATGTATTCTACGGGAGACATTCCGGTCAATTGCTTAATTTTCCGGTAAATCTGTTTGTTACTGATACCGGATAATTCACAAAGAGCATTCACATTCAGTTCTGACTCCGAAAGATGATCTTCAATCAGGCGAATTATATTCGACAGGAACTTCTCGTCCTGCGATTCCGCTTCAATCGGTTTGAGTACAGGCAACGATTCCAGTCGCTTCTTCTCCTGTGTCGCGGGGATTTCCTCTTCCTCCACTGCTATGACGGGAATATTCAATCCGACGGAAGTCCCTTTTCCTTCTTCGGAGGTGACGCCGGTGATGTGTCCGCCGTGCAGTTCTGTGTAAGTTTTTACCAGATAAAGCCCGATACCCGTACCTTCCTTATTGCCGGAGTGGGGGGATTGGAAAAAACGTTGGAAGATGTAAGGAATGTCCCGCGGCGGGATTCCCGATCCTGTGTCCGATACACAGATATCCACTAAGCCGGTTTCTTCGCGATAGAAAAGAGACAACCGGATACTGCCGCCGTCCGGAGTGAATTTCACTGCATTTGAAAGCAGACTGTCTAGTATCACTCCCAGTTTGATAGCGTCCATATCGGCATAAATCTTCGCTTTGTTTGTCTCGAAAAGGAAAGTCAGCCGCTTGTCTTCTTCGTAGACGGAGAACAGACTGTGGCTGAATGACACAAGTTCGATACGCGACAGTATTAGTAGTGAATCTTCGTTATCTTCTATACGGTTGAAGTTGAGCACCTGATGAATCAGCGAATTAATCTTCATCGCATTGCGTTGCACTTCTTCCAATGTCTGTTTCTCGTGCGCTTCCTCCGTCGCAGGGAGCAGCTGGCTCACGGGTGCAATAATCCGGCTAAGCGGTGTCTTTAGCTCATTGGACAGGTTGCTGAAGAAAGCCATTTTCTGGCGTGACTGTTCCAGAATCTTCTCTTTCTCCATACGTTCCATTTTCAACCGGTTCTTGACGCGGAAGAAATTGATTGTCCAGATGATGAGGCTGAGGAACAAAAGAACATAAATCACCTTTGCCCAAACCGTATAATACCACGGAGGCAGGATCTTGATATTCAAAATATAAGGATGTTCGGACGGGTGGCCACTCTTTTCCACCTTACTGATAATTAATTGATAATCTCCGTAGTTGAGGTTGCTGTATGTAATGCGGTTTGTATTCGATTTCAGGAAATTCCATTCTTTGTCCATTCCCTCCAGCTGATAGACAAATTCATGCTTTTCCTCTAGCGAATAGGGGAGGTCGGAAAGTTCGAAAGCCAGATTATTCTGGTTATATGCCAGTTCGATAGAGTTCGTATAACGGATATTAGGTATGCTTTCTCCGGTGTGCGGAGACATCAACTGGTTGTTGATATATAAAGCAGTCAGCAGGATCGGGCGTTCCGGTTGATTCATAGCCTGTATGTCCGGCCGGGAAATACCGAATCCGTCCGCACCTCCCAAATAGATGTTTTCGTCTTTCGGGTCAAAGAAAAGACTTGTGAAACGCTTGTCTGTCATGTTCTGTTGGCGTGCATCCATTGTTTTCCGGTCGACAATCCAAAGCCCGTTGGTTGTAGAAATCCAGATATGCTCTTTTACGGAAGTCATAGACAGAATTTCATTGTTACTGAAGCTGCCGAAGGTAATACTTTGCTGACCGGAATCTTGGGGATTGATGCGCATGACCCCACCGTGAAATCCTACCCAGAGCATACCGTCCTCATCTCGTAGGAGATAATTCGGGCTCTTTTCACCGCTCAACTCTTCGGCAAACAATTTGGTTACTTGCTGCGTGCGCGGATTGATTTTGTCTATTCCTTTGCTGTTGTAGAGCAATACCCATACATTACCTTCCGCATCGGGAACAATTTGGTTGATGAACATTCCTGACAGGCCGTTGCGAGTGGAATAGTTCTGCTCGGCTATGTAGGTTCCGCCGGAAGATTGTACCAGTTTTTGTTTGTCTACTACAAAAATACCTCCGAGGCAGGTTGCTATCCAGAGTTTTCCGTCGGTGTCTTCAAACAGGTAATAAGCCCAGTTGGTGTTGTTTGTTCCTGTGCTGTCTACGATGTTGTAGTGTACAAATTGGTGAGTCTTGTAGTCGTAACGGTTAATACTGCCGTCCGTGGCTATCCAGAGTTGTTGTTCTCTGTCTTCGTAGATGTGTCGGATACGGTTGTGGGACAACGGATGGTGCTTATCTCCCATTCTGTACCAGACAGCGTCGTGCTTGTTACCGGTGGGGTTGGTAAAACGGATGACTCCGTTAGTTCCTCCGAACCAGTAGAACCCTTTGGAATCCCGGAACAGGGAATAAAACTGGTTTCCGTCTCCTGTACCCGTGATTTGCGAGATAGGAATGAATTGCAATGCACTGTTGTAGCGTGAAAGGGAGATGCCGTAATCCGTTCCCAGCCAGATGTTCTGTTCCTGATCGGCAAATATATTCCAGATAATATTGTTGGTTAGCGACTGGATATTGCGGGAGTCGTGTACGATGTGTTGCAGTGTCCCATTATCGTTCTGGTAAACATAAAGTCCGTTATCGGTACCCGCTAATAAATTTCTATCCCCGTCCAAAGCCAGTGATTTAATGGAATTGTTGTGGAAGGCATCTATCGGTTTCATTAGTCCCGTGGCCGGAGTATATTGGAAAAGAGATCCTTCCATTCCGATCCAGATACATTGGCGGGACGTATCTTCCAACAAAGAGTTGACAAAGAGATTGCTCACGCTCCGGTTGACGGGCAACGGGATATTTTCAAACTTTCCGCTTTCCTCTATATATCGGCATAAACCATTGTAGGTGCCTACATATATCTGATTGTCCGTTGTGCGGATGATAGAATAAATAGTGTGATGGGGAAGTCCGTTGCTCTTACTGTCGAGTGAAGCCAGTTTCTTTGTGTTGAGTTGATACGTATACAGACCGTTCAACGAACCTATCCATAAGGTGTCTCCTTGAAGCGCCATTGTCCGTACATCTGTCGGGAAATCCGTTTCCGGTTGTTCGTATTTGTCCGTCCGGTAGTTGTAGACGAGGATTCCGTTATCTGTCCCTAAATATAAATAAGTATTGTCTGCTATTATTCCGCAGTAAATGCGCGTGTTATTGCGTTCTCCATAAGTGAAGTGCTGCTGTGTGGAATATCCGTCGTAACTGAATAACCCTTTGTTGGAACCTATCCATATCAACCCTTCGCTGTCTTGCAGGAAGCAACTGATGACCGATGCTTCGGCACCGAGGTAGATATTCTCGAATTGTTGATAATTCACTTTCTGCCCGTATGCACTGCCGCCTATACAGAATGCACAGACAAGAAAAAGAATCGTTATCATTCGTTGGCACATATTGTCAGGTTTGCAGGTTTTTAAATCAGTAATTATTGCAAATAACTTTGTTCTTTATTGCAAATGTAGGAAAAATGCCGGTTACTCTTGTAAATCTCACCGTCTTTTTGTTCCTTTGTCGTCTATTTATAAACAGAAAACTTCAGGATGAAAAAGCTTATTTATCTGCTTTTGTTGCCGCTGGTTGTGGCTGTGACTGCTTGTGGCGGTAAAGTAAACTCGAAAAAGGAGTCGGTATTGGCAACGCAGGATAGCGTAGACGCCCGTGGAATACAACGGATGCAGACTTCTAAAAGTGAAATAGACATCAAATTCAAAGGGAAGGATTATCGTTCTTTCGTTTCCCGTACACCGGACGAGAGCCTGCCTCATGTTACCAATGAAATGGGGGATACGTATATGGATAATAAAATCGTGCTGCGTCTGACGCGCGGCGGTGAATCAGTGTTCAACAAGACCTTCACCAAGAATGATTTTTCTTCGGTAGTGGATGCCGACTTCCTGGCAAAGTCCGTGCTCGAAGGAATCGTATATGATAAAACAACTCCGCAAGGCATTGTATATGCAGCGAGTGTCTGCTATCCGCAGACGGATTTGTATGTCCCGCTTTCCATAACGATAACCGCCGACGGAAAGATGAGTATTCAGAAAGTTGATATGCTGGAAGACGCGTATGAAGAAGAAACACCCGATTAAGCCTGTGAACAGGCTTTTTAGTAGAATAGTACAAATGTGAAAGCATTTGAGACAAACGAAAGGCAACCGAAAAAGGTTGCCTTTCATATTTTTGTACCGTTGATAAATTTGCTGTCCTGTTTTTATTTGTATACCGAGGACTGAAAGTTAAAGAACACAAAAAAAAGACTGTTCTTCGGTTATTCCCAAATCTTTCCTAAATCTGTATCGTTATTTGCTGTATAAAATAAAGTATAGTATTAACGTTAAAAAAATAATGATTATGAAGAAAATTCTATCTTTACTCGTGTTGGCTATTGTTGCCGTACAGTTTTCATGGGCTGCTGATGTGATAACTAAAGACATGAATCAGTTACCGCTTCCGGCACGCAATTTTATTAACCGTCATTTTACTAAACCCGAAGTGTCTCATATCAAGATTGATAAGGAAATGCTGGAGGCTACCAAATATGAGGTGTTACTGACAGACGGTACGGAAATAGAATTCGACAGCAAGGGAAACTGGGAAGAAGTAAGTGCCCGAAAAGGACAGGTGATTCCTGCAAGTATTGTTCCGAACTTTGCCGTTGATTATCTGAAAGCACATAATTTTGCTGCTGAAGGAGTGACGAAAGTAGAGCGTGACCGTAAGGGATATGAAGTTGAATTGTCCACAGGCGTCTCTTTCAAGTTTGACAAGAAAGGGAAGTTTGTTAAAGCGGACGATTAAGTATAAGTGATAGTATAATAATAAACCTGAACCAAAAAAGTAACTATGTTGAGATTTAAGTTTGGCGCCTGGGCGGTGGTTCTGATGTTGGCTGCCCTTTCATTCGGTGCCTGTTCCGATGAAGATGATGATCCGGCTTTCAATCCGCCTTCCAATATTACGGAAGCCTTGAAACAATTATATCCGGCAGCTCAGAATATAGAATGGGAAATGAAAGATGTGTATTATGTGGCCGATTGCTGGGTGGCCGATGACGAACTGGAAGTCTGGTTTGACGGGAATGCGAATTGGCTGATGACAGAAAATGAACTGGAAAGTATAGATAGTTTAGTTCCGGCTGTATATACTGCTTTCAATAATACCAAATACAGTTCTTGGGTGGTGACCGATGTCTATGTACTCGTTTATCCGCAGAATCCTACGGAATCTGTCATTCAGGTGAAGCAGGGAAGCCAGCGCTATTCACTGGTTTTCTCGCAGGATGGTGGATTGCTGCACGAAAAGGATATCAGTAACGGGGATGATACGATTTGGCCTCCGGCAGAATAATTTCTTATCCATTTAACTGAAATGGAAAGAGTGACGGTATCTTGTCAGGATAGCGTCACTCTTTTGTTAGTATAGTGACGGTCTTCCGATAAGATAGCGTCACTATAATTGTAGGTTTACATTTGCTGGTAATCTTTGGCCAATCCTCCTTCACTCGTCTCTTTGTAGAGTGAGGGAAGGTCATGTCCGGTTTGTTTCATCACTTGCACTACCTTGTCGAAAGAGACACGATGCATACCGTCCGTAAAGGCGGAATAAAGATTTGCGTCGAGTGCGCGGGCGGCAGCGTAGGCATTCCGTTCGATGCAGGGAATCTGTACCAATCCGCATACAGGGTCGCAAGTCATACCCAAGTGATGTTCCAATCCCATTTCTGCTGCATATTCAATTTGTGCCGGACTACCTCCGAATAATTGGTTGGCTGCTGCCGATGCCATGGCACAGGCAACGCCTACTTCACCTTGGCAACCTACTTCCGCACCGGAGATAGACGCATTGAATTTGACGATGTTTCCGATCAGTCCGGCAGTAGCCAATGCACGCAAAATACGCATATCGCTAAAATCACGGCTCTTTTGCAGGTGATAAAGTACGGCAGGCATGACACCGCAGGAACCACAGGTGGGGGCAGTTACTATCTTTCCCCCCGAAGCGTTCTCCTCGCTTACCGCCAGTGCATAAGAGAATACGAGTCCTCTCGATTGAAGGGACTGTTTGTATCCGGTAGCACGTATATAATAGGTAGAAGCTTTCCGTCGCAGGTTCAATGGGCCGGGGAGCACTCCTTCCGCTTCCAGTCCGCGGTGAATGGCTTCTTTCATTGTATCCCATACTTCAGCGAGGTAATCCCAGATATCTTCATTCTCGCACTCTTTCACATATTCCCAGTAACTCTTTCCGGTACGTTCGCACCATTCCAGAATTTCCGTCATACTGTTCATCCCATATACTTCAGGACTTTCAATTGTCGGATTGCTGTTGTTTTCAGCTAGTGCGCCTCCGCCGATACTATAAACTGTCCAATTCTCCTGAATCTTGTTGTTGGCGTCGAAAGCGGCAAATGTCATTCCGTTCGGGTGGAAAGGAAGAAAGACTTTCGGTTGCCAGATGATTTCTACCGGGGCGGTAGTTTTGAGTGTGTCTATAATGGCTACATCCGTCATGTGCCCTTTTCCGGTAGCGGCGAGACTTCCATAGAGTGTTACTTTGAAAGAGGCTGCATCCGGATGACGTTCTACGAACATTTCTGCAGCTTTGCGTGGACCCATTGTGTGACTGCTGGAAGGACCAGTACCGATTCGATATAGCTCTTTAATTGATTTCATGAGTTATGTGTGCTTAATTAATACCATTTCTTTTTTCTAAAATACAAATATACAACAATACCGATAACTCCCATTAAAATCCATGCAAATAAATATCCGTATCGCCAATCAAGCTCCGGCATCCATTTGTAATTCATTCCCCATACTCCGACTAAAAAGGTGAGAGGGATGAAGATAGTGGATACAATGGTCAGACGTTTCATGATGTCGTTCATGCGTAAGTCATTGTTGGATATATATAGATCGACTAATGAAGAAAGCGTTTCACGGCAGATTTCAATAGTCTGGAGAACGAACTGTAAATGGTCATTCACGTCATTGAAGAACGCACGGTTTACTTTATGGATAAGCAGGTTTTCCGCCCGTAACAGTTTTACGTATTGTTCCTTCAGGGGGAGAATGGATTTCTTCATCAGCATATATTGACGCCGGAGTGACTGGATCTGGATACCTATATCATTTTCGTCGGTGATAGTCAGCAACTCCTCTTCAAGATCTTCGAGGGCATCGTCGATAGAAGAAATTGTTGAGATGTAATTGGTCATTATACTGTTCAGCAGTACACTGAGCAAATAATCCGTCTGACGGCTACGTATTTTCAGTACATCATTGCGTAAGGCAGCGTTAATATCATCGAAGAAGTCGGTTTCCTGTTCGAGAAAGGTCAGCACATAGTTGCTTCCCAGAATGACACAGACTTGCTGTTGGAGCAGTTCGTCCAGTTCGTTTTCCTCCTTATGGGTGTTGGGATAGAATAATTTCAGGATGAGAACGATATATTTATCATGTTCTTCGATTTTAGTCGGGTGGTCTGCGTTCAGGATATCCTGCAAAACAAGGAAGTCTATTTCAAAATGAGCGCAAATCTCGCGGATTGTTTCCGTATCTTTTAAACCGTGCACTTGCAACCAGTTGATTCGCGCACTGTCTAATGTTGCTTTGACGGATTGGAAGGTGTCGCCGGAGCTTTCCTGCATCTCAGTGGCATTGTAGGTGCAGAGATGAATGTGGGTAGGAGTAAGGCTGTCCCCTGTGTAAATGAGCTTTTCGCTTAATAGGTTATTTTTCATGCTTTATTCTCGTTTTAGAAAACCACCGCAACAAAGGTAGTGGTTTTCTAAATGAGAACAAGTTCTTGCGACGTTTTGTTTACAATATGTCTTATATCCGGGTCAATCAAAATCTACTACTGTGATTCCGGCACCTCCGAACTGCACATGCTCGTCGGCATAATGGCGGATACTCGGTACGGTGGACAGATATTGGCGGATGAGTGTACGAAGGATTCCTGTTCCTGTTCCGTGAAGAATACGTACACGGTCCATGCCGACCAATATAGCATCGTCAATAAAATAAGTGACTGCTTGCAACGCTTCGTCTCCGCGCATCCCGCGCACATCGATATCTTGTTTGAAACTAAGTTTCTTTTCGTACATCTGGTCATGTGTCTGGCTGCTGACAAAGGAACTTTTGGCTATGCTTTCCGTCTTGGGGGCCGCGTTGGAGCGTTCGAGACGGTCCAACTTGACGGTTGTCTTGATACTTCCGAAGGCGACGATTGCATTCTTGTCACTGATTTCCATTACCTGCCCGACGCTGGTCTGACCTTTAATTTTTACATTTTCGCCAACGGAGATAGGAGCCACTTTAGGAGTAGCGGTTGTTGAGGAACTTGCCGCTTTCTGCTCGTTCTTTTTATTCTTCTTCCGTTCCTGTTTCTCTTTCAGTTTCTCCATTTTCCGAGCCATTTTTTCTTCTTGTTCCTTGGAAGCCAATGCATCCAAAGAAGTACGGAAGTCAGTTAGCTCCTGACGGGCCATGCGGGTCTTTTCTTTTTCTGCCTGTGCCTCTTTAATGGTACGGATCGTATTTTCAATACGGGCATTCGATTCCTGTAACATTCGTTCCGCTTCCTCTTTAGCCTGCCGGATAATCTCTTTTCGTGATTTTTGCAGTTCTTCCATTTCAGTCTGATAGCGGGCGATCGTTTCTTCCATGTGCTTCTCCCGTTGGCGGATCGTTTGGCGTTTCCCTTCCCAGTAACGTTTGTCGCGCACGATATCCTGAAGATATTTGTCGGCATTGATGTACTCGCTCCCTACAATTTCCGAGGCGTCAGCGATTACATCTTCCGGCAATCCGATTTTCCGTGCGATCTCTACAGCAAAGGAGCTTCCCGGGTTACCGATCTGCAATTGGAAGAGTGCCTGCATTAAATGGCGGTCGTAAAGCATGGCGCCGTTGACTACGCCTTCATGGTCTTCTGCAAAATGCTTCAGATTCTGGTAGTGGGTGGTAATCACTCCGAAAGTCCTTTTCTGGTTGAAACGTTTCAGTACAGCTTCGGCAATGGCACCTCCAATCTGCGGCTCCGTACCTCCTCCGAACTCATCAATCAGGATGAGGCTACGTTCATTGCAACTTTTCATCATTATCTTCATATTGGTGAGGTGAGAGGAGTAGGTACTCAAATCGTCTTCGATAGACTGTTCATCACCGATATCTATGAAAATGCTGCTGAATATACCTGCATGACTGCGTTCGTGCATCGGAATCAACATGCCGCATTGTAACATATATTGCAATAAGCCTACCGTTTTCAGACAGACTGATTTACCTCCGGCATTCGGACCGGAGATAATGAGAATACGCTGTTTCTTGTTTAATTCTATGTCCAAAGGTACGACCTTTTTCCCATGCTTGGCTAGCGACAGTTGTAACAAGGGATGTACGGCCATAGTCCAGTCTAGTAACTGTTCATTTTCTATGGCGGGTTTCAGACTGTTGGTCTGTATGGCGAAATAACTTTTCGCACGGATAAAATCAATTTCTGCCAAGAATTCATACGACTGGAGTATCTCCGGAATAGACGGGCGCAACACATTGGAGAATTCCGTCAGGATACGGATAATTTCCCGTCTTTCGTCTCCTTCGAGTTCGCGGACGCGGTTGTTTGCTTCTACAACCTCCGCCGGTTCGATAAATACGGTTTTTCCGCTTGCCGATTCATCGTGGACGATTCCTTTAATCTTACGTTTGAGTCCCGGAGCGACAGGGATAACCAAGCGACCGTCGCGCATGGTAGGGGCTACGTCCTTATCTACATATCCTTCGGATTGCGCACTGCGCAGAATGCTGTTCAACGAGCGGGAAATACTTCCCATTGTATTGGCTAATTCCCTGCGGATACGAGCCAGTTCTGTAGAAGCATTATCTTTTATCTTTCCATATTTATTGAGGATACCGTCTATTTTTCCAATCAATTGGGGGAATACGGCAATGTCTCCCGCCAGTCGTTTCAGACTGGGGTAGGGGCTATCACTTTCTTCTTCGTCTTCATTGTTCCGATGCAGGAAACGGACGATATCACGAATGGTCTCTAGTGAACGGCGCAAGTCGAATAATTCCTGTTCGTCCAGATACATTCCTTCTATCCGTACCCGTTTCAGTGAAGGGCGGACATCGAAAAAAAATTGGTCGGGAAATCCGTCCTCTTCTTGAATGATGCGAACAAACTCGGTTACTTGGTTTAAATTCTCTTCTACTACTTCATATTGTTCGGAAAAGCCCATGTCTGAAACTTTTTCTTCGCCTAAAGTGCTAAGACACTTGTCTTTCAGTAACTGCCTTATCTGGTCGAATCCTATCTTTTGCTCAAAATTTTGAGGGTATATCATATCTTTATTCCTTATAACTGGGCACAAAAATACGATTAATTCACGAAAAAAGTATCAGATTGTTTGCAGATTTAAAAATGATTCGTACCTTTGCACCGCTTTCAACGGAAAGCACTTCTGATAAAGGAGTTTTGGAG